>Ga0210402_10005303_pt1 | contig 11567 bp, 12 predicted proteins | sample IncBWC7MmetaG_FD_161055 | JGI IMG/M metagenome (GOLD analysis project Ga0210402, IMG submission 161055) | Forest soil microbial communities from Barre Woods Harvard Forest LTER site, Petersham, Massachusetts, United States - Inc-BW-C-7-M | ecosystem: Environmental > Terrestrial > Soil >... | reverse complement strand
GGAAGCAATACAGGAACACCGTCATCGCGCCGATGTCGATGCCATGCGCGCCCAGCCACAGCAAATGATTCAAGATACGCGTGATTTCATCGAACATCACGCGTATGTATTGCGCCCGCAGCGGCGGCTCCAGACCCAGCAGCTTTTCGATCGCCAGCACGTAGGCGTGCTCGTTGCACATCATGGAAACGTAATCCAGGCGATCCATGTAGCCGATCGACTGGTTGAACGGCTTGCTCTCCGCGAGCTTCTCGGTGCCCCGATGCAGGAGACCGACGTGCGGGTCGGCCTTTTGAATGACCTCGCCGTCCATCTCCAGAACCAGCCGCAGCACCCCATGCGCCGCCGGGTGCTGGGGTCCGAAGTTCATGGTGTAGTTGCGGATCTCAGCCACTTTGTGTGCCGTCCGCTTTCGCAATGCTGGTGGTGTGCACGGGCGCGTTGGTCAGCTGCGGGTCATAGCGATTGTCATGACGAATCACCTTCGGCACCAGAACTCTGGGATCGATGGTCACCGGTTGATACACCACGCGGGCCTTTTCGGGGTCGTAGCGCACTTCGACATGACCGGTGAGCGGAAAGTCCTTGCGAAACGGATGGCCGATGAAGCCGTAGTCGGTCAGCAGGCGGCGCAGATCCGGATGCCCCCTGAACAAGATCCCAAACAGGTCGAACGCCTCGCGCTCGAACCAATTGGCGCTGGCCCAGATGTCGGTGACCGAGTCGACCATGGGCGCATCGTCGTCGGCGCAGAACACTTTCAAGCGCAGGCGTCGATTCAGTGAAATGGACTGTAGGTGGTAAACCACGGCAAAGCGCCGGCCCGGCGGCACTTGGCCCAAGGGTTCCGCAGCGCGTGCCACGCCGCGGCTGAAACCCGACGAAGTGGCATTCTGCGTGTTCCATTCGTCGCGGCCATGCGAAAGATAGTCCACGCCGCACACGTCCATGCACATTTCGAATTTCAGTTGCGCAGCGTCGCGCACGCTTGCGGCAACCGCCAGCAGGTCAGCGGCTTTGACCTCGTAAGTCAGTTCTCCGGTGTGATTGGCGGTTTCGATGAGCTTGTTGGGCAGCGCAAGCGCAAGCGCCTCTCGCAAGAGCTGGATGCGGGTCGGTGTTGCAACCGCCGCGGAAGTTCCGGCATCCGAACTCATCGAATAATCGCCTTGTTGCGCCTGATCTTGTTTTGCAGCTGAATGATGCCGTAGAGCAGCGCCTCGGCGGTGGGCGGGCAACCCGGAACGTACACATCCACCGGCACGATGCGGTCGCAGCCGCGAACCACGGCGTAGGAATAATGATAGTAGCCGCCGCCGTTGGCGCAGGAGCCCATGGAGATCACCCAGCGCGGCTCCGTCATCTGGTCATACACTTTGCGAAGCGCCGGCGCCATTTTGTTCACCAAGGTGCCGGCAACGATCATGACGTCCGACTGGCGCGGGCTGCCCCGGAAAATAATGCCGAAGCGATCCTGGTCGTAGCGCGCCGCCCCGGCATGCATCATCTCCACGGCGCAGCAGGCCAGGCCAAAGGTGACCGGCCACAGCGAGCCGGTGCGCGCCCAATTGATCAGCTTGTCAACGGTGGTCACTTCGAAACCGCGCACGGTGCTGGTATCGGCGGACACCGCTTCTAGTCCCATTCCAAAGCCCCTTTCTTGTAGTCATACGCCAGCGCGACGATCAGCAGCAGCGCAAAAACAAACATCGACAGCAGCCCGAAGGTGCCGGTGAGCTTCAGCGAAACCGCCCACGGGAAGAAAAAGGCGATTTCCAGATCAAAGACGATGAAGATGATGGCCACCAGGTAGTAGCGCACATCAAAGCGCATGCGCGAATCCTCAAACGCCTCAAAGCCGCATTCATAGGGCGAGAGTTTTTCGGCGTCCGGGCGGCGCGGCCCCAAAATCCAACCCACCGCGAACAGCGCAATGCCCAGTATCGCGGCCAATCCCAAAAAGATCAAAATTGGTAAATACTGTCGCAGCATTATCAGCGTCGTTGACTACACGAATTGCGCGATTGTATCAGGCACCCGCCGTCCGCGTCGCGAACGACCTGATTGTTTCGCAAGATGTTGGTGCCGACGGCCGGACTCGAACCGGCACAGGTTGCCCCACTAGCCCCTCAAACTAGCGCGTCTACCAATTTCGCCACGTCGGCTTTAATCACTTGTTTACAGGTGCGGCGGGCGCGGCTGGTGCTTGCGAGGCCGGCGGCGCGGCCGGCGGCGGCTGCGGCGCGCTGGTCACGGCCTGAGCGGCACGCTCCAACACCGAAGTCGGCGCAGCGCTGCCGCGCGTGCCCAGGTAAGCCAGGCTGAGACTGGTAACAAAGAACAGCGCCGCGAAAACAGCCGTCAGTTTCGAAAATAAGGTACTGGTTCCGCGAGCGCCGAACACCGTGCCGGATGCGCCCGATCCAAATCCAGCGCCCGCTTCCGCGCCCTTACCGCGCTGCAAGAGCACCAGTCCGATGATCATCAGCGCAAGTAAAACGTGCACCGCCAATATGAAACCACGCAACATAGAAATCTCTCAATGACGAACGGCCGCAGCCGCGCAAATCCGCCGAAACTCATCGGCGCTCAACGAAGCGCCACCCACCAAGCCACCGTCCACATCGGGCATCGCAAAAAGCTCTGCTGCATTGCCGGCTTTGACACTGCCGCCGTAGAGAATCCGCAGTTGGCCGCCTATCTTAGCATCATGCGCCGAAATCCGGCTGCGCAAGAAGGCGTGCACCGCCTGCGCCTGCTCCGGCGATGCGGTACGCCCCGTCCCAATCGCCCACACCGGCTCGTACGCCAGGATGGCGGCGGCAAAGCCGCCGATTCCATGCATGGCAATCACCGCGTCGACCTGCCGTCCGACCACCGCTTCGGTGTGCTGCGCCTCGCGCTCATCCAGGGTTTCCCCGACGCACAGCACCGGCGTCAGTCCTCCCGCCAACGCGGCCGCAAATTTTCGCGCCACCAAGGCATCGTCCTCGTGATACCAGCGGCGCCGTTCCGAATGTCCGACGATGCAAAAGCTGCAGCCGACATCCTTCAACATCGCGGCACCCACTTGACCGGTGAAGGCGCCTCCGGATTCGGCGCAAACGTCCTGCGCGCCCACCTGAATGCGTCCGCCGTCCAACACGCGCACCGCGTCAGCTATATATACGTAGGGCGGAAACACCACGATGTCGATGGGCCAGTCCGGTTTGACGTAGCCCTCCAACTCGCCGAGCAGCGCCTGATTGGCCGCCTGGGAACCGTGCATTTTCCAATTGCCCGCGACCATCGGACGACGCATAGCCAACCTCGGGCATTTGCCCCTGCGGGAAAGGCGCGGAAGATTAGCCGCGCAGCCTCGTAACTGCAAGTCCCGCCGGAAATTCGTCTGCCGCCCTCATGAATTCGCTTCAGGCAGCGCTCGACGATACGGCGGCGACGATCGCGGCGATTTCCCGGGCACCCTTCTTGACCAGGTCGGCATCGGAACCCTCGACCATGACCCGGATCACGGGTTCGGTGCCCGAGGCGCGCAAAACGATCCGTCCATGGCCGCCGAAACGTCGCTCGACCTCTGCAACCACCTCGAGCACCTGAGGTTCCGCCAGGGGGTCGAAGCGCGTTGCCACCTGCACGTTCAGCAGTACTTGCGGATATTTGTGCATGGCGGCGGCGAGCTCGGCGAGCCCGGCACCGGTTTGCTTCATGATGGCAAGCACCTGCAGCGCACTGATCAAGCCATCGCCGGTCGTTGTTTTATCCAGACAGAGTATGTGGCCCGAGGTCTCTCCGCCCAAAGTACCCCCCGCCTCATTGAGCAGCGCAAGAACATTGCGATCACCGACCTGGGCGCGCAGGAACTCAATGCCGCGCTCCGCCAGCGCATGCTCGAGGCCCAGGTTGCTCATCACCGTTCCCACCACCGGCCCCCGCAACTCGCCGGCTTGATGTCGCGCCGTGGCAAGTATGAACAGAAGCTGATCGCCGTCCACACAGCGCCCCAGTTCGTCCACCATCACGACCCGGTCGCCATCGCCGTCGAGCGCGAACCCCAACTGCGCTCGCACCCCGGGGACCGTCAACTGCAGCAGTTCCGGTGCCGTCGATCCGCAACCATCGTTGATGTTGCGGCCGTTCGGCGAGCAGCCGATCGGCACGATTTCCGCGCCAAGATCGGCGAGCACTCGCGGCGCCACCTTGTAGCCTGCGCCATTGGCGCAATCGATGACGATCTTGAAGCCCTCGAGGTTCGCGCCGGTCGGGATGCTCGAGGCGCAGAAATCCTGATACTGCGTCCGACTGCGGTCGATGCGGATGGCCTTGCCCAAATGCTGCGATTGCTGCGTGATCACAGGCAGCTCGAGCAAACCCTCGATCTCATGTTCCACCCGGTCAGACAATTTGCTGCCGGTTGAGTCGAAGAACTTGATGCCATTGTCCTGATAAAGATTGTGCGAGGCGCTGATCACAACGCCGAAGCTGCAGCCCAGGCGTTGGGTCATGTAGGCGATGCCGGGGGTCGGCAGGGGCCCGATCAGCATCACATCCACGCCGGCGGCAACGAATCCAGCCTCCAATGCCGACTCGAACATGTAGCCGGACACCCGCGTGTCCTTGCCGATGAGTACGCGGCCGCCGCCGGGGCTTAACACTCGTGCGGCGGCGCTGGCCAGGCGCAGGGCGAAATCCACCGTCATCGGAGCCGCACCGACCCGGCCGCGCACGCCATCGGTGCCAAAATACTTGGTCAATTTTGCATTCCCTGCAGCGCCGCGCTGACGCTCAGGATGGCATCGCGAGTGGCGCCCACATCGTGGGTGCGAATGATGCGCGCCCCGTGGATTACCGCCAACGCCGCCAAACCCAGGCCGCCATACAGTCTCTCAGCGAGCGGTTTGCCGAGAATTTCGCCGAGCATCCTTTTGCGCGATACGCCTATCAATAGAGGCGCGTCCAGCGCCGCGAACCGCGGCAACTCCTTCAACAGCGCCAAGTTGTGCTCCAGTGTCTTGCCAAATCCAATCCCCGGATCGATCGCAATCGCATCGGAGGCCACGCCGGCATCGATGCACGCCTGCCGTTGATGCCGCAGGAACGCGATCACCTCAGCCACCACATCATTATAGTGCGGGCTGTCCTGCATCGTACGCGGCTCGCCGTGCAGGTGCATCAGGCATGCACCGGCCTGGGTCTTCGCGGCTATGGAGCGCGCCTCGGGTGCTCGCAAGGCATGTATATCGTTGATGATGCATGCACCGGCCGCGACCGCTGCAGCCATCACCGCGGGTTTGGTCGTGTCGATCGATATGGCGATCTCGGAAGCCGCCGCAATGGCCTCGATGACCGGCACCACCCGTGCGATCTCGAGCGAGGCCTCGACGGGAAGCGATCCGGGTCTGCTCGACTCCCCTCCCACATCGATGATGGCCGCACCCTCGGCAATCATCTCCGCCGCACGCTTGAGCGCCAAGTCCAGGGCGTCATAACGGCCACCGTCGGAAAATGAGTCGGGCGTCACGTTCAGGATTCCCATGACCACGGGACGGCTGAGGTCAATGATGCGATTTCGACAGCGCCACTGCATGGACGTGTTGGTAACTCTCAAGGGCGGTATCGGGGGGTCATTCCCGAAGCGTGAAAAACAGGGACGTTTTTCCCGCAGCCCCCAAGGATGGGTTCACGGCGGTTCGGGAATGACCCCCCGATACCGTCCTAGTGTTGCCCGGCAGGATTTACCAATGGCGTTGTCGGCTTCTCAGCGGTGGGACCTCGCGGCGTCGGCGTCGGCGTATCGTCCCAATCGCGCGGCGGGCGCGGAGTGCGGCCCTCCATGATGTCCTTGATCATTTCCTCATCGATGGTTTCGTACTTGATCAAGGCTTCCGACATGGACTGCAGCTTGTCCATGTTGGTCTGCAAAATCTTGTAGGCGCGCTGGTAATTGCTGTCGATCACGCGACGCACTTCTTCGTCGATCACATGCGCGGTCACGTCCGATACCTGCTTGTGCTGCGTGACGCTGCGGCCCAGGAACACCTCACCAGACTCCTCGCTGTAGGTTTGCGGACCCAGGCGATCCGACAGGCCCCAGCGCGTCACCATGTTGCGCGCGAGCTCCGTGGCGCGTTCGATGTCGTTGGACGCGCCGGTGGTCACCGCATCGGGGCCGAACACCAATTCCTCGGCGATGCGTCCGCCGAACAAGGTCGCGATGCGGCTCTCCAGCTGCCGTTTGCTGGTGCTGTATCGATCCGCTTCCGGCAGGAACATGGTCACGCCCAGGGCGCGTCCGCGCGGGATGATGGTGACCTTGTACACAGGATCGTGCTCGGGGACGCTCAAACCCACGATGGCATGTCCCGACTCGTGGTAGGCAGTGTTGCGCTTTTCTTCCTCGGTCATGACCATGGAACGGCGCTCGGCGCCCATCATGATCTTGTCCTTGGCGCGCTCGAATTCTTCCATGGTTACGGAACGCTTGTTGCCGCGGGCAGCGAACAGCGCCGCTTCGTTCACGAGATTGGCAAGATCCGCGCCGGAAAATCCGGGCGTGCCGCGCGCGATGACCGAGGGCTTGACGTTGTCGCCGAGCGGCACCTTGCGCATATGCACCTTCAGGATCTGCTCGCGGCCGCGCACATCGGGCAGCGGCACGACGACCTGCCGATCGAAGCGGCCCGGACGCAACAGCGCCGGATCGAGCACATCGGGCCGGTTGGTGGCCGCGATCACGATGATGCCTTCATTGCCCTCGAAGCCATCCATCTCGACCAGAAGCTGGTTCAAGGTCTGTTCGCGTTCGTCGTGTCCCCCGCCGAGACCGGCGCCGCGGTGCCGGCCGACGGCATCGATTTCATCGATGAAGATGATGCAGGGCGCATGCTTCTTGGCCTGCTCGAACATATCGCGAACGCGGGACGCGCCGACACCGACGAACATTTCGACGAAATCCGAACCGGAAATGGTGAAAAACGGCACCTTGGCTTCGCCGGCGATGGCCCGGGCAAGCAGGGTCTTGCCGGTGCCGGGCGAGCCCACCATGAGCACACCTTTCGGGATCTTGCCGCCAAGTTTCTGGAACTTGCCGGGATCTTTCAAGAAGTCGACGATTTCTACGACTTCTTGCTTGGCCTCCTCCACCCCCGCCACATCGGCAAAGGTAATGCTGACCTGATCCTCGCCCAGGAGCCGGGCACGGCTCTTGCCGAAGGACATGGCTCCCCTGCCGCCCGAGGCGCCCTGCATCTGGCGCATGAAGTAGGCCCAGAAGCCAATGAGAATCAATATCGGGAAGGCAGAGATCAGCAATTGCAGGAACACCGACTGCTGCTTCGGCGGCTCGCCGCGGAATTTGACTCCCTGGGACTGTAATGTGCCGATCAGCGCGCTGTTGCTGGTTTCGGGATTGTAGGTGACGAACTGATCGCCGTTGCGGCGCTTGCCCTCGATGATCTCACCCTTGAGGGTCACCGAATCGATGTTATTGCTCTTTACCTCGGAGAGAAACTGCGAGTAATCGATGGTGGCCGGCTGGCCCGTACGCATGCCGAATTGGCTGAAAATCGCGAGCAAAATGACTGCCAGCGCCACCCACAATAGAATTTGCTTTGTCAGATCGTTCAAGTTTCACCTGCAGCCCGTGTCAAATTATGACACTGATTCCAATCGGGCGTTCCCCGCAAGAAGGGCACCCCGAAGTTACACCATCCTAAACTGTCGCGCCAACAGATAGATCTCAGGACTCCGGGTTCGTGATGCCTTCGGCTTTTTGGTCACCACACGAGCGTACCGGCTGCGCGCATCCCGGATGATCTCCTCGAATCCGGCGCCTTGAAATAACTTCACGAGCAAATCGCCTCCCGGCGCCAAAACCTGGTCCGCGAACTCCAGGGCCAGCTCCGCCAAATGCATGCTGCGAGGCTGGTCCACCGCGTCTATGCCTGACAAATTGGGGGCCATATCCGACATTACAAGGTCGACCTTGGCGGCGCCCACACACTGCAAAACCTGCTCAAGAACGGCGGCTTCGCGAAAGTCCCCCTGCACGAACTCGACCCCGGGGATGGCATCCATGGGCAGTATGTCGGTGGCCACGATGCGGCTCTTGCCGCCGACGATGCGCGCGGCGTACTGGCTCCAGCCTCCCGGTGCCGCGCCCAGGTCGACCAGGCGAATTCCGGGGCGCAGCAGCCGCTCTCTCTCCTGGATCTGCATGAGCTTGAACACCGCGCGCGAGCGCCATCCTTCGGCGGCGGCACGCTTCACGAACTCGTCGTTGGCATGTTCGGCAAGCCAGCGGGCACTGCTTTTTGAACGCTTGGGCATCAGGAGCCTGTCAGGTTACGACTATAATCGGGTGGTGGCATTGTCCGAAAAACAGAAGAAGCATTTGCGCCGGCTGGCGCATCCCATGAGCCCCATCGTCATGCTGGGCAACGCCGGGCTCACCGAGGGCATCATCAAGGAACTGGATCGGGCGCTCAACGATCATGAACTCGTCAAGGTCGCGGCGCGGGTCGGCGACCGCGTGGCGCGCGATGCGGCGTTGGGCGATTTGGCGCTGCGAACATCGAGCGAGATCGTGCAGCGCATCGGCCACGTCGGGGTGTTCTACCGCCGCCGTGCCGAACTACCGAAAATCCTCATTCCAGACTAACACCATCACGGCGATGCAGGCCGCGATGTACAGCAGTGCGGCGATGCCGTGCCAGGCGCCGAAGCTTAAGGACAGCGCCGTGCCGTGCGCGTGCGCCGCGTTCATGGCCGGCTGCAACATCCACTCGTTCACGCACAGCAGCGCGGCCGCGAAATAACCCCAGAGGAAGCGGCTGCGGCCGGGCAGCAGCAGCGCCAACACCGCGGTGGCGATGCCGGCGTAGGTTTCGATGCTGAAGAGCCGCGCGGCCAGCAGGCCCGCCAGATGCCGATCGTTTTGCGCATAGAACAGGGTGGGAGCCACCCAGAGGGCCACCGACCAGAGACTGCCCGCCCACAACACCAACAGCAGTCTGAAAACATTGCGCACCGATCATCTCGCAATCAATCGCGGGCTAGACGTAGCGCACGGAGACGATCTCGTAGGTGTGCACGCCACCCGGCGTGGTCACGTCAACCACATCGCCTTCGGACTTGCCGATGAGCGCGCGCGCGATCGGCGAGGACACCGATACCAGTCCCAGCTTGATATCGGCCTCGTCGTCGCCGACCAGCTGATAAATGACCTTATTGCCGCCGTCCTGGTCCTCGAGTTCGAGGGTCGATCCGAAAACCACCCGGCCATTGGCGCTCAACCGGGTCACATCGATGACCTCGGCGTTGCCCAGGCGCTGCTCGATCTGATTGATGCGGCCTTCGATGAAACTTTGCTGTTCGCGCGCCGCATGATATTCCGCGTTCTCGCTCAAATCGCCATGCGCCCGTGCCTCGGCGATCGCCTTGATGATGTTCGGCCGGGCTTCGCTCTTCAACGTCTTGAGCTCCGTCCGCAGCCGTTCGGCGCCGCGCAATGTCATGGGAGTTCGGCTCACGCCGGCAGTTCCTTGTGCAAATCCTGCAGTCGATTCACTTCGATGTCGCCCAGGTGATCCAGTGCGTCGCAAGTCGCGCGCGCACCGGCCACGGTCGTGTAGTAGGTTACTCGCCTCGCCACGGCCTCGCGGCGAATCGAGCGCGATTCGCGCACCGCCTGCTTGCCCTCGGTGGTATTGACGATCAACGCCACCTCGTCGTTTTTTATCATATCGACGACGTGTGGGCGACCTTCGCGGACCTTGTTGACGCGGCGGCATGTCACACCCGCCGCTTCCAGCACGATGGCGGTGCCGCCGGTGGCGGCTATTTCAAAGCCGCGCGCGATCAGCATTTGCGCCAGCAGCGCGGCCGCCGGCTTGTCGCGGTCGCGTACGCTGATGAAGCACAAGCCGCGGGTCGGCAGGATCACTCCGGAGGCCGCTTGGGCTTTGGCGTAGGCTTCGCCGAAGGTGTCCCCGGTTCCCATGACTTCGCCGGTGGATTTCATCTCCGGTCCCAGGATGGGATCGGCCTCGGGGAATTTGATGAACGGGAACACCGCTTCTTTGACCGAGAAATAGGGAGGGATCCGCTCCAGCGTGCGCCCTTGCATGGCGAGCGTCTTGCCCGTCATCACGCGCGCGGCCACCTTTGCCAGCGGTATCCCCGTGGCTTTGGATACGAAGGGCACGGTGCGCGAGGCGCGCGGATTGACCTCGAGAATGTAGATGACGCCGCTTTGAATGGCGAACTGGATGTTCATCAGGCCGATGACATTGAGGGCCTTGGCGAGTTTGCGGGTCTGCGCCCGCAACTCATCCTGAATCTCCTGCGACAGGCCGTTCGGCGGCAGCGAACAGCCCGAGTCCCCCGAATGCACGCCGGCCTGTTCGATGTGCTCCATGATCCCGCCGATCAGCACGTCCTCACCGTCGCTCACCGCGTCCACGTCCACCTCGATCGCGAGGTCCAGAAAACGGTCGAGCAGCACCGGACTGTCGTTCGACACCTTCACCGCATCGATCATGTACTGGCGCAGGTCATCCTCGTTGAACACGACCTCCATCGCGCGGCCGCCGAGCACGTAGCTCGGGCGCACGACCAGCGGGAAGCCGACGTCGCGCGCCAGCAAAATCGCCTGCTCCTCGGTGCGCGCCGAGGCATTGGCCGGCTGTTTGAGCTTAAGTTGGGTCACGAGCTTCTGGAAGCGTTCGCGATCCTCGGCGACATCGATGCTGTCGGGGGTGGTGCCGATGATCGGCGCGCCGGCCGCGGCCAGGGCGCGGGATAATTTCAACGGCGTCTGGCCGCCGTACTGCACGATGACGCCTTCGGGTTTTTCCTTCTCGATGATTTCCATCACATCTTCGAAGGTCAGCGGTTCGAAATACAGCCGATCCGATGTGTCGTAATCCGTCGAGACGGTCTCCGGATTGCAGTTCACCATCAGCGTTTCAAAGCCATCCTCGCGCAGCGCCATCGCAGCGTGCACACAGCAATAATCGAATTCGATGCCCTGTCCGATGCGATTCGGTCCGCCGCCCAAGATCATGATCTTGCGGCGCGCCGTAGGATTTGCCTCGCACTCCTCTTCATAGGTCGAATACAGGTACGCGGTCGAGGTGGAGAACTCGGCGGCGCAGGTGTCGACGCGCTTGTACACCGGATGCAGGCCCAATCTGCGGCGCTCCCTGCGGATGGCCGGCTCGTCGCGCCCCACCAGTTTGGCAATCCGCCCATCGGAGAAGCCCTTGCGCTTCAGGTTCTTGAGACGCGCAAGATTCAGGCCTTCGTAGCCCTCTTCGATGAGTGCCGCCTCTTCGCGCAGCAAATCCTCGATCTGCGCGAGGAACCACGGGTCGATCTTGGTGGCCTCGAAAACCTGTTGCAGGGGCCAGCCGGCGCGAAACGCGTCGGCCACGTACAGGATGCGGTTGGGCCCCGGCCAGCGCAATTCATACGACAACTTTTCGGCGGCCTCCTCGGTGAGCGGCAAGGTCAACTGTGGGTCGAATCCGTCCAATCCGGTCTCGAGGCTGCGCAGCGCCTTGTGCATC
>Ga0210402_10005301_pt1 | contig 11568 bp, 10 predicted proteins | sample IncBWC7MmetaG_FD_161055 | JGI IMG/M metagenome (GOLD analysis project Ga0210402, IMG submission 161055) | Forest soil microbial communities from Barre Woods Harvard Forest LTER site, Petersham, Massachusetts, United States - Inc-BW-C-7-M | ecosystem: Environmental > Terrestrial > Soil >... | reverse complement strand
GTGAGACGCCAGCATTCTGCCTCTTTGCCTGCTCGGCTTCGAGCTCCACGATGCGGGCTTGAACTGCTTCCTCGACGAAGCGCGACAGCTCGCCCTTGCGCGCGCGTCCTTGACTGGCAAGGAACTGACGCAAGGCGTCATCTGTGCTTCGCGAGACGATGAGGTTCCAGCGGGTGGGAGCTGACATAGATCCCAATATAGGGTGCATAAACACCTAAACACCAGACGGCCGGCCACCTTACCCCCACATCCTGCGGGCAATGTCCTTTTCCTGGGCGCCGATGGCATCGGCGTAGATGGCGGTGGTGGTGAGCTGGGCGTGTCCAAGCCATTTCTGCACCAGGTTGAGAGGGATGCCGGCGCGGAGACGGCGGCCACGCCGAAGCCGTGCCGCAGTCCCTTTGGGGAAGCCTGTGGGCCATCGAGATTGGCTGCCGCCATGACGGCGTGGACGGCGCGCCAGCCGGTCATGCGCGACCAGGGCCACAGGCGCACCCCGCGGCCCTTTTCACGATGCGCCTGCAGTTCGCGGATGCCGTGCACGAGATCGAGCGCGTCGAGCAGGGCAGGGGGGACGGGCACGGCGCGGTAGATCCCCGCCCGGCGCTTCTTCAGGGTCTCGAACACCAGAACCCCGGCGGCGAGGTCGACACGATCGGCCGTGAGCGCGAGTGCTTCGGAGAAGCGGCTGCCGGCATGGGCCAAGGTCATGCAGAGGGTGCGCACCTGGCGGTCGGCGCGCTCGGCTTCCCGCAGGAACGTCTCACGCTCGCCGGTGGTGACGTATTTCCGGGCGCCGTCGGCGGTGTAGAGCCGCAGGGCGGCGGGGGAGGGGAGGGACGCCTTTCGGATGCCGGGTCCAGGGCCGGCGCGGCCCTGGCGGGAGCGCGAGGGCAGCGCCCTCGCTGCTTTGGTCGGAATGCCCCGCTTTCGTGGCGGCACCATCACCAGGGCCGATCCCGGTAGCCGCGGCGACGCTTGGCGTGGGCGAGCCGGGCGAGTGCATTGATAGCGGCGCCGGCGTCAGGGTGGGAATCGAGGCGGACGCGGCCTTGGGTGCCGATGCGGCCCCACTGGCGGGCAAGCAGGGCGCGGCCGAACAGGTCGGGCCAGACCGCCAAGCGGTAGTAGCGCCGCTCGTTGCGCTCGGGGCGGATGCGGATGAGGGCGGCCTGATCGGGGAACAGCGGGAGCTGGATCGGCACGGCCATCGGGCAATTCCCGGCAGATGAGCACGATTCACCGGAAACTGTATCACCCAGCGCCGATTCGTACCGCCGCAATCGCCATGACACCGAAAGAAATGCCGGTTTCCACCCGGTGCCGGGTGGGCCTGCGCGCTCCGCCTGTTACACTATTAGCGGAAGTGTATCGGGTATGCGGCTGTCAGTTTTCAAATGTCAGTTTTCAAAGTCGGCTGCAGTGAGTTGTCGAAGTGGACTTCAACACGCGGTGACGCTAATCGGATCAACGGCCATGGCCGGTGCTCAGCCTCCAAGAGTGGCCGTATCACCTCCGCACATCGTTGCGCCTCGAGCCTGGCGGCCTCCGGGATCGCCGCCAGGTCCACCATGGCTCTGCCTGCAACGCATTGCACCGACTTTGACCAAAAGCCGGATGTTGCAGCCCACTCTGATCAGAATTGCAGCCGAGTGTGAAAGCTCCGCGACGCTATCCCGTTATGATTCCATGACCGTCACTGAAGCCGACTTTGAAAAGTGACAGAGTGGTGGTTCCCCTACGCGCCCGCCACAGGCTGCGCCAGAGCGCCGCATGCAACGCAACGCTGGCGGGGGCTTACGGTATGGCAGATTAACGCCGAAATCATTTGGCGGCGGATAAGAATGGGCTGAGGCTGCAGGGGAAATGGCCCGCCGCCTGATCAATATTATTGCCGTCGGCATCGTGGGCGCTGTTATTGCGCTCGGCATGGCGGCCATGGCGGTAATTTTGTGACCGGCCGACGGTCGCAAGACGGACCGGACATAGCCGGCCATAGGAAGACAACGCCGACTTCCCACACTCGGTCGGCTACCGCGCCGGCGGCCCCACAGGAAGAATCACCATGACTAGCCGTCATACGAAGAACTGCTGGAAGCACTGTTCGGCGTGACACAGGCGCTACGGAGCACCCTCCCGCTCGCCGGCAATATAACTGGCGCCGAAAAAGACCAGCGATGGACCATCACGCACAACGCCGAATTTATGTGCGACGCTGGCGGGCACGCTCATTATCGGCGAGCGGCTCCGGTGAATCGCCAGCGGCGTCAGAACGCACGCGCCATCCGGCTCTAATTTCTAACGCGCCCACGGACCGCTTCACCACTGGCTGCACCGACCGGTCTCCGGATGGCGGTAATGGGCGACCACGACGATGCGCGTCGTAGGGATGCTGCTGGTCCTTATACCGCTGCCCGGATCATCTCAACTTCCAGGACCGCCCGTTTGCCCCAGCCTGCGTTGCTATACGGCACATTCCGGGTGGAACTTCTCAAACAGGCGAAAGCTGATCCGATTCAGCTCGGCGGGCTCATAGCGGCTGGCCAGCTCGTCCATCGCCTGTCGGGCCTCGTCCAGATGGTCGCCGAACGCTTTCGACAGGTACCACTGAACCGCCACGGGATCAGCTGGCTTCTCACCATCCGCCGCGCGCAACTCTCCGTCCGCGGTCCGCGGCAGCCGGATCGTCTTGCCCAACAGTCGGGCGACGTGGCGCCTTATCCGACCCGACTCGCGGCACAGTTGATCTTATTGTAAGTCGCCTAGACCGGGATTGGCCAGGTCATCCATGACCTGTCGAACCGACAATCTTAGGCTGACGAAATGGCGCCTGAAATCGTATCAGGGTCTTCGGTGTAGCGCTTCAGCCGCATTCGTCGGAACGCGACGGCGAGCATCCTAAAGTCACTACCAACGCCAAAGTCGATCGGTCGCGCCGCGTCCGGGTGGTGAAAGCGGATGATTGCCTCGCCGGACTGCGTCAGCTCTGGTGGGATGTCGCATTCCAGCAACTGCTGGCGACTAACCGGGTAGAACTTGCCAATCAGCATATCGGAGATCGATATGGCCAGCGTCTGACTGGGGATCTTGTCACGAACGACAAAAGCATAATACAGGAGTATTTCCAGGCCATATCGTGAGCCAGGCTTGTCGAATGTCACCGCGATCGTGCTGTCGGTACCTACGGCCCAGGTTACTTCTCGTTCGGCACCTCCCCACCCTTCCCGCACATAGTCCCGGCTATTGCCGTCCCGAGAGAAATCGATGGTCAGTTCCCGCGTGGTTGATGTACCACCGGCCGCCCGAAGGTATTCTAGCTGCACCGCACCTGACATTTCCAGCGTGCTCCGTGTGCCATGCCGATCCAGCGCGAAGACGCTGATTCGATCCCTCAGGATGTCGTCCGGCGTGACGGGGTGGGTCAGGTCGAGGACGAATCGCCAGCCATTGTTGACGCGCTCGAACTGCCTTGTGGAGGCGATCAGCTCTCCGTCGCGAAAGGCGTCAATCGAGGCAGGCGGGTAGCGGTTGACCTCGCGAGCGTCGGCAACCACGCCGGAGATCTTGCTGTCGTTTGGGTCGAAGCTGCCCTGATAGCGGGCGCCGTAATGGCTTACGGGGTCCAGTGCCCCGCCCTTCCACCGTGAGAGCAGCCGGGCAAGCATTCGTCCTAGCATCATCGGCTTTAGCGTACGCTGCATCAGTGTCGTCAGTCTCTGTGTAGCTCGAAGTGACTGTTCGGCTACGGCTGGCTGTCCGCAAATCCCGAGCTTTCGCTGCTGTACCATTGGGCTGGATAGTGGGGCAGAAAGTGCAATATCACAAGGCTGACTGATGACATAATCAAAATCACTTATCGGCGATGACACAATATGGATTCGGACAGCTCAAGTGCAAGGCAGGCTTTCAGCCACTTCGATACGGTTTAGGACGCGCCGTCGGAAGACGAGAAATTCGACATCAGCCGGCGCTCGTAAAACCGCGGCGCGCGACTCTTCATCTGCCTTCACAGCATCGCCATTTTCCAAGTACATCCACGCAGGCAGACGTTGATAGTGCGGATCACCAGGTTCACGCTCGATTGCTCGGCTGACAAATTTCATGGCTTTAGATCGTTGGCCTGAGCGATACATTCTCGCCGCGTAGCACATCGCAATGTCACGGGTTGTTTCGGCAGCAGCTTCCGGCCCAGGCGCGCTGTATGAGGCGTTTTCAGCGCCAGAAGCCCATCGCATACTGCAACGGCTGGAGATCCTTTACACGCCCAAGCACGCGAACTGGCTGAATATGGTCGAGCTCGAGATCGGCGTTCTTCGCGGTCTCGCCGCCTGGGTGGAGCAACGCAACAACGCCAGAGCTCGGATCAAATCGATGTTCAACACCGAGAAGGCGCGCAAGAAGCTTGCCCATGCTTATCCTGACCCCGTCAAGGAGTCATAATCCCTGTGCAGAGGCACTATAGTCGCCGTGGCGCAGGTAGTGGTCGTAGCCGTTGGCCATGTCGGCGGAATCCAGGGCGACGTCGGTCAGGTCCGGGTGACGCTGCCGATACAGCTGCTTGTTGAACAGCCAGTGCGGCGAGCGGGCGCGGAACCTGCCGCGGCAGTAGAGGTCGAAGCCGGAGGCGCCGGCCCAGCGGCCGAGCGCGGCGGCGGCATCGGGATAGGCGCGCAGGTGCCAGGCCTCGTCGAAGAAGCGGTTCGGCGAGTGGCCAAGCTGCCGTCCGGTCTGGAGGTAGTAGCGGAGGACCGATTCCGGGTCGGCGTTGCCCACGTGCTCCCGGATGGAAGGGTAGGTGTCCAGGTACCAGTCGGGGCCGAACTCGGCCCAGGACGAAAGCTCATGCTTTGTCTCCTGCTACGGAAATAGGTCGCCGAGTCCCGACCAGCCGAGCCTGCCGCATCGCCATTTTCACGGGATCGTGGTGCGCACCGGCGCGCTGGGGGACTGCGTTCATTTGCAATCCAGCATGTCCCTAAAATAGGTGATCGTGCTTCGAAGCCCGTCATCCAGGACCACCGTCGGCTTCCAACCAAGTATCTCCGTCGCAAGCCGGATATCGGGACAACGCTGCATCGGGTCATCCGCCGGCAGAGGTCCGTACGTAATGCGCGAGCCTGCGCCAGTCAGGCGTATCACCCGTTCGGCCAGCTCGCTCACGGGGATCTCGTGCGGATTGCCGATATTGATTGGCCCAGTCACGTCATCGCCGGTCGCCATCAGGCGGATCAGTCCCTCCACCAGATCGTCCACATAGCAGAATGCGCGGGTCTGGCTGCCGTCGCCGTACAGCGTGATGTCGGCTCCCCGCAGCGCCTGAACAATGAAGTTGGAGACTACCCGCCCGTCATTCGGGTGCATCCGCGGCCCGTAGGTGTTGAAGATACGCGCCACCTTGATCCGCACCTTGTGCTGGCGGAAATAGTCGAAGAACAGCGTCTCCGCGCAGCGCTTGCCCTCGTCGTAGCAGGCGCGTGGTCCTAGTGGATTGACGTTGCCCCGGTAGTCTTCGGTCTGCGGGTGCACGGTTGGGTCGCCATACACCTCCGAGGTCGAGGACTGCAGGATCTTCGCCCCGATCCGCTTGGCCAGGCCGAGCATGTTGATCGCGCCGATCACGCTGGTCTTGGCCGTCTGCACCGGGTCGAACTGGTAGTGCACCGGCGAGGCGGGACAGGCGAGATTGTAGATCTCGTCCACTTCGATATAGAGCGGGAACGTCACATCGTGACGCATCGCCTCAAAATGAGGATCGCCGAGCAGATGGGCGATGTTGTCCTTGCGGCCGGTGAAGTAGTTGTCTACGCACAGAACGTCGTCACCTTGCTTCAGCAAACGCTCGCACAGGTGGGATCCAAGGAAGCCGGCGCCGCCGGTCACCAGGACGCGCTTACGTGTTAGAGCCATTATATCCATACCGCTGTTGTTGAAGCGCCCATTGGTCATCTCACCGCGCGGCGCATTTTGCCCGCACTCTTCCTCGGCGCCGGCTTTATGGCCGCGGCCTTCGTCTCCGCGGCGGATACCAACGGCACCGCCCAGGCCAGCATCATCTCACAATACGCGTCACCACCGCCGGCTCCAACCTTTTCAGGCAGACCATGTCACGCATGCAGTCCTCCGGCTTCACCAGATAGCACGGCTGCACACCATATTGCGCTGCACGGCTATCGCTCGCGTCCCGATCCGCCCCCCATTCGGCGGTATCCACCACGCCCGAGTGGATGCCGACGGTCGGCACGCCCAGCGCGCGCAGGTCATACTCGGTCAGGCCCTTCTCGCCGAGGCCGGAGCGGGCGTGAAAGAAGTCAAACTCGATGAGTTCGTCCACGCAGTCCTCGCCGGCCAGGAACGCCCAGGCGGACACGCTGGCGAGCAGACAAACCCGCGCCGCCGGGAAATGCCGCCGCAGACGCCGCAGCGCGGGCAGCGCGGAGCAGGTCGCCGATATGGTCCAGCTTCACCGCCAGCATGCGCTGGATCTCGTCAATGCGGAACAGCGGCCGGCCGGCGCAGATCAGCCGAGCGGGCTCGGTGTCGGGGCGATACTCGTCGGCGAACTTGGTCAGCCCGGGGCTGAAGTATGGATCGACGGTCGCATACAGCGTCCGCCACTGTTTGGCGAAATGGCCGGCGTCGTAGATGTCCTTGATATTGGCGCGGCTTGCCAGCTCGTGGTGGATCAGTTGCGCGGACGGTATCGGACATTGGATCGACCCTGTGTGGGGATCAGGTGGGAGGCGACGACGTCATCCATCAGCCGGGTAGTCGAAAAATACACCATCGTGAAGGAGCGACGGCCTTCATAACCTTACCGCCGTAGCCAGCGCGGTCCGCATCTAGGTTTCTTCGCACCCGACGCGGTTCCGTCGTGCAAGCTGACCGACCACCGGCGTCCAGCGGCAATTCTAGGAAAGCTGACCCCGTTCTCCCATCCCCGCCGATATGGCGCGAGGCGTGGTTGAACCGCCGAGGAGGTGCGCCATACGGAGGCTCCCTTGCAGATCAATAACGAATCGGCAGATACAGTTTGCCCAGCAACCGATATAACGGTTTAATAGCTACCGACTTATGGTCTATTAACGTGCGTTTACGGACAGCGCATCTATATGTACGAAGGCTATGAGTAGATGCTTACGGGCCAACGCAAGGACTCCCAGAGGACCGCGTCGTTCCAATCGCCAACCCGCTTAGCTCCTTTCAAGGTGCGCTGAACGCTGGCGTCCGGGATTTTCGTGGATAACCGGGATATTCCTAGGTTGGGAGCCTTAATCGCAAGAGCGGAGGCTCGGCGCATCACTGGCGTTGCGCAAACACTTGCTATTAGAGTCTGATTGACCCGACGCGCCTGGTAGTACCGCCATACGATACCACTCGGCCAAGCACGGTATTTCTTACTGAAGTCGTGCCCGGAAAGGAGAGCGGAAGGTCGACGACCAGGGGACCGGGATTCCAAACTTTGTCGCGCGCGACGCGCCTTAGTACCAGCCTCACTCAGCACTCTCCCCGGGCACCAAAGAAATTCCGAGGATACACGCGGGCCTGATGCATCAGCCGAAATGGAGCTCTGAGTGAAACGGGTGGTAATCGACGCCTACAATTTTGTTGGCCTACGGGGTGGCTCCGGTGGGTCAGGCAGCTACGTGCTGGCACTGATCGAGCACCTCGCGCGTCTCGTAGACGTACGGGTGATCGCTTCTGAGGGCAACAGGCACTCGTTTGCTGCACTGTCGGGACGGGCGAAGCGTGTTTCCATTCACTCGTCATCTGACGGACATTCCGAAGCAATCCGGAACGCCACGGCGGATGCCGATATTCTTTACGCGCCATTCACGTCATTGCCAGAACGGGCCACTTACAGTCACGTTCCCGCCGTGACGGCAATTCACGATCTGCAGCACCGTTTTCTAAGGAGCTTCTTCCCCGAAGCGGAACGCGTTGAGCGCGATACCGGCTATTTCACTGCCGCGACGGACGCCGATGGGGTGCTCACTTTTTCCAACATAGAGCGCCACCGCATAATTCAGAGCTATAATATTAGTAAGCCGGTCGGGGTGGTACCCCATGCGCCTTTTTTGGCGGAAGACATTGCGCGTCTCGGTAATATGGATATTACGCCTGAACAGAACCCTTTTATAACAAAGTACGGCCGCTACATCCTCTACCCTGCGGTGAATTGGCCGCACAAGAATCACTACAGATTGATAGAGGCCTTCCGGCTAGTCTGTCAATGTTACGGCATTGACGACGTGAGGTTGGTGCTAACTGGGGCCTCTTGCGTGGAACCACGGGAACATTCTTATAGGCACTTACTCAATCAGCAATGGGCGGACGACCGAGTGTTAGAACTTGGGTTTGTCTCCAGTACGCAGCTGTACCTGCTGATGAGAGGGGCCGAACTCCTGGTTTTCCCGTCGATGTACGAGGGCTTCGGAATTCCCGTTCTGGAGGCGCTTCGGCTGGGAACTCCAGTCCTCGCTGCTGATCTGCCGGTTATGCAGGAGTGGTTCGGTGGGCATTTTCAACCCTTAGTTGATGTCCGAAACTCCCTCACTATCGCCGACAACCTCTATACGCTTCTTACGGATAATAAACGCCAAGTTGCACTTAGGAATGCTGGGCGTACCCATAGTGACAAATTTACCTCCCGACGTATGGCTGAGGAGACGCTGGAGTTCCTGTCAACCATTGTTGATGACGTCCATCGCTCAAAGCGCACTCGCAGCCATCGCGACATGGTGGTCTTACGAAGCAAGAATTATCACCTCCTGTTCCATTTGATGCTTGACAGTCTTCGCCCGGAGTTAATCGAGGAAGTGACAGCGGCGGTATCCATACTCCGAGATAAGCTTACCGCCATCAACGTAGGGTTCGTGTTCTACATACCAATTTCGATATTTGGATCGGCGAAAACAGAAAATGGGGTGGATTGCAGAGACTCCGAACCGCACAAGGCAACGCGTAACCGTAGGCACGAAGTGGTCGTGCCCATCAGAGAGTCTGTCGATACTATTTGCCGCAAGATTACAAAACTCTTGTCGACCTGTCCGAGTGAGGTAACCTACTTTGAAGGCAGCGAGCCATCGCGAGCAATCCGCTTCTATATATCCAACCAAGTGGCGACGCGGTTTCATAGTTTCGTGCAGGTTGCGCGCCTAGCAACTTTGTCGAATGACGAGCGGTTTGTGCAACGATGCCTAACTGTCGCGCATCGAGAGAACGACAAGCCGGACGGCTTTTATGTCGGGCCGTCAACTTGGCCCGTTGTCCGAGACAGCGTCATACAGGTACTGCACAACGCGCCGTGGTCCCTCTCAGAAACGGGAGGCTCTGACTGCGTTCCTGCCGCCCATGAATTCATTCTGACTGATGCCTTTGTACAGCGCCGGGAGCTCGACTTTTTCAGTGACGAGTTGCCGTTTCAGCTCGCGTCGAATGGCCACGTTAGCTACCCGCGCGCCCGCTTTGTTTACATCGAGACCGAGCTGAAGCAACCTGTCGGTCATCACTTCGCACTTGTCAGTGGCCTATGCCAGGTGGCGAAGGCCAGTGGGCTTGAGCCAATTGTGGGGACCAACCTCGACGCAAGCTTTGATGGCGTGGGAGAAGATGTACAATTCGATCCATTCTTTCCTAGCTACAGCCAGGCTCCAGCAGAACACGTGACGCCGTCCCGGTTTGCCGAGGAATTGTTGGTGTTCCTCGGCCGTCACAGCATCGGGGCCGGTGATTACGTTTACCTGCACATGCCAATTCCGACCCTGATCATCGGGGTGCTGCAAATAGTAGCGACGTCCTTACTCGAGGACCTCCCCCTATTCCTAATCCGGATTTGCTCGACGGACGACTCCTTCCGATGGCATGAAATCCGACTAACGAGCTGTATCCGGTCTATCGGCGGTCTCGGAGTAGCTCGCCGCAATCGCATCCGAGTCTTCGTCGAGTCGCTCCCCTTACGACATCATTTCGAGGAAGCTACGGGTGTGTCACTACCGGTGCTTTTAAACCCTGTTGTGCGGGAGTTGGCGCTGGCACGCTTGGCCGTGGAAAAGCTGTGGCGGCAGAGTAAAGGCAGTTCAATAACGTTTGGCTACTTCGGCGAAGCCCGGCAAGAAAAGGGATTCCATCTCCTGCCTAAGATAATAGAGGGTTTGGTGCGGCGTTATGGTCCACATCGCGTCAGATTTCTCGTGCAAACCTCAGCTACGCGCCAGAATGATACGGACCAGACTCGGGCTGCACGACATGAGCTACAACTGCTCGCCGAGGCACACAAGGCCGGCGGCACAATCATGCTTCTGGATAACTCATCTGACATGAGTAGCTACTATAGAGCGCTTGCCAAATGCGATGCGGTGCTCATGCCATATGACCCGAGTGCGTACAGTGTTCGAGGATCAGGTGTTGCCCTTGAAGGACTAGTCCTTGGCCTTCCAATTGTGGTTTCGCAGAGTACCGACATGGCTATCACCTTCCGGGGCCCATGGTGCGTGACCGCTTCGACTTACTCGCCTGAGGCATTTGAACGAGCATGCTCGAATTTGGTTGAAAACTATACGCAGATCGCAACGGCTACGCGTGAATTCATTCGGGTGTCTCCATTGGTTCGGACCGAGGCGCAGTATCTTCGTGTACTGCTTTGCCAGGATGAACTCCCGGATGCAGTGGGGACTCCAGAGGAGAAGCCTGTTGCGCTATGGATCGGCAACGATGTCTTGTCTCAAGGGTGTAGTGCAGTTTATGACGCTCAGCGGGGCTTTCTCGAGCGACGAGGGTTCGAAGTCTACAACGTCTACGTGCCATTCCCTGATATTGATGGTAATCTTCAAAGTGATGACACGCTAGAAAAGCACTTGGTTGCCAATTCTTTAGGGTGGCGATGCCGCGGGTATCACTTCGGTTGTTATTCGTGGATCTTGAATCAGTCGGACGGTGAGGGCGGCCGTAGGAACGTACTGCAAGATATCAGGCAAATGGACGGGAGCACATCGCGCCTTCTCTGCCTGAATCACTATAATACATTCCCCACCGGGCTACTGCGTTTGGTCGAGAGTCGTAAGATAGCGCTGGTATGCGTCAATTATGTTCATCTGTTACCCGTTGTAGAAGCGCTGGGTCTCCTGCGTCGTAGTGGCACCCGAGTGGTTCTTGAGAGCCATGATATTCAGGCTCATCAATACGCGGTCCGAGCGGGACGGCCAGTTGATGAGGAAGATAAAGAACTCGAACTGGCCAAGCTTTCAGATGCGGATGCGGTGCTCGCAATCAGCATGGCCGAATATTCTGAGATCCGTGAAGCTAACCCGTGGCTTAATATAAAGTTTGTGTTGCCTACGATCAAGGTCCAACAGATGGGGTGGACGCCTGGCGCTTCAGAACTAACATCGAATTGGCTGGATATCTGGTGTCAGAGTGATAATCTCCAGCTCCTTTTCGACTTACGTACGCCCGATTCGCTCTTTGGCTTTCGGGTCTGGATACTGGCTTTCGGGCGCTTGGAATGGCCGGATTGTCCTTTGTCGGCTGGATTGATTTCAACTGCTACCCTGCCACACCCGAATTTTCCGG
>Ga0210402_10005300_pt1 | contig 11569 bp, 10 predicted proteins | sample IncBWC7MmetaG_FD_161055 | JGI IMG/M metagenome (GOLD analysis project Ga0210402, IMG submission 161055) | Forest soil microbial communities from Barre Woods Harvard Forest LTER site, Petersham, Massachusetts, United States - Inc-BW-C-7-M | ecosystem: Environmental > Terrestrial > Soil >... | reverse complement strand
ACTGCCTGTGAATGCCTGCGGCAATACGTTTTCAGGAGAGCCGGATGTCGGGAAATCCGCTTGTCCGGTTCGACGAGGGGAGAGTGGGTCGCACCGCAAGTTGTCGCCCTCTCTCCTACTCTACCGGAAAAGGGCATGGGACCCGGCCGCGGCCGCGCGGAGTTGGAGCGTGTGGAGCAACTCGACGTGGTGGATCGTCCAGCCCTGGTCACGGACGTGCCCGGTCCGCCGTCCCAGGCCGGTTTGGATTTTGACCCGGAGCCAGTGGCACGGGTGGCGGTTCGGTTCCTTACCCCCACGGAGTTGAAGAGCGGTGGCAGCGTGGTGGAGCGGCCGGAATTCGCGATTCTGTTCGGGCGGCTGCGCGATCGCCTCAGCACCCTGAGGGCGCTGTACGGCGCCGGGCCGCTGCCGATCGATTTCCGCGGAATCGGCGAACGGGCAGGCGCCATACGCCTGGCCAGTTGCCATGTGGAGTGGGAACATCTCAAGCGCAAGTCGGGCCGGACGGGACAGGTTCACCCGATCGGCGGTTTCACCGGCGAGGCCGAGTATCGGGGCGAACTGGCCGAGTTCCTGCCCTGGCTGCGCGCGGCACGGTGGATTGGAGTGGGACGGCAGACGGTGTGGGGCAAAGGGGACGTGCGGGTAGTGTAGGACAGGCGGCACCCAGCCCTCCGGCTCTGGCTGTCTCCGCTGTGCTAGGGTCAAAAAGAAGCATGCCAACGAATCACAAAGGTGCACCCGGCCGCCGTTACGTGAAGGTGCGGCGGGTGGATGAATGCAGCAGCCTGGACGAGTTGTTCTTGAATTGCCTTCCGGCGTTTGGCGGAGCGTACCTTCGGCGGATCTACCAGATTCTGGACCAAGCCATCGGAATGGGGTGCCCGCTGACGTTGGCAGTCTCCGGTCCGGTGACGGTTTCCGGGCAGCATCAGACGTGGCTGATCCCACTGCTGGAGACCGGCTGGGTTGCGTACTTAAGCACCACCGACGCAGTGTGCTATCACGACGGGCATCGCAGCCTGGACGCCTACAAATCCGGTTCGATCCACGAGGTTTCCATCAACAGCGACGACGGCGCGTTGCGCGACCAGGGAACCATCCGCGTCACCGATATGGCCTTCGACGAAGGTGTGCTGCTGGACCAGGATCGGTTCGTCACCGCCGTGCTCTCACAGCCCGAGTTTCAGCACCGCATGACCGGCACCGAACTGCGGTACCTGCTGGGCCGATATTACGGGGCGCAGGAAGCCCAAAACGGCGTGGATGCAGGCCTGCTGGCCACCTGCTACCGCCGCGCTATCCCGATCTTCGTCGGCGCACCGGGGGACGGCAGTGTCTTCCTGAATTCGATGAAGCTGTGGGCCATGCGCCAGGCCGGCCTGATTCCGGACTACGCGTTCGATCTGGACCTGCACGCCGAAGTTTTCGAAGCCTGCGCCTACCACCGCTGGGGATTGTTCGATCACCCGGTGCACGCGCTGGGAACGGTTATTCTGGGTGGTGGAGTGCCCAAGAACTACAACCTCCAGCCAGAGCCGGCTTTGGGCCAGGTGCTGGGATTGCCCAACGTGCGCGGCTACCACTTCGACGTGCAGGTGGTCACGGCCCCGGTCACCGATGGCTCGCTTTCGTCCTGCCCACCGGCGGAAGCAGTGACTTGGGGCAAGGTCGATAAGGACACCTATCTGCAGACGACGGAGAGCATGCAGGCGGATTACTCGCTGGTGATGCCGTTTCTGGTGAAGGCGCTGCTGGATAACCGCCAGCGGTACGAACGAATGGCGGCCGAAGAGGGCGAGGAAGCCGTATTTGCCCGGGAACCCAAGGCGCGCGGATACCTGCGCGATCAGGCGGGATACCGGCTCTTTGCACAACGGCAGGAATTGTGCGCCCGGCTCACTGCCGATGTTCGCGGTAACGCCGAGTGGCTCAAGGAAAGCCTGGCGTATCCTTTGGCTGGGCGCTAGGTGGCGCGTCTCTAGCCCAGAGGTTGGTCAGCCGAGGTTGGTGAGCCGCCAGCGGTTACCCGGCGTTTGTCAGTCACCGGCGGCCATGCCGCGGACTTCCTGGTGGCCGTGCCCTTCGAGCGGTTCCTGGCTCCGGCGCGTCTTCATCCGCGTAATGAGCGAAATCAGGAATATCGAGATCATCGTGAAGGAGGCGAGCCGATACAGGTCGGCGACGCCGTCAACCCGCAGCGTACCGTTGGGCGGTAAGATCCAGGCCGACACCACGATTGAAATCACCATCAGGTAAGCAGCCGACTCCCACGTAAACAGATACGCGGTAAGCACAATCCCAACCAGGAAGACGTCGTTGAATCGGGGTAGGGGATGCCCGCCAAAAAGTTGCATAGTCAGGGGGGAAACGGCTAAGCCAAAAACCGAGGCGAAGAGGAACCCCATCGACTTGGAGGAACGCAGCCCAACCATGACGCGGACCCAACCGGCAACCCGCCGGAGATAAAACAAAGAACCAATCAACGCAGCGGCTGCAATCTGCCACAGCATTGACCCGGTGCCCGGGTCTACGTAGGCACTGGCCCTTTGGGGAATCGCCATCGTGAGCAATGCCAGAATGAACAATGCGCCCACGCAGCGGCTTACGCCTTTATTCACTGTCTTCCTCCGAATCATAACTGTCGTAATCCTGCGACTGATCAAAAGTTTAGCACGGCCTTTCGTAGGCTGAATAGTACATAGGGTACTAATCCAAGTTTCCGGAGCGGGGAGTGTCTGTTTATTGTTCTTTTACGTCCAAACTGGGGCGTACTATGCGTGTTTTTCAGTACGGTTTGTTGGCGGCTGGGACACTCGGGAAGCCGGGCCAGGGGCCGGGGAACCGTAGGCCAGGGGCGGGGATGCCACCACGAAAACGGCGATCCAGGTGCTGATGTGCGGCGTTTGGAAGCGCTTGTGGACCCGCCGAGAACATCGCCGGCAGCAGCCGGTGGCCTTTATCGTCCACAGGAGAGAGCCGTTGTCAGCGTTTGGCAGGTCCGCCTTTGGACAGCCTGGATTAAGGGCGGGCCGCACTTCCGGCCCGATCACCGGGACTATTGGCGATCATAGGGCTCCGGCTCCACGTCGGGGATCGCCTTCAATGCGAGCTCGAACTCCTCCCGGCTGAAGAGCTGGGCTCTGGTCTCGATGTACTCGCGGTCAGCAAATTGGCTTGGGAGTGGCGGCAAGCCGCTACTCCCCGGCTAGCATGCTGCGCTTTCGTCCGAAGGGGAAGTAGATGGCGAAGCCGATGAACAGCCAGACGAAGAACCGGAGCCAGGTCAGCAGCGGCAGCCCCATCATCAGCACCAGGCAGCAGAGAATCGAAATGATCGGAAACAGCGGAACCAGCGGCACGCGGAACGAGCGCGGCCGGTCCGGTTGCTGCCGGCGCAGGACGATCACACCGGCCGAAACCAGGATGAATGCAAACAGCGTGCCAATGTTCGAAAGCTCGGCGAACGTGTCGATATCCCAGATTCCGGCGGGGATGCCCACCACGAAACCGGCGATCCAGGTACTGATGTGCGGCGTCTGGAAGCGTTTGTGGACGGCCGAGAACATCGCCGGCAGCAGGCGGTCGCGCGACATGGCGAACCAGATGCGCGCCTGGCCGTATTGATAGACCAGCAGGGAGGACAGCATGCCCATGAGCGCGCCGGCGGTGACGATCAGCCGCAGCCGGTTGTATCCCAGCGCCTTCAGGGCATCGGCCACCGGAGAGTCCGTGGTCAACGTCTTGTAGTTGACGATGCCGGTCAGGACCAGCGAGACCGAGCCATAAAGAATGGTGCAGATTACCAGCGTGGCGATGATGCCGATGGGAAGATCGCGCTGCGGGCGGCGGCACTCTTCGGCCGCCGTCGAAACGGAATCGAAACCGATATAAGTGAAGAACACGATCGACGCGCCGGTGAGAATGCCCGGGAAGCCATGCGGCGCAAACGGGTGCCAGTTTTTCGGATTGATGGCCCCGGCCGCGCCCAGACAGAAAACCAAAATGGCGGCGATTTTGATGATGACCATCACCACGTTGGCATTGGCGCCTTCCTTGACGCCGCGCACCAGAACCCAGGTGACCAGCAGCGTAATCAGGAGCGCCGGAATGTTGAACCAGCCGGCGGGCCCGCCCGGCGCGGGGAAAGGCGGGTAGGCCAGTTGTACCGGAAGATGCCAGCCCAACAGGTTGTCGCACAAATCCTGTATGTACGCCGAAAACCCGACCGCCACGGACATGTTGGAAACGGCATATTCCAGGATCAGGTCCCAGCCGATGATCCAAGCCACGATCTCACCGAGGATGGCGTAGGCGTACGTGTACGCGCTGCCGGCGATGGGGATCATCGACGCCAGTTCGGCGTAGCACAGGCCGGCGAAAAGGCAGGCTATAGCCACCAGGAGAAAGGAAACCGTGATGGCGGGACCAGCGCCCGGCCGGCCCAACTCCGAGCCTGCGTGCGAACCATAGAGCATCAGATCGATCACCGTGGCGTTCAGGATCGACTTGATGGGGACGACTTTGCCCGCCGCCGCCGTGCCCGTGAGCGTGAAAATGCCGGAGCCGATCACCGCGCCGATACCCATCGCGGTGAGACTCCACGGTCCTAAGGTGCGCCGTAGCTTCTTCCCCGGATCTTCGGAGGCGGCGATGAGTGCGTCAATACTCTTCGTCCGGAAAATGCTCACGGTGCGGCGCCTTGTGGATAGGGATTAACGCTTGCGCTGGCCTTGGGCCTGGTGGCGGATTTTCTTCTTCAGCGATCCGCGGGCCACACCGGCCGCGCGTTTGGCCTTTGGGGCTGCCTTCTTGCGGGCGGCGCGCTTCAGCTTCTTGCGTTCGGTCTTGTCGGTAACGTTCGTTGTATTCATCAGCTTCTTTTCAGTCCCGCGTACTTTTCTACCAGCTTCTTCAATCCAAAACGAGGGAAGTTTACAGTGATCTTAGCATCTTCGCCGTCGCCTTCGCGGCGCACCACCGTCCCGGTGCCATATTTGGGGTGTTCCACGGTCATGCCGGCGCGTGCCCCCCGGCGTGGGGCAGGCGGTGGAGGCGCGGCCGGCGCGAGTGGCGCCGAACCGATGGGGCGGGGAAACTGCGGCGGCGTTCTCAGGTCGGGCTTGGGCGGCGCGGCAGTCTGGCCGGGCTTGAGCGGCAGCCCCCGCTCGCTGAAAAACTGCGAGATGTTGTCCAGCGAATTGTAGGTTTTTCCCGTGTAGCTGCCGCGCCGGGCCGATTGGCGCGCGTCGTACCGTTCGGTGTAAAGGTCCACTTCGCCGGGTTCGTCGCGCGGCCCCAGGTTCAAAATGAGACCTTCCGGGACCTCGCTGAGGAACATGGAAGGCGCGGACCGTTCCTGTTCGCCGCCGCCGAATCGACGGCGGTACTTGGCCCAGGTCAGGATCAGGCGCTGGCGCGCGCGCGTCATCCCTACGTAGCAGAGCCGCCGCTCCTCTTCCAGCATGGCCTCCGAATCCATGGAGCGGCTGTGGGGGAAGAGCCCCATCTCCAAGCCGGAGAGGAAGACCACGGGAAACTCCAGGCCCTTGGCATTGTGCAAGGTCATCAGGGTGACCGGCGCGCGTTCGTCAACGGAATCGGCGTCCGCCACCAGCGCCGCATGGTCCAGAAAATCGGAGATGGATTCACCGCGCTCGGCAGCTTCGCGGGCGGCGGTGATGAGTTCGTCGAGGTTCTCCAGGCGGGTTTCCGATTCCGGAGTTTTCTCGGCCTCGAGCATCCGCTTGTAGCCGGTGCGGTCCAGGATGAAATGGATCAGCTCAGGCAGCCCGGAGTTGCTCGCCACCAGCGAAAGTTCCTGAATCACGTTGCGGAAGATCACCAGCGAAGATTGCGACCGGGTGGAGAGGTGCTCATCGTCGATGATGTGCTCGATGGAATTCCAGAGATTCAACCCATGTTCGCGCCCGTAACGTTCGATCTGCTCCACGGTGGTGCGGCCAATGCCGCGCGCGGGCGTGTTGATGACGCGCAGCAGGCTCACCGAGTCGGAGTTGGAAGCCGCCATCTTCAGGTAGGCAACGATGTCCTTGATTTCGGCCCGCTGGTAGAAGCTGAAGCCGCCGACCACATTGTACTTGCGCCCGTAACGCCGCAACGCCTCTTCAATCTGGCGCGATTGCGAGTTGGTGCGGTACAGCACGGCGACGTGATCGGCGGGATGCGCGGCCAGGTGCTTTTCGGTGGTGTCGGCGATGAACAGGGCCTCGTTTTCCGAATCGTAGGCGGCGTACAGACCGATCTGGTCCCCCGCGGCGGCCTCGGTCCAGAGCTTCTTCCCTTTGCGGGCCTTATTGTTCTCCACCACCGCGCCGGCCGCGGCAAGAATGGTCTTGGTGGAGCGGTAATTCTGCTCCAGCCGGATAATCCTGGCGTTGGGGAAGTCGCGTTCGAAATCCAGAATGTTGCGAATGTCGGCGCCGCGCCAGCTATAAATGGACTGGTCTTCGTCGCCCACCACGCAAACGTTGCGGTGCGATTCCGAAAGCAGGCGCATGAGATCGTACTGGGTGCGATTGGTGTCCTGATACTCATCGATCAGCAGGTAGCTCAGGCGGCGGTTCCAGGCTTCGCGCGTAGCATCGTCATGCTGCAGGAGGCGCACGGCTTCGAGCAGGAGGTCGTCGAAATCCAGGGCATTGGCGGAGCGCAGCGCCTTTTCGTAAAACTCGAAGATAGCGGCTACGGCCTCGGATTCCTTATTGACCGCCTTCTTGTAGAAATCCTGCGGCGTCTCTTTGATGTTTTTGGCGTGGCTGATTCGCGACAGCACGACCCGGTATTGCAGGAAATCCTTTTCCTCGAAGCCCAGCGTGCGATACGCCATTTTGACGATGCCGAGCTGATCCTCATCGTCGTAGATGCTGAAGCGCCGCGTAAAGCCGGGGCGGACGCGCACCAGCGGATCGCCATCGCGCCGCAGCAGCCGCACGCAGAACGAATGAAACGTGGAGACCGTGGGTTCGGAATCGAGATGGGCGTCTTCCAGCAGCGCCGTAACGCGATCTTTCATTTCCCTGGACGCTTTGTTGGTAAAGGTGACCGCCAGCACAGCGGAGGGTGGCACGTGCCGCGACGTGACGATGTGGGCGATACGATGCGTGATGACCCTCGTCTTGCCGCTGCCGGCGCCGGCCAGGATGAGAAGGGGGCCCTCGGTTTGGGTCACCGCCTCGCGCTGCTGTGCGTTGAGCCCTTTGAGGAAGTCCATGAAAGAGTAACTGGTGCCTAGTTTAGCACGCGTGCGCCGCTCCTCTGTTTTGTGGGGCAGGTTGTGAACCTGCGGCGGATTGGCAATCCGCCTGTCGCACCTGCTGGCAACGCCGCCCACGCCGGGACGGCTCGCTGCCGCATCGCGCAGGCGGATTAACAATCCGCCGCAGATTAACAATCTGCCCCACAACGTGGCCGCATTGCTTCCCGCCAAGCATTGCATTAAGCTGATTGCGGATAGTGAAATCCTATTATCCAGCCGCCTGGCACTGGCTGGCGGCAGTTCGGGAGGAAATATGGTCCAGGCATCGCAATTACGCCCCGGAACGGCAATCCGGTTCGAAGGACAGGAGTACAAGGTACTTGCCGCCCTGTATCATCCCGGACAGGGACAAATGGGCGGCGCCACGCACGCCCGGTTGCAGAACCTCGCCACCGGGACTTTTCGGGAGCACAGCTTCCGCGCGGAACTGAGGCTGGAGGAGGTGCCGCTCGAAAAGCAGGCGCTCGAGTTCCTGTACGCCGGCGAAGACCACTGCTGCTTCATGGATCCGGAGACCTTCGAGCAAACCGAGATTCCCAAGCCGTTAATCGGCGCGCAGGCAGCGTTCCTGGAGGCCGGCATGAGGCTGGCCATCGAATTCGTCAGGGGTCGTCCGGTGAGCGTGCTGTTCCCGGATGTCCTGGAGGTGAAGATCGCCGACACCGCGCCGCCCATGCACCAGCAGCAGGACACCAACTTCAAACCCGCCAAGCTGGAGAACGGCGTGGAAGTGATGGTGCCGCAATTCGTGAAAACCGGCGATGTGATCCGTCTCGACCTGCAGAACCTGAGGTACATGGACCGCGCCAAGGCCGACTCCAAAACCAGGCATGCGTGAACTTGTGCCGGCCCCGGCCCCGATTTCAGCCATCGCTGCTGCCCGGCTGGTGGGAGATGGTCGGATGCGCCAGGAATTCCAGTTACGCGCCACCTCGCAGGCCATCGCGAAATTCAAATTATGCCCCACCGCTGAAGCCCCACAGGACCATGCCATCCGGGAGGCTAAACTCAATACCGAAGAAGGCAGGGCTGAAGAAATGAAAAAGTACGCGGTTGTTTTGGAGAAGGCGGCTCACAATTGGGCGGCCTATGTGCCGGACCTCCCTGGATGCGTGACCACAGGGCACACGCTCGAAGAAACGCGCCGCCTGATCGCGGAAGCGATCGAATTCCACATCGAAGGAATGCGCCTGCGCGGTGAGGCTGTGCCCGAGCCAACTACGGTGGCGGATACGGTAGAGATCCAGGCCGCGTAATCCGCAGACGGACCAACCCGCCACTGACGACGCGTTGACGCCAAACACTTCCGGCTTCGTTGTTTAACTTTTGCCTAACGGCCGCCGCGGCCCTCGCCCGCTGTGGCTGCACCGGCCGGATTCGCCGGCGGTTCGCCACGGCCCCCTCGACCGCGCCCGCCTTCCCGCGGCGGCTGGCTCAGATAAGTAACGATGTCCCTGGCGGCCTTGGTTTCCACGCCGGGCTTTTGCAGGAAGCCGAGATCGCGGAACCAGTCGATGAAGCGGTATTGCCAGGTGCCATACGGTGTGCTGTTGCGGTCCGTCAAACCGCCGCTCATGCGGCTGCCATCGGGCAGGGCGTCGCCGGGGTGGCGGCCATTGCCGTAAATGTGCATCTCGACGTTCGGCACCCGAATGGCCAGCATAGCGGCAAAATATTCGTCGGCCCAGACAGCATGACCCTGGTCGTCAGAGCCCGCGCAGGCGAGGAACGCGGGAGGCACATTGCGCGGAATTGGCGGGGAAGTGCGATTGCGGGCGAAGGGCGAGGGACCCGGATAGATGATGCCCGCGAAGTCCGGGCGCGAGGTAATTCCCGCCAGAGGATCGCCGGGGCCGCTGTTCTTTTTGTCGAAGTCGTCAAACAAGACCGCCGCCGCGGAGGTTAATTCCGCACCCGCAGAGAAGCCCATCATGCCGATCTTATTCGGATCGAGGTGGAACTCCTTGGCGTAAGCGCGCACCAGCCGGATGGATTGGAGAGCATCGTAAACTTCGTCGGTCTGAGGGTTGTAACCGTCGCGGCGCAAGCGATTCCGCAGGATCACGGTGTTGACGCCGTAGTTATAGAAGAAGGGAACGAAATCGGCGCCTTCACCGCCGACGTTCAGGGTGTTGTGCCCACCGCCGGCCACGAGGATCACGGCAGCGCCGGTGTTGAGGCCGCGCTCGACCGTGTGCACTTCGATGGACGGGTTATGAATGTTGACGATGCTGCTGATCCGCCCCGGCACGGCCTGGCTCATGTTGTATTGCTCGGCCTCGCGGATACGCTCCGCTTTGAGGAAAGGCGAGCCGGGCGGATAGAGCGCGACCACCACGCCGCCTTGCAAGATGGGCAGCGGCGCATAGGGAGCCTCGCTCGCCGGACCTGGTTTCGGCACTGCGAGAGGGGCGGGAAGCGGAGGCAGCGGCGCGCGGGGGGCGTTTTGTGCACTGGCGATGGTCACCGCCAGCGCCGGCAAGAGCGGGAAAGTCAAGGTTCTTAGCATATTCAACGGTACCTTTTGATTGAGCGGCCTCGCCTTCGTGAACAAGGTCCAGTTGAGCGGCCTCTTCCTCTTCCAGCAAGGAGACGACGTCAAGCCCAGCCCGGCGCCCTCCACCGGCCTCGTCCTCCAGCCAGTCACCTCCCCTGGGGCGGGTGGCAACGGCCATCCTGCCGCGCCAGGGGCCCGGTATCCAGAACAGGTCGGGGTTCATGGCTCGGGCTCCATTATCTCTCGCGGAAGTCGATGAATATCCTCTCCGCGCTCAAGGAGCACGCTGATTCGGTGATGGCCATCGAGAATAGTTCCATCCGGCCGGACCTTCAGCGAACCTTGCTGGCCGGGAGCAAGGGGCTCGCGGGACCCAGCGTCAGGCGGATTAGCAATCCGCCGCAGGTTACCAACCAGGTTACCAACCTGCCCCACAAGTTTCCCCCCTACCGCTTCACCACGCTCAGCCTGACCTGGGAAGGATACTGCTTCGAGTGATGCACCGCGTTGTGCGCCACCACGCCTTTCGCCTCGTCGTAGTTGTTGCCGCCGGTGTTCAGATTGCGGTCAAAGCGCGGGAAGTTGCTGCTGGAGACCTCCATCCGAATGCGGTGGCCGGCTTCGAAATAGTTGCTGGTGGTCATGGGCTGCAGCGTCACCTTGTACACCTTGCCGGGCTCCATCCAAACCATCGGCTTCTCGTATCCATCGCGGTAGCGCATGCGCTGGATGGTTTCGTCCAGGTTGTAGGCCGTGCCATCGGGATAGACGTCGATCAGCTTCACGGTGATGTCGGTGTCTTTCGCGTCCGAGGAAACGTAGAGCGTGGCTTCGATGGGGCCGCTCACTTCGGTCCCCTCCTTCAGCGGGTCGGAGGTGTAGACCAGAATATCGGCGCGCGCCTCCATCTTGCGCTGGTCGAAGGCGCCTCCGGACACCGCATTGCCGGTGCAACAGACGTTGCCGCCAAATGAGGGCACGGGGTTCATAGGATCGTAGGTGAAGCTGTCCGGGCTGTCCGTGCCGGGCGACGCAGCCGCCAGCGCACCATCGCCGTTGAGGCTGTTCGCCTTGCCACCGCCCGCCAGGAACAAGGTCATCGGCTGCGCGCCCTGCGGCGGCCAGGTTTCCGACGTCTGCCATTTGTTCATCCCCATGGTGAAGTATTTCACCTTGGGCATGGTCTCGAGCACGTGATTGTCTTCGCCTTTCAGGAAGTGATCGAACCAGCCATACGTGAGCGCGCTGTAGTCGAGCCGCGCGTCCCCCATGCTTCGTTCACCCACCACGGTATCCTCGGTAGCCCGCGTATAGCCGCAATGCAGAGTAGGCGCGATGATGGCGTACTGCTGGTTGCCGATCTCGGGCTTCGCCGTTCTGCGCACGTAGTTATACGCCGCCAGGTTCGGCCCCACCGACACATCGTACCAGGACATGAACCAGAAGCCGGGCACGTTGATCGGCTTGTCGTCGTGCCACAGGCCGCCGCGATACCAGGCAGGGTCGTTGGGCGTCCGCTTGATCATGGCGCCGCCGGTTGAGACCTCCATGCGGTCGGCAAAAATGCCCTTCGGGCCGCCCACGGCTTTGATGATGTCCATTTCGGGGAGGTGCTGCAGCGCCTTGGACCAATCCACCGGCGGCATCTGCGGGGCTAGGTCGAACATCTTGGACGCCTGGATCAGGTCGGCTTGCGAGGTGTTGGGCGGGAACATGGGACGCATCTGGTTCTGCTCCCCGTAGATCCAGGCGACGAACAGCATCTGGACCGCGCCACCGCGATACCAGTT
>Ga0210402_10005297_pt1 | contig 11572 bp, 7 predicted proteins | sample IncBWC7MmetaG_FD_161055 | JGI IMG/M metagenome (GOLD analysis project Ga0210402, IMG submission 161055) | Forest soil microbial communities from Barre Woods Harvard Forest LTER site, Petersham, Massachusetts, United States - Inc-BW-C-7-M | ecosystem: Environmental > Terrestrial > Soil >... | reverse complement strand
GGCTACTTCGCGCTTGGAGTCGTTGCATCGCTCTTTTTCTTTCGCCAATATCTGCTAGACCCGACGTTGGGAAACGCGTGTTTGAGTGGATCTACTCTTGCATTAGCCCAGCTCACAAAGTCCTTCGCCCTTTATTTGTATGCTGTCGTTGCGGTCTTCCTTCTGCTCGTTTCAAACGACAGAAAGAATGGTCCGCCTCTGCTGAACAGGAAAGATCTGATCGGCTTTGTCTCCTTTGCGTTTGCTAGTTTCATCCTGGTGATGAATGCCGGTTTCTGCTTCGATCGGTCGTTCACTCCACTGAAGTCGTATCATTTCTACAGTGAGACGTTCGTAAAGCTTCAACAAGTGCCCGTCCTACGCAGCCTCTCTGTCCCGCTGCCCTATCCGTTTCTGCAGGGGCTCGACATGCTGAACTACCATGACGACTCGGGGCTCACCTATGGAAAGATCTATCTTCTCGGCGAGCTGAGAGATCCATTCGACCCTGCGTTTCGCAATTTCAAGTCGTACTACGCGGTGGCACTGTTTTTCAAGGAACCCATCGCAGTCCAGATCCTATTCATTTTAGGCACGCTGTGGATTTGCAGGAATCGCAGTTATCGTGAATTCATTACGGGGGAAGGAATCCTGTTATCAGCCGCTGTCCTGCTCTTCCTGTGGTTTTCGCTCTTCAGAAAAAGTCAATTAGGCATCAGAAACATCCTTCCGGTTATAGCGATTGAAGTGATCATCGCTGGGGCGGCGTTCGCCATGTTTTCCGAAAGGCCCCGGAGAACGCAAATTGTCCTCGGCCTACTGGTCCTGTGGACGTGCATCTCTACCCTTAGCTACTATCCAAACTTGATTCCCTACATGAATGAGTGGGTGCTCGACCGTAAACAGTCCTACAAAATCCTGGTCGATAGCAATCTCGATTGGGGCCAGGACGGCGAGATCGTACACGATTTTCTAACGCGGAACCCTGATGTAGCGCTCGATCCGGAAAGTCCTCAAGCTGGAAGGGTTTTGGTCAGCGTTAATCGGCTGGTGGGCGAATACCACGGATATGAGCCGATGGATTGGTTGTTGCGTTACAAGCCGGTGGCATCGGTCGGATACGGGCATTTACTGTTTCTTGTACCGGCACGCGACATTGCCGCCGACTCTAAGAACTAGCCTTCCCATACGAATCGCTCGAATGAAATACGCTCAATTGTGCCAAGGCAATTGATCCTAACAAACCGGGCCCTTCAACCACACTGGGGCGCCTCCGTCATATTCCATTGGCCAAGCGAACAAAGCGCGTGGAAAACTCTCCTTTGGGATGTTCCATCGCGCACAATAGCGGTTGTTTCCCAACCATGCGTCAATCTGATCGGCTGCTTGCGGATGATGGACCTCAACGATGACGAACGGCCGCTGTTTCGTGAACAGGGTCGAGCCGCCGCATAGGACCTCGTACTCGCCGCCTTCCACATCAATCTTGACCAGTTCCGGTGCGGGCCCGCCGGCGGCGATGAAAGCGTCCAATGTGACTGCCGGTACAGCAATGACTTCGCCCGTTCCCACCACCGGGTGTTGCCCGTTCACTTCCACACCGCCCTGTGACCTACGCCTTCCTCCGCGCCGAAAAGGAATTCCGTGTCTCGCAGTGTAAGACCACACCGCGGTATGCACGACTTGAAGGCGAGCCGCCAGATGGTTTCGCACAATACTTTCTTGCAAGGTTGCTGCGTTATCAGGATCAGCATCAAAAGCTACCACTCGGCCGGATTCTCCCACGAGCCGTGCCATCCCAAGAGCGAAAGATCCGGCATGGGAGCCAACGTCATATACAACGGCAGCAGGCCGAACCACGGCGCGAATCACACTTTGTACCTCGGTTTCATGTTCTCCCCGCCAGTGGAGTGCTTCATCGGGAAGGAAAAGCTGCATCCACATTCCCTGAGACAACCCAGCTTGCGCGCGTACCCAAACTTGCCTGTTTGGCAACGCGTAGTGTTCGAGCAGCGCCTTGAATCGCTTAAGGGCTCGCAGTAGCCGGGGCCACCGCCGTAACCTGTCAGGTATGCCACGGTCCTTGGCTGCGAAATACATGCGGTAAAGAACAACGAAGAAACTCGGCATCTCAATTTATTGACACTGTCAAACTATTCCAGTTCACTGGCACCCATCGCTTCCTGCCCCAACCCAGATTCCTAACGAACCGCTTTATCGAAACACGTTCAATTTCGCCAGAGCCGTCAATCCGAGACCGCGACCGCAATCCGTGGCGTAAATGAGCTCCTTGGAATCGAGCGTCCAAACGGCACTAACCGAGTTGCAATCTGCGTTTGTAAGTTGAACCTGTTTTCCGCTGTTCAGGTTCATCACCTGAATTTGCCATGAACCGCCTTGTTCACAGCTGAACGCGATCCATTTTCCGTCCGGCGAAATGGCGGGATAGCGTGCCGAGCAAGTTGGAACTCTCATCTGTTCGACGGCTTCGGACGTGGGGTTCACCTCGTACAACCGGAAGCGTCCGTCGCGCCTCGAACTGAACGCTACGCGATCATCCGGGAAGAAGGCTACGTCCCGCACATCATATTGAGGGCCTACGATTTGGCGTTCTGCGACAGCGGTTGCCTCGGCCCCCACTGCGGCGACATTCCGGATCCACAAGCTATCTCGACCCTTCACCGGCCGAATGAACGCTAGCAATCTGCCTTCAGGCGACGCGACCGGCTGTTCCGCATCTTCGGCTTCAACCGTTGTATCGTCCGCGGACGCCGTCGAAGAAGCGGGAAGAAAACGCACAACTCGCGAACCGCTGCTGGTGGCAACTTCGGCCCAGGCGAAATGACCATCCTTTCCCTTCGCAGGATGGAACCAATCGTCTGTGCTCGCAAAGGAGGTAACTGCCCCTGCCCTGAGTTCGCGGATGGAGTACGTATCAGGAACTGTAGGGCGAGACAATGGCACCAACGCGGTGAAGAGCAAGCGGTCTGAAGTGACGATCGGGTCGGTTGCGAGTGCCGAACCCGGCACTGTGACCACGCGCGAGCGGTAGTTGTCGAATTGACCTTTAAGATGCCGAACGTTCGAAATAAAACCGACCGCAATCAGTGCGATCAACGCTGATCCAGCAAGCAGCGTCGTCCTACGGTTAAAGCGGAGTGTCATTGATTCCGGTGACAGGTCTATTAAAATCCACAGCAACACTCCACCGAGAAGTACCATCAAGGTCAGCCTTGGGAAAAAGAGAAGATTGCGCCATCCCGTTGCCTGAATTCCGGGTGGCTGTATCCGTGGACCACAAATCAGGGCGTACAACGCAATCACGACAATCGCCCGGGTTGCTTGCTGACGGGCGAGCAGGTAATCGACAACAAAGACAGCCGTCAGCATCAATGCCACCAGATGGTACGAGGCAGACTGGGACGACAACAGCAGCAACAGAAAAGAATACGTTGCCCATTCCAGCTTTGTTCGGCTGCTGCCTTCGGTTTTCGAACTGATTGCCCACATGAAAACCACAAAGATCACACCGTGAACGGCGGGTTGAAGAAATGCATAAAGCGACGGCAAGTGGGCAACTGGAGCGGGGTTGAGTTCTGGTTCCGAAAGAAAGAGGCGTCGTAAAAGTGCCGTGAATGAGTTCCAACCGACATTGTAGGGATCTGTCACTTCGCCCCTTAGAGCTCGTGGCAAAACCTCCAAAGCATAAAGCCGACACGCGTCCTGTCCGAAAAGATAGAGTGACATCAGCGCTGCGCAGGAGAGCCCGGCAATAAGGCCGGCGGCTGCACGCCACTGCTTCTTGAATACAAAGAAGATCAGAAACAACGCTGGATAAATCTTTAGGGCTGCGGCAATGGCTAGAACGAGTCCAGAAAAGAAAAATGAGTTTTTGAGATACAGCCACGCTGAAAGCGTCAACAGGAGCAGAACAAAGATGTGCATCTGCCCGTAAAGAAAGCTGTCGTGCAGGGGCAAAACGGCCAGGAACGTCAACATCGCGATGCGCTGCAAATCGAGCTGCGTACTGGCTTTGAGCAAAACGGCTGTCAAGCCCAAGAACAGCAGGTTTAGCACCAGCCAAGCACGCTTGGCTTGAAGTGGCGGAAGCGAACACCATGGCGCAACCGGTAAGATCGATGGCAGGGTAAGAGGAATAAAACCAACGAGCCGCTGATCAATTCTCTCGTGATCTTTCTGACGTTGAAACCAAATCCATTCGTAGACTCGTTCAATTGGAGATGCTTGGCGATACAGGCGTGCACCCAGGTAATAGTTAGGAAAATCCGTGTTCAAATGTTTCCATGCCGGAATGAATCCCTTGGTTACAAACAGGAGGATGAGTACCAGCAGGAAGGCTCTTTCGCTCCAGACGGCCCAACCACGCGGCAAATTAAACCATGCGCGAGTCAACGGCTTCGAATTCGGCAACTGCGATAAAGCCGTAGCTGTTTGCTCTGACATCTGGAAGCCCAAGCATCCGCAGAACCGGTCGCTGCGAGGCATCGACGCCAAGCTGAGCGCCTCACAACGCGGCCGATCGAATCGCTGATCACTCCTGCCGTTCTATGCCCAGCACGCTCAGGAAAAAGCTGGAAAGCATGACTTGGAAACCAAGCGTGAGACACACAACCCCCGGAATCACAAGTCGGAGCGTCTTTACCGGATTGAGGTTACCGAAATGCATGCTGCTCCAGTAGCTTAGTCCGGCGCCCCACATTCCTGCTCCCACCAAAAGCAGAGACATGCCCAGCGCTAAACCTGTTTCCAGATTCATATTTCGGAGCAGTCGATTGAAACGCGTATCCGCAGGCCGGAAGCCTCGCGTGATCGCAAAGACCTCCGTGAACGCTGCGAAATTGATTGATTGGAACCCGAGTAGAATCGCCATAGCAGAAAACAGTAGGCTATCGACATCAAAAGTGATCTTCCCTACGGTGCGCGGGCTGAACAGCAACCAAGTACCGGCCAGCGTGCCCAGCACGAACAGCAATATTCCGGGATAAAGAAACAACCAGCGCGGACTGTAGAGCAAGAGGAAGCGAAGATGCCGCCAGCCATCTCGCCAGGGTCGCAGGTGAGAAGCGCGTTTCCGGTCAGCGGGTGAAAGAGTGGTTGGAATCTCCGTAAGTCGCAAGCCGGAGAGCGTTGCCTTCACAATCATCTCGCTTGCGAACTCCATTCCGAGCATCTGCAAACGAAGTTGCTCAATGCTGTCACGGCGAAAAGCCCGAAGGCCGCAGTGGAAGTCGCCGACCGGACTCTTGAAAAGAAGTCTTCCGATCCCTGATAGGATCGGGTTTCCCGCGTAGCGATGTAACAGCGGCATAGCACCGGGAGATATTCCTCCGCGAAATCGGTTGCCCACGACAAGATCGTATCCTTCGCGCAACTTGCTCAAGAACGCTCCTAGCTGGGTGAAGTCGTAGCTATCATCAGAATCACCCATCAGAACGAATTGGCCACGAGCCGCCGCGATGGCGCCTTGCAACGCGGCCCCGTAGCCGGGTTTTGTAATTGAGATCACCCGCGCTCCAAGGGCACTGGCCATCTGTCGTGATCCGTCGATGCTGCCATTGTCTGCGACGATTACCTCACCGCTCAAATTTAGCTGTCTGATCGTTTGCAGGGCTTTTGTGACGCATGTTTCAATGGTTGCGCTTTCGTTGAGGCAGGGCATGACCACAGAAACGTCGAGCCCTTCGATCGAGTCTTCGGTCTCGGGCGGCGCGACGACTGAGACAGGAAAGCTAAGCGCGTTCATTTGTCGAATGTCTCTTCAGGTTTAGCTCGGCGCGGTTTCCGGCTGAAGTCGTTTCGCATCCACGCTTGGTTTGGGCAGCTTCACGATGTTCTTTAGTTGACGATTGATCCAGAGCTCAACGGGAAAGCTATAGAAGTCATAATTTAAACGCACCCGCGCGGGGTAGGCAGTGAGATGTTGAATCGCCTTGGCGAATCGGCCATGGCCAGTGGTGGCGATGGGCTCCCGGTCAAAGGCAATGCGCAGGTAATCTCGCATGGTCTGAACCCGCTGGTGATCGCTGCCCTTGAGCCAGGGAAGAACGGTGTAACGGGGAAAATAGTCCGCCCAACCTTCGAGCGATTTCGGCACTTCGATGCCCAACTTCGCGGTCTGCGAAAAAATTGGTGAACCTGGATACGGCGTAAAAATGTTCGTCCAAAACTCTGCGCCGGGAAACTTCCGACAGATATCCATCATGAAGTTCACCGTCTCGCGGCGCTCCTTCGGCCCTTCTCCCGGAAAACCAAAAATAATATTGAACGATGGAATTACTCCCGCCTTGATGCAGCGCTCGGTTGACTGATAGATATCGCCCAGAACCTGGAAATCCTTGTTCATCAGCTTCATGACAGTCGGAGAAGCGGTTTCGATTCCCTGACAAATCTGATGCAGGCCGGAACGGCGCAGCAGACTCAACTCACTGATACTGAGTCGGGCTGTGAGATTAGTTGTGGCCTGGACACTCCACTTAAAAGTTCCGCCCGCCTGGATCAGGCCTTCGGCGATCTTGAGCGATCGATCCAGATCGACCAAGAAGTTGTCGTCGGCCATCCACAGCAGTTCGAGGCGGTAGCGCCGTGTCAGTTCAATCGTCTCTGCGACCACTTGCTCGACCGGCAGCGCGTTCCACTTGCGTCCGTAGACTCCAGCGTTCGTGCAATAGGCACAGTTGAAGGGGCAGGCGAGGCTGGAGACGTACATGGCCCAGCGACGTCCACAAATCTTCTCGTAAGCGTCGAAATCCGCCAGTTGATAGGCCTTGGCGGGCATCTCCTCCAGTCGCCGGAGGGGGCGTTCGGGAGTGAAACAAAGCTTTCCGTCGCGCTTGAACCCGACGCCTAGTACATCATCGAGAGGAGCGTCGTCTCGCAAGCGATCCGCGACCGCCAGCATACTCTCCTCACCCTGCGCGCGAACCACAATGTCCACGTACGAAGCTTCCAGCGTCTGCGTAGGCAGCAGCGACGGGTGCCACCCACCCAGAACGATTGGAAAGTCCGGGTCCCACTTCTTGATCGCCTTGGCCACTTCGACGGTTTCACGGATCATGGGCCCGGTCACGAGAGAAATGCCGAGACAGAGGGCATCTTTTACCTCCTCCATGATCCGTTTCTTGTAATCGGGAGCGATCGAGGCGTCGATGATGCGGACGTCGTACCCCGCATTCAGCAGGGGCGTTGAAATCGCCAGAATGCCAAGCGGAGCGGTAGCCTCTATACTGGAAAACGAGGCAACGAAAAACACAATTTTTTTCGACGATTTCACTTGAGTGCCTTCGTTGAATTGCGGCCGACGAACCCAGAGCGAGCTGAAGGATTTACAGTAACAATCGTTTTCTGGATTTTTGTCTCCAAATTGTTAAATATATGCAAAATCCGCCTCATCACAGCCTTAGGCGAATGTGAATTCTTCAGAGCGCGGTCCGTGTCGCGAAAACGTGACAATGATTGGCCTCGCTGCGCCTGTTGCCGGCTGTCGAACCTCAGAGTCCATCACACCATCGGAGAAGCTGACCGCATTCTCGCCCGATTCAGCCACCGCCACCGCGGAATTTCGCACAAATATCGCAGCCCAGCTAGAGAGTGAAAGAGGCTGCGCCGGAGGAAAAGCTGGTGTGTCCACCAGTCCGCATTCAGAATCAGGGAAGGCTTATCTTTTATCGACGAAGCCATGCGTGAAAGGCGCGAGAACTTTACAAGTCGATTCCGCGCCAAGTGTTTTTGGATGCAGGCGTCCTCATATTGCTGCTGGAGAAATAAAACGAGCTTGGCCCTTGGAAATAAACACAACTCGTAGGCTGGCACGACGCAAAATGCACAATGGTGCGCATAGTTCTCAATCCATATGCGAGTTGCCGGTCGAATTTCCTTACTCCAGACACGAACCAGCAACGGAATAGGCGCTGCGAAAAGCTTCGCCGCCAACTCCGTGATCACCACGACGAACTCTCGCAGCATTAAGTTGTCGCCAACGCGCTGCTCAACCCGGCACCATAGCGATGTGTCAGAAGCCCGCCGATTCAGGAAGAAGCCGATTTCCAAAAAGCATGACATCCTTATCCAGTAGGTGAAAAGGTGATGGCACGCGTGTAACACCTGAAGAAGAAATGCGTCTTCATCGGTGAGAGCGGGAAACGCGAGTCCATACCACTCATGAGTCTTGGTTCGGTCTACCGAGAAAAGACTTGGCATCGATGGGAGCCTGTGCATGTCGTTGTCACAGATGTCCAGATGCAACTCAACGGCATGAGGCGCGCCGGCAGAGTATTGCTCGAGGCCACGTGACGCGTGGTCTCTTCCCGGCATAAGAAAAATAGATTCTTGACTGGAAAGGGAGGGTTTCGCGCTGTATCCAGCTTCCACCACAACCTGTTGGGCCACTGGAAGCGACTCATCGTCAACCAGGTAGTCGAAGTCGCTTTGATGGCGGAGATGCGCATCCGGGCAGAACTCGGGAATGAGTGAATGGCCCTTCAATACTACGTAGCGGACCCCGGCGTCGTTGAACTTACTGTTCAGAAAATCGAATCGATGCGCCATCTCGTCAACTCGCTGCCGGTTGGCCGCGAACCTTTGGTCGAGACCAGACATTACCCAAGTCGGGACTGCGTCTTTCGCGTTTGTGTTCTTGACTTTCGTTAAGAAGTAGAACGCTAAGCCTGAGTCGTCCAGCCACCGCAGGGCAGGCTTCCAGTCCCGTTGACGAAGGTCCCTGAGCCCGGCGAGGCTCGGTCTTGAGTCGCTCGAAAAACTCAGGAAATCAACGATCTGTTGTGCTGGAGTCCGTCTCACTGTAGCGCCTCGGCGAATCGCTCCAGAGTTGATGGGGTTAAACGGTCTGGTAGGCGTTTGAAGTGGCAGACCAGGACGGCTGGGGATTGGCAGGCTTCTGCGAAGAAGTCGGCCTTGCCCGCTCGCGCGAAGATCGGCTTCTCTGGCTCGCCAAGGCACAGCGCGAGGTACGCCAGGTTCTCGAACCCGTTGGCAGAGAACGCCTGGGGAATCTCTTCGGCTTCGCGAAGCATGGTTTCGATTTCCAGCGCGTCGCGACCGTCACGAAAGCCGACTCGCCAGCCTCGCGCATAAGCCTCGGGATGAAGATCGCTGACGAAAACGTCGGCTTGCGGCTTGGTTACACGCGCCAGTTCGCGTACCGTTGGTCCCAAGTCCGTCAGGTGTCCGAAAGCGAACGAGCAGATTGCAAGATCGAAAACTGCGGCGCGAAACGGCAGGTTCCCGCAGGTCGCTCGGGCGAGCCGTCCTGCAATGCAACGTTTTCTTACAGCCAAACGCAGCATCGCGGTTGAGCAGTCGACTCCCACGCCCGACTCCGCGCCTTGCCGCATGAGGGTTTCAAGCCACCGGCCCGTACCGCACGCCAGATCGAGGATCCGTTTGCTGTGCAGGTCGGTTAGCAAGGGCAAGAGATGACGTTGTTCACGGGCGAGAAGGGGATTGGGATCGTGATCGTAGGTGGGGGCCCACCGCTCGTAGCCTTCCTCAACAGAAATTGCACCAGGTGCACGCGCCTCACGATGCTCATGCCCCGCGGTTGTCTGCGACTCCAGCGCTGCGTTTGGGCTTCTCTTCACAGACTCTCAGCCTTGGGCTTTCGCAGTTCAATCGCCTGCTGCATCCATTTCAGTTCTAACGGTGCTCCGTAAATGCCGAGACGATAGCGCCAACTGCTCATCGCCTTCAGTGCTAATCGACCCCAACTCGGCAAGCGAATGTCCTGGACTGTCGGCCAACGAGAAGACACGACGAGTTCAAAATTGTCGATCAACTCTTTGGTAGTAGGCCGAAGCCACGGCGTTTGAGGATCCTTCTGGGTTGCGAAGCGCTGCCAGCGCTCCGTCGCCCACTCATCCGGGGTGGTGGGGAAAGAGACTTTATCTTCCACCCCGCCATACATACGAGCGCGTTGAGGCACCGGTGTGTAGTGCTCGACAATGATTTCGGCGTCCGGGTTCAGGCGCTTCAGTTCCCTGATAAACCTGATGCATTCGCGGGTGTCGCCTTCCGGATCTTTTGGATTTCCAAAAATGATGGAGAACTCGGGAATAATTCCAAACCGGCGTATGCGCGAAGCCAGAGCCAAGGTATCTTCGGCGTGCAGATCTTTGTTCATCTCTTTCAGGACCTCGTTGGATCCCGATTCCGCGCCGAAGAAGATCATGATGCAGCCAGCTCTGCGCAGCGCCTCCAATGTGCTGTCCGAATATTTCATCATGATGTCAGACCGTCCTTCGCACCACCATCGCAAATTGAGCGGTGCAAGTCGGTCGGCGAGTTCGCGGGTGTGATCCTCGCGCAGAAAGAAGTTATTGTCATAAAACTGTACGGCATCGACTCCGGAGGTCTGCACCAGATGTCGCATCATGCCCTCGGTGCGGGACGGCGATTCCATTCTCTCCCTGCTTCCAGAAAAGGTGACTACGCCGCAGAAGTTGCAGCGATACGGGCAACCGAGGCTTGCCTGATGAACCGCCGTGCGCCGGCCTAGAAAGGTCGGAAGGAGATATCGATCCACCGGAAGGCGATGATATGGATACCAGGGGAAATCATCGAGGCCACTCATCGGGCGCTCCGGATTATGGCGCGGCGTCCCTTCCGCTGTCTTATAAGAAAGGCCAGCAATGTCCTTGAGATCGCGACGGCCTCGGATTGCATCGAGCAGTTCCAGGAAAGTCTTTTCTCCCTGGCCGCGGACCGCGTAATCGACATACCCTGCGTTGAGTGCTGCTGCCGTGTAGTTGGAGGCGAAATAGCCACCCCAAACGATCGGCAGGTTGGGAAACCGAGAACGAATTTCACGACAGCTTGCAACCGCACCGACCGTCTGCGGGCCCGGCATAACCGTTACCGCCAGGAGTTCCACAGGCCGCTCCTTAATTATCGCAACCAAACTTTCTGTGGGATGGGGATCCAGGTTGCCGTCAACGATAGCGTAGTCTTCTTTACCCTCCACAACCGCAGCGATCGCCAGAATCGATAACGGAAAACGACGATTACGTGGCTTTGTTGCTTTCGGATTGTAGAAAAGGATCATCGATAAACACTCAGACCTATTCGCTTGGCCAGCAAAAGTTGCGCATCGCCTATGAGAGAGAGTACGGGAGGTACGGTACCAATCGTTGCCTTCGGATTTGTCTCAATTTTGTCAAAGTTATGCAAAATTCAAGATCCAGAAGGTTCGAGGCTCAGCAGTCTTCCAAGGCATTTCTACAGAACCGCCGAGAAGTGACACAAAATTAACAATTCACTGACAATTCGACCTGTATTGCCAACCTAGAGTGCTTTAATCCGGTGCTGTAATCCGAAGTCTCGAAAGCGGACGCACTTTGCCAGCAACCAACAAGGTCGTGCTGTTCTATCCGCCCTATGACGGAACTCCTTTGGGCGCGCCGCTTTCCCTGCTTTGTCTTGCATCCCCACTGTTGCGGGCTGGATTCGAAGTCGAGCTCGTGGACAACCTGCTTTACCCCGATTACGAAAGAGCGATTCTTCGCGAAACCGAAGACGCACTTTGCTTAGGTATCTCGGTATTGACTGGGCCGCACATCGG
>Ga0210402_10005296_pt1 | contig 11573 bp, 15 predicted proteins | sample IncBWC7MmetaG_FD_161055 | JGI IMG/M metagenome (GOLD analysis project Ga0210402, IMG submission 161055) | Forest soil microbial communities from Barre Woods Harvard Forest LTER site, Petersham, Massachusetts, United States - Inc-BW-C-7-M | ecosystem: Environmental > Terrestrial > Soil >... | reverse complement strand
CGACCCGGGAATCGTTCCGGCGGCCGTGGACTTGATCTTCGTAGCGCGCAACCTGGAGCGCATCGGCGACCACGCCACCAACATCGCCGAAGATGTCGTATTCCTGGTTAAGGGCATCGATGTCCGCCATCATGCCGAGCACATCGAGCGAACCGGAACGGGAGACACCGGGAGATAGGGCGCGGCGGGCGCTTTGTGGGGCAGATTGTTAATCTGCGGCGGATTGTTAATCCGCCTGCGCGATGCGGCAGCGAGCCAGCCCTCGTTTTGGGGTTGCTCCAGGGTGCTGACGGACCGGTATGCAATTGATCACGGCGCGACGGCGCGGAATTCCGGACGCCGTCGGCTGGCCAAATCAGCGTGCTTGGACTGAGGTTTAACGCAACGGGCGCTTTCAGCACGATACCGGCGCTGGCCAAGGAAGGCAGCTCACAGCCGTCGTAAGAATCGCTCCCTGACGGTCGCGTGCGGCCACGGATGAATCTGCTCCGCCACCACGCCTTCGGTCGGGGCTTCCAACAAACACAGCCAGGAATGGCCGTGCTACTCGTCGCGGTAGCGTTCGCTGCGGCTGAAGACGAACGCGATGAAGCCCGCCAGAATCAAAAACGGCGGAGCGCCCAAAATGAGAATCCCCGAATTCAGCACGCGGGATCGCGCATCGTTCTGCGCGTGCGCGGTGCGGTAACACATCACGCACTGCGCGCTCGCCGGAACGGTGAGCACGGGTAGCGTGAGCGCCGTCCACAAAGCCGGGACCAGCAGTCGCCGTTTCATGCGCCCGGCCTCATGCCCGGCAGCCGCGATGCATCGCCGAGGAACATCAGCATCAGCAGGATGCAGAAAATCAACATCGGGAACAAGGTCAGGAACAGGCTCAAGCGCTCGAACTTCAGGTGCATGAAGTAGGCGATGATCAGCGCCGCCTTGATCACCGACAGGCCGACCAGGATGGTCAGCATGATTAAAATGGGTACTTGCTCGTAAGCCAGCAGAACTTCGGCTCCGGTCAATACCAACAGCGTCACCCAGACCTTGGCGAACGTGGGGATGGTCGGCCCGTGGTGGTGGACGGCTTCTTCCGTATGCGTGCTCATGCGTTCCCTCCTCTCAGATTTTGGCCGACATCAAATAGACCAGCGGGAAGATGAACATCCACACCAGGTCGACGAAGTGCCAGTAGAGACCGGCGACTTCCACGTCCTCGGCCTTGAATTTTCCGCGCACCACGGCCTGGCCGACGATGCCCAGGTAAATCAGCCCGATCACCACGTGGGTCATGTGCAGGCCGGTGAGCGAGAAGAACGTGCCGCCGAAAAGCGGCACTCCGTACTCGTTGCTGAACGCGGTGATGTGCTCGTTGTTGATCAGGTTCATCCACTCGTTGAGGTGCAGAACCACGAACGCCGCGCCGGCCGCCATGGTGCCCACAATCCAGCCTGCCGCCGCTTTGCGGTTCCCCTGGTTCATGGCGTGGACCGCCATCACCATCGTCAAACTGCTGGTGAGCAGGCAGAACGTCATGATGCTGGAGAAGATGATGCTCGGCGAAAAGTGGAAGGGCGTGGGCCAGTTGGGCGTGGCCACCCGGCAGTACGTATAGGCAAACAGCATTACCGAGAACGTAAGCGAGTCCGAAATGATGAACAGCCACATTCCGAACTTCTTCGAATTGGTCGCGTAGGGCGACCGGCCGCCTTCCCAGGGCGAGGTGGAAACAACGGCGCTGACATGGGACGACATCCCTTACCCCCAAACGTAGAATAGAAGCATCAGGTACAACCACAGCCCATCCAGAAAGTGCCAGAAAATGGCGCTGATGTCCACGCGCGTGCGCTTGGCCGGCCCCAGGCTGAGGCGCAGCGCCTGCACATCCACATAAATCAGCGCGGTCACGCCGCCCAGCAGGTGAAACGCGTGCGAGGCGGTCAAAAGGTAAAAGAACGAACTGCTCGGATTGCTGGAGATGTAAATACCGGCGCTCTTCAACTGCTGCCAGGCCACCCACTGGCCGGCCAGGAACAACACTCCCAGGCCGGTGCCGAGCGTCCACCAGGTATTGAATTTGCCGCGAGCCCCAGCTTTCAGACAGCGCCGCGCCACTTCCAGGGCGAAGCTCGATGCCAGCAACACGACGGTGTTCAGCCAGAGGATTGCCGGCTTGGCCATGCTGGACCAATCGTCCGAAAGGCCGCGCCGTACCACCAGCGCCGAGGTGAGCGCGGCGAACACCATGGTACTGGCAGCCAGTAGAACGTATAGCCCCGTGAAGGAGGCGCGCCGCGACCCGCCGCGGCCCTCCGACCCACCATCGCCATCGCCCCAACCCGGGTCAACGGGCGGCGGCGGACCCTGCATGATATCGTGCGTGAGAGAAGCAGGCATAACCTTTAGATGCGCCGGCGGATGCGGGAGCCTCAGGAATGGCCGCCTTCAGTTGGGGCCTGTGCGGATAAGGGATCCGTCTGCATGATGTAATCTTTTTCAGCTCCCGGAACGCTGAATTCATACGGACCGTGGTTGACCACCGGGTGCACGCCGGCGAAATTGTCGAACGGCGGCGGCGAGGGAATGCCCCACTCGAGCGAAGTGGAATTCCAGGGATTCATGGGCGCCCTGGGGCCCTTTTTCATGCTCCAGAAGAGGTTGATCACGAAGAGAATCTGCGCGGCGGCGGTGAAGTATGCCGCGTACGTCATAAACTGGTGCACCGGAATCAACGGGCCAATATACTCCACGTTGCTGAAATCCGAATAGCGGCGCGGGTTGCCCACGATTCCCAGGTAATGCATGGGCGTGAAGATGGCGTATACGCCGATAAACGTGCAGAAGAAGTGGATTTGGCCCAGCGTCTCGTTCATCATCCTGCCGAACATCTTGGGGAACCAGTAAAACGTGCCCGCGAACATGCCGAAGATGGCCGCCACGCCCATGATCATGTGGAAGTGGCCCACCACGAAGTAGGTGTCGTGGAAGTACAGGTCCAGCGCCGGCTGTCCCAGGAAGATGCCGCTGATGCCGCCGGTCACAAATAGCGAAACGAAGCCCAGCGCGAACATCATGGCCGTATCGAAGTGGATCTTGGCGCCCCAGAGCGTGCCGATCCAGTTGAACGTCTTGATGGCCGAAGGCACTCCAATACACATGGTCATTATCGAAAACGCCATGGCCGAGTACGGGTTCATGCCGCTCATGAACATGTGGTGGCCCCAGACCAGGAAGCCCAGGAAACCGATGCTGAGGATGGCATACACCATTGCCTTGTATCCGAAAATCGGCTTCCGCGAGAAGGTCGAGAGCACGTGCGATGTCACGCCCATTCCCGGCAGGATGGCGATGTAGACCTCGGGATGTCCGAAGAACCAGAACAGGTGCTGCCACAGCAGCGGGGAGCCGCCCCTATGGTTGGTCAGGATGTGGTCGCTGATCATCAGCCCCGAAGGCAGGAAGAAACTGGTGCCGACCTCGCGGTCGAGGATCAGCAACACGCCGGCTGCCAGCAGAACGGCGAAGCCCAGCAGCCCCAGGATGGCCGTCACCAGCCAGGTCCAGCACGTCAGCGGCATGCGCATCAGCTTCATCCCCTTGCACCGCAAGTCCACGGTGGTAGCGATGAAGTTGATGGCGCCCATCAGGGAGGCGCCGCAGAAAATCGCGATACTTAAGATCCACAGCGTTTGCCCCAGCCCCTCCCCCGGACCGGTTACGCGCCCCGCCCCGCTCAGCGGCGGATAAGCCGTCCACCCCGACAGCGGTGCACCGCCCTGAACGAAGAAGGCCGAGATCATCACCACCAGTGCCAGAAACGTGGTCCAGAACGACATCATGTTCAGGACCGGAAACGCCATGTCTTCGGCGCCTATCTGAATCGGCAGAAAATAGTTCCCGAAGCCGCTCTGCGGCACCGTGGTCAGCACGAAGAACACCATGATGGTGCCGTGCATGGTCATCAGCGAAAGGTAAAGTTCCGGCGTCATCATGCCGCCGGCGGCGCCCGTGGGCCACAGTTTCGCGAACCACGCCACCTTGGCCTCCGGATTGACCATGTGGTATCGCATCAACAGCGAAAGGAACAGGCCCACAAAGACCGAGAACAGACCCAGGAAATAGTACTGGATCCCGATTACTTTGTGGTCAAGGCTGAAGACGTACCTTCTGATGAAGCCCTCAGGCGCATGGTGCGCGTGGGCTACGGGAGCGGACATAGAGTCACCTCGGGAGATTGGGCGTGACGGCTGCGGAAACGCTTCCGCTGAACCATGTGAGTCTGAACCATCTGAGTCTTAACCACGGGAGTCGTCGTCGTGGCGAACATCATTTCAGGGCCAGTTGCTGTTGCTTCCACTGTTCGAAATCGGCTTCGCTCAACACTGTCATGGTGGTGCGCATCTGGAAATGGCCCAGCCCGCATAACTCCGAACAGGGCACTTCATAGACACCAATCTTGTCGGCCTGGAAATGCAACGGGATCTCCATGCCGGGCACAATGTCCTGCTTCACGCGAAGTTCGCGCACGAAGAAGTTGTGGATCACGTCCCTGGAGTGCATGATCAGGTTGATTGGTTTGCCAACCGGAATCTTGAGCGACGCGCTGACGATATCGTCCTTCGAGGCGGGGTCTTTATCGTCGAGTCCGAAGGGGTTCCCCGCCGAATCGTTCACGAGTTTCAGATCGGTGTGGCCAAATTTGCCGTCGACGCCGGGGTAGCGGAAGCTCCAGGCGAACTGCTTGCCGAGCACCTCAATCGGGATGGCATCGGGCGGCGCCTCCTCGAAGTGCACGCCGGCCCAGATTTTGGTCCCCATGAGCACCAGACCCAGGAACAGCAGCGCCGTAGCACTGGTCCACAGCGTTTCCAGTTTGTTGTTGCCGTGCGAATATGCGGCGCGGCGTCCGTCATCGCGGAATTTCATGATGGCGTAGCCCAGCGCGAATTGGGCCAGAAAAAAGATGATTCCACAGATCACCAGCGTCCGGAAGAACTGCTCGTCGTAGGCCACGCCGTGCTGGTTAATGGGCGGTGGAAACCACCATGTCTTGGCAACGAAAAAATAACAGATAACGACCGTCAGTACCCAGACCACTGGGGCTAATAACATCCCGGCACTCCTCCACGAGGTTCTGTACCCTCTTCGGTTTTTCGAACGTGGAGTAGACGTTATCACAGTCTATCCGGGAGGCGCAACTCTGGTTCGGAAACGTGGTTTGGAATTCTAGCTCGAAATCCCGGCTCGGAATCCTGGCTCGAAATTGGAGATTCCAACCAGTCGGCGCGGCGGAGTATTGCTGGCGCAAGAACGCTTCAGTTGCGAAGGCGAGAGAAGGTGTTTAACGTGGTGGGAGAAGGATGCTCATGACCAAAGCGACGATTTCATCCGAGGGGCAGGTTGCCATACCCAAATCCATGCGGGAACGCCTCAATCTCAAGGCTGGGACGCAAGTCGGAATCGAGGTTCAAGGCGAGTCTCTGGTGATGAAACGGCTGGTGAGCAGCTTGCCGGATTGGCGAACGATGGAAGGCATGGCTCGTGGTGGAGAAAGCTTGACCAAAGCATTGATGGAAGAACGCGCCGCCGAGAGAGCCCACGACGATGCTCGCGTCCAAGGTCGTTGATTCCTGGGCAATGGTAGCCTGGATTCAACGGGAACCTGCCGCCCCTTTGGTCCGGCAATTCCTTCCCGATGCCGACTCGGGCGACGTCGAATTGCTGATGAGTTGGCTGAACGTAGCCGAGACGTTTTACATTCTGGCTAAGCGGAACAGCCCGGCTGTCGCCGACGAATTTCTGGCCCGCTTGCCGTCCCTGCCGATCCGCATCGTTCTGCCAGATGAAGATGGGATCATGGCCGCCGCCCGGATCAAAGCTGGTGGCCCTGGCCATGCGGCGCTACTTCCGGTGGTGCTCTAGCTCGTGTACCTGGAGTTTGTGGCTTAGGTTGACGTCGAGGGCCGCAATGGCCGCTTCGATGCGGCTGAACCCCGCGCGCATCTCGCTGCGGATCTCAGCTATTTCGGCCCGCAGAGTTTCTTTGGCCTCGCTGATGCGGCTGTTGGAGTAGATGACCGCGCCAGCCGAAATCGACGTGGCGGTGACGATGGAGAGCACGGCTGTGAAAATCTGAGAGGCTGTGAGAGCCTGCATGGTTCACCTTGAGTTTAGCTGAAAGGCCTACGCGCCGTAGGCCTTTCAGCGGCCAGCTTACTTTGGCGCCGGCCCGGCATTCAAGCGCGCACTACGTGAGCGCACGCCGGACCTGCGGAGCGGCGTTGCGTGCGAGGTGGCCGGCAAGCCGCGGCCCATCCGGTTGCATTTGCGATGCCTTTGCCATCGCCCTCCTCCGCCGGATTTACTGGGATACATCAATCTTCCTGTCCTTTCTCGGCGTAGGCGAAGAGTTGCGCCGAAAGATTTGCGAAGACATCTTGCAGCATGCGGCCGATGGCAGAGTCCTTCATGGGGTTGCAACCGACGTTTGAAGAGATGGCCCTGCCACGCAGCGGCCCTACCCCTGAAGACGTCGAGAGAGGGTGAAACCACTGCCACCACCACCCATTCCCGGCCACACAGAGGCCGAGCGCGTTGATGACGCCGTCCGCAAGATGTTTACCGTCTCGAAAGAAGCTGTCTTGAAGGAAGAAGCGAAATCGAAGAAAGCCCGCGCGAAGAAGAAAACTTCCAAGAGTTAGGAGAAGCAGAGATCACCACCCCACACAATTAGCATGCTCCAGCATCGCCGACATTACCGCTTCGTACTCGTAAGACCCTGGCTCTATGACATGTTCGCGACATGCCTTTTCCACGATGTCTGCGACCTGTCCAGCGGTCTCAGCCTTTTCGGGACTCCCTGACCATCCCCATGTGGTCTAGGCCTGCAAGTGATTCTTTGCGTCCTCAATTGAGCTGTTTACTTTTTCAGCGTCCATCTCATCACTGTATCGACCCCACCCGATTTTGTCTATATTATTGCCCTAACGAGTCTCTGGAAAAAGTACCCGCACCACGCCGTAAGCCGCGAACGCGGCGGTTCCCGCCGTCCACAACCGGCCACGCATGGGTCCGCTCCAGAACAGGCTGAAGAGCATCGTGAACGCCAGTGGACTGAGCGCATTGAAGTGCAGCGCTGCCGCCCATTGGCCTTTCGCCAAAGCAAACAGGGCGCGTGTTAGACCACATAGCGGGCATGGACGGCCGGTAAGCCAGTGAAAGCCGCAGAGTTGGAATCCAGGCTTCGCCGGGACGGTGACCCAGACCAGCGCGGCCAGCAACCCTGCGCTGGCCGCGATCTTCAACACCGTCTCCCGGTGCACGGCGGGCCTCACCCTACAAAGTTTCCAGAGTTCGCGGGTCGAAGCCCACCAGTTCCTGGTAAGCCACCGTAATCGCCGCAAACGTCACCGGCAACGTTATGAAAATCCCAATCACGCAGCAAAGCACGCCCAGCAGGTTCACCAGCGCCGTCAGCAGCAGGAACATGGTGAAACCGAAATAGTCGTTCTTCGCCACGGCGTGGCTGGCCTGCATGGCCGGCCAGAAATCCATGCGCTTGTCCACAATGAACAGGAAGGTGAACTTGTACATGCCCGCGATCACCAGACCCGGGATGATGCAGAGCAGCGTGCCGCCGAAAACGAAAATGCCGATCAGCAGGGATGCCACTAGCGTGGGCACGAAATAATTGAAGCCCTTGAAGAGATCGGCAAACTCGGCCGGCCTTCCCATCAGCTTCTTCATGGTGAAGATGTGCATGCCCGCGATCAGCGCGCCCTGGATCAACGGCACACCGCCCAGCAAGCTGAAAACGATGGCAATCAGAATGTAGTTTCCGATATCGGCCTTTACCAACTCCCAGCCTTGACCGATCCATCGGCCGGGCGATGCCTTAATGCCTACCGGCGCTACCCAGGCCACTGAGGGCGCTGGTATACCGGCAGCGCCCGAAAGGGGTTGCCCACAGTTCGGGCAGAACTGAACGTCATTGCTGACCTGGGTACCGCAGCTATGGCAAAACATACACGCTCCGCGACGTTGTGATGAGAAGGCATCATACCACCCGGCCTAATCTATCGCCTAGCGGCAATTTGGAGTCTGCCAACTCTCTCTTCGAGAAAGGGTACGTTGCGCGCGGAGATTTGTTCCAGAAAGCGGGCGCGGCGTGAAAAGGATGCGGAGCGACGCCGCGACAGAAGCAGCATGACAGGCCACAAAAGACGATGGCCCGTCCTACCGGTTCTAAAGCACGGCGGGAAACGACAACCCGGCTTTTCCCAGCGCCCGATGCATGATAGCGGCGGCGTGAATCTCGGGCGCATTTCGCGCGATCGAGATTTCCGACACCAGCATGTGGCGGGCGCGGTCCAGCATCTTTTTCTCCCGGAAGGAAAGCGGCTTGTCGACGTGCAAGGTCAGAAGCGCTTTGAAGACCTCCGCGGCCTTGAGCAAATCGCCGCTCTGCATCTTCTCCGCGTTTTCCTTGAAGCGCACCTTCCAGTCCGGGTTGATCAAGCTGATCCCATTGGAAAGGAAAGAGAGAATGCGAGAAATCTCGCGGTCCTTCGTCACTCTCCGCAGCCCGATATTGGCCGCGTTGGAAAACGGCACCAACACAGTCATGCTGTTGCATCCAAGCCGCAGAAGATAGAACTTTTCGAAAGCGGAACCGAATGATCGCGTGCTGATATTTTCGATGGTGCCAACGCCCTGGTTGGGATATACCACCTTGTCACCGATCTGAAAGGTCATACGGGGTCCCCCACAAACCACCGATGTCAGGTGTTGCCTCTAAAATTGTTGGAACAAACAGAATGGTACGCTTGCGAACCGATCCTGTCAAGAGGCAATGGTTCGAATATCACCATCTGTTGGGGGTTTTCGCCACGTTCAGGTAGAATCCGGAGGCCCGGTCAACACAGGACGGGAATGCCCTTCGGGAAACGGCTATGGCCTTTTACACCAGCTACAGGTGTACGCTCGACGTTTTTCTGTTGCCCGGCCAGTCTCAGGAGCCCTGGCTGGCGGCAATCCCACGTTCGTCTTCCATCGGCAACCCGCGCTCCTTCAACAGTAGGCGTCTTAAAGTACGCAGATCGTTCAGGATACGGCGGCTGGAAGTAATGTGCAGATTCAGTTTGGCCAGATTGAATGAAACCAGCAGGAGCGCTTCCTTGCGGCGGTCGGCACCATCATGCTCGGCGGACGCAATTTCCGACTCTACGTCGCGGCGCGCTTCGTACAACGCATCGGCCAGCATCGCCACATACTCGTGGGAGCCCTCGATATTGTCAAACGGCGTTTCGGCACTTTGACTCACAAATCGCCTTTCTGACCGCCTGCTGCCCCTGTGCGGGTGGCCGATTAGTATTGAATTTGACCAATTGTCGCACAATTGAAACCTGCGGGAACAGTTATTCTGAAGATTAATTGTGAAGACTCCTTCCGGGCACCAGGGGGTGTACAGTGGCCGAGAACGTGACCGCGCGAACATTACGGGCGGTAATCGTAGACGACGAACAACTGGCTCGCGGATTTCTGCGCGAAATGCTGCGGGCGCACACGGAAATTGAAATCGCGGCCGAATGCGCCAACGGCTTCGAGGCCGTGAAAGCCATCGCCGAAACTTCCCCGGATCTCCTGTTCCTCGACGTTCAAATGCCGAAGCTCGACGGTTTCGAAGTCCTGGAACTCATCGACCCGGGCCCCGTGGTGATCTTCGTTACCGCTTACGACCAGTACGCCACGCGCGCCTTCGACGCGCACGCCGTGGATTATCTTTTGAAGCCCTTCAGCGCCGAACGCTTCGAGCGCGCCCTGGAACGGGCCCGGTCGCGCCTGGGTTATGAAGCACGTGCCGAGCGCCGGCTCCCGGTGGAAGCTGCGGCGGAGGCCCGCCCCCCAGGGGAGCGGCCGGAGAGAATCGTGGTCAAGGACGGCACACGCGTCCACGTCATTCCGGTCGGCAAGCTGGATTACGTCCAGGCGCAGGACGACTACGTGGCGCTCCACAGCGGCGGCAAGAGTTATTTGAAACTGCAGCCCATCGCCAGCCTCGAAGCCCTGCTCGACCCGGCGTGTTTCGTGCGCATCCACCGCTCCGCCATTGTCAATCTGGAACGCGTCGAACGCATCGAGCCCTACGGCAAGGACAGCCGTATCGCCATCCTCAGCGGCGGCACGCGCCTGCCGGTGAGCCGCGCCGGCTACGCGCGTTTGCTGGAGGCGATGGGGGATTCGCAGGGGAAACGCAGCACCACGCGGTAAACGCCATCGGCGGCCCCGGCATCAAACGCCGCGTCTTCCCCATAGCGAAGTTGCAGGCGGCGGCGCACGTGGGCCAGGCCAAGGCCAAGATTGCGCGCCGGCGGCATATCGGGGTCGAAGGCATTCTCCACCGTCACCAAAACGTCCGCGCCCAGGCGCCGCACCGCCAGCCGGATGGCCCCGCCCTCCACCATGCCGGCAATGCCGTGCTTGACGGCGTTCTCTACCAGCGGCTGCAACAGCAGCACGGGAATGGCGCAGTCCGTGCACGCCGGCTCAATGTCTTCGTCCACCCGCAGGCGGTCGCCGAAGCGCACCTGCTCCACTTCCAGGTAACCCCGCGCCAGCGCCAGTTCCTCGCCCAGCGGCACGCTCTCCCGGCCGCCCAGCCCCAGGCTGCTGCGCAGAAAATCCGCCAGCCGCACGCACATTTCCCGGGCCCGCGCGCCATCCACCATGGCCAGCGCGGCAATCGAATGCAGGCTGTTGAACAGAAAATGCGGGTTGATCTGCATGCGCAGCGCCTGCAATTCGGCATCGCGCGCCAGGCTGTGGGCTTCGGCGGCGCGCCGGGCAGCCTGCTGCGACGCCTCGGCCGCCAGCGCCGCGTAGTGCACGCCGCCCGAGAGCAGATACAAGACCACGCCCATACCGAACAGCGGACCCAGTTGCGGCCTGGCTTGCCGCAGTACGGAGGCGGCCAACCACACGCCGCCCACCAGCAACAGGCTGCCCGCAATGGAAGCCGCACCCCAGGTGAACAGCAGTTCGGTCAGGTTCGACCAACGCAGGGGCCGGGCGTGGCCGATGTACCAGGGCGAAAGGCAGGCGAACGCGAAGAGCAGGCATGCCGGCGCCAGCACCTCGGCCGCCGCCCACCAGGCGGTGCCGCCAGCCATCCAGGAGACGTAAACCAGCAGCGCCAGAATGGGGATCCAGGCAAGCAGGTAGAACAGCAGACGGCGGCGCGATACCAAGATCGGATGCATCGCCGGTTAGTTTTTAACTGAAACGCCGCCGAAAACCGCCGCGCCCCGGATGAAGAGCTTCTTGCTTTTGGGGCTGGTTGCCGGTTCCGGTGGTTCGGTCTCGTCGCCATACCCACCGAAGATCCCTACGCCTTGCACCACGGCGGTCCATGAGTACGGTATCTTGATCTCGGCGCCGCCGAAAACGGTATTCACTTCGAGGATTGCCGAATCCGCGATCATGCCAGCTTGGCGAAGATCCACCTCGAAGCCGCCGAAAATCGCCGTGAGCTCGCCGCCCTTGAAGTCCTGCGCCGTCACCTTGCGCTTGCCGCCGCCGAAAATGGC
>Ga0210402_10005295_pt1 | contig 11573 bp, 13 predicted proteins | sample IncBWC7MmetaG_FD_161055 | JGI IMG/M metagenome (GOLD analysis project Ga0210402, IMG submission 161055) | Forest soil microbial communities from Barre Woods Harvard Forest LTER site, Petersham, Massachusetts, United States - Inc-BW-C-7-M | ecosystem: Environmental > Terrestrial > Soil >... | reverse complement strand
AAAAACCAAGGCCGCCGTCAACGGCTCCAAAAAGCCCCCCGCCGCTGCGGATAAAGCGCCCGCTCAGTAAAATCTCTGCTGACGCTGCATCCAAACGACCGCTGACCTGCATCTCTTGTGCAGGGATCAGCATTCTTCAGGAGCACAGCATGGGTAATTTCAGCTTTGGATCATATTTGATCGGCGTGGCATTCTGGCTGTTCATTGGGATGGTCGCCGTCGCGGGGATCATTGCCGACTATCAAAAGCGGCGTTTGAACGTCGACCTGCTGCGCACCCTCATCGAGAAGGGCCAGGCGCTCGATCCGGCCGTCGTGGCAAAACTGATATCGCCCGGTGAGCTCGATGGGCGCGTCGATCCCACCCATCTTAAGCTGGGTGGAATTATTGTCTCCGCCGCCGGTATCGGCGTATTTTTGATGTCTTTCTTCATCGCCCGAATCGCGCCCGTTGCCCTGTTTCCGATCATGGCCGGCGGCGTCGTGACGATTTGCGTCGGCATTGGTCTACTCGTCGGTGCCAAGGTTTTGGCCGATGCGCGCGAGCGTGAGCGCATGGCTAAGTCCGCCCCGTGACCGCGGCGTTGCCGGCCGATGCCTGGGCCGCGGCAAACGAGATCTCAATCGTGTTACTGGCAATCAACGGAGACGACGCGGCCTATGGCGAGTTGGTGCGCCGCAGGCAGAATGCCATTAGAAATCTGCTGCGGCGCCTGACTCGCGATGCATCGCTGGCCGATGATCTGGCACAGCAGACCTTTGTGCAGGGCTGGCAGTCGATCCGAGGCCTGAAGTCTCCCGGCGCGTTTGCCGGTTGGCTGCGCAAGCTCGCGGTAAATTTCTGGCTGCAACATGCGCGCAGCTCGCCGCAGGAGTTGCCGCTGGGGGAAGACCTGCGCGTCGAACACGCCACCGCAGCGGTCTCCCGGCAGCTGGACCTCGACGCGGCACTGGCGCAGCTTCCCCGCGACGTGCGCCTATGCATCGTGCTCGCCTACAGCGAAGGCATGAGTCATGGCGAGATCAGCCGGTTGACTGCAATGCCGCTCGGCACGGTAAAATCACATATCACACGCGGCTCTGCGCGACTGCGCGAGTTGCTCCATGACTACGGTGACGCGCATGTCCGATGAAATGGATGAAGAACTTCTGGCTCGCTTTGCGCGGGCACACGAGAGGCTGCCGGATGCAGAATTCATGCAATCCTTGCTGGCGGGAATGCAGCGGGCGCGCCGCCTGCGCAGCTGGCGTCGCATCGTCATGGTGGTGGTGGTGGGTATTCTCGCGGCGTGGATCATGCCCTCAGTGCTGGAATCCACCGCCGCCGTGGTGCGCTCGGTCGCCGAGCACGCACCATCCTACGATGCGCTGATCATTTCGCCGGGAGGTTGGGCGGTCTCGATGCTGATCGGCTTCGGCGTGCTGCTGCGCGCGGGAGCGTTGCGCCGCGGTTAGGAGCCTCCCAGGCGGCGCAACCTGCTGCCTTTAGCTCAGCGCGTATAAATACTCGACGAAGGATGCCACCGCACCGTCCAACCCTTGAATTTTTGGATTGGTCGACTCGATCAAATAGTATTCATCAGGCGCATGCGCACCCGTGCCGTGACCCAGGCCAAAATGACCCGCGGGCAAGCTCAAGGGCGCATCGGTGAACACGTAGCCCGGCCACGATCCGGCCGAGCGCGGCCATAACTGCGGATCGAGCCCCAGTCTCCGATACGTTGCAAGCTGGGTCTTGATCAGCTTGCTATCAGGATCGGTCTGCGTGGGGTTGTAGCCGCCGCTCATGTTGACTTCGATGTCGCCGAAACCGTGTTTCGCCAGGTGCGCTTTGAGCTTGGCGAGCGTATCGGCGGCCGTCATGTCAGGCACCAGGCGCATATCGATTTTCGCCACGGCCTTGTGGGGAAGCACGGTCTTGCCGCCGGGACCCGTATAGCCGCCCACCAACCCCTCGATATTGATGGTCGGCCGCGACTCCAGCAGCATCAGCGAATCCACCCAGTTCTTATCGTGTACCCAGTGCTGCACGCCCAATGCCTTCTTGACGGTGCCCTCAGCGGTCTTGGCGGCGTGCTCCTTGATCATTTGCTCTTGCGCGGCGGTGAGCGGCTTTGCCTTCTCGAAGAAACCTTCCACCGCAGGCGTATGTCCGTCCTTTTCGACCAGCGTGTTCAGCGCCTGGACCAGATGCCAGGTGGGAGAATCCACCTGCGCCTCGAGGCTCGAATGCACATCATGGGCGGGGCCGCGACCCCACTTTTCACCGCTCGAAATCAACTCCAGCTCGACCACGCCTTTCGCACCCAGGGAAACTTGGACTCCGCCGTCGCGATCCTGACCGGCCTCGGGCATGAAAACACCGGCGCACTTCTTCAGCTCGGCCATGACCTCGGGATTTTTGACGACTTCCTGAAAATGCGGCGAGGCAATCTCTTCCTCTCCCTCACAGACCAGCACCAAATTGACGGGCAATTTTATTCCGGCAGTTTTGAACGCGATCAGAGCGCTGAGGAAGGAATTTTCCGGTCCTTTCTGATTGACCGCGCCGCGTCCCATGCAAACGGTGCCCAAGCCTTCCTTCTGCACCAGTCGGGCCTCGAGCGGCGGGGAACTCCATTCCTCAGGGACGAATTGTTTCACGTCATACATGAAATAGATGGCCATGGTCGTGCTCGCGCCGGCGTCGATTTTGCCGAACACGCCGGGCTTGCCCCCAGTCGGGATCAACTTCACGCCGGTGAAACCCGCTTCTTGCGCGAGCTTTGCCATGTGCTCCGGGCCCTGCGGAAAATTGCGGTTCTCGGCGGCGATCGAAGGCAACGCGATCCATTCCTGCAGGCGCTTGATGTTCGCGGCGTGCATTTTCGGAATCTGCGCCAGTACCGCAGCCTTGTCGGCATCTTTTGCCGGCGCGGCGGCCAATATGGCCATCGGCACCGACGCCAGGGCAACGCTTGAGACCGCGCCCTGCACGAAATCCCGTCTGCTGAATTCAAGATCTCGATCGTTGGCCATTCGCTTTCTCTCCCGGTGAGCGATTGATGTGGGAGCGGAATACTAGCACCCGGTTTACAACGCGTGCAGGTGCGTCCGATAGTAGACGCCGCGCTCGGCGTAGTTGGCCGCGACCTTGAGTAAATTCTCCCGCTCCTCCGCGGTGAGTTCACGCACGGCCTTGGCAGGGGCGCCGATAATGAGGGTGCCGTCGGCAAAGACTTTGCGCTCGGTGATGAGTGCGCCCGCGCCGACGAGGCAGCCCTTGCCGATGATGGCGCCGTTCAGCACGATGGCCTGGATGCCGATCAAGCTGCCCTCGCCCACGCTGCAGCCGTGCATCATGGCCTGATGTCCAATCGACACGTGCGCGCCCACCGTCAGCGGAAAGCCCGGGTCCGTATGCATCACAGCCGAATCCTGCACGTTGCTGCCGGCGCCGATGCTGATGGTTTCGTTGTCTCCTCTGAGCGTTGCACCGAACCATACCGTGGCATGCTCGGCCAGGATGACCTTGCCAATCACCGCGGCATTCGGCGCCACGTAGGCGCTCGCTGCCAAACGCGGCGAATCCTCCCCCAATTTATAGACGCTCATGCGCGCTAGCTACCTCCATTCAGTGCTCGCATCATCCTGCGGAGCGCCGGTCGTGCGCAACACCCCGCGCAGCAAGTTATGATCGCAGGCCATGAATGCGAAACCGCGCTTCTCTTTGACATCGTTGCTTCGGCTGTGGGCCTTCCGAGAGGTCAGGTCCGATCCACCTCCCTCGAGTTTCTTCCTGATCTGCCTCTGCCTCGTCTGGCTGGTGCTATGGGTGACAATCGACTGTTGGGAAGCGCTGCCTGATCCGCAATTTCTCCTTGCCGGCGTGCCGTTGTTGGCGTGGTACGCGCTCGCAATCTTAGGGTTGGCGGCATTGCTGCGCTGGCAGTCCAATCCGAAACCGGCTTTCGAAGCATCGCTGCTGCTGTGTCTCGGCCTCGTACCATTGCCATTGCTGCTGGCTGCATTGGCGTCGCCTTTTCTGACGCCGCTTGGACTCATCGCCGCCGCCATCCTCGTGCTGATTTACTCGTTTTTCTACCTCGCCCGCGGGTTGCGCGCCTTCACCGGCGAATCGCAACGCATCGCCGCAGTCGCAGGCATCGCATTGCTCGTGGGATTTATCTGGCTCACGGACGCGTTGGACGTCATTCCGGATCTCTGGGCAGCAACGGAGGTTGAAGAGGCCGCGGCTGACCCCGAGTCTCATGCCGACCCGGAAACGCTGCTGTTTGAGCAGTCCATGCGCATCGATCAGGCGCTCGCCGCCATCCGCCCCGATGCCTCAGCAACACCGAAGGCCTTTTTCCTCGGATTTGCCGGTGTTGGCGAACAAAAAGTGTTCGCGCAGGAAATCGGCCTGGCATCGCGCGTCCTGTCCGAACGCTACGGCATGGACGGCCGGAGTTTGTCGCTGATCAACGATGAACGCGACCTGGAGCGCGGGCCGTTGGCCAGCGTGTCAGGATTGAAGTACGCGCTTCGAGGCCTCGCCGCCCGCATGAACGTGGATCGCGACGTGCTGTTCCTGGCCATTTCCTCGCACGGCACGCAGGAGCCGGCAATCGCTGTCTCGAACTCGGAACTGCCGCTCAATGACCTGACCGATGAAGATCTGGCCGAAGCCTTGGGCGATTCAGGCATCAAGTGGCGGGTGATCATCGTTTCCGCATGCTACGCGGGTGGATTCATTGAACGTTTGAAGGATCCACGGACCATCGTGATCACGGCCGCCGCGGCCGACCGCACTTCATTTGGTTGTTCGAACGATGCGGATCTGACTTATTTTGGCGAAGCGTTTTACCGCGACCAATTGCCGGAGGCGCGCTCGCTGCGGGATGCATTCGAAAAAGCCAGGTCGGCGATCGCCGCGCGCGAGCGCCGCGAACGCGTCGATCCGTCCCGACCACAGGCCTACTTTGGCGCTGAATTGGAGGCAAAGCTCGCTGCCATGAAGGACCATGCACCGTAAGCCTGCTACGCTAGGACTATGAACGAACCGAAGCACCGGACCGTCGAGGCCAACGGCATCCGCATTCATCTCGCCGAACAGGGCAACGGCCCCCTGGTCCTGCTCTGTCATGGATTTCCGGAATCGTGGTATTCGTGGCGGCATCAATTGGCCGCCTTGTCGGCGGCGGGGTTTCGCGCGGTCGCACCCGACATGCGCGGCTACGGCATGACGGATCATCCTGCCGAAATCGAGCGCTACACCTTGTTTCACCTGGTTGGGGACATGGTCGGCGTACTCGATGCGCTGGGTGAAAAAACTGCCGTGATTGCCGGACACGATTGGGGCGCGCCCGTTGCCTGGCATGCCGCGTTAATGCGCCCGGATCGATTCCGTGCGGTTGTGGGACTCAGTGTTCCGTATCGGCCGCGGGGCAGCGTCGCGCCGACGACCGTCATGCCGCAGAATGCCGAGGGCAGCTTCTATCAGCTGTATTTTCAAGCACCCGGGGTGGCAGAAGCGGAACTCGAGGCGGACGCCCGGAGCTCGCTTCGCAAGATTTTGTATTCGGGATCGGGGGATGTGCCGCGCCGCAATCCGGGTGCGCCGAGCGCGGGCGTCGGCATGGTGCCGAGGGCCGGCGGATTTCTCACGCGGATGCCGAACCCGGAGATTCTGCCCGCATGGCTTGGCGAATCGGACCTCGATATTTATGTGCAGCAATTCATGCACTCTGGATTTCGCGGCGGACTCAATTGGTACCGCAACATCGACCGCAATTGGGAACTGATGGCCCCGTACGCGGGCGCAGCGGTGACCGTACCGGCGCTGTACATGGCGGGCGATCTTGATCTGGTGGTTTCCTTCCCGCGCATGAAAGAAGTCATCGCGGACCTCGCGCGCTACATCCCGCAGCTGCGAGGCACGATCATGCTGCCGGGCTGCGGGCACTGGACGCAGCAGGAGCGCGCGCGCGAAGTCAACGAAGCGATGATCGAGTTCTTGCGCGGCCTGTAGTCGCCCGACTCATGGGCTTGCGCCGGTCGTGCCTCAGATGCCTAATGTACCGATGACTTCCCGAGGGTAGTTTAATGATCGAGTCGAGCATTCCTGATCAGTCCGACCCCACACAACGGCTCAGCCGATCGCTGCAAGGGCGTCATCTCGCGATGATCTCGATCGGCGGCATCATCGGCGCCGGCCTGTTTGTCGGCAGCAGTACCGCGATCATCGCTGCCGGACCCGCGGTATTCTTCAGCTACGCCATTACCGGAATTCTCATTCTGCTGGTGATGCGCATGCTGGGAGAAATGGCAACGGCGCTGCCCAATGTGCGCTCCTTTACGGAATTCGCGCGGGCAGGTTTGGGTGACGGAGCCGGTTTTGTCGTCGGATGGCTGTACTGGTATTTCTGGGTGATGGTCGTGCCGGTGGAGGCCATCGCCGGTGCGAAGATTCTGCAGCACTGGCTGCCCGCCTTCTCGCAACTGCAAATCGGCTTGGGTCTGATGTCCATCATGACGGGCGTCAATCTCCTGTCGGCGCGGTCGTATGCAGAATTCGAGTTCTGGTTCGCGTCCATCAAGGTCGCGGCCATCATCGTATTCGTCGTTATCGCCGCTTCCTTTGCATTCGGCTGGACATCGCCGACAGGGTCGACGTTTGGAAATCTCGTCAATAACGGCGGCTTCACGCCGCACACGTGGATTGCCGTGCTGGCCGCGGTCCCCACGGTGTTCTTTGCCATGACCGGCGCGGAAATTACGACGGTGGCAGCCGCGGAGTCCGCGCAGCCCGGCCGCGCGATCGCCAAAATGACCACGACGGTGATATGGCGCATTTTGATTTTTTACGTCGCCTCGGTTTTCCTGATTGTTTCGGTAGTCCCATGGAACAGCGTGCGCTCCGGAGAATCGCCGTTTACGCTGGCGCTCAATACCATGCACGTGCCGTGGGCGGGAACGATCATGAGCGCCATCATCCTCACGGCCGTGCTGTCTTGCTTGAACTCGGCGTTCTACGTCAGCTCGCGCGTGCTGTTCATCCTCGCGGGACACGGGGATGCGCCGCAATCCTTGATCAAGCTGAATAAGCGCCGCGTGCCGGTAGTCTCGGTATTGATTGGCGCGGCGGCGGGTTTCGCCGGAATTATTGCGGCGACCGAGGCGCCGCAGAAGGTATTCGATTTCCTGGTCAGCTCTTTCGGCGCCATCAGTGTTTTTGTCTACATGATCACCGCGGCCGCGCAAATTGCATTGCGCCGGCGTCGCGAACGCAACGGCGAATCGCAACCCATGATCAAGATGTGGCTGTTCCCGTACCTAAGCTACGTGGCCATTGGCTGCATGGGCGGAGTGCTGATCGCGATGGCTTACACACCCAGTCAAAAGCAGGACTTCCAGGTGAGCTGTGTGACGCTGATTGTCAGCATTATTGCCTATTGGATCGTACGCAGGGTGCGGCAACCCCGGACGGCTGCTTCAGCGGTAACCTGATACTCATCGCTTAGAACTTCCGCGCCTAAGCTGCTGATTCCGAGCGATCGCAAGGGCTGTTGACTCCTTATATTTGCGCTGATGTGAAAATTAATTTAGGTATTTCAGTAACTTATTTTCCATAGCACAGGAGTAATTATCTGACAAATGATTAAAATCTAACTGTCAGGTACAAACTGTACCTTTCTATCCTGTGGGGTTTTGGCAGGATGGTTCCCAAGTTTCGGAGAACCTCGCGCCGGCAAACCAGCCAACTCCCCCGCTGGTGCGATATCCCAAGCGGCGTGGGCCTCAAAATCCACGCCGTTTTTTCTCTTAAACACTCCCCCTTGCCGAAATCAGACGCGTCCTGCAGTGGAACTAAACGCGCTTCTCTGCTATCAGACTAATACCTCGTCTATCGAGGTATAGGGAAGCAAGGCCATGCAGGCGAGTTCTTCGCTCATGTCAGGGATCTCGGAGCTGCTCCTGCTCCGGCTGTTGGCGGAACGCCAGATGTATGGCTACGAGCTGGCGCGTGCCATCCGTAGCACGACCCGACAGGCAATCTCCGTGGGTGAAGGCGTGCTCTACCCAGCGCTGCATTCATTGGAACGGCGCGGCTGGCTCAAGGCTCGGCGCTGCACGGTCAACGGCCGCACTCGCGTCTATTACGCACTCACCAGCGGGGGTCAGCGCCACTTAAAGAAAATAACGCAGGAATGGCGGCGCATATCCGGCGGCGTGAACGCCGCGCTTCTGGATCCTCACCATGCCTGAGCGACCGGCACCTCGCTCATTCGAGCGGCTGATTCAGGCGGGAATAGCGCCGCGGCGCGCGCGCAGAATCTTGCGCGAGTTTGCCGAACATCATGCCGACGTTGTGGCCGAATGCTTGAACTCGGGCGACAGCGCCTCGGAGGCCGAGGCCGCCGCAAACGCGCGCCTGGGTTCGGAGCAGCAATTGGTCGCGAACCTGCTGACCTGCCCCGAATTGCGCTCCTGGGCGCATCGGCGACCCGCGGTCGCTTTTGCGCTCGCCCCCGTGTTGTCATTCGCACTGGCGTTCATCGCCTCGCTGCTGGCATTGGTCGCCGTGGGTGAGTGGCGCAAGGCGCACGGCGATGCGTTGAGCGCCTCTTCACCAACCATTCAATGGATGAACGACTATGCCGGCATCTACTTGCTGTGGGCGCTGCCGCTCGGAGCTGCGGCAGTCCTCGCCGTCCTGGCGGCACGCCGTCGCGAAACTTCGTTCTGGCCCTGTGTTGGTATCGCAGGCACGTGCTTTGTCGGCGCATTGACGAATTTCTCCCTGGCGCTTCCGCCCATGGCGGGCTCGCCCACGATCGGTGCCGGCATTGGGATTGGTACGGAGAATTTGGGATCGGTGCTCCTCCGCGCCGGGAGCACGACTGCGCTGGTGCTGCTCCCTTATCTTCGGGCGCGCCGGCTGCAGCGGCATGAATGATCGAGCCGACAGACTGATCGCGCGACTGCTTCGGTTGACGATCTTGGCTGTAGTCGCCGCGCTCCACGCGGCGTTATTGCTGGTTGCATTGCGTTGGCAGATGCAGCTCGACCTGCGCAGCGAGGAATCGCTGATATTTCTGCCGCTGCCCAGCCACGTGCAAGCCGCCGAGGACACGGCACCGGTGCCCGATCAGCCGCACAAGAAGCCGGCGCCCGCACATGATACGCAGCTCGTCACCGTGCCTGTTCCGGCCCGCCCAGAACTGCCGCCGACCGAGGAGCCGCCCGCAAAAATCGATTGGAATGCTGAAGCCGCACTGATAGCGAAACAACAGGCGCAAGCGGCAACGGCGCCGGGACCTCGCGCTTTGGATAAACATGGGGCCGGCACGGACCTCGACGGCGGACTGGGGCCGGAACCGGGCTATACGCCCGAATTTGGCTGGGATCATGCCCGCACCCATCGAGTGGAGGCCCTCGAAGGCGGGGGATCGATTCTATGGATCAATGATCGCTGCTTCATCGTGCTGGCCGGCATGATTCCGTTTCCCATGTGCGGCATCGGAAAAATTCCTGTGCGCGGCGACCTGTTCGATCACATGCACGACTTGCCGCCGCAAGAGCCCAAGGCCAACAACACGGCACCGTGAACTAGTTTCCCGGGGCCAGCCCCTCGATCAACCTGCATGCGCGTGTAACCGCGTCCGCGGAATCGATGCGCGATGCATAGTCGGCGCGACGCAGTGCAGAGGTATTGTCTCCCAAGATATCTTCAATCGCGCGGGCCACCCGCGCCGCGCGATAGCGGCTCTGCGCAACGCTCTTTCCCAATCCAAGCTGTTCAACGCGCCAACCGCTGTCGAATTGATCGTAGCCATGCGGCACGACCAGATGCGGAACACGCGCTTTGATCCCTTGGGCCAGGGTTCCCACGCCGCCGTGGTACACCAACAGCGCCGCACGCGGCAGCACCTGACTGAAGGGCAGATACCCAAAGACTTTGATGTTGGCCGGAAGATTCGTTGGAACCTGCTCCGGGTAGTTGGTCACCAGCATGGCCCGCATGCCCAATTGCCGCGCAGCCCGCACCGATTGCTTGAAAAATCGCTGCATCGTGGCTCCCGCCGATCCGGGCGTAAATACGATGGGGGCCGGGCCGGCATTCAGAAATTCCTCGGCCTCCGCCAAGGGCGCCGCTTCACCGTCCGCATCCCATAGGGGGAAGCCGACGGTGTGCGTGTTGGCAGGCCAGTCGGGCTGCGGCGCCGCGAACCACTCGGGGAAGAACGCGATCACCAGCTGCGGCGAATGCATCCAGCGATGCATCACCCGGTCGACAGGCGCCATTCCAAGCCTTGCGCGAAGATCGTTCAGCGGCGCTTTGAGCCGGCGATCGAGAATCAGGGCGTCGACGATCCGAAACAGTCCCTGCTTGAACCACTTCGGACGAGACGCCGACAATCGGACGTTACCCATCATCCCTTGGTCGACGAAGGTGCGAATGACGCTCGGTTGCAGGTGCACCGAAGCGCTCGGGATGCCGAGCTTTTCCTGCGCCAGGCGTGCGCCGAAAGCCAGGCTCGAGAATGCCACGACCGTGCGCGAATCCGCATGCTTGTCGATCAGCCGATAAATCTGCTCGATGGCCGGCACGACGATTTGCGCAATGACCTTGAAGCCCTTGCGCAGATGCCACAATTCGGGATTGGCAATCGCCGCGTTGGCTTCCTCAGCCGTTCCCACGGGGAGGAATCCAATTTCCTGTGCCTCGATCAGCGCCTGAAAAATGGGATTGGTCAGAATCGTCGCGCGATGGCCGCGCGCCTTCAACGCCGCGGCCAGTGCGATGAAGGGGTGCACATCTCCCGCGCTTCCCATGGTCGGCAGCAAGACGTGAATGAACTTGCGCTCGCCGTTGCGCGCGTTGCTCACTTAGATGCGGTCAGCGCGTGGTCGCAGGATTTGAGTGCGCCGTGGCCGGCAAAATCGATGACGGTGAGCACGTTGCTGTAATGGCGAAGCTCTTGAATCAGCATCGTGCGTTGATCTTGGGTAAGTGCGGCGGGATCGGTGCCGAAGCGATGCACGCCCTGCCAAACGGTGAGGCCCTCACGCTCGGTCTCGGCGAACAACCGCAATGTTCCATAGGCTTCCGCATAGCGGGTTACGGCGTCGAAGGGCAGCTCATTGAGCGCTTGCGTGGCAATTGCCGTGTCCCAACTGGCGGTGGACACAAGATCCAAAGAGATGCCCGGATAGTCTATCGGCGCTCCAACGCTGCCCGGACTGGGATTCGGCGACAACTTGCCGATCGCGGCGTCAATCTTGCTTTGCAACTCCGGCATTCTTGTCAGCACCTCCTTGACCTGAACTTCGTTGTACGCCAGCTCCTTGCGAAATCCGGCCACCGCGATTTTGGCAAGATTGGCGCGATGATGCGCCTCCAGGAGCTGCTCTAACCCTAAGGCAATCAAAATGCCCACGGTGACTACGCCGATGTGCACGAAGAAATCTTTGACCGAGCGAACCGGTCCCCCCGGTGGGTGCAAGTCCATTACCGCCCCATGGTCCGTATGACGGACGGAATACTAGCCTGTTTCCGCGGAGCGCTCACCGTTCGAACTTCGTCGACAA
>Ga0210402_10005294_pt1 | contig 11574 bp, 12 predicted proteins | sample IncBWC7MmetaG_FD_161055 | JGI IMG/M metagenome (GOLD analysis project Ga0210402, IMG submission 161055) | Forest soil microbial communities from Barre Woods Harvard Forest LTER site, Petersham, Massachusetts, United States - Inc-BW-C-7-M | ecosystem: Environmental > Terrestrial > Soil >... | reverse complement strand
CTAGACATAATATAAATTATGCGCAATATGACATCGGATGGGCAATCTTGACGTTACGCAGCAATTAAGCGTTGTAATGATCTGATTATTATATAATCCGGGCGTGCCGCCTCGTTGGCGGCCGCTGAACTACGCGCGTCTCTATGGCTCAGGTTGAGACGGTAGCCTGCCGACATCGCTTCCGTCGAATCACTGTGAGAAATCGAACGCGGCGGTGAGATCGCCCGCCTGGGGGCGCACGCCCGGCAAGGGTTCAAGCGCGAAGCGACGGGTAATGAATTTGAGGATCGAGGTCGTGTCGTACTGGGTATGGTCGATGTAGTGCCGCCTGGCGTAGGGAGAAATGACGAGCGCCGGAATACGCGGACCTGGTCCCCAGCGATCGCCGGCGGGCGGCCTGACGTGGTCCCAGAATCCCCCATTCTCGTCGTAGGTCACGATGATCGCGGTCGACGCCCAAAGGGGGCTCGCCTTGATCCTGGCGATCAGCTCCGCGATATGAATGTCGCCCGACAGGACATCGGTGTACCCGGCGTGCTCGTTGAGGCTGCCTTGGGGCTTATAGAACGCGACCTGCGGCAATTCGCCGCGATCGATACTTGCGGCCAGTTCGGTGTAATCCTTGATGTGCGCGCCGCGGTCTGCCGTGCCGGGCGCGAACCGCGCGAAATAGTTGAACGGCTGATGATGCGCCACGAAATACGGTGCGCCGTCCGCCTTGCTGTAGATGATCTTTCTCGGTGCACCAGGGTCCTGCATTCCGTCCTGCAGCGCCAGATTCCAGGCGCCCGCGTACCACACCCACGATATGCCTCTCGCGGACAGAGTGTCACCGATGGTTTTAGCGGACTGCGGCGGAAGTGGATGTTTCGAGACATCGGCGAGTCTCGCGTCGCCGCCTTTTGCCGGCGGGATGTTGGAAGGCTGATACGGCGGCTGCGTGGTGTTGACCGACCACCCGTCGGAGGTCACATCACCGTCGACTACGAATACGGGCGGCCCATCGAGGACCGACGCCGGCGATTCCGGCTTGCGCTTCAGAAACCGTCCGTTGAGCTGTGCGCGCAGATTCGCCGGGGCATCGCGATCTTCCGGTGTGCAAGCGCAAACGAGCCAGAAATGGTTGAGGTACGAGCCTCCGAACGCGCCTGTGAAAAAATTATCTGCGAGAGTGTATTCCTGCGCCCACGTCCACATCGGGAGTCGCGAGCCGTCGTAATAGCCCATCGGGAGGGCGCCGGCGTCGGACGCGGCGACATAGCGATCGAGCCGGCCGTCGTCGATCTGCTCCTGATTCTGGTAGAACTTGTGCACGAGGTCGCGCGTAGCCACCGAGAGTGGCAGGCTGATCGGCGGAGCGTCGATGCGGAATGGCCGGTTCGGCAGGTCCTTGGGAAACGCAGGGTCGGGATCCTTTCCCTTCCACACCGGCGGCAAATGGGGCAGCGCCCTGCCGTCGTTATCGACCTGCATGTACTGCTCCGGCGTTGCATTGCCGATCCCGTTCGCTCCCGGAAACAATCCGTAGAGATTGTCGAAGCTGCGGTTCTCGGCGTAGATCACGAGGATGTGCTGGATCTTTTCGAGGTCCGTCGAGGTGGTTCGCGAGGGTTGCGGTGCGCAGCTCGCCAGCGCGGCTGCGAACAGTGCAATGCGACCGGTCCTGGCCGCAATGCCGGTTCTCATTCAGGGCGCCCGACGCGGCCGGGAAGCGGCGGCTGCCATAACTCGACCTTGTTGCCGTCGGGATCGAGAAACCAGCCAAAGCGCCCGTACTCATGCTCTTCGATCTCGCCGACCACCTGCCCTCCTCCCAGGTGCACCTGACCCAGCGCTTCGTCGAGATCGTCGACGATCAGGTTGAACATGAAGGGATGATCCGACGGCGCAAAATAATCGGTATTGGCGGGAAACGGGCTCCACACGGTAAAGCCGTTTGCCGGCATGGCTTGCGGCGGGAACTCGATCGAATTCTTGCCGTCGCCGACGCCGAGCCACTGCGAATACCAAGCAAGCAATTTCTCGGGAGCGGGCGATTTGAAAAACAGCCCTCCCAGACCAAGCACCTTTGCCATTCGCTGCCTCTATGCCAGTTTAATTTCCGTCCGGATCGTGCCGGCCCGCTCATGCCGTGCCGTTAACGCGATTTGATCGCCCGTACGACCGCGCACTACCCATTCGATCTTCGCACGATCGTCGGTCACGTGGTAGTCCGGCCAGAACGATATTCCGGTGTGTTTGTACGCCTTGCCTTCGAGCTGCCCGAACTCTTCGCGCCGCTTTCCGCTGATCAGTTCGGCACCAGGCGGAAGTGAAATTTCCGCGATGACGCCGCGAACTACTTTGCGCTCGAGTGCCCGTTTGCTCACGTAGCTCGGCAGCCATCCGGTATTCTGGACGACGAGCCTCACCAGCCAGGTGTCCTTGCCTGCGGCTTTTGCTTCCGCGGCAAGCAACTCGAGCTTGGGCGAAAGAAGCGCCTGCCAAACCAGCCACTTCGGAAACCTGGCGACCTCGCGCTCGAGAAACTGGAGTGGCGGGTTGCCGAAAGCGTGGAAACGATTCCACCCGCCGATCTCCACCGCGCCCAGATCCGGGTGGTCGAAGGCTTTCCAATCGACATGCGCCATTCCGCCGAGCTTGGCTTCGTTCCAGCGAAAAATTTTCAGGTCGTCGTCGATCGGATGATCGCGAAACCAGTCGATGTAGAGATATTTTTCGATGCCCGCCTCGCGCATCGGGCTCCAGATCTCCACTACCCAGCTGAACATGCCCAGGTGCTCGTAGATCCAGTCGAAGGACCCGCCGATGACATGCTTCGGATGGTAACGAAACTCGTGGTAGACAGAGATGTTGGGATAGCCGGTGATCTCTGTCCCTTTGGCGCCGACCTTCTGAAAATGCCAGAGGTCCTCGGCGTGCATGTCGGTGTCGGGAAGATGATCGAACGGACGGAGCAGCACTCCGCTCCAGGTGTGAAACGCGACGCCGCCGCAGATGTTCGGATGCGAGCTGATGAATTCGACAATCGCGCGGACCTCCGGCTCGGAGGTCGGAAATGGACCGGCACCCAGCTGCTCGTACTCTTGCCGCCAGTTGGCTGGAAAATTCCTGTTTAAGTCAATACCTTGAGCACGCTTCTTGACCTTTAAGGTGAAGCCGTCGAAGCCCTCGAATCGGCCCTCTGGCAAGATTCGATAGTACTTTCCGCCAAGCTCGGTCGGATCGCGCCGCACCATCAGGCGCGGCTCATCGGGATGCGACTTCCAAAGCCCGTTCGGGTCGGCAATTCGCATCTGCAGGATGCGACCATCGCCGTCGATGTCTTCGACCGTCAAGCCTTCGATCGGCTCTTCGTCATAGGGGTAGGCTCGAGTACTGGACCGCACCCACTTGGGTCGATCGGCCAGCGCCCATTCCGCTCCGTCGGGATTGATGCGGGGACAGATGTAGAAAACGCGGGTGTCCAGCGCGCGCGTGATCTCGGCATCCCTGCCGTACTCGATGACCAGTTGATTCAGAAAGTACAAGCTGGCGACCGACGCCGCGACCTCGGTCGAATGGATGTTGCCGTCGACCCAGAATGCTGGCTTGTCGATGGCGGCGCCGGTCGCTCGATTCGTGGCGCTGACCACCCAGATGTCGCGACCTTCGTGGCTCTTGCCGATCGATTCGAGCGATATCAGCTCCGGATGCTCGGCGGCGAATGCATGAACAAGCTCAGTCAGCTCTGAGTAACGGACAAAGCGGTCAAATCGGATGGCGGGCATCGGTTAGCGCTATCGCAAACAAAGCGCGAAGTGTGGCGGGCTTGACCGCCGCGAGTCAACCGCAAAGCATGCGATTTTGCCGCGGCGCTTGTGCAAGTCCAGAGTCCGGCGCGGCAACGCGCCATGCTCTGGTCCGACGATGACGCCACAATACGCAGCGGCTACTGCATCAGCCGATCAAATGCCGGCATACCACTCGTAACCCTGATCCTCCCAGTAACCGCCTTTGCCGCCGGCGATCTTTGCAAAGCTGTCCACGAGCTCGATGCGCATGACGTACTTGGCATGCTTGTATCCGAGTTGGCGCTCGACGCGAAGGCGGATCGGGGCCCCATTGGCGATCGGCAGCGCCTTGTCGTTGAGCTCGTAGGCAAGAATGGTTTGCGGATGGTAAGCGTCGTCCATGTCGATGCTTTCGTAATACGGACTGGTCCCGCCGTTCTCCATCGGATCGGCGCAATGGAATACCACGTAGCGTACCGCCGCTGTCGGCCGCACGGCTGCCAGTACCGCCGTCAGCGGCACTCCCTTCCATTTGCCGATCGCACTCCAGCCTTCGACGCAATCGTGGCGAGTTATCTGCGTTCGGCTGGGAAGCGCGCGCAGGTCCTCGAGCGAAAAAATAACCGGCTTTTCGACCAGGCCACCGACTTCCAGGCCATAGCCCGCGAAGCCGCTGGACGCCAGCGCCTCGTATTGCGGGTTATCGGGCATCGCGGTTCCGTTGCTGCGAAATTCAGGGGAACGTTCGGATTCCGGAAACTCCTGCGCCATGGACTTGCGCGGCAGGATGGCGCGCTGGGCGTTGCGGGTAAGGCCCTCGGTATTGCTCAAAAGCCTTGGAAACCATTCCGTTCGCGACAGCTTGTCACAGCCCGCGACCAGAACCGCCCCCGCGCCGGCGAGCGCGCGAAAGAACAGCCTTCGGTGTGGATGAAATTTACTGGAATTCATTTGCTGACCTCCGCGTCGACCTTATAGCGGCCGGTAATCATCGAGCGCAAGTTGTTCCACAAGCCGGTGATGATCACTTCGAAGACGTGAATCAGCACGAAGGCGACCAGCAGCCAGGCAACGATAAAATGGATCGTTCGCGCCGACTGACGTCCGCCGAAAATATCGACCCAGCCCGGCCACAGCGTGTCGAAAGCCGGAGACATCGCCAAGCCCATCAGAATCACCAGGGGCAGCAGCACGAAGATCACGATCAGGTAGGTGAGTTTCTGCAACACGTTGTAGCGCTTCGATGCCTCGCCGGAAGGATGGCGAAAGTGCAGATGATCGACGATCGACTGGCGGATCGAGCGCAGGTCGGTTCCGGTGGGCGCAAGATCGCGGGCGAGATGGCGGCTGACGATCGAGTAGGCAACATAGCAAAGCCCATTGATCACGAAGATCCAGGCGAAAAACAGATGCCATTGACGGGCCATTGCCAGCCAGCGGTCGTCCGGAATGGTCAGCCACGAAGGAAAGGCTCGTCCGACGAGATCGCCGCCCGGGCCCTTCGAGGCTCCCAACAAGCCGGTCGTGACGAACTCGTGGCCGAAGATCCGCGTTAAGCCGGTCACCCTGTCGGAGGCGTCGGTCGCCGATCCGATTTGGAGAATGGGCGGTCGGCCGGTGTACGACGACTTGCCCCAGTACAAGGCCGGATGCGCACTGAAGATATTGAGCCCGCTCATCAGCAGAATCGTCAGCGCAATGACATTGATCCAGTGCATGATGCGAACCGGCAGTGTGTGGCGATAGTAAAGGTAGTTTGCCGCCGTGCGCTCAGCATCGCTGTTTGGCTCCATGAACTTCTCCTGATATGCGATAGCAACGTGCCATGGCGATACCACGGCCAAGTGTATCGCGCGACGCACGACCGATCCAGACGCCCGCGCGCGCTCTGGCCGGGCCTGGACAATCAGGCGCGCATCCGCCTGGGCCCGCTCACGAATGCATTGTCGCGTTCGAAGAAGCGAAGCTTACGTTCGACCTCGCGGGCAATCCCGATTCGAACGCTTTCGCCGATCGCTCCCGGGCGCCGGCGCGATGCGCCGAGCCATAGCGGGCCCGGGGCGCAAAGGTCGACGCCGTCGAAGCGCCGATCGATGTCCATCGCCATCGCCAGGCGGCCGGGGCCGCGGGCAAGGTCGAGCAACCGCTGGGTTCCGCGATAGCGTTGCATCGACCGCAGGCCCTCCAGCGGCTCGAGCGCGCGCAGCAGGACTCCTGCTCCCACGCCTGGCGCTTCGCCACTGACGTTGATCGCGAACCAGCACCCATAGACGAAATAGACGTAGGCATGTCCGCGCTCCAGAAACAGCGAGTTGTTGCGAGCCGTGCGGCCACGGAACGCGTGTGCCGCCGCGTCGCCGATAACGTAGGCCTCGGTCTCGACGATGCGGCCGGCGATGCGCTCCCGCGGATGGTCGTGGACCAGTATCTTGCCGATCAGATAGCGTGCCAGTGTGGCCGTATCTTGCGGCAACTCGGCTCGTCGCAATCGTCGAACGGGCCCGATTCCCCACGCGGGGTGTTCTGATTTCGGCGTTGACGCGGCTCCTTCCTGCCAGGCAGACTAGGTCGTCGCGCTGATCGGCATGCTGGCACAGACGCGAGTCCCCCGACCTTGGGCTCCCGGTTCGACCGAAAGCTGACCGCCGAATTGCAGCAGCCGTTCGCGCATGCCCATGATGCCGTGCGAGGAAGGATGTCGCAGCTGCTCCGGCGCAATACCCTTCCCGTTGTCGTCTATGCGGAGGCCGATTTCCTTGCCGGCGATACGAACCGAGACCCGGACCCTTGATGCACGCGCATGCTTGGCGGCGTTGGTCAGCGATTCCTGCGTGATGCGAAACAGCGTCAGCGCCGCCTCCGCATGCAGCTGCGGGAGTTGCGACGGGAGGTCCACCTCTGCCGATATGCGGCTATTTTTGGACCAGTCTTCGATATGATTCCTGAGCGCGACGACGAGCCCGAAGCTGTCGAGTAGCACCGGACGCAGACTGGCGACGATGCGACGCTGCGCGCCCACCGTCGCATGGAGCAAATCGATGAGCTCCTGTTGTTCGTCTACCAGCTCCGGCGCGGCTTCCTGTAACTGTTCCTTCAGGCGCCCGAGCCGCATCGAAAGCACCGTAAGCAAGGAGCCCATGTCGTCGTGCAGTTCGCTGGCAAGCTTTGCGCGCTCGCTTTCCGCGACCTGGAACAGGTGATGCGACAGCTCGGTCAGCTCGACCGTGCGCGCGATGACCTTTTCGGCGAGTCGGTCATGGGCTTCGCGTAGCGCTTCCTCGGCCCGTTTGCGCGCACTGATATCGACGAGCACGTTGACCGCACCGAGCAGCCTCCCCTCGCTGTCGATGAACGGATTGGCATGGGCGAGCGTCGTCGCGCGCACTCCGTCAGGACGCTCGACGATGATCTCTTGTCCGTTGTATTCCTTGCGCTCGCGAAGCGCGAGCGCCATCCAGCATTGATCGTGGGCGATCGGCGCTCCGTCCTTGGAATAAAGCTTGAACGACCCGCAAAATCGATCGCTGGCATCGTTCAGCGCCGGCGTGCGTCCCCAAAGTGCAACCGCGTGCTGGTTGAAGTAGGTGATGAGCCCGTCAGCGTCACACGTATACGCACCTGCGGGCAGCACATCCAGCAGGCGATGGAATTCCGATCCGTTGCGGTTCGCCGCTTGTGAACTGATTCGCGGCGCTTTCCCGTCGGTCGTCGCTGTCGTTGTCTTCGTGTCCATGGTCGCGCCCTATGGATGCGATTCTACGACTTTCTGCGGACCGAATGCGAACAAGGAAGCGGTTCAGAATGCGCGGATGTCTCATCGACGTCAATTGTAGGTCTACCTCCGATACGCGTCGCCTGCCGCGCCTACGACGATGGGTCGAAGCGGCCTTTTGCAATCGCGCGCTTGCGAGTCTTGACAACGCCGGGAGGCTAGGCGCCGCGGAGCGTCAAGCTCCGAAGCCATTTCACGTGCCGCACGGGCCGCGTGTCGGTGACTGCGATTAACGCGATTCGCCCCTCGTCATCGGGAAGCGGCGCACCGTCGCGCTCATACACAACGAATACTTTATCTCCGATGGGCGAGACGAACAGTTCCGCCCACGAAAATACGACCTCGTAGCCATCGCTGGCGGTGGCCACGACATAGCTCTTGCGGAGTTCTCGAGGCTTGCCTTCGATGGGTTTGGCAGCGGCCAGGACATCGCGCAGGAGGCATCCCGTGTAGCGCCGCGCCGGTCCTGCGGCCTTCTGTTCAACGGCATTGCCCGGCACGTACTCGACCTGATGCGCGGGATAGCGCTTGAGATCGGCGACCGTCAGCGAAAGAGTCTCCGCGACGTTGCCGGCAACGCTCACCGATGTCGTTACTTGAGATCCGGCTTGTGCCGCGATGGTAAGACTAAAGCACAGCGCTGCCGGGGCCACGGCTAGTTGCCAATGGATCAGCCGAGACATCCTAATCGACCGCGACCAAGACGCTGCTGGCTTTGATCAAGACATGCGCTGGCTTGCCCGTGGCAAGACCAAGATTGTCCGCGGAGGCCGTGCTGATAACGGCGACCACATCGATACTGGGCGCGATCGACACCGTAACCTCGGTACTTACCGGGCCTTTCACGATGTTCTTGACGGTACCCGAGAAATGGTTGCGCGCACTAATTTTCATCGAAGGCTCCTGAAATGAATTAACACCGATGCCTGCCGGCAGCGTGCAACTCGGCGCAGAGTCGCTGGTGTCCACAAGGAGAACGTCCAGACCACGCACAGGGGTTCATGCGCCCGGCTGCTCGGCGTTGGGGAAGAAGAGCTGCTCGCCGTTGATCTTGTACTCGGAGATCGCTTGCTGGCCTTCGGGCGAGATCACCCAGTCGACGAACATCTGGCCAAACTCCTTCTTGACGCTCGGATGCTTGTCCGGGTTCACCAGCATCACCCCGTATTGATTAAACAATCGTTTGTCGCCTTCGACGAGAATGGTCAGATCGCCGCGATTCTTGAATGCCAGCCATGTGCCGCGATCGGTCAGGATGTACGCGTTCATCGATGATGCGGTGTTGAGCGCCGGCCCCATGCCCTGGCCCGTGTCGCGGTACCACGGCCCCTTCGCCTTGTCGATGTCGACGCCGGCCGCCTTCCACAGATCGAGCTCCGCCAAGTGCGTGCCACTCTTGTCGCCGCGCGAGACGAAAGGCGCTTTGGCAGCTTCCAATTTCTTGAGCGCCTCCAGAATATCCTTGCTGCCACCGATCTTCGCTGGATCGCTCTTCGGGCCGACCAGGACAAAATCGTTGTACATCACGGGATAGCGCTTGACGCCATGACCCTCGGCGAGAAATTTCTCTTCGGCTGAGCGCGCGTGCACAAATACGACGTCAGCGTCGCCACGTCGCGCGAGATCGAGCGCCTGCCCGGTCCCGACGGCTACGACGTGCACTTTGATCCCTGTGCTCCGCTCGAATCGCGGAAGAAGATGGCCGAAGAGCCCCGACTGCTCGGTCGACGTCGTCGAGGCAACGGTGATGAACCGCTCCTGCGCTTGGGCACTGATCGTACTGAGCGCGATCAAAGCGACGAGGCCGGTCGCAAAAGTACGGCGATGGACTACCACGGCAGTTCTCCCTCCAGAAATTGTGCGGCCTCGCGCGACGTCGGCTCCTTGAAAAATCGATCTGCCGGTGCACGCTCCGCAAGACGTCCTTGATGCATGAACAGGATTTCATCGCCGAGGCGCCGCGCTTGCCCGAGGTTGTGCGTGACCATCACGATCTTGGTTCCGCTCGCGTGCATCGCCGCAATGCCCTTTTCGATTTCGTGGGCAGCACCGGGGTCAAGGCTCGTGGTCGGCTCGTCCAGAAACAGCACTTCCGGGGACAGCGCCCATGCTCGAGCGAGCGCAAGCCGCTGTTGTTCACCGCCCGAGAGCACGCGTGCAGGATGTTTGGCGACGCGTTCGAGGCCGACCCGCCGCAACACGTCCAACGCTCGCGGCAGCCGTTGCGCACGCGGCACACCCCCAATCGCCAGCGCATAGGCGACGTTGGCGACGGCCGTCCGGCGCAGCAGCACGGGCCGCTGAAAGACCATCGCTTGGCGCCGCGGTCCGCCAGGCGGTTCCGGCGAAGTCCACCGAATCGTGCCCGAAGTCGGGTGAAGCAGCCCGTGGCACAGTCGCAACAGCACGCTCTTGCCCGCGCCGTTCGGACCGACAATGATGGTGCGTGGACCCGCGTCAAGTTGTAGCGAGATACCGTCAATGATGCGTCGAGCACCGACCGCAAAGACAACCTGATCCAGCTCGAGCGGAAGCAAGGAAGGCGGCGTTCGCATGTCCATGTCGTTTAGCCGTAGCGCAGTTGCGCCGTTTCCTTGATGGCGTAGGCGGCTGCGTTCAGTGCCAGCACGATCGTCAGCAGGATCATGCCCAGCCCCAGCGCGAGCGGCAGATCGCCCTTGCTCGTTTCCAGCGCGATCGCGGTGGTCATCACTCGGGTGACGCCGTCGATGTTGCCGCCCACGATGATGACCGCGCCCACCTCGGCCGCCGCGCGCCCGAAGCCGGCCAGCACAATGGTCACCAACGAAAAGCGCAGGTCCCACAACAGGGTGGCCACCGCGCCCAGCCGCGATTCACCGAGCGACTTCAGCTGCTCGCGGTACTCCTGCCACGCATCCTCGACCACCTGGCGCGACAGCGCGGCAACGATAGGCACGATGAGAATGGTCTGCGCGATGACCATTGCCGTTGGCGTGAACAGCAGGCCGAACGAACCCAAGGGTCCGGCACGCGACAGCAACAGGTAGACGACCAGCCCAACCACCACCGGCGGCAAGCCCATCATCGCGTTGAGCACGACGATGACCGAACGACGGCCGGCAAAGCGGCTTACGGCGATGGCTGCGCCAAACGGTAGCCCGATCATGCAGGCGATGAGCACGGCGGACAAGCTGACGCGCAGGCTCAGCAGCACGATCTGCACGAGCTTGGGGTCGCCACCTGCTACGAGCTGCGCGGCCTGGACGGTCGCTTCCGCTAGGCTATTCACTGGCCGGCTGTCGGGCGATAATATGCACGGATATGCAACTATGATTAGTTACCGACGTACCGTGCAATCATAGCCTGTTCATTGCGACCAAAGAAACATGCAAGGAGATGCCTAATATGCGCCTGCTGCCGGGGCTCGCCTGGGAGCTTTCCGACGATCCGCCCACGCCTCTCGATCCCCGCCTGTTGCCACTCCTGAGGGCGACGGCCGAAACAGGATCGCTCGCGGCGGCAGTTGCTGACCGCGGCTTGTCGTATCGGGCCGCCTGGGGGCTCTTGCGAGCCTATCAACGCAAGCTCGGTGAGCCGCTGGTAGTGCTCGAACGGGGCCGCGGAGCTTCCCTCGGCCCCCTGGGCGAACGAATGGTCGGCGCCGACGCAGCCGCGCGGCGTCAACTGGCGCGGACCTTCCAGCGACTCTCGCTGGATTTGGCTACGTCACCGGAGACGAAGCGCGCGCCGGCGCTACGCCTCTCGATTGCCGCGAGTCACGACCTCGCATTGGTCGCTTTGCGTGAAGCGTTAGGACCTGACGAAGCATTGAAGCTGGAGATTTCGTTCATGGGTAGCCTCGACGCACTCGAACAATATGCCGCGGGACGAGTGGACATCGCGGGCTTTCACATTCCACCAGGAACGAAACATGAGGAGAGCCGCGCGTTGTTTCTGCGGTCGCTGCGGGCGCGGTCGGACCGGCTTATTCAGTTCGTCGATCGCGAGCAGGGACTGATCGTGCCGCGTGGCAACCCGGAACGGTTA
>Ga0210402_10005293_pt1 | contig 11576 bp, 8 predicted proteins | sample IncBWC7MmetaG_FD_161055 | JGI IMG/M metagenome (GOLD analysis project Ga0210402, IMG submission 161055) | Forest soil microbial communities from Barre Woods Harvard Forest LTER site, Petersham, Massachusetts, United States - Inc-BW-C-7-M | ecosystem: Environmental > Terrestrial > Soil >... | reverse complement strand
CCGAAACCGTCGATTGATACAGGCAGGGGATTGGAACGGGTGACGGCGGTGCTGCAAGGCGTGATCTCGAATTACGACACGGATTTGTTTACGCCGCTAATAAAACGAGCAGCAGAACTGACGGGCACCGCCAAGGGTCACGTGGGGACGCCCGCCCCCGGCCGTCCAGCCGAGCAAAGCTCGGCAGTAGAGGGTCACAAGTCCGCAGCCTCTCTGCGAGTAATTGCGGATCACTCGCGAGCGACGGCCTTTTTGATTGCCGATGGAGTGCTCCCCTCCAATGAAGGTAGAGGGTACGTTTTACGCAAAATAATGCGCCGCGCGATGCGTCACGCATGGCTGCTTGGACAAAAGAGGCCTGTTGTCCTCTACGAAATGGTTCGAGAAGTTCAAAAAATGATGTCGGATGTCTATCCCGAGTTGACAGCCAGCGGGCAAGTAATTCGAGTCGTGAACGAGGAAGAGCGTCGGTTCCACCACACGATGGAGATCGGCCTTGAGAAACTTGAGGAGGATTTGTCCGCCGTCATCGTTACGCGGAGCCCATCCGGCGAAATCGGTATTGATGCACGCGACAGTACGTGTGAGACGCGAGACGCATTGGCCAAAGCGGTTTATCCTGGCGAGAAAGCCTTCAGGCTTTACGACACGTTTGGACTTCCGCTCGATTTCATGCAAGACGCTGCCCGTGATCAAGGCATTGAGTTCGGGCAAGAGGGCTTTGATCGCGCGATGACGGAGCAACGTGAGCGTGCCCGCGCATCCTGGAAAGGCGCGGCCAAAAAGACCGCCAGCCCGGCCTACTCTGAGTTCCTTGATCACCTCTATTTTGCCGATCCTCGATTCAAGGAACATGGAGGGTCTGTCGCGATTTCCCCTTCCAAAGGACAGTCGGAATTCGTCGGATATCAGCAAACACAGGCAAGTTCATGCGGAGTTTTAGCCATTATCATGAACGGCCACGGCGTGCAGCAACTCAAGCCCGGAGACGAAGGCGAAATCATCCTCGACCACACCCCCTTCTACGCCGAATCCGGCGGACAAGTTGGCGACCGCGGATGGCTCTACTCCGACGATCACAACACCATCGTCGCCGAAGTAAAAGGCTGCTACTCCCCGATTCAAGGCGTGCGCGCGCACCAGGTTATCGCCAAACAACCAATCCGCATCGGCGACAAAGTCGATGCCGTCGTTAACGCCGACATTCGCGAGTCCACCATGCGAAACCATACGGCTACGCACCTGCTGCAAGCTGGGTTGCGCGAAGTTCTCGGCAAGCACGTTAAGCAGGCGGGATCGCTGGTCGCTCCCGATCACCTGCGTTTTGATTTCTCGCACTTCACCGGCGTTGCCGACGAAGAGGTGCAAGACATCGAAGACCTCATCAACAAAGAAGTTCTGCGCAACGAGAAGATCGAAGTCATCGAGAACGTGCCCATCGATGTCGCCATTAACGAATACAAAGCCATGGCTCTGTTCGGAGAGAAATACGGCGACCGGGTCCGCGTCATCAAAATCGGAGACTTCTCCACCGAACTCTGCGGCGGCACACACACCAACGCGACCGGAGAGATCGGCCTGATCAAAGTTCTGAAAGAAGGCAGCGTATCGTCCGGAGTCCGCCGCATCGAGGCCGTCACCGGCGAAGGCTCGCTGCATCACTTCCAAAAAGATCACAAACTGGAAAGCGTGGTCGCAAGCCTGGCTACGCATTCGGACGCCGTCACTCCCGCAGACGCGCTGAAGCTCGAACTCGACAAGAAAGACTCCGAAATAAAACGCCTGCAACGCGAACTCGATCAGGCTCGCATGAAGTCGGCGTCATCGACGGTCGCCTCAGTCACCGACAAGATCAAAGACATCCACGGCGTCAAAGTTCTAGCCCACCGCGTAGACAACCTCGAACGCGCCCAGATGCGGACGCTGGTCGACCAGCTGCGCGATAAATTGGGCTCAGGTGTGGTGGTGCTGGGCTCGGCCACAAATGGCAACGTAGCGCTGATCGTGGGCGTCACCAAAGACCTCACGCAGAAAATCCAGGCCGGCAAAGTCATCGGCCCGGTAGCGCAGAGAGTAGGCGGCAAAGGTGGAGGACGGCCGGACCTGGCCGAGGCAGGCGGCAAAGATCCTGCCGCGCTCGACGCGGCCTTGGCCGATGCGTACGGGATAGTGGAATCAATGCTCGTGTAGGGCGGACACTCCTTCGCCGCTTTTGAAGTTGATTTGCCTTAAAGTTCTGCATTGTCCGTTACCGTTCCATCCAGAAGAGTGCAGCCACAACAGCGGCGTGTACAGCAGTGTCCGCCCTACCTGATTCTTGACATAGCTATCTCAGATAGCTATTCTAGTTACATGCAAGTCAGCGTGGCCGACGCAAAAAATAAGCTACCCAAGTTGATCAGGGCGGTCGAGGATGGGGAGCCGGTGATCATCTGCCGCCGGGGTGTGCCGGTAGTGGAAATCGTGCGCACGAAAAAGCCTACCCGCAAGAAACGTACGCTTGGAACGCTGAAAGGCAAGATTCAAGTCCTTGACCCAAACTGGTGGAAGCCCATGACGGACGAAGAGGTTGAAGACTTCCTATCGGGGCGTCGCTGAGGTGCGGTTGCTTCTGGACACGGCAGTCCTGATCCACGCCGTGGAATCGCCCGAACGGCTCAGCCGACGCGGGGCTGCAGCTCTGCAAAATGCACAAAACATTCTTGAGCTAAGCACAATCTCTCTGGCGGAAATTGCAATCAAGTCAGCACTCGGTAAGCTGCGGCTCTCGGCAGCGTCAGTCCGCCAGGCGGTCCAGGATTTGGACATCCGAATCCTACCCTACACCGCCGAACATGCATTTCAGTTGTTCGGATTACCACACCATCGTGGCGATCCCTTCGATCGCCAAATTATTGCTCAAGCCCTGTCCGAGAAGATTCCAGTGATCACGCCAGACGAGAAGTTTGGGCTATACGAGGGGCTCAAGATTATCTGGTAACCGTTCTTTTCTGACCGGATTCGAGCCGCAAGAATCCGCACGGCTGGACTCGGCACTCGCTGAAGTATATAAAGTGGCGAGACGTTATTGAGTAAGTTCCGTTCCTGAGCGACTGCGCACGGAGTCCCTATGGAAGACCGCATACGGCTCATCACGCACAAGGGTAAGGCGATCCTGCTGGTCGATGCATCCCACTGCTCGGCTGCCGAACTGCTGAAACTTTCACGTATGGTTCCACTCTACGTCATGCCCGAGCCGCGCGGCTCCGTCCTGCTACTGGCTGATTTCACCGGAGCCGAGTTCGATCGCGAAGCCATCACCAGCATGAAAGAGAGTGCGGTTTTCGATCGGCCTCATCTGAAAAAGTCAGCCTGGGTGGGAACAGAAAATCTGCCGCGAGTGTTTTACGAACACATCAAGAATTTTTCCCAGCGCGAGTTGCCAACGTTCAAAACCCGCGAAGAGGCGCTGGATTGGCTGGTGCAAGACGATTCACCCACACACCCGGAGTGAAAACTCCGCGTAGCTAAGCCACTTCAGCCCGGCCGTCGCGCATGCTCAAAGTTTCAGTGAACAGCTCTGTCAGCTTCTGAAAAGCCCGCTCGGCCTGCGGCGCGTTGTAGACAGGGCTGTCCGAAGACGTCCAACTGTGAAACGCATCCTTGTAAACTTCGCTCTCATAGTTCCCACCCCAGGCTTTCAGCGCCCGGTCTAGCTTTGCGATCGCGTCTTCCGGCATGCTGCGATCATTCGTAGCATGCCCAAAGTACAAGCGCGCTTTGATGCGGGGCAACGTCAGGTGCGGACTGGTCGGCACGTCGGTAAAGAGTCCTCCACCATGAAAGGAAGCGGCCGCGGCAATCTTATCGGGCAGCGCCGCTGCGGTGCGTAAAGCCATTTTCCCAGTGAAACAATATCCCACCACTCCCATTGCGCCTGGACGAACACAACCCTGGGATGCCAAAAACCCTACGTAAGCCGCCGCGTCTGCTTCCATCGCTACCGGCGTCAGCGGTTGCGAAAGCTCCGCCCGCCGCTGCTTCGCCGCCTCCCCGCTCAGCGATCGAAGCGGTGGTTGGAGCGGCGTTCGGCCGGTGCGATAAAAAACATTAGGCATCAGAACCGCGTAACCCTCATTCGCCAGTCGACCCGCAGCCTCCCGGTTCGCAGCCCGAATGCCGCCGATGTCAGTCAGGTAAAGAATGCCCGGCCATCGTCCATCACCCTCTGGGCAATATAGAAAACCCTCTGAAGTTCCCTCGTGCACGGAAATTTCGACTTGTCGTTCTTTCATCTCTTGATCGATTCCTCTCAGCGGATCCACCGATCTCGATTCGATGCTACGGTCGCACTGGCAGACGCTAACTTCTCCACTTCAACGTGACCGGTCCAGCCATGGGATGCTTCATCTCCCCGCCGGTTCGGCACGCCTCCAGATACGCCGCCTTCAACTGGAAATACCACTTCGCCGGACGATCCGCGTCGTCGATCAGCATCAGATGCGGATTATGCTTCAACCCCTCCGACTGATTCTCCATCGTCTGGCGGTCTTGTTCCACAAACTTCGCAAACACAAATTTCAGCAGCGCCGGCCCAAACGGCACCCAGCGGAAAATGTTCCAGCAAGCCACCACATCAATACGGCAATGGCTTCGGGTAATGGGCGTAACGGTGGTCAGGCTGGAAAACCAATACTTCCCTGCCCGAATGGTTTCGAGGCGCAAGTTGGGCAAAACAAAATCAATGGTGGTCGTGATCGAATCCGCATCCGCGTACAGCCGCAACAGCTTGTAAGGCGCGCTGTTCGAGCTGGGCGTATGCGCGCTCATGCGGAAGCCCATGGGGGTGGGCTCGAAATTCTTCTGCTTCTCGTGAATGCTGTGCCGGCTGCGCCACCACCACGCTTGGTGGACAAACGGTCCATGCGCCGGGTCCATCAAGCCGATGATTCCATGGTCCACGTTGCATGGCAACTCTGCGGTCAAATGCGCGATCTTGTACTTTCCGCCAAAAGTTGGAACCCGCGGAGCTGGCGACGACGGCTCCGCCGCCCTAGTGAAACCAGCGCCAAGCGGAGGCGGTTCGGGAATGAATACCCAAATGTAGTCGTCATGCTCCTCGCACCCGTAGCTCCCGGCATAGATGCGGTCCACTTTCAATTCCTGATCGGAAGTCAGAGAAGGAATGAGCTGGCACTGGCCACTGTGACCGTCAAACTTCCAGCCGTGGTAACTGCATTCGAGGTTCTCCCCGTCAAATCGCCCGCAAGAGAGCGGCATCCCCCGGTGCGGACAGGCATCGCGCAAAGCAAACGGCTTCCCCTGGCGATCGCGCCCGATGACCAGAGGCATTTCGAGCAGCATGGCTTTGTGCAGGCCATTGCGGGTAACTTGTCCGCTGGACAGGGCGCGATACCAGAAGCCGAAGAGCATCAGCGAGTCCGGCGTTTGACCCTGCTGGGATGCTTCCAGTTCGCGGGATTGCAGTTCGCTCATGAGGAATCACAGGCAGCGTACTACAGCGGTGAAGGTTTGTGCAGGGACGGGGCTCGCAGTCCGCTGGCGGGCGACTTTCCCGTATCGGGAAAGTTTACCGTTTAGTATCGACTCAAAAAAACTCTTCGTTCCCCGCAAAATCTAAAAAACAAAGGATCGGATTTTTTGGTGCCCGCTAGATCTATGACTTTAAATGGGTTAGAGGCAAATCTAGATAACATGGGAGTTAGGGCACGGGCGCGGCGTTCCGCGTTCCATTTTTGAAACTCGGAACACTTTCCAGCTGGCCAGATTGTCAAAGAGCTAAAATTATCTTAGAGATAATCTATATCTTATGATTTTATCTGGTTTAGGAAAGATAGTCAATAATAAAACGCAATTGTTGAAACCACGCCGGGAAAATGACCTCTCGGCAGCCGCGGCCAGCGAATGTGCTTCCTCCCAGGTTAACCGTCCAAGGAACGGACGCGAACCTCGGCACCAGGCTCTTATCGAAGTGCAGCCGCTGTTCTGTCTGGTAAACGCCTGGGCCGACCAAATAGTCACGAAAAGCATGCCGCTACCTATCTGTGGCTCGCAAGATTGAGAAAAAGCGTCACCCCTTGACGGAATTTTGCGCGATCTGTCGCTCTTAATTAGTGAGTGGAACAGGCAAATGCGCCTGAGGAACTCAAATCTTGCATTCTAAGAATGGAGACAGATCCAATGAAAAACGCCAGGAACGCGCTACTTCCTGTTGTCCTGATACTTTCAAGCCTCTTGACGATTCGAGCTTACGCCGCCTCGGCGCCGACAATCGTCAGCGCGGTGGCAAATTTTCAAACCAACCAACTCACGATCACAGGATCGAATTTCGGCACTGACGTGCCAAGAGTTACTCTTGATGGAAGCAAGCTGCAAGTCGTCAGTAACAGCCCCACAACCGTGGTAGCGACCCTGCCCACCGGCACGAATCCCGGAGGCTACTTGCTCACCCTGACGGACGCAACCAACGGCCTGAAGATCGCATTCGATGTCACGTTAGGCACCGCCGGCCCTCCAGGTCCGCAAGGGCCTCAGGGACCGCAAGGAGTTCAGGGGCCGCAAGGGCCGCAGGGCGCCCAAGGTCAACAGGGACCACAAGGTCCGGCGGGAATATCTGTCGGCATCTCAGCGGAGGCCTTTTCCATTTATGTGCCAGGATCGCCGGGTGTTTTGGTCATGCAAAACACGGTTCAGACCAGCGGGACGTACTTCGTTTCGGCCTCGGCACTGTTGGTGATCGATTACTACGATGGGGCGGGCTATTGCTATGACAGGCTTGCAAGTACCAGCTCTCCCCGCCAGTACGGAGGATCGAACCTGGCGGACTATAATCAGCAAGCGAGCATCACCGATTCGGTGTACGTGAACGCTGGCGACTCCATTCAGCTATGGTGTTATGGCTATTATGGTGATGGCGCAACCGAGGTTTACAACGCTGCCCTAACGTCCACCCTGATCAACACAGTCACTACCAGACCTGGTAAGCGCAGAGGACGACAACTGGCTCCGCCTCCGGGCCCGGCGCGATCAAGCGTAAAGTAAAGGCCGCCCGGGGCGTCGATTTTGAAGAGCGAATGATGCTCCGGGCTTCTCGGTCCGCGCAAGACCCCGTTCCAGGGGCAGCCGCTCTTCTGTGAGGTGAAAGCCTAGGCCCGCCAGCCAGGAAATCCACCAGAGATAGGAGACGGGCGAGGACGCCCGTCCTCCATACGATCTGTTACTTTCAAGCAACGGTCATATTTTCAATCACTTACACAGATTACCTTCGTGGTTCAGTATCCCTTTCGTAAGTTGCCCCCTACTCCCCGCCAACCTATAATCGATGCACTCTGGTTTTAGGATTCTCCGTCAGGTTCCGGGTGGGCAGGCGCGGATCTTTTCGTCCGCGTCGGAGTTCGTCGCGTTGACGGTCAGCCGTCTGCGTGACGTTGGCACCCGGCTATGCGAAAAAACCTGCAACTCGCCCTGATGGCTAGTCCCGTAATCGCGACCTTCCTTTCGTTCACCACGCCATACGTGCAGGCAGAAGCCGGTACTACCGCCCCAATCACCAGTACCGACGACAACGGCCGGAAAGTCTACGTCAACGAATCCTTTCCGGTAGTCTCGAGCAAGCGTTCCGAGGCTCCGACACGGCGAAATTCGCTGGCATTCTGGAGCACCACGGAACACCGCTGGAAGCCAGTTCCGTCCGCCAACGTCCGAGCAGCCCGCTCGGCGGCGGCGGAAGTCAACCAATACCTCGGCGAACAACCCGGCGAAGGCACATCGCAAAGCCTCGTTCGTGGCAGGTCATTCTCTCCGCAGGACATCGACACCGCCATTGACCAGGCGGCTTCGCGTCACAACGTCGATCCCAACCTGGTGCGTGCCGTCATTAAGGTGGAGTCGAACTTCAATCCCAATGCCGTGTCCCGCAAGGGCGCAATCGGACTGATGCAACTGATGCCGCAGACCGCGCGGCAGCTGAATGTGGCCAATCCCTTTGATCCGCAACAAAATGTGGACGCCGGGGTTCGTCATCTAAAGCAGCTCATGGAGAACTACGGAGGCGACGTGAAGTTGACCCTGGCCGCCTATAACGCAGGTCAGGGAGCCGTGGCACGGAGCGGTGGAGTCCCGCATTTCGCCGAGACCCGCAACTACGTGAAGCGGATCACGCAACTGTATTACGGGGGATCGGATCCGGGCTCCCACTTCCTGGATGGCCCTATGCACGATCCGATTCATGTGGAGCGAGACGCAAGGGGCGTGCTCCACATCAGCAACACTGAGTGAACCTTGGGTCGAATGAACCTTGGGAGGACACCGCTTTAGCCGTGCCACTGGGCAAAAAAAGACGCGGGCTTTAGCCCCTGAGATTCTCCCAGGCTTCGATGAACGAATTTTTTGAACGCGATTACGGGCAGTTCAATTGAAGAATCCTCGAATTCAACGCGCACTGCGCTGGAGCGCGGCTGTGTTCACGCTGCTGCTGCCAGCGATGTCTGCCCATGCCCGCGTGCACAAATCCGCAATCTGGGCTGATTCCGAATTTGCCGCCGCCGAACAGATGCAAGAGGCATTAGAGGGTAGGCCCCTCGAGAGCCGCACCCGCAGCGACTATGAACACGTAATCGATGCCTATCGTCGCGTGTACCTCGGAGCTCCGACTTCCGGGCGCGCCGACCCGAGCGTGGTTGCCGCCGCCCAGATGACCGAAGAAATGGGCCGACGATTCAATGACCCAGACGTCTTGCGCTATGCCATCCAGCAGTACGAATTCCTTCGTCGCGAATATCCCGGCAGCAAGTTCCGCTTCGACGCCCTGTTTCGGATTGGCGAAATCTATAAGGACGACCTTCACGACAAGATGCGCGCGGACGCGACCTTCGAGGAATTCCTGCGCCGCTATCCCCGCAACCAGTTCGCCGACGCCGCACGCCATGCCCTGGCCGAACCTGCACAGCAACAGGCCAGTCTGAAATCGAAAGGCACGAGTAAGGTAGCGGTCAAGGACTCCACAGCGTCCAGACCAAGCTCCGATCCCGACAAAAACCCTGACAAGGACAACGAAGCGCCAGCCGTAGCTTCAGACTCAACGAAAGACAATGCAAGCGAGGCAGACAGCGCGCCCGCCGAAACCGAGAACGGCAAGCCCGCGCGAGTTCTCGGAATCCGCCACTGGTCCACGCCAGACTACACGCGCGTTGCCATCGATCTGGAGCAGGGCGTCAAATACGAGTCGCAACGAATCGATAACCCCGATCGGGTTTTCTTCGACCTGTTTAACACGAAGCTCGATCCCAAGTTATCAGGCAAGACCTTCGACGTGAGCGACGGCCTGCTGAAAGATATCCGCATGGCGCAGTTCAAAGCTGGGCGGACGCGGGTCGTGCTCGATCTGGACCAGGTCTCCAAGTTTGAGGCTTCCCTGCTTTCAAATCCCCCGCGCCTCATCATCGATATTCATAATACTGATATTCGTAACACTGATATTCATAGCAAGGACGATCAGGACACTCACAACCAGATCGCGCACGACCAGCGGGCAGCCAGAGCACTTTTGAAGCAGGCCGCATCGTCAACCGAGATCACCGACGAAAAAACTCCCGCAAACAGACCCGCACAGGATTCGGGGGACAGCCCTGAGGAACCTTCTCCAGCCGCCAAGGCGGCCGCTGAGAAACCGGTCCGCCGCAACACCGTAGTGGTCAGTAATGGCGTCAAAAAGACCATCGTTGACGCGGACGATGATCAGCCTCCAATAGATGATCAGCCTCCAATAAAAGAGTCCACCGTGCCCGCAGTAAAAGATTCCGCAGCAAAAGACAAGAACACCGTTGCCAGGCTTGACTCCCCCGACATCAGCCCAGAAAAGCGGGGCCCAGAAAAAACTGACCCGCTAAAGCTCGACCCTGCAAAGGCCAAGCCGGCCAGCACGATTCCCGGGCCGCCACCGCCTCTTGATACCAAGACCAGCACCGCAAAAAAGAAGCGCAAGACGTTAACCGCCGATCCCGAAGTCCGCGAAGCCCAACCCACGGCCAGCGGAGAGCGTTCTCTAACCCGCGCGCTGGGCCTGAAGATCGGAAAAATCGTAATCGATCCCGGCCACGGGGGCCACGACACCGGCACGATCGGCCCCAATGGCCTCGAAGAAAAAGATCTGGTTCTCGACGTAAGCCGCCGCCTCGGCACGCTTCTGCAAACCCGTCTGGGCGCCGAAGTGATTTTTACCCGCCGGGACGATACCTTCATTCCGCTCGAGACTCGAACCGCCATCGCCAATCAGGAAAGTGCCGATCTGTTCGTTTCTGTTCACGCCAACTCCAGCCACGACCCGGACGCACGCGGCGTCGAAACCTACTATTTGAATTTCACTTCGTCTCCCGAGGCGCTTGAAGTCGCTGCCCGCGAAAACGCGGTCTCGGAAGAATCCATTCACGAACTGCAGGATCTGGTGAAGAAGATCGCGCTGAAAGAGAAGATCGACGAGTCGCAAGAGTTCGCCTCCGACGTGCAGAACTCCCTGCACAGCGGACTCGCGGCGAAGAATCCGGGAGTGCGCGACCGGGGAGTGAAGAAGGCACCGTTCATCGTTCTCATCGGTGCCAATATGCCCTCGATCCTGGCGGAAATCTCCTTCGTAAGCAATCCCGGCGACGAACGCCGCCTGGCGACTTCCGAATATCGCCAGAAAATTGCTGAATCCCTCTACCGCGGCATCGCGAAATACGTCGGCGGACTGAGCGGGGTCAAAGTCGCCAGCAAGATCGACAAACAATAGACAGGTTCGGCTTCCTGCTTTTGCACTGGGTACTTGGCGCAGCAGCGAAGAACTCTGGACCCATGCGCTGCAGATTACAGAAGACAATTTCATCGCCAATGACATGCTTGGCAGCTTGCTATTGCAGGAGCGACGGCCGGACGCTCTCCAGTACTTCGAAGCGGCAGCTCAAATCGCGCCATGGGACCCTGCCAGCCACCGCGCCGTGGGCAGCCTGCGGGGGATTTTGGTGATATAGTTCCGGCTTGTGGTCAGGGTCTCCAACCCCTCCATCGGCCCGATAGTTTTTGTCGCGGAGTAGCGTCCGATGCAACGCAACGACCCACATCTCGTTCTGCGCAGACTTTGTGCGGTTTTATTCTTGACCCTGTTGGCGACAAGCTACACCGCGACCGCACAGAATTTCAAGCTCCTGCATAGCTTTGATTGCACAACTGGAGCATGCGAACCCTACGGCGGCATGGCCTTCGACGCCTCTGGGAACCTTTACGGCACAACACCAGGCGGTGGCGACGCCGACGCCGCGATTTTCAAATTAACGGCCTCGGGTGGCCGCTGGACCTACACCCTCCTGTACACCCTCACTCTCGCCGAAGGCTCCGCCATCGCCGCCTCTCTGGCAATCGACCACTCAGGCAATCTCTATGGAACGTCCATTAACGGCGGTGCCCACGACGTCGGATCAGTCTTTGAGCTCTCGCCCGATGCCCTCACGCCCGGGGGCTGGACCCTGCAGGTGCTGCACAGCTTCCTCAACAGCCACGCCGACGGGCAGGGCCCTTGGGACAAAGTCATCCTCGACAAAGTT
>Ga0210402_10005292_pt1 | contig 11581 bp, 11 predicted proteins | sample IncBWC7MmetaG_FD_161055 | JGI IMG/M metagenome (GOLD analysis project Ga0210402, IMG submission 161055) | Forest soil microbial communities from Barre Woods Harvard Forest LTER site, Petersham, Massachusetts, United States - Inc-BW-C-7-M | ecosystem: Environmental > Terrestrial > Soil >... | reverse complement strand
AGGATGGCGATGAATTGTACCTGGAGCCCTGGCGGGCGCGCGCCTTTCCGGTGGTGAAGGACCTGGTGGTGGACCGCAGCGCCTTCGACCGCATCATCGCCGCCGGCGGCTACATTTCGGTGGCGACCGGCAGCGCGCCCGATGGCAACGCCATGCTGGTGCCCAAGGCGGACGCCGAAAGCTCCATGGACGCCGCCGCCTGCATCGGCTGCGGGGCCTGCGTGGCCATGTGCCCGAACGCCGCCGCCGCGCTCTTCACCGGCGCCAAGATCGCCCACTTGGGCCTGCTGCCGCAAGGCCAGCCTGAGCGCGGTCAGCGGGCGATTGCGATGGTGGCGCAGGCGAAGCAGGAACTGTTCGGAAGCTGCACCAATATCGGCGAGTGCGAAGCCGTCTGCCCCAAGGAGATCAAGCTCGAAGTGATCGCCAGGATGAACCGGGATTTTATTAAGGCGAGTTTGCGGGGGAGATAGGCGGGGCTGCGGTTTGGGCGTGATAGCCAGGTTGAGGTTACCGACGATCAGCGGACCGAGGCCGACTTGTCGGGAGTAATATTGCGACCGTCCTCGAACGCAGTTTCCGACAGGGTGTTCCCCATAGGCGGCCGAAACGCGTCTTCTGTCGCGCCGACCATTCAAAGGCCTCAGCGAGCTGTGAGTTCGAGTCGTGTTCAACGCCAAACATGCGCTGTCTGAACCTATAGAGCGAACGGCGCTTCGGCGCGCGCCAGAATTGACCCGCCTCTGCTTTCCAAAAGTGACCCAGGCGGTCTGTAGCTGAGGTCTGGGCCAGAACGATGGTGTCCCCCCGCGCGAGATTTCCAAGCGCAGTATCAGTTACATTGTTGATTTCGTAGTTGAGCCGGAGGTTTGCGCCCTGGAGAGGAGTGGATTCCCCTCCAGGGCAGGAGCTTCTGGGAGTCATCACCTCCCATGGGCCCTCCCGAGAATCCTACAGGTCATCCCGAAAATCAAGAGGGTGGGCGGAAGCGATTGCCCCGTCGGCCGCGGATGCGGCGCTGTCTGCTGAAAGGGTGCGAGGAGCGCTTCGCTCCCCGGCAGGCGCGCCAGCGTTATTGCAGCGAAGAGTGCCGGGAAGCGGCGCGGGAATGGTCGCACTGGAAGGCCCAGGAAAGATACCGGGCGACCCGGGCCGGCAAGCAGCAACGGAACGGTCAAAGCCGACGCTACCGGGAGCGCGTGAAAAGCCGGAAGCCCGCAGAGCCAGAGGCAGTTAACGAGGCGGCGAGGGTAATCACTACAGAACATTTTTTTCGGTCATTGCTGCGACCGGCCTGGCTGCTATGAGAGATTCGCGCCGCAGCGGCGAAGTCCCTTGCAGCACTTCTGCTCGCCAGAGTGCCGGCGCGCGTTGGAACGCGTCCGGGAACGGGAGCAGCGCTGGAAACAGGGGCGCGATTTAAGCCGGAGATATTGATCGGCTGGCGGCACTCGGCTTACATTCAGCCTGTCCGATGCAACTGGAGTTTCACCAACTCGACCGGCGCTGGGAGCACCTACGGGTGCGCCATGCGGCGCGGCAGCGGCGGCTGTTGGCGTCGTTGGCCGAGAGCGGCCAGCAAACGCCCATCGTGGTGGTGGCGGCTGAAGGCCAGGCGGACCGCTACGTGGTGATCGACGGCTACAAGCGAATCGTGGCGCTGGAGCAACTGGGGCGGGACACGGTGGAAGTGGTGGTGTGGCCGATGAGCGAGGCTGCGGCCGTGCTGCTGGACCGGTCGCTGCGACTGAGCGAACACGAGACGGCGCTGGAGGTGGGCTGGCTATTGGCGGAGTTGGAGCGGCGCTTCGACTACGGGCTGGATGAGTTGGCGCGCCGGTTCGATCGCAGTGTGAGCTGGGTGTCGCGGCGGCTGGCGCTGGCGGAGGTTCTGCCGGAAGCGATCCAGCAGCAGGTGCGCGAGGGCAAGATTCTGGCGCAGGTGGCGATGAAGTTTCTGGTGCCGGTGGCACGCCAAAGCCTGGAGGACTGCCAGCGGATGGCCGCCATCTTCGCCGAACACCACTGCGATACGCGCCAAGCCGGCCAACTGTATGCCGCATGGCGCTAAGGGGGCACCCGCAATCCGCAAACGGATTCTGGATGATCCCGAGCTGTTTTTCAAAACGCAGCGGCAAGCGCAGGAGACAGCCCCGGCCGGTACTGGCGCCGAGCTGTTACGCGATCTGGAGATGGTGGTGGCGATTGTGAACCGCGCGCAGCGGCGGCTGGCGGGCGCCGCTGCCACCGAGGTGGACCACCAGCAAGCGAAAGCCGCGCGGCATCAGATCGAGCGCATTCAAAGCCAACTCCGCCGCATCGACGAAGAAATCCTACCGGAGAAGAAACCACATGTTGAGCCAAGCGCAACGCACCACGATTCTGGAACTGAATGCGCAGCAACGGGAGATCGCGCTGGTGCTGGGGATCTCCCGCGTGGCGGTGCGCAAAGTTCTGCGCTCCAACTCCACCACCGTGCCGGAGTTGCAGCGTCCGGAGAAAGCCGAGCCTCACCGGCAACAGATCCTGGAGCTTTTCGAGCAGTGCAAGGGGAATCTCGTGCGAGTCCATGAGGAACTGCTGGCGGGCGGCGCGAAATTATCGTATACCGCGTTAACGGCGTTCTGCCGGCGGCACCGAATCGGATATGCGCCGCCAACGCCGGCGGGCCAGTATGATTTTGCGCCCGGCGAGGAGATTCAGCATGACACGTCTCCCCACGAGCTCGAACTGGGCGGCAAGAAACGCAAGGTGCAGACCGCGTCTGCGGTGCTGTGTTATTCGCGGATGCTGTTCTTCCAGTGTTATCCAAATTTCCGGCGTTTCGATTGCAAGGTGTTTCTCACCGAGGCGTTGCGATTCATGGGTGGCGCGACCACTCGCGTCATGATCGATAACACGCACGTGGTAGTACTGCGTGGCAGCGGACGCGACATGGTGCCGGTCCCGGAGATGGCCGCCTTTGGAGAGCGCTTCGGCTTTCAGTTCGTGGCGCACGCGATTGGGAATGCGAACCGTTCGGGGCGCGTGGAGCGCCCCTTCCATTTCATCGAGAATAACTTTCTGGCCGGACGCACCTTCAGCAGTTGGGAGGATCTGAATCAGCGGGCGCGGGAGTGGTGCGATAAGGTCAACTCGACTTATAAGAAACATATCCGCGCGGTTCCCCGTGAGCTGTTCGCAGTCGAGCGACTGCACCTGAAGCCGCTGCCGGCATGGATTCCGGAAGTCTACCGGCTGCAGCAGCGGCTGGTGGATATCGAAGGGTATGTCGCGCTGAACAGCAACCGCTATTCGGTCCCGGTGGACTGGATCGGCCGCCGCGTGGAGGTGCGCGAGACCAGGGACAAGATCGAGATTCAACTCGATGCACGCCGCCTGGTGACACACCGGCGCATTGCCGAAGCCGAGCACCAGCGAGTGATGCTGGCCGAACACCGGCCGCCGCGCGGCCCGAGAGACGCGCGCCCCGATCCGCATCCCGAAGAGAAGGCCATCATCACGGCCGCGCCCGAACTGGCCGAGTATGTCGTGGGGTTGAAACAACGGAGCCGCAAGGTGGTCACACTTGCCCTGCGGCAACTGCTGCGTCTGGTGCGGGAGTATCCACGGGAACCGCTGCTGGGCGCCGTGCGCGAGGCCGGCCGGTATGGTCTTTACGATCTGGATCGGCTGGAACGGATGATCTTGCGCCGCGTGACGCGCGAATACTTTCTGCTCGAAGAAGAATCCGGCGATGACTGAAGAACTGGAACAACTGCTGAAGAATCTCAAGCTGCGGCGCATTCTGGAAACCTATGAAGAACAGTTGCGCGCCGCCGACAAGGACGACATCAGTTATTCGGAGTTCGTCACGCGTCTGGTGCGCGCGCAGTTTCAGGCCAGGCAGGAGGGCGCGTTGGAATGGCGCATCCGGCGCGCTAATCTGCCTGAGCGCTGGTCGCTGGAGACGTTTCCTTATGCCCGCCAACCGGGCGTGAACCGCAAACAGATTCGCGGGTTTGCGGAGTTGGAGTTCATCGCCAAGGCGGAAAATATCGTCCTGGTCGGGGAAACCGGGAGAGGCAAGACCGGATTGGCTTGTGGTCTGCTGCTGAAGGCGCTGGAGAATGGTTACCGCTGTCAGTTCGTCAAGGCCCAGGATTTATTCGACGAGATGTACGCCTCGCTGGCGGACCGTTCCTCGCGTCAGTTGCTCAAGCGCCTGGCCCGCCTGGACGTCCTTTTGATCGACGAATTTGGGTATTTGAATCTGAAACCGGAGCAATCGAACATCTTCTTCAAGCTGATGGAGGAGCGTTACCGCCAGCATTCCACAATCATTACAACGAATCTGGTGTATGACGAGTGGCCGAACTTCTTGGGCAATCGCCCGATGGTGGAAGCGCTGCTGAGCCGTCTGCGGCACTACTGCCACACCGTGCACATTGACGGGCCGTCGCTGCGCCCGCCACAAAGTTGAGGCGTACGATGGCGGACGACGGCCACGGCCAGGAAGGGTACATTCGCCAGATTTTGGAGGCGTACCGCAAAACGCCGGGTACGATGGGAACCGTCCGCCGTGCGGACCGCTTGCTGGCCGCGCAACTCTACCAACGCGGCGTGGCCGTGAGCGTGATCGAAAACGCATTCGTGCTGGCGGCGGCGCGCCGCCTGATGCGGTCCGCGGATGCCCCGCCGTTGGGCACGGTTCGCTCGTTGGCTTATTTCCTTCCCGTGATCGAGGAAGTGCTCGACATGCGCGTCAGCCCGGAGTACTTCCAGTACATACGCCGCAAGCTCGAACGAATCGCCCGCGATCGGTAGGTCACCACGCGCGCCTTTGGCGCGGATGATAGAACACCAACCCGCACGCCTTCGGCGTGGATAATACTGCTTGCTCGTTTCACTCCACACAAAAACACGCCTTCGGCGTGGATAATAGCCCCTGACCTTGCTCCCGTTCCCAGTCCCGTTCTCAGAGGGGGTCACTTCAGCCGAGATCTACTGGTCTACTCTTGCCAAGCGCCCAAGAACGGCCGCTATAGCTCAAGCATGCCCACGATGCCTTCGACGTGGCGGTTGCCTCGGCGCACGATTAATTTAGCCCGCTGACAGAACGGACCAGGAAATTAAGGTGTCTGCTCGGGCCAAACGGCGAAAAGGCTTGCGTTTGACGTTTGAGCTGCCGCCAGTCTTAAGAAATATCCGAGTAATGTAAAGAGGGAAGCGCGCTACAAACGCCTGTCTTGGAGATGAAGCGTCTTGAAGCCCAGTGTCAGCCCTGGTCGTTGCCGGAAGGTCCTAAGCGACAAATCTCACAAGCCCAACGAATCATCAGATCCAGTTCGTCGCTGACCGCGAGCGTGAGCCGCCTGTACAAGTCGCTCAACTTCGCCGTCGGGCTTTCGCCAGCCGACTGAATGCACTCATCACACGCTGTGTGCATCGCGTAGGGAAACATCGATCGCGTAAGGTCGAGCCGTTTCCCCCACTCTTGCCTGCCCGTTGTCGAGGCCAAGGCGCCCCGACCCGCGGCGAGAGAAGCTTTCACCTCCCCGGGATCTTCATCCGCGTCCTCAATTAGTTGCTGCAACGTAACCGAATGGTCGTGCGCTTTCGTGCGGCAATCCATCGCGGTGCAACACGATGGATAGCAGAGCAGCGATCCGAGCTCTGATAAGTCGACAGAGGAACGAGCCTCGCCAGCACTCCAGATTCCCAAGCCGTCGAGCGGATACTTCAACTCATGCTCGATGTAGGCTTGTACCGCGGCGTCCGGACCAATTACGTCCAATTCGTAGTCGAAGTCCGCGCTGAACACCGCGCACGTGAGCTCGAATTGCGCAAGCAGCCGCGCGGTATCTTCCCACTGTTTCTTATCCAGGTGGTTGAGGAGCGAGAAGGGCCGCAGCCCTGCCGCAACCGTGAGGAGGCCCAAGCGTTCGTGCGGCTCGAGCCAGCTACCGCCGCCAATCCAGACATCACGAGTTGCGGCATAGACCTTCCGGGCGTTGTCCATGTCGCCGAATTCGGAAACGGGCGACGTTTGGGACATCAGCACCGAAGTTCCCCGATCTGGATGAGGGCAGGAGCCGGCTGCGGCCGGACGGCCGGCATATCGTCATGCTTGCGTCCGTCCAACGTTCGGCCGGCCTTCTTCTTGTTCACTCCTCCCCATTGCTTAAAGAAGAATGCCACGCCGGCCGCTTTGCACTGGTCGCGAATGTCAGTGACCCACTCCTTCTTGATTGGTCGTGCGCCCGGACCGGACTCACCGCCCACGATGGCCCAGTCAATCCCAGTGAGATTCAGCTTGGGCAGCGTTCCAAGGAGCGGTTCGAGCGATAGGAACTTCACCGCCGCGCCGGTCTTGCGCAAATCGTCGATCCGAAATGTGTAATCTGCGTTCTCAACACTCACACCCATCCAAACGTTTGCTGGCCACTCAAGTTGAGGACTGAGCTCTCGTAGACGCTCGGAGCGTTTGGTGAGAACTTGAAACTGGTGCCAATGGGCAGCGCGCATGGTCTCGAACGCGCGCCTGATAAAATCCAACGGAACCCCATCCTGGAACAGATCGCTCATGGAGTTCACGAAGATGACTTGCGGCTTTTTCCACTTCAACGGGGTGTCGAGCATGTGCTGATGCAGGGTGAGATTGAATCCGTTTCGATAGTTCTGTTGTCCCATCGCCTTCAGCCGCTTGGACAGCCGCTCTGCGTAGCACAGCTTGCAGCCAGGACTGATCTTGCTGCATCCGGTCAGGGGATTCCAGGTTGTCTCGGTCCATTCGATCGGTGTTTTCTGTCCCACGGCGATCTCCTTACGACACCGCTCGTACCCTTGTCGGCGGTGTCAGGCCGAATCACCAGCCGCTTTTCACATGATACGTTACTTACGGCGTTGGCATAAGGCTCGCAAGCCAACTTATGCAGAATGCGGCGACCGCCTCATGGCTTTACGCGCTGGTTCGGCGGTCCCGCAGAGGCACCGACCGGTGGACGCTTACTGAGCTTTCCGGGCATCAGAATACAGTGGTCATTTAGCCTGTTTCCCCGCCTCGGAGTTGGACATTCAAGTGCACCCCGTTCCACCTGTTCGGCGACAACTTGCCTAAACTCAGACTCACGGAATTGCATGAAGTAACGAATGACGACTTGCTGCCAGACCTCGCTCCTGGTCTTTCCTGGCTGTTCCTCGACGATGTCGCGGATTACACCCCCGAGAGTCTCCCGTTCACCGTGACGGGAATCCTTCCAATCGAGCTGGCTGTCTGCGAATAGAGGCATGTCCTGAAGTGCCGCGTCAAAGGTGTGCTCATTGTACGCGTCGAGCATGATGTCATTCATCAGCAGCAGTGCATCGACATGCCGAGACCCAAACACGATGTGGTACTTGACCCTGGTGCCATCCGCCTCGCGGACAGGACAGCTGCAGACGTACCGGAGGTATCTCGCGAGGCGCTGCTTGTAGGCGGCGACGATCCGCTCTTCCTTATCAGCCGGGGTAATCCGGTCGTCCCACATGAGATCTCGCCACTCCGTTGTGCCGAGAACACCGTCAAGGGTGGAGTGAAAGCCCCGGACGATATCCGAATCCGCCCTCCCATGCGAAACCGACCGAACAGCGGCCAGACGGTGCAGTGCTGGCATGTTCAAGTTGATAAGGACTTCGGTGCTGAACCGTGTTCCGCGCTCCAGCAGCGGACGGATGGAATCGAAGCCGCAGCCCTTCAGCCCGAACGGGTCGAGGTAAACAAAGACGGTTTGCTCCGCGATGTGTTTGCGGATTTCGTGCAGGAATCCCTCACTGTTTCCGAGGATTGGATGGGCAAAACCGGCCGTCGTAAAGCGTTCGAGTGTTCGGGACAGTGAATGGTGGTGGCCGGAACCCTTGTTGACGAAGTACGCGACAGCGTTGCCTGCCGCGTGCTGCGAGATTTGCTGGCAGATGATGAGGGGTGATCCGGCGGTGCCATCGCTAAACTTACCGGCTCCGGCGAAACAGTCGATAATTACAATGCGACTGCCAAGCCGACTCACCTTGCTAAGGTAGGGGGGTAAGTACGTACCCAAGATGCGATCCTTGATCCGGGACCACGGCCGCTTTTCCGTAAAGAACGAACTCTCTATGTCCTTCATGCTGCTTTATGGCTGATCACGGAGACAACATTCCGCCACTGGTCTTAGGTTGCCCAGCCGAGTATAGCAGCTCTCTTACTCCGGTCAAAGCAGGCTGTCACCTGGGTCACCTGGGGACCTCGCCCCTGCGATTCCGAACGATAAACGCGCTTGCGCCATCTGACCGGTTGGCCGTATCGTCATTACGTCGAAAACTGACCCTACTATGAGAAGTGCGTCGGACCCGGCGGCGCGCGGCCCTGGCTCAAACCACGAGTGGATCGTTTGGAACTGCACCACCATTGCGCCCGTCTGCCCCAACGAAATCAAGCTCGAAGCGATCACCCAAATGAACCGCGATTCATCAAGGCGAGTTGGCCGGAAGGTACAGGTCCCCTTATCGCCGGGCAAATATCTCGACCAGAACGGCAGAGACTGCTTGAGCGGTCTTGGCGGAGACTAATCCCAGTTTCTGGACCAAGCGCTGCCGGTCGACGGCCCGGAGTTGGTCCAGCGCCACCTGGCCACCCTTACCTTGGAACCTGACCGCCACGCGCGTGGGATTAGGGACGTTCCGCGGTTGTCGTGGGAGCGATGATGACTGTCCGTAAATGCTGGTTCATTTCATCGGGCGAGACCACCAGACAGGGACGGGTCTTCTGAATCTCGGACCCTGCGTTGGGTCCAACGATACCAGCCAGACCTGATCCCGCCGCGGAGGGCTCCCCACTTCCACTCGTCCCGATCGAACTGATTCGGCGGAAAGGTCTTCAAAAGCAATTCATCAGCCTCGGCCGGGCCGGCGGCGCGGAAGGTGTCTTCCCAACCTTGGCGGGGCAGACGGCCGGGGGCGATGACCAGGCAATCGTTTTCGATACGCAGTTCAACCGTACTGCCGAAACCGCACTGCTCGATGATGGGCTTGGGAATGCGAATGCCGCGCGAATTCCCGATACGTACCAGTTCCGTTCGCATGGTCCGGCAGCCTCCAATAGTACATTGTAACCACTGCGGCTCCTTACCGAAGAGACGGCGCGCCTGCCAGCGCAAACGCGAACAACGAATTACCCCCGCGATGGTCTCGTGCTCGGTCTTGGGACTGGTCAGGCGAGGTTGACGCACCGCCGACACCCATGCGTGCGACGAAGCCGGTGTGCGAAAGCTGGTAACCGCCGGCCGCTGTGCAGGCGGGGGCCGGCTTCGCAGTGAGGCGCCGGTTGCATGGCCAAGTTGCAAGAACTGCACTCTGCCGTCCTTGGCCTTTCGATTGCGACCCGAGCTGAGCCGGCGGATGACGAGGCGCTGGTTTTTCGGTCTTGACTTTACTGTACAAAGTAATTTATGATTACCCGGTATGAGACTCCATATGAGACTCCGCTTTCTGCTCGCAGCCACCATGGCCCTGCTTTCCGGGTGCAGCCGCTCCAATAACCTGCTGCTCGGCCGCGTGGAGGCAACTGTGGGAACCCACACCGTTGTAGTCACGGATTGCTACCGGACACAAGCCCCGCAACCCGAAAGACTGGCTGATGAAGGCGGCCAGCCGGTCTACCGGTACATGCCGTGCCAGGATGCCGACGTCTGGATTCGCCGCGGCGAATTGACGGTGAACGGTAAGCCGTACGGGCGTTTGAATCCCAGCGACGCGGTACTGGTTGACCACGGTGTCGTGTCGATTGGGCGCGGGCAAGCCAGGCGATGAGGGTAGATCTGAGGATACCCGGCCTATCCTACTTGTCCTTCGCTTCGCCGCCGAACTTGATCGACGATTCCCCGGTGTACTTGTGATAATTGCGGAAGTCGATCACGTTGCGCGAGCAATTATCGCTGCCGCGCTGGCAGCTCAGCGATTCCGAATGCACCGGCAGTAAATACTGCTGGGCATCGCCCAGGCGGATGAACTGATAGTCGACGGCCGTTTCCACGTGGTCAATCGGGAAGTTCGTGGGCATACCTTTGGCCGACATCTCGATGCGCAACACCCGCGCGGTCGCCGGGTCGATCCACATCGACCCGGAATAGGCCGGCTGGTAGCTCTGCGATTCGGCGTGGATGCTCCAACTGGAATGCTCGCGGGTTACCTCGAAATCGTACATCTTCGCCATGATTCCACCGGCGCGGGAATCCCGGCGGAAATGGAAATCCGCCGCCGTGAAGGGCGAAAAAAGGTTGAGCAGGATGGTGCCGAATTCGCCCGTGGACCATGATCCGCCAGTCTCCTCGATGCTCTTCTTGACCACCTTGCCGTTGATTTTGATGTTGCGATAATCCTCGCGGCCGTTTTCGTAAACGACGTCGGTCGAGACCACGTCAATCGGCTGGAAGTTGGCCGGGCGGCTCTCGCTCTGGAAGCGCGACATCATTTCCTGGCACACATACGCGGGCAGCGTTTGGGTAAACTCCATGGCGGCGTCGGCGGCGCGCCGGATCAGCGGTTGGTCGGGGCGCTGAACCATCCGCACCGAGTCCTCATCGCCGTCGCCGCGCGAGATGGTGGGCCGGCGGTCCAGCGTCTCGACTTCCGGCTGGGCAGGCCGCGACAAGACGGGCGGCGGATTGTTTTCGGCCACCTGCGTTGGCGGTTCGGGCGCATGCTGGCGGGCCACGTCATTCGGCCGCCCGCGCTGTAGCCGCGGCGGGCCCGGGTCGTCCGGGTCCCTCGACGCGGGCGGCGCGGGCGGCGAAACCCGCTCGTTGGATTGCCCGGAAACGGGCGGCGCCGCCGCTGCATCCTTAGATGTCTCCTTCGGGGCGTCTTTCTGTCCGTCCTTAGGGGCATCCTTCCAGGTATCCACGGCCCCGCCCTTGTCGTCGGCGTTACTGGCGGTCTGAGCGGTCGCGCCCTTCTCCCAGTACACGTTGACGGCGGTCATGCCCGTCTGATCTTCCTGCGCCTCCACCGAAAGTTGGTCGCCGGGGGAAAAGCTCGGCGTCTTCACTTCGTCGCCCGCCTTGAAGAACTTGGTTTTGTCCGTGCGCTTGAAATCGAGCACGCGGTTGTCGCCCAGTTCCAGCGAGATCAGCTTGGCGTCCATCTGCTTCAAGTGGCCGCGGAAGTTGGGCAGCGGTTGGTTAGGGTCGGTCTTGGGCTTCCCCTTGCTGCTGCGCCCCGGAATCGGGATTCCGGTTCCGGTACCGCGCCCCGGGTATCCGCCACCCGGATAGCCGCCGCCCGGATAACCGCCACCGGGATAACCGCCTCCCGGATAGCCACCGCCGGGCGGATAAATCTGCGCCTCAGCGGCAGCAAACACCACGAGCAACAGAATTCCTGGTTTCACGATACTGGTTGAGATGTTCCGCACGGCTATAAGGTTACCTGATTTTAATGTCAAGGTCTCCCCCCCGGTCTCCAGGAACTTCGCATACCAAGCTTGTCCGCTGGCCCGAAGGGCGCAAAAGTTGGTGAACCGGGCCGATAGAGGCGGCGGGCAGATTCGCGGGGCAGGTATTTCGTTGGAAATGGGGCCAACCGCGAG
>Ga0210402_10005291_pt1 | contig 11582 bp, 9 predicted proteins | sample IncBWC7MmetaG_FD_161055 | JGI IMG/M metagenome (GOLD analysis project Ga0210402, IMG submission 161055) | Forest soil microbial communities from Barre Woods Harvard Forest LTER site, Petersham, Massachusetts, United States - Inc-BW-C-7-M | ecosystem: Environmental > Terrestrial > Soil >... | reverse complement strand
GCGCCTTGCGCCGCCCTCTTTCGTACCGACAGGTTCGGGCACCCTCGCGCTCAGGCTGTTTCGCTGAACCGCTAGCCGCGGCATCCCGCAGACCCCTCGTCGCAACCCATTTTTTCCGATAGAGCAGAGCGTCTGAAGGTGCAAAGGAGAATGTCATGGAGATGAGCGTCGGCATGCTCGACCATTACAATGTCTCGACCCGCAAGCTCGGCGATACCATTCGCTTCTATGAGGAGGTGTTAGGACTGACGAACGGACCCCGGCCGCCGTTCAATTTTCCCGGTGCGTGGCTCTACAGTGCAGGGCACCCGGTGCTGCACCTCAACGACATTTCCTCCACGGACAAGCAACAACCCGCGGACTCCGGGGTGATCGATCATGTCGCGTTCGGCAGTCGCGGCTTCGAGGCGATCAAGCAGCACCTCACCAGCAAGGAGGTCCCTTTCCGCGTCAATCAGGTACCAAACAGCCGCCGCTGGCAAATTTTTCTCACCGATCCGAACAACGTCATGATCGAGTTGAATTTTGACGTGGCGAACGAAGAGAGCAAGTCTCCGTAGGGTGGGCAAAGGCGCGCCTGACCCCCGTGCTCGGCGTTCGGCTCATCTCGCGCGCCGTGCCCACCAGCGTTGGCCGCGCGCGTGGGCAAAACCGCTTTGATATGCAACGGCGGTAGCAACGCCATTAACGCGGTTTTGCCCACCCTGCATCACCGCGTATGCACTTTTGCCACCTGTTCCGCAATGAAACGGGGCAGCGCGAATGCTGCCACGTGCACTTCCGGTGTCCAATATTTCGTTGGAAAGCTACCGGCCTTCTTGTAGCGGCTGGCGATGCTCACGACCGGGAGCGTGCGCAGCTTCGGATTGTCCGATGCCCAACCCATAGCCATGTGGCCACCCACGTAGGTCGGAATGGCCGCAACATAACAGTACCCGTCTGCAAAGATTTTTCGAAATTTGCGAATTCCCGAGATGAGCTCGCTCGACTGCAGGATGGGCACTCCATTCTGCGTGACCATGACGCCGCCCTTATTCAGGCAGCGCCTGCAGGCTTTGTAAAATCGCTCGCTGAACAGCACCTTGCCCGGGCCCTGCGGATCGGTCGAATCGACGATGATGACATCGAACCGGCGTTCGGTACTGCGGACGTAGTTCATCCCGTCGTCGATGATCAGATCGAAGCGGGGATTGCTGAGGACCGGCCGGGTGAACTCCGGGAAATGCTCCTTGGAGAATTCGACCACCGAGGCATCGATCTCTACCTGGGTCAGTCGCTTCACCGACGCGTGCTTGAGCGCCTCTTCGGCGATCCCGCAATCGCCGCCGCCAATGATCAGCACCTCCCTCGCATGACCGTGGGCAAGGATAGGCACGTGGGTCATCATCTCGTGATAGATGAACTCGTCCTTGCTGGTAACCTGAGTGGCCCCGTCGAGCATCAGGACCTTGCCGAAGAAGGCGTGCTCAAAAAGGACGAGATGCTGGTGTTCTGTCTGCGTCTCGTACAGCACACGGTCCACCGCAAAGGTCATGCGGAAGCCGAGATCATCGAACAGCGTCTCGGAGATCCAGCGCTTTCCGGTCATGCCCGAGGCGCCCGAGCGCGAGGGAAGGACCAACGCCTCACGGCCGCCCGTCCTCTCTCGCGCAGTTCTGATGTCTGGTCAGGCGTCCTGTCCGCGCAGGAGCTCGTTGACCTCGACCCGACCGGCCTGGAACGCCTCCTCCAGAACCGGAACACAGGCGTCCGGATTGGCATTGCCGCACATGAACACGTCCATTGCGGCATAGCCGACCTCCGGCCAGGTGTGAATGGAGATGTGGCTTTCGGCGAGCACCGCTACCCCCGAGATCCCGTTCGGCTGGAAATGATGCACATGGATGTGCAGGAGCGTCGCTTGCGCTGCATCCACGCAGCGGCGCAGCGTCGTCTCGACAAGGTCGATATCGTCAAGACCTTTTGCGCCGTGCAGATCGATGATCAGGTGCACGCCGGCACATCGCACGCCGTGGCGCAAAGCAAAATGATCGTCACGCTCGCCGACCGGTACGACCACCGGAGCCGATACAGGTACAGGCACAGGCTTTGTTCGGGCAGCGCCTGGATTGCGCAGGCTCTTATCTGATCGCAAGAGGGCGTTCTGGCGCATAGCCGTCCTCCCCAACCGAGTGATCCAACCCGAGTGCGACCAAGCGGCGCCCCCGGCAAGCGAACGCCGCCCGATCTACCCAAAAGTGGACAGATCACAGCGGCTCGTCCCCACATAAGGCCCACGTCCCCGGAGTCAAGAAGATTCTGCATCGCAGTTGTCGAAAGACTCTTCGCAACAGCGCCGCTCGGTCAACCTCTCTCTCTGATGCGCGGTGCTCGGCGTCAGCCCCGTTCCTCCGCACCCCTGTGAGGCCCAATGCTTCTTGCTTCATTCGCCTGGGCGCTGAGCTATCATGGGCGCCGCCGTACCACAGGGCGGCGAATATTTTGCGGAAAACGCCGAGGAGAATAATGACACCGGCACCCTCCAGGTTTCTGCGCCTCTCGGCCTGCTGTGAATCCGGACCTGCGGCGAGCGCGGCGCGGCGCAGGTTCATGGCGCTCGCCGCGGCCAGCGCCGGTACCGGTATCCTCGCGGCGGCGACGTCTGCGATCGAGCGCGTGCGCGCCGAAGGCTCGGCTGCGCCAGCGCGCATTGACGTGCATCACCACTTCCTTCCCCCATTCCATGTGGACGCCATGATGATGCCCGGGCGCCGCATGGGGCCTGCTCCCCCGCAGTGGTCCCCGGCTCTATCGCTCGAGGAGATGGACAGGAGCGGAATCGCGACGGCAATACTCTCCGTCGTCCAGCCCGGCGTCTGGTACGGAGACAACGTCGAGGAGGCCCGCAGCCTTGCCCGCCGCCTCAACGAATATGCCGCCGGTCTGGTGAAGGACTATCCCGGCCGGTTCGGGCTCTTCGCGTGTATCGCGCCGCCTGACGCGGATGGAAGCCTCAAACAGATCGAGCACGCTTTCGACAACCTCAAGGCTGATGGGGTAGGCCTTTTGACCAGCTACCAGGACAAATACCTGGGCGATGCGTCATTCGCTCCGGTGTACGACGAGCTCAACCGGCGCAAAGCCGTCGTCTATGTCCATCCAACGTCGCCTGCCTGCTGCCGCGGTCTCGTTCCGGGCATTCCGCCTGGCTCGATTGAGTACGCCACCGATTCCACGCGCACGATTGCGCATCTTGTCTTCAGCGGCACCGTGACGAAGTACCCCGACATCCGCTGGATATTTTCCCATAGCGGGGGCACGCTGCCGTTCCTGACCGGCCGCTTCATTCGCCTTGCCGAGGAACGCAGGCCCGCGCATTTGCCGGCGGGTCCATTGCCGGAGTTCAGGAAGTTTCACTACGAGCTCGCACAGGGTAATACCGCGGGGCAAATCGCGGCGCTTCTCAAGCTGGTGCCGGTCGCGCAGGTGCTCTACGGCACCGACTACCCCTTCCGCGACGGCGCCGAGGTCAACCAAGGCATCGCGGACTGGGGCTTCAGCGAGGCCGACCTCCGCGCCATCGAGCGCGACAATGCGCTCAAGCTGCTGCCGCGCATCAAGCCGGGGTAAAAAAATTTATCCAATCGGAACAGCGGGTAGCACGAAAAATACTCCTTTCTACTCTTCCCGCTCTCGCAGCCCTTACGTGTGTACAAGCCAACCCGCACCTATCCCGCGATGCTGCTCCAATTCTTGGCGAGGTGCTCGGCCCCGCGCAGGGAGAGCGCAAGAATGGTGTAGGTCGGGTTCGATGCGCCCGCGGTCGGAAAGATGCCCGACCCGGCCACGTAGAGGTTCGCGAGCTCGTGGGTCTGCCCGTAGCTGTTGGTCAGTGAATTCCGCACCTCCGTCCCCATGATAGTCCCGCCCATGAGATGAATGGTCGGCATATTGCCGCGCCCGGACCAGACCTCCTTGGCACCGGTTGCCTTCGCGATCTTTAGACCTTCCTCGAAATTGGCGTTCCAGAGCGCCACCGCATCCTGATCGAAGCTGTGAACGATCTTGGCAAGCGGCATGCCGAATTCGTCCTTGTCGCCGACGAGCTCGATACGGTTCTCGATGTTGGGCAGGGCCTCCCCGAAGGCGTTGAGACGGGTAAGCCCGCGCGCCGCGCGCTTCATGAAGGCGGTGAGCTCAGGCCCGAACAGGTCGAGCCGCGCATTGGCGAAGCCGGCGAGATCGCTCGTCTTGAGGGCGTTGCCCGCCGTGATGAAGGTACTGCCGAACGCGCCTTTGTGGCTGGTCTTGCCGTAGCGATCATAAGACATGAATTGCACGCCAGTGGTACCGAGGTAGTTCTGGATGTCCTCGTCGAACAGCGCCCAGGTGCCCGAGGCGAAATGCGCCATCATGTATTTGCCTAACAGGCCGCTCCCATTGGCAAGCCCGCTGGCGTGCTTGTCCGAGGCCGAGTTGAGCATGATGCGGGGGTTCTGCGCCGCCCAGGCGGCAAGCACGACCGCGCTCGCCTCTTGCACGTGGCGTTCCTTCTTTTCATCGTAGTACTCGACCGCCGTTACCTTGCTCCCTTGCGGATTGGTCATGACACGGGTGACCGTCGAGCGGGCGCGCACTTCCGCGCCGGCTTTTCGCGCATCGCCGAGATAGGTCGCCTGCGGGTTCGCGAGCGCGCCGATCGGACATCCGACATGGCACCAGCCGTCATAGATACATGCGGGGCGCCCTTTATAATCGGTCGAGTTCATTCCGACGGGATTGGGCACCAGCCGGATGCCGACCGCGTCGCAGCCTTTGTGCCATACCTCGCCATGGCGGAAGGTTTTCATCGGCGGCATAGGATAGGGTTCGCCCGCCGGCCGCCAGATCTCCTCCGCCTTGGCGTCGCCCGAGACGCCGACATCCTGCGCGACCTTGTCGTAGTACGGGGCGACATTGGAATAGGAGATCGGCCAGTCCAGGGCGCGCCCGTGCTCGCTGTTCATCTTGAAGTCGTTTGGGAGCAGGCGCGGGAAATTGGCGAAGTAATGCAGTGCGGCACCGCCGACGCCCCAACCGGCGTTATAGACATAGCCATACGGGTTCTTACCTTCGAGCAGAAAGGGCCCGCTTGCAGGCTTGATCCGCCGTCCCCAGAGGTCCGAGCTGATGAGATCGCCCGGTTGCCAGTCCGGTCCCTGCTCGAGCACCACAACCTTCTTGCCCGCCTGCGCCAGCACGGCGGCAAACACCGAGCCGGAAGCCCCCGCGCCGACGATGACGACGTCTACTTTCTCGTTCGCCATGCTACTACCTCGTCACCACTTTTGCGTCGGGGCGATATGCGCCATGTACGGGATACCGAGGTGGGCATAGCCATCCATGGTCCCGTACACGACATCGACCGCATCGCTGCGAAGCACGAGGTATACGAACGGGCCCGGCGGCCCCTGCCAGCCCTCCACCTTGTTCTGGCGCATATTGTCCACGAGGCTGCGCTGCTCCGTTTCGCTCAGCTGTGCAAAGGCGCGCCCGCCGTTGAGCCGCTCGCTCGCGCCATTTACGGCAGCAAGCGCGGCGCGATAGAAATTGGCGTAAGGGGGCCGCACGTTGAGAATGCGTGCCTGCAGCAGCGCCTCCTCGGCGGGAATCGATATCTGCTGATCAACGAAATGGGAGATGCCGGCTTGCCGGGCGCCGGGCACAAGCGTCTCGCCAACGGCATCGAGCGTCTCGGCTTGTCCGGCGCTCAGCGTCCGCAGCCGCACATCCTGCGCGCGCGCCGCGCGCGGGGTAAGCAGCACGTCGACGCCATCCACCGAGAACGCAAGCGCCCCGGCCGCCGCGCCCTTCAACAGGGCGCGTCGTTGGATCTCGTGCATGGTTTTCCTCCCCAGTGTTTCACGCGCACCACTCTGGCGGATTACGCGAGGCTAATCCGCCCTGCAAAATTCAACGCCCATTCGACGGCTGAATCAAGCAGCGCCGGACAGAACCTGGGTATGGGTGACGCACTGCGTCACCGCTGGCGTGCGCGACAGTCGAAGAGCGCGAAGCAGTGCCTCGCCCCTACGAACCAGGATCCTTGTAGGGGCGGGTTTGAAACCCGCCCCTACAATTGCTTTTCAGGCAGAGCGAGCCGGATGTGAAGCTCGCGCAACTGGCGCGCCGAGACCTCGGACGGCGCACCCATCAAGAGGTCCTGGGCGCGCTGGTTCATGGGGAACAGCACGACTTCACGCAGATTCTCCTCCCCGCATAACAGCATCACAATGCGGTCGATGCCTGGCGCGATCCCGCCATGGGGCGGCGCCCCGAGAGAGAGCGCGCGCAGCATGCCGCCGAATTTCTGCTCGAGCACGTGCTCGTCGTATCCCGCAATGGCAAAGGCCTTCTTCATTACTTCGGGACGATGATTGCGGATCGCGCCTGAGGAAAGCTCCACGCCGTTGCACACGATGTCGTACTGGATTGCCCTCAGCCCCAGGACTTTCTCGTGATCAGCAGGATCGAGGCCGAGAAACTCATCAACGGCCATGTTCGGCATGGAAAACGGGTTGTGTGAAAAGTCGATTTTCTTTTCTTCCTCGTTCCATTCGTACATGGGGAAATCGACGATCCAGCAGAGCTCGAAGCGATCCTTTGCGATAAGCCCAAGCTCGTGCCCGATCTTCGCGCGCGCTAATCCGGCGAATTTCAAAAAGTCTTTGCGCCGCCCCGCGATGAAGAAGACAGCGTCACCACGGCCTAGCTCGAGGAGCTGCCGGATCCGCTCGGTGCGCTCGGCACCGATAGTGTTGGCCACCGTACCCCGCCCGGCTACGGGCTCACTTCCCGCCTGAGCAAAGCTCGCCGCGCTCTGCGAAGGAGCCCGCGCCTCCTGCGCAGCCTTTGGAACGTTCTCATCGAGGCTGGCCCCGTAGATGATGAACGCGAGGCCTCTTTGGCCCTCGCTTCTCGCCCATTCATTCATCCGGTCACAGAATGCACGGTTGCCCCCTCCCCGCGCCGGGATGGCCCAGACCTCCACGCCCGCATCGCCCGCAATCATATTGGCAAAGACCTTGAAGCCGGAGCCGCGAAAGACGTCGGTGACATTTGCCATCCTGATCGGATTGCGCAGGTCGGGCTTGTCCGTGCCAAACTCCTGCAGGGCGTGCGCATACGGGATGAGCGGAAATTTCGCGGTCACCGGCTTGCCGCCCGAGAACTCCTCGAACACTCCGCGCATCACCGGTTCGACCGCGTCGAAGACATCCTGCTGCGTGACGAAGCTCATCTCCAGGTCGAGCTGGTAGAATTCCCCCGGCGAGCGGTCGGCGCGCGCGTCCTCATCGCGAAAGCATGGCGCGATCTGAAAATAACGGTCGAAGCCGGACATCATCACCAGCTGCTTGAACTGCTGCGGCGCCTGCGGCAGCGCATAGAACTTGCCGGGATGAAGCCGCGAGGGCACCAGAAAGTCGCGCGCGCCCTCGGGAGAGGACGCGGTCAGGATGGGGGTCTGGAACTCGAAAAACCCCTGCTCCTTCATACGCTGCCGGATCGAATCGATGACGGCTCCCCGCACCATGATGTTGCGGTGGAGCCGCTCGCGGCGCAGATCGAGGAAGCGATATTTCAGGCGAAGGTCTTCGGGAGACTCCTGTTCGCCGAACACCTGGATGGGCAGCTCGCCAGCAGGTCCCAGCACCTCGATCTCGCGGACATAGACCTCGACCGCGCCGGTCGGCAGCTCGGGATTGTCCGTCCCCGCGGGACGCTTGCGCACCTTGCCGTCGATGCGCACGACCCATTCCGCGTGGAGCTTCTCCGCCTGCTTGAATGCAGTGGAGTCCGGATCGGCCACCAGCTGGGTGATGCCGTAATGGTCGCGCAGGTCGATGAAGAGGAGCCCGCCGTGATCGCGAATGCGATGGCACCAGCCGGACAGGCGCACGTCCTTTCCGATGTCGGTTTCCCGCAGGTCGCCGCAGGTGTGGGAGCGATAACGATGCATCAGAGAGTCCTTGTGACCGGCGCGGAAGGGCACATGCGCAGCGCCGGTTGTCAAGAATGGTGCCGAAGCGGTCTCGACAGCGTGCCGCCGATCTGCACACTCAAACGCGCTTTTCATAGCCCGGATGAGAGCGTGAGCGGAAATCCGGGCTATGAAGCTAACTTGCCCCCGAAGTCACATGGATTCAGCGAAAGAGAGCAAGCAGGGTTCTGCCGCCGTCCGGATGACGACGGCAGAGGCCGTTGTCGAGACGCTCATCGTACACGGCGTCACAACGGTCTACGCCCTTCCCGGCGTACACAACGATCATTTGTTTGACGCGCTGTTCAAGGCCGCGGACCGCATTCGCACCATCCACACGCGCCATGAGCAGGGCGCCGCTTACATGGCGCTCGGAGCGGCGCTCGCAACCGGCAAGCCGCAGACCTATGCGGTCGTCCCGGGGCCGGGCTTGCTCAACTCGTCGGCCGCCCTGCTCACAGCTTACGGCATGAACGCCCCGGTGCTGGCGCTGGTCGGGCAAATCCCCCAGGCCGCCATCGGCCTGGGGCTCGGGTATCTGCATGAGATCCGCGATCAGGCCGGCATCATCTCCCGCCTGGTCGATTTCTCCGCGCGCATTCGTGAACCCTCCGAGGCGGCAATTCTCGTCGCCGAAGCCTTCCGCGCAATGGCAAGCGGGCGTCCCGGCCCTGCCGTGCTGGAATGCGCGATGGATATGTGGGGTCGCGGCGCGCCAATGATGGCGATTGGCTCTCCCCTCCCCGCAGCGGCACCGCCCGTCGACGACGAAGCAGCCGAGGATGCGGCGCGGCGCCTCGCCGCTGCGAAGCGGCCGCTGATCGTGGTTGGGAGCGGTGCCCAGGACGCAGCCGCTGAGGTGGGCGAGCTCTCAGACATTCTGCAGGCGCCGGTCCTCGCCTATAGGCGCGGTCGCGGCGTGCTCGACAGCCGCAATCCTTTGAGCGTAACGCTCCCGCTCGGCCGGGAGCTGTGGGGCGAGGCCGACGTGGTGCTCGCGGTCGGCACGCGGCTCTTCACCGGCTTCACGCAATGGGGGATCGATCGCGAGCTTGCCATTATCCGGATCGACTCCGATCCCGAGGAGCCGGAGCGTTTTGCGCGCCCCGCATTGGCTCTCATTGGCGATGCCAAGCCCATATTGCGGCGTCTTTTGCACTCGCTTGAGTCTCATCGCCGTCCCTCGCGCCGCATCGAGATGGAGGAGCGGCAGACCGCGATGCGCAGTCGCCTGGCCAAGCTCAAACCACAGGCCGAGTTTCTTGCAGTCATTCGTGCGGAGCTACCTGAGGACGGCATATTCGTCGACGAGGTCACGCAAACCGGCTTTGCGTCTCGGCTCCTCTTTCCCGTCTACAAGCCGCGAACTTTTCTCTCACCCGGTTATCAGGACAATCTGGGCTGGGGCTTTGCGACTGCGCTCGGCGCCCAGCACGCGCGCAGCGACGTGCCCGTCCTTTCCATCTCGGGGGATGGCGGCTTTCTCTTTACTTCGAACGAGCTTGCCACCGCGATGCGCCATCGCATTGCGCTCACGACCGTCGTGTTCAACGACGGCGCTTTCGGCAATGTGCGGCGCATCCAGGAGGAGCAGTACGGCAACCGGCTGATCGCCAGCGAGCTCACCAACCCGGACTTTGTGAAATACGCCCAGAGCTTCGGCGCCGAGGCCGAGCGCGCGCGCAGTCCGCAGGAGCTGCGGCTTGCGCTCAACCGGGCATTCAAGCGGCGGGATGTGCCCACGTTGATCGAAGTGCCGGTGGGCCCGATGCCCTCACCCTGGGAGTTCATCCAGATGCCGCCGGTGCGCGGCGAGGTATAAATCATGGACATCCGTAGGGGCGAGGCATGCCTCGCCCCAGTGCCGACAGGGAATTCGCGTCGAGAGAGAAGTCGAGGCGAGAGAGAGGGCGAGGCATGCCTCGCCCCTACGAACATGGTACGGTGGCATGAGGAAATCCAAGCTCTCTGGAACGCCGCGATCGATAAGGTTAGTACACGCCGCGCGCGGCACCACAACAACTTCGCAGGGGAGACGCATGCGGCGCCCCTGTGCCGATAGGGAATTCGCGTCGAGACATGAAGTCGAGGCGAGAGAGAAGTCGAGGCGGGAGAGAGGGGCGAGGCATGCCTCGCCCCTACGAATATGGTACGGTGGTATGAGGAAATCCAAGCTCTCTGGAAACGCCGCGATCGATAAGGTTAGTACACGCCGCGCGCGGCACCACAACAACTTCGCAGGGGCGACGCATGCGTCGCCCCCCTGTGCCGATAAGAATTGGCATCGAGACACGGGCGAGGCATGCCTCGCCCCTACAAAAAGGACGTGGACGGCGGTTCAATGACACTTGCAGGGTTGAGCCGCATCCCGCTGACGCCGTTCGAGTACTTCGCCGAGGTGCTGGTCGATCCGCGCCGCCGCGACCGCGCTGTCCTGCTTTCGCTCCTCTGTTACGTCGCCCTGTGGACAGCGTATGCCGTACTCGCCCATGGCAGCCGGGACCTGCATTTCGACATGGGCGAGCTCATCGCCTGGTCGCGCGAGCCGGCGCTTGGTTATGCAAAGCATCCCCCCTTTGCCGCGTGGCTGGTCAAAGCCTGGTTCAGCGTCTTTCCGCTGAAAGATTGGGCCTATTATCTGCTCGCAGTCGTCAACGCGACGGTCGGTCTGTGGATCGCCTGGATCGTGTCGGGACGCTATCTCGATGGCGAGAAACGGGCGGCAGGGATCGCCCTGCTCACGCTGGTGCCGTTCTTCAATTTCCATGCTTTGAAGTTCAACGCCAACACCGTGCTGATCCCACTGTGGGCAGCCACCACGTGGTCGTTCTTGCGCTCGTTCGAGACCCGCAGCATCGCATTTGCGGCGCTCGCCGGGCTCGGTGCCGGCGCTGCGATGCTGGGCAAATACTGGTCGGTGACACTGCTCGCCGGGCTCGCGCTGGCAGCGCTCGCTGATCCGCGTCGCCGCTCCTATTTTGCCTCGGCCGCGCCCTGGGTAACGGTCGTAGTCGGGGCGCTCGTGCTTGCGCCGCACGTGGCCTGGCTTGTTGCACACGACTTTGCGCCCTTCGGCTACGCCGCCGGGCATGTGGCGAGTGCCGGCTTCTGGAGCGCGCTGGTCTCGACCCTCGGCTATGTCGCCGGCGTCCTCGGCTATATCGCAGTGCCGATCGCGCTCGCGACCCTCGCCGCGCGGCCCGGTGCTGCAGGAATCTTCGATACCCTGTGGCCCTCCACGGCCGACCGCCGACTCGTGACCGTTGCCTTCTGGGCGCCGCTCCTCCTGCCGGCAGCGGTTGCGCTTGCAGCGAGCTTGCGGATCGTCTCGCTCTGGGCGATGCCGGCCATGACCTTGCTGCCGGTCGTGCTGCTCTCATCCCCCTTGCTCGTCATCTCGCGCGCCGCACTCGTGAAGCTGCTCGCGCTCGCGGTGGCCCTGCCGGCAGTGGCAGCCCTGGCGGCGCCGGCCGTGGCGATCGCGATCCTCAGACTCGGCGAACCTGACAACGGCGGGACCTCTCGTCTGCTTGCCGGCGCGATCGAGCAGGCGTGGCGAGCGAGCAGCAACCGGCCGCTCGGA
>Ga0210402_10005290_pt1 | contig 11586 bp, 12 predicted proteins | sample IncBWC7MmetaG_FD_161055 | JGI IMG/M metagenome (GOLD analysis project Ga0210402, IMG submission 161055) | Forest soil microbial communities from Barre Woods Harvard Forest LTER site, Petersham, Massachusetts, United States - Inc-BW-C-7-M | ecosystem: Environmental > Terrestrial > Soil >... | reverse complement strand
CGCGCATGGCCACCATCTGGATGTTGTGGTAGGGACAGCCGCTGGCGCACGTGCCGCAGCCGATGCAGGTCTCATGATTGATCACGACCTCGCCTTGGGCCGAGTCGCGGTGGATGGCGCCGGTGGGACAACCGATCATGCAGACCGGATCGACACAGTGCATGCACGCTTGTGCGACCATGATGCCGTCCCAAACCGGACCCTGCCGGACAAAGCGGGGGTTGTTGTCGTGATTGGCCGCGCAAGCCCGCACGCAATCGTCGCATCGCGTGCAACGATCCATGTCGATCAACATGGTGGCGGTGCCATTGATAAAACGATGCTCGACGAAAAATTCCAGCAGGTCGGTGTCGAGCCGGCTGGGCGATGCGAGGTCGCGTCCGGTCGGGCCGGGCAAAAAAACGGTGGGTAGTCGCTCGAACTCGTCCGGCGGCAAGGTGGGCAGGATCAATTGCTCCACCACTACGGTTGGAATAAAGAGTGTATCGACGTAGCCGACGGCGCGCAGGGTTTGCCGGAGATTCGAGGTTGCGTCGGGGTTCTGCCAGTTGTGCGCGATTTCCGCCAGGCCGAAGCACCCGCCCTTGCCCAAGTAGCTCACGGTGCGTTCGCCATGGTTGTAGCGTTCGCTGAGGCGGGCGAAACCGCCGCGAATGAGCAGCAGGCCGTTGGGATATTCGCCCTCACGGTGGATGATCGGCTCGCGGGCCAGCCGCTCTGCGTGGGAGAGATCCCCGCCCAGCATGGTGGTGTTCCAATCGAAACTTCCGTGGGTCTCGAACCGGGTTTGATCGCCGATTTCCTTGAGCGCATCCTCGGAGAGATGCCGCAGGATCGGTGTTTCCCGCAGATGGCTGAGCAGGCTGCGCTCGCGATAAAGGCGGTCGATGTGCTCCTTCCACTCCGGCGCGTGGCGGCGCACGTCGCGCAAGCCCTGCCAGCGCATTTCGAGCAGGCGGACGGGGCCGTCGGCCACGATGGTGCTGGTGCGTGGCGTGCGGCTGAGGGCGGCGAGTTCGCCGAAGATCTCACCGGCCTTCAATTGAACCATCTTGTATTGGTTGAGCGTGCCCGGCACGTCCTGGAGAAAAATCCCGGCTCCTGCTGCCTTGGTGTCGTGGGAATTGGTTTGGCGCGACCGGCGGACTTCCGGATAGGCGGATGGGCGGAAGGCACGGGCCAGGTGGCGCCAGAAGCCGGGTTTGCGCGACGAACGGTGACCAAGCACTCCGGCCGGCAGTTCGCCAAGGATCACGCGCACCGCGCCGGCCAGGATGAGAAAAGCGGAGTGGCCGTAATCGCCCTGCCGCACAATGATCTCGTCCGTCTTATATTCTGTCACGCGGCAGTCGTTAAGCAGAATGCCGCTCAAAGGCAGACGCTCGGGAAAACGCCGGGCGTCGATGGTTGAAAATGGTGGGACGGCCAGCAGCGCATCCACCATCTCGGGTTTCATGTCGACCGAGTAGGGCACGCTCCAGCGCTTGGGGCGGGCCATGAACGCGACCTCGCCACTGGTTTCTTCGGCTGGCGGCCCCGGCGTCATAGCGGTTTGAACCTACTAACAGCCTGTCAATGGGCCGCACTGATTTCGTAAGGCGTGCCCTTGTATTGATCGGGACCGGGAAGGATCGAATCGATTCCGGCCAGGCGGTCGCCCGTGACCTTGCGGGCAAACTCACGGCCCAAGCCCGCAATTTTGTCGGCCGCAGCCGACAATTCCGGCCCATTGTTGAGACGCAATTTGACGCTGTTGGCCACCGTGATGATTGCGGCGAGCTCATCGGTCGGGGCGAGCGACTGGATCCGGGCCAGCTCTTTGCGCGCATCGTTGGCCCGGTGGGCGTTGGTGATGCCGTAGGTGGCTTTCTCCGTGGCGCGGGCGACGGCGCGCAAGCTGTATTCCAGATTGAGAATGGCACCGACTGCGTAGAGCAGGCGTTTGTGTTCGGGCGAGGGCTCGGCGTTCGACTTGTTGTCCGTCTGCAAAAAATTGTGGCGCACCATGCCTTGCGACCAGGTCAGCAGGTTGAAATCGGCACTGCCCGCGGTATGGCCGCCGACGTTGGTCAGTTTCTCGTCAGTCACGATATGGCATTGGTAGCAGTTGGCGGCCACCGCATACAGGTTTTCCGGATAAATCATGCCGGCGGCGGCGGCCTTGGCGTGACGGGCGTCGCGGTGTTCGGGTGTTTCGGTCGCCTTGGTGATGCCCTTGCCGCCGTAATCATTGTGCACATCGATCCATGCTTTGGCCGCCCCGTGGCAGGACTCGCAGGAGATGCCGGCGATGACCTGGCTTTCGTGGTCGATCTCCTTGCTGGTATAATGGCAGTTCAGGCAGAGGCTCTCGGACTTGATGCGGCTGATGCCGAGCTTGTCGGCGATGGCGCGCGCCTCGGGGCGGCGGTGCATCTCGTTAAAGGTCGTGAAATGCGGAGTGAGCTGCCACGCCTGCACTTCGTTCTTGTGGCATTCACCGCAGGCTTCCGGCCCCTTGACGTTGGCGGGATCGGGAGAGGCAAATGCGGGACGAAAAAACAGCGAAGCGAAAAGAGCGAGGCGGACGAAGGTCGTTTGGAACCGGGACTTCATATCTGCGTGATGGGTAAGGCCAAAGTCTTTGTCCTGGGCAACCGATCCCCGGGCATGAGACGGGACAATTTTTTTAATTTTGCCAGTGGTCGGAAAAGACGGTTCGACGATCACGGAGCCAAATTTGGACGCAAGCTGGAATTTGTAACTTTTTTAAAAAAAGTCACAAGTGGTAGGTTGACTGCTCACCGGGAATTAAATTTTGTTCCGCAACTCCCATCAGGGTTCTCACTATCGCTTATTTTTTATGTACACCGCCAGCTTGATGGAACGGTGGGCTTCCTTTGCCCGGGTCATGGTTTGGCTTTCCGTGGTGGCCGGTCTTCAGGCGCATGCTTTGGCGGATAGTCCCAGCAATCCGCCGGCAACTCCTGCTGCTACCACCCAAGCGTCGTCTGACGATTTGCTCGCGACTCCTGCGCCCGCCGCCAAACCGGCGCCCGCGGCGGGCGATGACCTGCTCGATGCCGCACCGCCGCCGTCAGCCGCGCCGACCGCGGAAAAAGCGGAGGCGTCCGAGGAACTTGAGACGACCACCAACTCCGAGGCCATCAAGGCGCACAAGAAGCTTTTCCTGGAAAAACGGTTTCCCTCCGCGACCACCTGCGGAGTTTGCCATCCCACCCAATTCCGCCAGTGGTCGGTTTCGTCCCACGCTTACGGGCAGTTGAGTCCGGTCTTTAACGCCATGCAGGCGACGATCGGGAAGGAGACCAACGGCACCAACGGCGATTTTTGCATCCGTTGCCACACGCAGGTCGGCATGCAACTGAAGGAGGCGGTCTTGATGAGCAACCTCGACCGCGATCCGGCGTCGCGCGAAGGAATCACCTGCATCGTCTGCCACCGCGTGAAAAATAACTATGGCAAGGTGAGCGGCCGCACTTCCATCGTCGAGGGCGACGTGTTCCAGCCGGTGTACGGTCCGACCGGCAACAAAAACCTGAAGCTGGTGCTGGCGCATACGGACGAATACAAAGTTGTGACCAAGCCCGGTGAGGCCGGACGCGGCATCCACGGCGACGTGGTAAAGTTCGATATCCTGACCAAGCCTGCCTTCTGCGGCATGTGCCACGATGTGAACCTGCTCAATGGTTTCCGTCTCGAGGAAGCTTTTTCCCAATTTAAGAACGGTGCGGCCGACAAACGCGGGGAATCGTGCCAGGATTGCCACATGGGTTTGATCCCGGGCAAGGCCTCGGGTTTTGCCTTCGGACCGGCGGCGAACATCGGCGGCAAGACGACGCCCCCGCGCACGCTCACCAACCATATGTTTGCGGGTCCCGATTATTCCATCGTGCATCCCGGCATGTTTCCGCACAACGCCAAGGCCCAGCAGATGGCCAGCCTGCGCGAGTGGCTGCAGTTTGATTTCAAGGCGGGCTGGGGCACCGATGCGTTCGAAAAACACATCCCGGCGGGCTACACGTTCCCGGATCGTTGGAAATCGATCGATGACCGCTATGACGCGCGCGCCATCATCGACACGCAATTCACCCTCCTTGGCGACATCAGGCAGCAGCGCTTCCAGATCCTGCGCCGCGGCTACCAGCTCGGTGATTTTGTCGTGAAGGAAAACGATGCGAGTGGCCTGGGATTCAAGGTGCAGGTGGTCAATGGCACCGACGGGCACGGCGTGCCAACGGGCTTCGATGCCGAGCGCATGTCGTTCCTGCAAATCACCGTTCGCGATGCCACCGGTGCCGTCGTCTTCAAGTCGGGTGATCGCGATCCCAATGGCGATGTGCGCGACCTGCACTCCGCTTACGTGATCAACAACGAATTGCCCCTCGATACCCAGCTTTTCGCACTCCAATCGAAGTTTATCACCACCAATCTCCGCGGCGGCGAACGCGAACAGCTGCTCGCGGTGAATTACTCGGTCGATCCGTTGCCCTACATTCGTCCGAATACGTCGCCGGGCATCCTTGTGGCCCAGCCGACCGGGGCGCGCAAGCAGGCCAAGGTGCTTCCGCCGCGTGGATCGCGCTGGGCGGTTTACGATGTGCCGGCGAAAAATCTCACCGGGCGGGCGCCTTACACGGTGAATATCCGTTTCATCGCGCAAATGGTGCCCGTAAACCTGCTCCAGGAAATTTGCGTGACGGGTCTGGATTATGGTCTCAATCCGCGCGAAGTCGCGAACCGGATCGTGAAAGGTTGTCACGTGCTTTGGGATCGGACCCTCACCATCCCGGCGGACACCAATCATCCGGTCAACCTCGCGCCGACCGAGGATGAAATCATGGCCCCGCCGCCTCCTGGCGAAGTGACCGAGCCCACCGAGTCTGCCCCGCTGCCGCCGAAAATAACCGAACTTTCGCGGCACGACTGTGGTTCCCCGAAAAAACTTTAAACCACCCCGATGAAATCATTTAGCAGGCGCGATTTTCCCGGCACATGTTTTTTGATTTCACTCTGCCTGGCGGCCACGGCCTTTTCGGCGGACACAGATTCACCCAGCCGCTTGAGCGACCAGCCGATCCCGCTGCAAACCGCGACCTTCCCGGCCCGGCCGGCGCCGATTGTCGAGATCGGCCAGAATCCGTTCCTGGGCTCGGGTTACATCGCCCCCGGATTCGTCAGCCCGACCGGAGCGGTCTGGCAGCCGGTGTTTATCGTTTATGGCACGGCGCGCTCGGCTTTGCAGACTTTTGACAGCGGCAGCGGACAAAATACCGAATGGGCCAACCGTCTCGATGTTTTTGGCAACCTCTACCTGACGCCCACGGAGCGGATTCTGGTCGGGATGCGCCCGTTGGACAAATTCAACAGCACCGGGCTCTTCAGCGGCTACCAATTCCATCCGGAAAAAACCCGCGGATGGACGAATGGCTTTAATTACCATCTTTCCACCTTGTTTTTCGAGGGAGACTTCGGCCAGTTGTTTCCCAAGCTCGATCCGTTTGATCGCAAGAGCCTGGACTACGGATTTGCGATTGGCCGCCAGACGTTGAATTTTCAGGACGGCATGATGATCAACGACACGATTGACTCGGTCGGGATCACGCGCAGTTCGCTTTTCCTGTTCGGCTCCAGCGCCGCCCACGTGACCGCGCTTTATGGCTGGGGCAATCTGCACCGGAACAACAATGTGCTGGAGGAGAATGCCCACCTCTGGCTTCTCTCCAGCGCGGCCGATTACGCGTTTGGCACGGTCCAGGCCGACCTCGCCTATGTTAACAGCGCCCGTGCTTCAGGTGGCGACGGCTTGTATTTCGGCGCGGGATTGACCCGCCGCTTTGGCAAGATCAATTCCACCATCCGCGTGAATACCTCCGAGGCGTTTCAGGGCGACAATGCCCAGGTCAGCACCGGCACATTGGTGTTCAACCAGCTTTCCTATTCGCCGGTTGGCACCCTGAACAATCTTTACCTGGACACCTTTTGGGGTCTTCGCAACTACGCCTCCGCGGCCCGCGCGCCCGATGCGGGTGGTCCGCTCGGTGATACGGGACTGCTCTTTGCCGCGGTCGGGCTGGGGCGCTATGGCGCGCCGCTTGGCAACCGGGCAAATAAAGCCGTCGGCTCGGCGCTTGGCTACCAGATGTTTTTTGACGGGAAGCGCCGGCAGGTGACGGTTGAAGTGGGCGGTCGCGACGGAACCGATGGCACCGGCCACAGCATCGCGGCCGCCGGCTCGCGCTTCCAGCAGGCCATTGGGCGCCATTTGATCCTGGTGCTGGATGCATTCGTATTGGAACAGCAAAACCACGACCACGGTTACGGCGGGCGCACGGAAATCCTCTGCAAATTCTGATCGCACCATGCTCTGGCAATTGGCAGGCGCTGTGTTGGTCGGCCTGGCGGCCGTGTGGATGGCCGTCGTGCTGGCCGGTGCCATTGGGCGGGTGCGGCGCGATGCCTGCCGGCGGAAATTGGAACTGGCGCAGTTGCAAACGCAGTTGGATATGCTGCGCGATGTCCGCCGGCGCCGGGCCGCCGCCCCAGAACCGTGGAGCGGTGTGCGCAAATTTGTGGTCAAACAACGCGTGGCCGAATGCGATGGCATTTGTTCGTTTTATCTCGTGCCGCACGACGGGCGCCCACTGCCGGAGTTCAAGCCGGGTCAGTACCTGACGTTCCCGTTGAAAGTTCCCGGCCAGCCGAAACTGGTGACGCGTTGCTACTCCCTCTCGGATGCGCCGAGGCCGGATTACTACCGCATTTCGGTCAAGCGCGTGGCCCCTGCGGTGCCGGGGGACGCCGGCGCGACCGCCGGCGTGGGTTCGGGCTTTTTTCACGACCGGGTGAAGGAAGGAGATATTTTGGATGTGAAAGCGCCGGCCGGGCATTTTTGCCTCGAGGCGGCCAATGAGCGCCCCTTGGTTTTGATCGGCGGTGGCATCGGAGTCACCCCGGTCCTGAGCATGGTCAATGCCCTGGTCGGAAAAAATTCGGAGCGGGAAATCTGGTTCCTGTATGGGCTTCGCAATGGCAGCGAACACTTCCAGCGCGCGCACCTGCAAACCCTGGCCAAGGAAAACCCCAACCTGCGCCTGCATGTTTGCTACAGCCAGCCGCACCCTTCGGACGTGCCGGGCCGCGACTTTCACCATGCCGGGCGGGTCAACACGGAGTTTCTAAAAAAAATCCTGCCTTCCAATAACTTTGATTTTTTAATTTGCGGCCCGGGGCCGATGATGGAGGAAGTGACCAAAGGCCTGTCTGATTGGGGTGTGCCGGAGACGTCGATATTTTATGAAGCCTTCGGCCCGGCGAGCGTAAAGCGAGCCGCCAAGCCCGCGGAAAAGTCCGGCGAGACGTCCAAGACGGTTGCCGGCGTCGAAGTGACCTTTGCCAAAAGCGGACGGACGGTGGCCTGGGATGGAAAAGCCCAAACACTCCTCGAGTTTGCCGAGCAGCACGGCGTCGCGATGGATGCCGGATGCCGGGCGGGCAACTGCGGCACGTGCGTTGTGGCGGTGAAGGCGGGTGCAGTGGACTACCTGGCCGGCCACGGCGCCTCGGCCGAACCCGGCACCTGTCTCGCCTGCGTGTGCAAACCCCGGGAAAAACTGGTCATTGATGCGTGAACGCAGCCATGAACATCCAACATCGACCACCCAACGAACAATTACTGAAAGCGAAGTGCCGAATATCAGATAACAGGCAGCAGGGTTGGTGACCAGTCCCTGATATTAATTAGGAAGCCATGAACCCAGGAGGTTCATGTCCGATTCCCGGCTTCTTGGTTTCCTAATAAAAAGACCAACTACTCCGAATTATTTCTTTTTATAAACCGTCGCCGGATCGAACACACGCGGCGTGGTGAACTCGAGTTTGAGCGTGGCGGAATCCCCGGCGCTGGCGTTATCGGCGAGCTTGCGATAAAAACACGACTTGTAGCCGTTGTGGCAGGCGGCGCCGCCGACGTTTTCCACCTTGAGCAGGAGCACGTCCTGGTCGCAGTCCACGCGGATTTCCTTCACGAGCTGGACGTTTCCGGACTCCTCGCCCTTCACCCAGAATTTGTTGCGTGAGCGGCTCCAGTACGTGGCCTTCTTGGTCTTGATCGTCTGGGCGAGCGACTCGGCGTTCATGAACGCGAACATCAGCACCTCGTTCGTCGTGGCATCGGTGGTGATGCACGGGATGAGGCCGTCGGGGCCGAATTTCGGCTGCAGTGTGGCGCCGAGCTCGATTTCGGGCGTGGTGGTGCGGGCGGGGAAGACGTAGCCGTTCATGGTGTTTGCCGGCCGGAAAGTTTTCCGGCGAGTTGGATTAAGTAATCGTAGGAGTAAAGCCCGGTGCGGTGTCCGTCGCTGAAATCGAAGCGCAGCGCGTAGTTGCCGATGCGTTCCCAGCCGAGCACCTCGACGTCGGGAAACTTCCGGGTTTCGCCGCCGCCGTATTGGTTGCCGAAAATGTCCTGTTCGCCGCGCGTCTCGGCGCTGGGCGAGGCCGCGCGCAGCGCCCCGGCCGGATAATACGTCTCCGTGCCGTCGCTCCACACGATGGCGACCTCGCGGCCGATGAGCTGGATGTCCTGCGGTGTTTTCACTTTTGAGAGGAACGAAGAAACCTGTTCAACGGCCGAAGAACAGCAAATTAATCCGCTGAAACTGGATTGAAGGTGGAGCGCGGCGTCCCGACGCGCTAAAAAACCCATGCAAACTTTTACCACGGATGACACGGATAAGCACGGATGCCCTGAACCGGAACGATCCTTTTTTAACCGCGAATGGACGCGGATGAATGCGAATATCTTCAGACTATTACCACGGATGACACGGATCGGACACGGATAAGACAATTTGCCTGTCGGTAATTGTGGCTGGATCGACGATCCCGGCTTCAGTGCGGCCGGCTACATTTGAAACCATGTTTTCGCGGGGTGAGACATCCTTCGCTAAAGCTTCGGAGTCCACGGGGCACCCCGCCTACAAAAGACTGCATTTCCGGCATCCGTGTAATCTGTGATAAATAACCTTCAAGGGCTGCGGCGGGGCGGGTTTATCATCGAACTGATCCCGCGCATGGCGCCAAAGACGAGGGGGCTCCAGCGCACGAGCGAGCCCAGGATCTTCCGGCGGGGATAAACGGTGCGCACGGCGAGAAAGCCCAGTGGCACGGCCGCAAACTTTATGAGCGGTGATATCCGCCGCATTAAGGCCAGCATCCGGTCCAGCCGACCAAAGGGCCGGGCGATTCGGGCCGTGGCTTCGGCGCATTGGGCGCGGCGGGCGGCAATGCCCCGCCGCAGTGCGATCTTGTGCGCGGCAAGGCGGTTCAGCTGTGGTTGCGGATACATGAGCGGTCTTCGCCGACTTCCTGCCGCGTGGCCGAGAACGGGCTCGGCTGGCGGGCGATAAAGCGGCGAAACGCGATGATGATCGCGACCAAGGCCCCGGCATAAAACACGGTCAGCCCGCTGAGCACGGCGAGGCGGGCGCTGGCCCAAAAGAGATAAACCAGGGTGAGGCTCGCGAACGCGATCGCCATCATGCCGGTGAAAACCGCCGCGCTGATCCAGATAAAAGTCTGGATCAGGCGGAATTTTTCCTCCTGTAACTCGACGGACAGGAGATCGAGCCGATCCTGCACCGTGGCGAGCAGGCTGTCGCCGAGGGTACGGAAGGAACTGAGGAAACCCGCGGAGGCGGGCGGGGCCGTTTCCATGGCGGAACCGGTTATTTGCTGCTGCGGCCCGCGAGCACCCCGATGAGGAGGCCGACCCCGGCCGCGATGGCCAGCGACTGATAGGGATTCGCCCGGATGGTCTCGTCGGTGTATTTGGCCCCGGCGATGACTTTTTTCCGCGCCCCGGCGTAGGCATCGGTGAAGCGTTCCTGGGCGGCACCGAAGCGCGAACGCAATGAGTCGAAGGCGTCGGACGAATGTTCGGTCACGGTGCCGGCGATCATCGCTTCGGCTTCGGCGACGAGCGCCTGCAGGTCGGTGAGCAGTTCCTTGGGTGTCTGGGCAGTTTCGTTGTTATTTTTCATGGGAATCAAGTGGATGGTTGGAGGGAGGTGACGGATGGCGGTTCAGGTGCTCCTGCTGCCGCGAAACAACGAGGCGATGAAGAGCACGAGAAAGAAGAGGAAGAGCACCTTGGCGATCGTGGCGGCGGTGCCGGCGATGACGCCGAAGCCGAGGACGCCCGCGACCAGTGCGATCAGCAGGAAGATGACAGCGTAATTCAACATGGGAGTGGATTGATTGATGGTTGGACTAGGTTGATTTCGATCCGCGCGTCAGTCCGCCCAAGCCGAGAACGGTGGCAACGATGCCGCCGATGAGCAGCCAGATGGTTTTATTCGTGGGTGAATCGGTAAAGAACCGGGAGATATCGGAGCTGAGCGAGTTCGAGGCGTTGACGCCGTAGATGATGAGGGCGATTCCGCCGCCGAGCAGCGCGAGTGATAGGACTTTGTTCATAATGTGTTGTGGTGAATTTCGAGCGGTTGGTACTGGGAAGTTTCTTCTTCTTCAGATTCGAGTTGGGCCCGGAGCATCCAGGCGGTTTTTTCGTGCTGTTCCATCAAGCCGGTGAGGAAGTCGGCGGTGCCGGCATCCTTGAAGCGCCCGGTGCAGGCCTCGCTGTCGGTGCGGAGCTGGACGATGAGCTCTTCATGCAGGGCGAGCAATTCGGAGAGCATGTGCTCGGCGGACAGGCCGATGCCGGGGTCGGCCGAGGAGCGGGCGGCCCTGGCGAGGTCGGCCCAGTTGCCGCGCGCGCCGGCGCCGATGGCGCGGGCCCGTTCGGCCACATCATCGATCCATTGCGCGATCTGCTCATATTGCGCCTCGAACTGTTGATGGAGGCTGAGAAATTCCGGGCCGGTCACATTCCAGTGGTAGTCCCGCGTGGTCGCGTAGAGCACATACTCGTCGGCGAGCAGGAGGTTGAGCATCGAGCCGACTTCCAGCCGGGCTTCGTCATTTAATCCAATGTTTGTTTTCATCGTAAGCTGATTTTTCAGTTTCCTGCTCGGGGGCGGCCCGTCGTTAGGATTGCGTACGTCTAGACACGTGATGGCGGGCGTGGTTCGCCGTGCCCGACGCGGGTTGGGTGGCGATCAACGGCCGGCGTGAGGCCGGCTTGGCCAATGCCGCCTGGGTGCTCACGTCGTGCAACACGGGAGGCTGGAGGGTGATGGGTGAAATTTTTCCGCTGATGGAACGGCGATTGATTTTCAGAGACATGATGGCTTTAAAATTTTCCGACGTGGATGGACCGCTGCGCTGGCGTAAAAGGGTGGGGGACGCCCTAGCCGTGCTTTTCGGCCAGAAATATTTCGTCATCGGCACTGTCTTCGCGGGTGATAACAACCATGCCGTCGTTGGTCGTATCCACCGTATAATTATCGATCTGCGTCCGAAGCATGGCGGCCGCTTTTTCATGCTGGTCGATTACGCCATTGAGAAAATGATCGATCAGATTGGTGAGAAAGTCGGCGGTGGCGGCGACCCTCAGGCGTTCGAGGCGAAGCCGCGCGATCATCCCTTCCTGCAAGGCCAGCAATTCGGCGAGCATGTGATCGG
>Ga0210402_10005287_pt1 | contig 11591 bp, 10 predicted proteins | sample IncBWC7MmetaG_FD_161055 | JGI IMG/M metagenome (GOLD analysis project Ga0210402, IMG submission 161055) | Forest soil microbial communities from Barre Woods Harvard Forest LTER site, Petersham, Massachusetts, United States - Inc-BW-C-7-M | ecosystem: Environmental > Terrestrial > Soil >... | reverse complement strand
AGCTTTGGATTTTTGTTCTGGCTGCTGGGACTTCGCATGATTCCACGCACCGGCGCACTCGCCACGGTTTGGTTGATCCGTGTAACCGGCGCTGTCCTCACTTTTTTTGTGCTGCTCGCACGAAAAATTCCGCTGCGCATAAAAAATACCCGCGCCAGGGCGCAACTCTACGGAATGGGCTACCTCGATACCGGCGCGTTTGTGCTCAGTAATTTAGGAATGCGCATCGAGCAAGTCGCGGTGGTCAGCGTTCTGGGTTCGCTCTACGGCGCCGTCACCGTCGCCCTCGCCGCAATCTTCTTGAAAGAACGCATCGCTCCCCTGCAATGGACCGGCATCGCCGCCATCTTCCTCGGCGTCACTCTGATGAATCTCTAACTTCTCGTAGGGGCGCAGCATGCTGCGCCCCAGCTTGCCCGGGCGTAAGCTGCGCGGTTTTCTTTCACCGCTTTACCCAATAGACGATTGTCATTCTTCAGCGATCCAAGGATCGCTGAAGAATCTCAACCTCAGCCCCGCAAGGGCTTACAAGGGTGCGCGATGTCGTAGCGCCGGCATCCTGCCGGCTCTTCCCTCAACTTATTTTGTCGCCAGGAATTAAACGCGTAACTTCGCGGTTATTTCCGTGCACTCTGTGCTGAAAATCCGACTGTTCCAGTCCGCCCAATGATCCGCAGCAAGTCGCTCCAGCCCGGCAGCCACGCCCGCTCCTGCTAAACTACTCAACGCAATGAACGAAAAACTTTGCAACGTGGCGCTCGCAGTCCCCCTGCGCACCACGTTCACCTACAAGGTTCCGGAGCGGCTCGCCGCCGAGATCCAGCCCGGCTCGCGCGTCGTCGTCCCGTTCCGCAAGGACTCGCTGGTTGGCGTAGTGACCGAGTTCGTTCGCGAAGCCCCGCCCGGTACCAGGCTGCGCGAAATTCACAAATGCCTCGACCTGGCTCCTGCTTTAACGCCCAAGTTACTCGAACTCGGCGAATGGATCGCCTCGTATTACGTCGCGCCCATCGGCGAAGTCTATCGCGCCATGCTTCCGCCGGTAACCGAAGTGCGTGCCCAGCAGATCGTCCTTCTCACCGAAGCCGGACGCGCCACAACCACTTCACTCTTCGACGAAAGCGGCGCAACCGCGAAGCTATTTCAAAAACTCGCAGCCGCAAAAGCGGGACTGCCACTCCAAACGGCAATTCGCGCCGGCGTCTCGCTTGACGAACTGCGCCAGCTGCAGCGCCGCGGCCTCATCGAAATCCGCCAGCAGATTCAGAGCCGCAAGCGCCGCACACAAAAAATCATTGCCTGGAAAACAGGTCAGGACGAAACCGCTGCACTACCGGACAAAATCGCGCGCCTCAAAAATCTATTGGCCACCGAACGCGGCCCGCTGCCGCTTCCGCAATTGCTGAAGCTCGGCGCAGTCTCGCGCACCGTAATCGAGCGTCTGCTGCGCGAAGGCCAGCTCGAGTCCTGGGAGGAAGTGCTCGATCCCGCCGAGGATCCTTTCGACGTAGGCTATTCTCCTCCGGCCCACGCGCTGAACCCAGAACAGGAAAGCGCCTTCACCGCGATTCGTGCGCGGTTCGAATTGGGCGAATTTGGCGTGCAGCTTCTGCACGGCGTCACCGGCAGCGGCAAGACCGAAGTCTACCTCCGCGCAGTGCAGGAAACGCTGGCGCGCGGGAAAACCGCCATCATCCTTGTCCCGGAAATCGCGTTGACCCTGTGGATCGGCCGCCAGTGCCGCGCATGGTTTGGCGCGCGCTTCGAAGGTGTCGCGGTGCTGCACTCCGCGCTCAGCGACGTCGAGCGTGCAGGCGAATGGTGGCGCGTCCGCAACGGGGAAGCTCGCGTGATCGTTGGCACCCGCTCCGCGATTTTCGCTCCCGTCGACAACCTCGGTCTGGTCATCGTCGACGAAGAGCAGGAATCCAGCTACAAACAGGAAGAGACGCCGCGCTATCACGGCCGCGATGTTGCGATCGTCCGCGCCAAACTCGAAAACGCGCTGGCGCTGCTCGGTTCCGCTACTCCCTCACTCGAGACTTTCCATCACGCTCGCGGCGGCAAATATGAATTGCTCACACTCGCCCAGCGCGTCGCCGAGCGTTCGCTGCCTGCCGTTGAACTGATCGACTTGCGCGAAGAATTCAAGCAAACGCATCAGACCAGCCCAATTTCCTCCAAGCTTCACATTGCATTGCAGGAATGTCTCGATTTTCAGACCCAGGCGCTGGTGCTGATCAACCGCCGCGGCTATTCCTGGAGCGTAATCTGCCGCAGTTGCGGCGCCACCGTTCAGTGTGTGAACTGCAGCATTTCCATGACCCATCACAAATATCGCAACCGCCTCGAATGTCATTACTGCGGTTCCGTGCAATCCATTCCAAAGAAATGTCCCAAGTGCGATTCGCAATATGTTTATTTTTTCGGCGAAGGCTCCGAGCAACTCGAAGAACGTCTGCGCAAGGAATTTCCCAAGGCGCGAATAGCGCGCCTTGACCGCGACACCGCGCGCACCAAGCGTCAGTATCAGGAAACTCTCGGAGCATTCGCCGACGGTGCGCTCGATATCCTGGTCGGCACACAAATGCTCGCTAAAGGCCACGATTTTCATCGCGTCACGCTGGTTGGTGTGATCAGCGCCGACAGTTCGCTCACCATGCCGGACTTTCGCGCCGCCGAACGCACTTTCCAATTGCTCACTCAAGTCGCCGGCCGCGCAGGACGCGGCGAACTCCCCGGCCGCGTCCTCATCCAAACCTACTATTCCGAGCACTACGCGATTCAGGATGCCATCAAGCAGGATTACACTGCGTTTTACGAACGCGAACTTCATTACCGTCAGGTGATGGCCTATCCGCCATTCACTTCGCTCGCCAACGTCATCGTCCGCAGTAGCATTCTCGACAGAGCTATCGCCTGGTCCCGCGAGCTCTCGCAGTATTTCGCTCCGCACAATGGCGACGCCATTCGAATCCTCGGCCCCGCCAGTGCTCCGCTGGCCCGCCTCAAAACCGAATACCGCTTCCAATTTTTGTTGAAATCGAAAAAGAAAGCTCAACTCACAAAATTACTAGTCGGCGCCCTCGCCTATTGTGACGCCAAAGAAATCCCGCAAACCGCCGTCCTCGTCGACATGGATCCTTTACAACTCCTTTGACAGCATCGCGTCGCCTAAGATTGTCTTTGATGTTAGTGTTTACGTTCTGACCACCTTTATCACGCACGTCTCGACGGATTGGGCGAACGATGAAGAGAATTCAACGCTATGCGGTACTGACGATCATCCTTGTTTCGGTATTGGTTCTCGTGGTGCGTAATCGATATGTTCTAGATTCGCAGAAACTCCATACGGCTATAGTTGCGCAACTTCCTCCGGGAACTCACAAGACCCAAGTGATTCGATTCATTCAGGCACGCAAGCCACTCTTCTACGATGACGAAGGGACACACGTAAAGGCGCGCCTGACAGGGCTCGCGGGGAATCTCATCTACCGCAAGGACATAGTCCTCGACTTCGAATTTGATCCAAACGGTGGTCTGCTTGCCTGTACCGAAAAAGAATTTTTAACTTTCCTGTGAGGCCGTCGCAGTCAGTGCGAACTCGCCGTCTGCCACAACGGCGCCGGCATAAAACACAAAATCATCACCAACAACGTAATGAAGGCCAACACCGTCCGTCCGAAATCCAGCGGCCGCTGGTCATACACCGGCGGAATCCGCAGAAATCGCAACACCAGCAAAATTCCCGCCCACATCCACCAGATGCCCGCATGGAAGTACGCCCCGAGCCCAGCAAGAATCGCCGGAATGAGCCAGCCCATCCAGCGATGCAGCCGCGGGCTCAGCGAGCGCAAAATATGCCCGCCATCCAGTTGGCCCGCCGGCAAAAGATTCAGCGCCGTCGCGAATAATCCAACCCAGGCTGCTCGAGCCACCGGGTGCAACAAAATTGTCAGCGGATCCGCGCCAGGAAAAATCCGCAGCGCCACCAGACGAAGCGCCAGCGGCACTCCAAAGACTATTTCCGCTTCCTGCGAAGTCAGGCTCGGCTCGATCCGCGAATGCAATACGCCATAAATCAAAATCGGAATCGCGACAACAAATCCAACCAGTGGCCCGGACGCTCCAACATCAAACAACGCGCGCCGGCTGCGAATCGGCGACCGAATCAAAATAAACGCGCCCAGCGTTCCAATCAGCGTGGGCGCAGGAATGAAATACGGATAACTCGCGCGAATCCCGTGATGCCGGCACGCGAAGTAATGTCCAAGTTCGTGCACCAGCAGGATGAACATCAGCGAAATGGCAAATGGAAATCCCGACGCCAGCGCGGTCGGGTCCTTGTAAAGTAATTTCAGCGACACCACAAATTCATCTAGCGACGCTGCCTGTCCGTTCTCAAACGAAATCGCAAACTGTCGCCCCGCCGCAAGGCACGTCAAAAACGTCACCACAAAAAGCAAAATCGCCAGCCACAGTTTTTTCGGTTTTGGCAACGGCGTTGCCGTCCAGGTGGGAAGCGCGGCCGGACTTTCCGGCGCCGCAAGATTTAAATCAATGGTTGGCGGAGCAGACCTGTTTTCAGGATTCACAGTATTATGGCGGGCTTCAAGTAAAGCCCGCACCCGACTATGATGCGGGAATTCTACAGAAGGTCAAATGATTGCCGCGTTGCGTCAAAGCGTTCGTCGAACAGCCCAATCACTTTTCGAGGCCTTGCAATTCTTTTCCAGGCTTGAAGCGGACCGCTTTTCCCGGCGGAATATTCACTTCTTCGCCGGTGCGCGGATTGCGCCCGATCCCGGTCTTGCGCGGCTTCACCGTGAACACTCCGAAGCGCCGCAACTCAATCCGCTGGCTTCGGCCCATTCCCAGCTTCAGCGATTCGAACACCGTCTCCACAGCCTGCTCGGCTTTGACGCGGCTCACCCCGGCTCCATCCAGCTTGGCCAGCACCGCGTTTACGATATCCAGTTTTATCAAGCGCTTCCTCCACCCCTGCTGGCTTCAAGTAAGCCCACACCCTGTCTGCTCTGTGGGCAGATGCTAGAGGCTGCAAGCCGGGTTGTCAAGACGTGACGCCTCGTCTAAACTAATTTTCTTCACCGCATCGCTTTTGCCGTCACAGTTTGTTTGTGCTTACTAATCTAAGGAGACGTGGATGTCCGTCAAGCCGGATCACTGGATTCGCCGCATGTCGCTGGAACACAAAATGATCGAGCCGTTTACCGACCGTCAGGTCCGTGAAGGAGTCATCAGCTACGGAGTTTCTTCGTACGGCTACGACATCCGCGTCGCCGACGAATTCCGCATTTTCACCAACGTGAATTCCACCATCGTCGATCCCAAACATTTTGATCCGCGCTCGCTGGTCGAATACAAAGGCGATGTCTGTATCGTTCCGCCAAACTCCTTTGCGTTGGCTCGTTCCATCGAATATTTCCGCATCCCGCGCAACGTGCTGACCATCTGCCTCGGCAAATCCACTTACGCCCGCTGCGGCATCATCGTCAACGTCACGCCGTTCGAGCCTGAGTGGGAAGGGTTCGTCACCCTCGAAATCAGCAACACCACGCCGCTGCCCGCAAAAATTTACGCCAACGAAGGACTTTGCCAGGTTCTTTTCTTCGAGTCTGACGAAGTTTGCGAAATCAGCTACAAAGATAAAAAGGGAAAATATCAAGCGCAGAGCGGCATCGTTCTGCCGCGACTGTAAGTCTTTTCCCGTAGGGGCACGGCATCGGGTGCGGGCTCTACTTGGAGCCCGCGATAAAAAACGACAGCGCCTTGCTCAGCTCTTTACCGGCCAAGCAATTTGTCCGCCGCGATTGTACGCCAGATTCGCAATCTGCCCGGCGCGCGCCGCCGACACGCCAGTCTCCACCGGTGCATTCGGCTCTTTGCGGGTCTTCACACAATCAAAAAAATTCTGCATGTGATCGATTGTCCCGTCCTGAAAACTTTCCGCCCGCAGCACCGGATTCGCCTTGCCGCTCGCGCCTTCGTGGTACACGCTAAATCCGCCGCGGTTAATTTTCAGCGTCGCCTCGGTTCCGCGGAACTCCAGCCCGCCGTCGTCAATCGACGAACTCATCATGCCCTCGTACACCACATCAAATCCCGGATAGCGCAACGCCACCTGCACCGTATCCGGACAATCCCAATGCTCAAAAATATATTTGTCGCCTAGCATGTGCACATCCTTCGGCGTGTCCGCTTTCATCGCCCAATGCACCACATCAATCCAGTGCGTAAATAAATCGGTCATCGCGCCGCCGCCAAAATTCCAGAACCACCGCCACCAGTAAAATTTGTCCAGGCTGAACTCCTGCTGCGGAGCGCCACCCAGCCACTGCTTCCAATCCAGCTTTTGCATGTCCACCGCTTTGTGCCCGCGCGAGCCGCCGTAGTTTTGCCACCAATACGTCCGCACCTGCAGCACGCGCCCCAGGCTCCCGCCTTGAATCAAGTCCACCGCATCGCGGAAGTGGCTCCAGCTCCGCTGCTGCATTCCGCACTGCAAGATTCTCTTGTTCGCGCGCACCGCATGCACCAGCGCCGCGCCTTCTTCCACTGTATGCGTCACCGGCTTTTCCAAGTACACATCTTTACCCGCTGCCAGCGCGTCCACCGCCATCTTTACGTGCCAATGATCCGGCGACGCGATGAACACCGCATCAATGTCCTGGTGCAGCACATCCAAATAATTCGCATGGGCCGTTGCCGCGCCTGCGTTCGGCCGCTTTTTCACTTCATCGATTCGCGGTTCATACACATCGCTGATCGCAACGATCTGGTAGCCGCCCACTTTGTCCGCGGCGGTCAGCAGGTCTTCCATCCGCCCGCCCGCGCCAATCACTCCGACCCGCAACGTATCGTTCGCGCCAATCACTCGTGTTGCCGCCAGTGCGGTCATCCCGCCGGCAATAATAAAACTGCGACGACTCGGTAGGTTTTGCATGCCGCCTATATTATTCCTTCCCGCTCAAACAGCAAGCAGCTCGGGAGGGCACGGCTTCAGCCGTGCCGCAAAGGGCTTGAGCTCAGGGGTTTTAACCCCTGCGGTCGGCCGTTCGCCCACTGTCCATTCGGCTATTGGTACCAGCCCCTCCGACCAAGTTCTCCCCACGAAACCTTACCCTCCATTGGCCTTGCCGGCTGCGCGCTCCTCGGTCAGCATAGTTCCAGTCCAGTCTCACCCCAGCAGTAAGTCCAACTGAGGGATTCCAAGCGAATCCTGGAGGAAAGAATGCGTAAGTTACTGATTGCATTTAGTTTACTCTTGATCGGCGCAGCCGCAGCCAGCGCCCAGGAAGACCGCGGATTTGACGTTTCTGGCACCTACCAGTTCGTCCGCTTCAATCCGGGCAACGGGGCCAGCGGCCTGAATTGCCAGGGCGGTTCGGGTTCGGTCGGAGCCTATTTTTCGGCGCGCATTGGCGTCATCGGCGAGTTCGGCGGCTGCAAAGTCACCGGCCTGCCTTCCGGCACCACCGAGCATGAGCTAAGCTACCTGTTCGGGCCCAGAGTCTATTTCCCGATGTCCCGCGGCCGCGTGTTTCCGTTCATCCAGGTACTCGCTGGCGGGCAGCGCTTCACTGGCGGCATCGCGGGCGTGGGCACTGGCTCCACTAACGCTTTTGCAGCGGCAGTGGGCGGCGGCGCCGACGTCACTCTGACCCGGCACCTTTCGCTGCGCGCCGTTCAATTCGACTACCTCTACACCCACGTCACTGGCACTTCCGAGAACAACTTCCGGCTGCAGAGCGGCATCGTCTACCGCTTCGGCCGGTAACTAGACCCAAGAACTCACGACGATCCAGGAACGTCGTGCAAGCCGCATCCTTTCCAAAGGGTGCGGCTTCTTTTTTGGGAGTGCGGCGGCTCGACGCCGCTTTTCTTCCTCGCCTTGGCCTGCGGGTGCCCCGGGCGCCTGTTTGCGCTGGGGCTTGGTGTTTCTTCTCCGCAACTGTCGCCATTTACTCCGCCGCCCTCTCAGCCAAATAAACCATCCGCAGCAACCGCCGCTCCGCATTCAATTTCTTCACACTGCCCAGAAACCGCTGCAGCCCCTCAAAATTCTCTTTGCCTTCGATTCCCATCAACATCTCCGTCCGTTTCGCGCGAGCCTCCTGCCACCGTCCAGCAATCGTGGCCGCGTTACTCGTGGTGTCTTTCGCTTCCAGCAATCGCAATCCGGCCTCCTCGATCAGCCGCTCATTCACTCCCGGCGGACTAAACAAGTAATATCCGATCGCGCTGCGGTTCGCGATCTCCTCCTGTGAAATCACGCCCCCGATCACCAGCGCATCGCTGAACAGCATTCGCCCGCCCGGCTTGAGCACCCGCCGCATCTCCCGCAACACGCCTTCTCGCCCCGGAATGTGGCACATCGCATCATTCGAAAACACCGCGTCGAACATTCCGTCCGCAAAGCGCAGCCGCTTCGACGCATCGCCATTTTCAAAACTCACTCGCTCACCCAACCCATCTGCCGCCGCAATTTTATGCGCCACTTGTTGCGCCACTTGTTGCGTGAGTTGTTGCGCCCGTTCAATCGCCGGACCGTTCACATCCATCCCAATCACCCGGCAACCCGTTTGGCTCGCCACGTTAAGCGCAAATCGTCCCGATCCGCATCCAATCTCCAGCACTGCCGATTCCCGGCGCAGCTTCAGCTGCGTGACGATCTCCGCCGACTCTTCTTTGCTCACCCAGCTGGTCTGCCCCAAATCCTCTCCGTACGTCTCCGCACGAATCTGCCGGTACACCTCATCCTCATAATTTCCATAAGCCCCGTCATACAAATCCACTTTCGCCGTCATCGCCATCCCACTCTCCGCCCGCCGCCGAGTATATGCCCGTCTCCCTCGGCGCAGGTAACGTCTTTCTCCTCGAGCGCCGGAGGCGCGTCACAAGTTAGCCCAGCGCGTAAGCGCTGGGTAAGAACCCCACACCGAACCGAAGCGCCGGAGGCGCGGCACTCACGCCCACCGTCACCGCCGCGTCGTCGCCGTCCTCCACATCCGCCACGCCGCACGCCAATGAAGCCTACTGCCGCTCTCATTCTCCGTAAGTAGGGCGCGATACATCGTGCCCCTGTCCGGAATTTCCCGGGCCATTTTGGAGCGCCATCCCTACCCCTCATTTTTCGACCGATTCTTGTACCACTTCGTTTCCTCTGCCACCCTGTAATCGCATCATCGTCATAGCCCAAAATCCGGTAGCGGGTCAGTTTGAATTTTCGCCCGTGACACAAAAAGAAAAAATGCAAACTGACTCACTAGCCAAATCCCAATCCCCACTGGCGGAACTCATGAAACACACTCTTGAAAACACCACAGCCCTTCTCGCTCGTACTCCGGCCGCTCTCAACGCACTTCTCCGCGACCTCCCGGAAATTTGGACCATGCACAACGAAGGCGAAAACACCTGGAGCCCTTTCTCCATCGTCGGCCATTTGATCCACGCCGAACACGCTGACTGGATCCCCCGCGTCAAGCTGCTCTTGCAATTTGGCGAAACTCGCGCCTTCGAACCCTTCGATCGCACCGGACACCAGCGCGCCGTGCAAGGCAAATCGTTGCCGCAGCTGTTGGACGATTTCTCACGCGTGCGCGCGCAAAATCTGCGCGAACTAAACGCTTTGCATCTCCAGTCGCAGGACCTCGATCGCCGCGGCCTTCACCCGGCCTTCGGATCGGTCACTCTCTCCGCCCTCTTGGCCACCTGGGCCGCCCATGACCTCACTCACCTTCATCAACTCTCCCGCGTCATGGCCCACCAATACCGCCAAGCCGTCGGCCCCTGGTCCATCTACCTCGGCGTCCTCCAATGCAACGCCCACAGCTCTTCGTAACAATTTTCTCTTACTTGTCATTCCGCCTGCCCCGCTCCTCGCGGGGAGTCCGCCGCAGGCGGGCGAGGAATCTGCTTTTCTTGTCGTTGTAGTGGCCGGGCTCGGGTGCGGGTTCTACTTGGAGCCCGCATCAAAAACGACCGGTTCTTTGGCTCGCGGCGGCTTGCCGCCTCGCCCCGATCCATCGGGGCCGCTTTTTCTTTTCCCGCTTTGGTCTCCGCGTAGGGGCACGATATATCGTGCCCTCTTCCGCCTTTTTCCTAGGTTGTCATTCCGCTTGCCCCGCTCCTGGCGGGGAGTCCCCGAGATGCGAACGAGGAATCTGTTTCTCTTGCCATTGTAGAGCCGGGCTTCAGCCCGGCTCTTTGGACTGCGGCGGCTTGCCGCCGCTTTTTCTTTTCCCGCGTTCCGCAAAGAAATAACCACGCCGTTAGGACACCAACTGTTGACGCTAGACACCAACCCGAATATCTTGGACACCACAGAACGTTGGAGAGCCCGGGATGACCAAAGAGCAACTCGAAGCCTCGATCAAGTTCGCCGAAACTCTCTTTCAGATTTGCACAGTCGTCGCTGTGCTATTTGGCCTTCGGGCGTGGCTCCTAAACAACAAGCTCAAGCAACTTCAGGCCGCCGAGATAGCCCAACTAAACAAGGACACCGCCAACGCCCAACTCGCCCTCGAGAAAGAAAAGAGCGCCCGGGCCGACATGGGAAGAAAGATGGGCGAGATCGCGAACTACGGCGCGCAACTCCGACACGACAAGCGAAGCGGAATCGAAGGCCTCCTGAAATATATTCAAGACCCTGAACCAACCGTCCAAACCAATGCCCGGGAGACACTTGTCCAGGCAGCGTCAGACCTTGTGTACACGTCCGGAGGCAGGAACGACAAAACTTGGCTGGGCGAGAGCATTCACTCGCCCAGCAAGCTCATGAAAATCATCCGCGAGGACCAGGCCCCCATCCGCATCGAAGCCGCCTTCCACGCGATGCAGGAAAGGTTCAACTGGAATGTCCAACCGTTCGACATCCCAGCCGCAGAGAAGTGGTGCGCCGACAACAAGCCAAAGTGCGACGAGTAGCCCAGAAATAACCACCCCGTTAGTACACCAACTGTTGACGCCGGACACCAACCCGCTTATCGTGGACACCACACCGTCGCAGGAGCTTTCCGATGGCAGACTCCCACAACGTCTTCATCAGCTGGTCAGGCCCGCGCAGCAAGGCTGCCGCCGAAGCCTTCAACGAGTGGCTGCCGATGATCCTCCAGGCCGCGCACCCCTGGATGTCCGCCACCGACATCGACAAAGGAACCCGATGGCGTGAAGAAGTCTCGCTGGCCCTCGACATCATGAAGGCTGGAATCATCTGCGTGACACCCGAAAACCGCACTGCTGAGTGGCTACTCTTCGAGTCTGGAGCACTCTCCAAAACCCGCGACCCAAAGAACCGCGTCTGGACCTACCTGCTAGCCGGGCTAAAACCAGAAGACCTCAGGGACCCGCTCGCGATGTTCAACCACACCATCGCAGACAAAGACGACACGCGAAAACTCCTCCACTCAATCAACGCGAATCTCGACGGAGCAGTCGCAGAGGGCGCGCTGAACCGGCTCTTCGACAAGCTATGGCCCGACCTCGAGGACAAGCTCTCAGCCCTGCCCAAACCCGACAAGATCGTCGAGACCGGACGCCCGACCCACGAAATGATCGCCGAAATCCTAGAG
>Ga0210402_10005286_pt1 | contig 11591 bp, 10 predicted proteins | sample IncBWC7MmetaG_FD_161055 | JGI IMG/M metagenome (GOLD analysis project Ga0210402, IMG submission 161055) | Forest soil microbial communities from Barre Woods Harvard Forest LTER site, Petersham, Massachusetts, United States - Inc-BW-C-7-M | ecosystem: Environmental > Terrestrial > Soil >... | reverse complement strand
GGCTCGCTCCACGCCTCGGTGATGCGGGCCGACACGCCCTGGCCGCACAGGCCGGCGACGGACGCCAGCAGGGCCTGCGCCACGTAATCCTCCGACGAGCCCGCCCAGTGCGCGGCATCGCTCACCCACTCCCGCCACGAGTGCGGCAAGACCTGCAGGGGGAAGGCGGGCAGCTTGCGTCGGCCCTCCTCCACCAGCCCGGGATCGATCGCGGGCCACGGCGGCGGTGAGGGCGCGGCCGCCCGCCGGGCGTCGCGGTCCCGCCAGTAATTGGCGAAGACGCGCGGTGGGTTGGTGACGTTGATTTCAGTGAGAGGCATCGGCCGCTCCCTTCTGTTGGAACGGCCGACATACGCCACAACATTGCTCAGTTTAGTCAAGTGATTCTTATGGGTCCACTTAAGTTCGCAAGATTGTTGCGAATGCTTGGGCTTCCCCTGCGGGGGCGACCCTATTTCCGCATTTCGCGCAGTACCGTCGGCTCGGAACGTCGAGAGCGCGAGCGGCGGCGTTCCCGATCGGCGGCCGAGAGATCATCGGCGCCGTTGCCGCCTGCGGTGGCGAGCGCGAAAACCGAGCACCCCCATGTTCAGGCCCGCGTGCCGTCGCCGGCGCCGGCAGGTCTTCTCCCTTGTGTGACCTGTCGGCGCCAGGGCGCTGATCTACGCCGCGATCTTCTTGCGCCCGAGCCGCCCGAGGCGCTGGGCGATCAGCATGGCCCGGCCCTCCTCCAAGAGGCCAGGGTCGATCGCGGGCCAGGGCGGCGGCGGGGCTGCGGCCGCGCGCCGGGCGTCGCGCTCCGCTGCCACTGCCTCCTCAAATCGGCCAGGGCTTCTCCGTGTCGCCGTATCCGGGCAAGTCGGGCGCGATCACCCTATAGCGCGTTGCGAGCGCCGGGATCTGATGGCGCCAGGCATAGTTCGTCTCCGGAAAGCCGTGCAGAACGACCGGCGGGCCACTCCCCGCTTCCAGGTAATACTGGCGGATCCCGTTGGCATGGATGGTCAGGCCACGGACGTCGATGCCAGCTTGTGCCGCCGAGTGCGACGGAGCCATCTAGCGATCCCTTTCTCGATCTGCCTCGTGCGGGACGACAGGATCGGCAGACATGACGCGGACCTTGATCATGACCGGTTCCCCATTCCACTTCGATGGTCTACTTGCCTTGGTAGACGGGGGAACGTCCCTCCGCCTCGGCCTTGCGGCCTTCGACGAAGTCCTCGCTGTGGAAGAGCCCGCCAAATTGCCCATCGAGCCTGGCGAACGCCGCGGCCTCGGACTCGTCGATCGACAGGTGCGCGGACTCCAGCGTGGTCCTGATGCCGAGCGGCCCGCTCGCGGCGATCTTCCGGGCCAGCCCGATCCCCGCTTCCAGCGCCTTGGCCGGGTTGGCGGCGATCTCCTGGATCACGCCCATCCGATAGGCCTCCTCCGCGCCCCAGTGGTCGCCGGTGAGCATGTAGCGCATGGCGTTCGCCCACCCCGCTTCGCGCGGAAACCGGATGGTCGAGCCGCCGCCCGGGAACCGTCCGTGCGTGTTCTCGTCCTGGCCAAACCGCACGTCGGCGCTGGCCACCCGGATGTCGGCCACCAGATGCAGTTCATGGCCCATGTTCCAGGTATCGCCATGGACAACCGCGATCAGGGGCTTGCCGAGCGGCTGGGTCCTGGCGAAGGGATCGAGCATGCCAGCCTTCATCGCGAACGGCTTGCCGGTCCTGGCCAGGGGCGCGAAGGCATCCACGTCGATGCCGCGGGAGAAGTTCGCGCCGTGGCCGAACAACACCGCCGCCCGCAGGCTCGGATCGTTGTCGAAGTCGTAGTACGCCTTGGCCAGGCCGAAGAAGGCGTCCGGGTCGAACCGGTTGTAGATCCGGGGCCGATTGACCCCGATCAGGACGATCTCGCCGCGCCGTTCGACGGTGATCTTGGCTTCGGCGGAGAGCGGAATGTCGGCCATGCGGCCTGTGTCGTTGAGCTTGGCAATGGCCATCTCACACCTCAGCGCGCTGCGACCAGCTTCGGCGCGTACTGCATCTCGCCGTTGCCGAAGGACCAGTCCTCGCGGCCGTCATCCACCAAGTTGATCCAGACATCCTCCTTGCGGACGCCGGCCTTGGCGTGAATTTCGTCGGCGATGCGCCGGTAGAATTGCTTCTTGACGTCGGTCGAGCGACCGCCGACCCAGGTGACCTGGATGATGATGAGGTCCGGCGAGTACTGGATGCCAAGGTAGCCCTCCTCCGGATAGATGATCTCGTCCGCGCTGTGGCGAGTGACGATCTGGAACCTGTCGTTGATCGGTACATTCGCCATTTCGATCATCGCGCCGTAGACGGCCTGGCTGACGATTCGAGCGCGCTCGGCGGGCGCATCCTTGTTGAGGTCGATTCTGACGAGTGGCATTGCGCTCTCCTTTCCTCGAGCATCACCGGCGACCGCCGCGGGTGAACTCTTCGACGAGCCCTATTTGGGTTTGCCGGCCGGCGACGGAAACGTCATAAGAGCGTCGATTTCGGACATGCGGCGGCAAGATGCGTAGGCCCGGGCTTGGCCGCTGCCGCCCGGTTCGAGATCGCCGGTCGACAAGCCGCCGACCCCGCCGATCCGTCGGGCATGGCAAACTGCCGAGGTCGCCCCGCCGGTTGGTGATTGCGCAAGGCGGCTTCCACGAATGTGGCAAAGGCGCGAGCCTTCGCGTTTGCCGTCCGCCCCGTGGGAAAGACTGCCCAGAGGTCGCTCACCGGCAATGTCCACTCCGTCAGAACGGCGCGCACGGCTCCGTGCGCGAGCTCCGGCGCAAACGTCCACTCGGAGGAAATGGCCAGGCCCATGCCGGCGAGGACCGCCGCTCGCAGACCTTCGCTTGTGCTGACGCGCAGGCGGCCCGAAACGCCGACGGACGTCTCGGACTCCCCCTGGCGGAAGCGCCAAGTGTCGCTGCCCTCTCGATCCTGGGTATAGATCACGGCCGCGTGCCGCCTCAGCTCTGTTGGCGTCACGGGAACGCCGGCGCGATCGAAGTAGGCGGGCGTGCCCAACACCATCCGCTTGCAGGCGGCAACCTTGCGCGCGGTCAGCGAGGAGTCCGGAAGGGGGCCGAAGCACAGGCCGATGTCGACGCCTTCCGCGATCAGGCCGATCGTGCGGTCGTCCAGGATGAGGTCGATCGAGAGATTGGGATGCTCAGCCAGAAAGACGGGGAGGAGCGGCATCAAATGCAGCTTGCCAAACGCCATGCCGACACTGACGCGTAGGCGGCCTTGCAAACCCGCATCGGCGCCGCGGGCGGCCTGGAGGGCTTCGTCTGCCTGCTCGACCACCCGGCGGGCGGAGTCGCAAAAGGTTTGCCCGGCCTCGGTCGGCATCAGTCCGCGCGTCGAACGCATCAGCAGGCGCACGCCGAGCGCACCTTCCAATTGCGCGATGCACTTGGAAACGGAGGGCTGACTGACGTTCAGATGCCTTGCGGCGGCAGAGAACGATCCAGCGTCCACGACGCGCACGAAGGTTTCCATGGCTGCCAAGCGATCCATGCCGTCCGTCCCGGGGAGAATTGGTGGGCTTTGGGTAAGCAAACGACAGACCCTTCGCCGGCGATTCATTCAGCCGGCTCTTCCCTGATTCTGTCGCCGCCCTTGGCAACCGGAATGACCCAGAGGGGCGTCGCTCCAGCTGCGGCGCTGAGGAGCGTTGTATAGGGCTGGTTATTGGCGAGATCCTGATTGATGCCGCGGAGCGCGTCCTTGGCTGAATCCGGAAGCACGACCATGACATGCGGGCCGACATGGAACCACTCCTTGACCTGGCTGGGATCCTTTGCCGGCGTCGCGCCCTGTCCCTGCCTCGCCTCGCCCATCAGCATATAGGCCAGTCCAACGCGATCGATGTCCGGCTTCTTCCCGACCAAGGTCGCCTCGAGCCACTTCATCATGGTCTCGTCCACGCACATCGGGTCGTGCTGAGGCCTTCCGGGAACGTCGGGCATGCATGTCCAACCGTTGGTGCCCTGGCGAAGCATCCTGCCACGAGACATTCCATCCTCCGGATTCGCGGGCCAATCGATCACGGCGGCATGCGCCGTGATCTGGGCGGGGCCGGCGCTCAACGCGTTGGCAATTTTCCATTCGTCGGAATGCGCCGGTGTCGTGAATGTCCCGGCGGGCAACGGGGCCGTCGCGGAAGAAAGGTCTGCCGCCAAGGCGATCGAGGACACCGCGGCGACGCCAAGCGCGGCACAAAGAACACTCTTGACCATGAAAACCTCCTTGGTGCTGACAATCTTTGACGAGCCCCATGTAGAGTTGGCAGTCGCTGACTGAAATGTCATATGAGCGTCGATTTCGGACATCCGGAGGCGGGATGCGCAAAGTCGGCTTCGTCGTCTACCCCGGCTATCAGCCGATGGGCTTGGCCGTTACCAGCCCGTTCGAGATCGCCAATGCGCAGGCAGCCGAACCCGTCTACGACATCCGACTGCTGTCCAAGCACGGCGGGCTGGTGCGCACCTCACTCGGCTTCCACGTGTCGACCGAGCCTTTTTCCGGGGAGCCGTACGATCTCATCGTCGTCTGTGCGAGCATGGAGGATGCATCGGCCGAGACGATCGAGTTCATCCGCCATGCGCGGGCTCATTGCCGCCGGATCGCCGCAACCTGCCATGGCGCGTTCGTCCTCGCGGAAGCAGGGCTTCTCGACGGGCGGCGCGCGACATGTCATTGGAGCCGTGCCGGTGAGCTTCGGGCCCGCTATCCCAAGGTGCGGGTCGAAGAGGACCGGATCTTCATCGCTGACGGACCGGTGTGGACGTCGGCCGGCATGACCGCCGGCATCGATCTCGCGCTTGCCCTGATCGAAGAGGATCTCGGTCTGGAAGCGACGCGGACTGTTGCGCGCCGGCTCGTGCTGTATCATCGCCGCGCCGGCGGCCAGGCGCAGTTCTCCACCCTCCTCGAACTGGAACCGAAATCGGACCGCATTCAGTCCGTGCTCACCTATGCCCGGCGCAATCTTGCCGGCCGGCTGAGCGTGGGCGATCTTGCCGCGGTCGCGCATCTCTCACTACGCCAGTTCAGCCGCGCCTTCGAGGCCGAAACCGGCCAGACACCGGCGAAGGCGGTCGAGAACCTCCGCCTGGAGGCGGCGCGCGCGCTGATGGAAGACACCAACCACACGATTGACGTCGTCGCGCAACAGACCGGATTCGGCGATCGCAACCGAATGCGACGTGCCTTTCTCCGCGCCTTCGGCCAACCGCCGCAGGCGATCCGGGGCCAGTCGCGCGGATATGCGTCCATCGAGGAAAGTGAGCTCGCCGAAGCCTAGACCGATGCTACGATCCCCGCGTTGCCGGTCAGATCAATGACTTACCGCGCCGATCGGCGTCGGCACCCCACGCCGAAGCACATACAAACGTTCAGGTAGCGTGGGCGTCACGCCGGATCTCGAGCGGCGCATGCCCGAATTTGCGAACAAAAGCTCGGCGCATGCGATCACGGCTGCCAAAGCCTGCTTCCCTCGCTATCACGTCAATCGGGTGCCGGCTGTCTTCCAACATCAATCGCGCCACCTCAAGGCGTAAGTTCTCAATCGCTTTGGCCGGCGACTGACCGGTCTCTCCCTGGAACGCGCGACTGAACTGGCGCGGACTGAGACGTGCGGCTTGCGCGAGCCGCTCGACCGTCAAAGGGGTGCTGAGATTGCACCGCGCATATTCCAGTGCGCTCTGAATGCGGTCCGACTTCGGTTCGAGCGCAAGGAGCGCCGAATGCTGCGTCTGGCCGCCGCCCCGGCGATGGTAGAGAACCAAGTCTCTTGCGACCGCTCGCGCCAGCTCCTTTCCCGCATCTTTCTCCACCATCGCCAGCACCAGATCGATACAGGTCGTGCACCCCGCCGAGGTCCAGACCGAATCATCGATGATATAAATGCGATCTTCGTCCAGCTTCACTTTCGGAAATCGGTCGCGAAAATAACGGGCATAGGCCCAATGAGTCGTGGCGCGACGATCGTCCAGCAAACCGGCTTCCGCGAGGACGAGCGCTCCCGTGCAGATCGATGCAACCCGACGCGCCCTTCCCGGAGCGCTTCTCACAAATTCGACAAGGCCGGGCGAAAAGGTCGGCTTATCGACCAACGTCCCGAGCACGATAAGCGTGTCGAATTCATCGTCACCGAATTTTTTCGTGTCCAAGGTCAGCCCGCTGGAGGTTCTAATAGGCCCGCCGGTTTCGGACAGCATGTGCAGCTCATAGAGCGGTTCTGGCGCAAGCATATTCGCGCACTCGAAGACGGAAACCGTACAGAGACTCAGCACTTGAAAATCCGGGTAGGCGATCAAGCCGATGCGTTGCATGGGAACGAGCCTCCTCTGGATGGCAGGAAGTGGCCTTCATCCTGAACACACAGCCAGCAGCCGCTAGCGGTGGTATGCTCCAGCTCATTGACATCCCGGCGACGTGTTAGAGTTTCTGACCGAAAGACGCGAATAATGTCAGAGACCCGGTGACTGCGGTACCCGCGCACCGCCGCCCAAATCGGTCTTTTCTGGACCCCTGTGGACTCGGATAAGTGCCGTGCACGGACCAAAGTCACCGGGGATTTTGACATCCGTCCAGTGCCACGACAAGTGGCCCGCGCTTCCAAGCGCGGATACCCAAGGCGCGCCAAGAAGCACGTGACTCAGAGCCGACCGCGGCTCACTTCGACAAGCCGAGTTCTTGATATGGGCTGCCATCTTCGCTTCATTTATAAGCACCTTGGGCACGATGGCATTCCCCACCGAGAAGGTGACGCATGCTTTTCGACATTGTGATCCGCGACGGCCTGCTGGTTGATGGCAGCGGGGCGGAAGGCGTCGGCGGCGACGTCGCCGTCCACGATGGACGGATCGCGGCGGTCGGCGGACGCATCGAGGGTCCGGCCAAGAAGATCATCAGCGCTCAAGACCTTGCGGTCGCGCCGGGCTTCATCGACATCAAGACACACTCCGATTTCACGCTGCCCATCAATCCCAAGGCCGAAAGCAAGGTTCGCCAGGGGGTCACCACCGAGATCATCGGCCATTGCGGCTTCTCGGTGGCGCCGGTGCTGCCGGGCAAGGTCCCGCTCATCAGGGACTACCTGAGCGCCAGCGCGCCCTGGCTGCCCTTCCGCGAGACGAGCTTCGCCGACTACCTCGATTCCTTTCCGCGGACGGCGGTGAACGCCGGCATGCTGGTCGGTCACAACACGCTGCGCCTCATGGCCATGGGCATGGAAAGCCGTGCCCCGTCGTCGGCCGAACTTCGGCACATGATCGCGCTCCTCGAGGAAGGCCTGTCGGCCGGGGCGCTCGGACTGTCGTCGGGCCTGTTCACGGCGCCGGGCAGCTACGCCGAGCCGGGCGAGATGGTTGCCCTTTGCCGCACGCTCGCGCGCTACCGTGCCGCCTACTTCACGCATTTGCGGGATGAAGCGAACGGCGTTGTCGAAGCCGCCCGGGAAGCCATCGATATCGCGCGCACCTGCGGCATTCACGTCGAGATCGTGCATCTGAAGTGCTCCGGCACGGACAACTGGGGAAAGGTCGCGGAAATTCTCAACATGATCGCGGCTGCCCGCGCCGAAGGCCTCGACGTGGACTGCGATTCCTACCCCTATACAGCGGGAAGCAATCCGTTGAAGAATCTTCTGCCGTCCTGGGTGCAGTCGGGCGGCCTGGACGACATGCTGGCGAGGTTGCGCGAAGTCGGGACGCGCGCCCGCATCCGCGCGGAGATCGAACGAAGCGGCTTCAACAACTGGGGCCGCCTTCCCTCATGGGACAGCATCAGGATCTCGATTTCGCCCCACCTGCCGCAGCACGCCGGCCGCACCTTGGGCGAGCTTGCGCGCGCCGAGGACCGCGACGGGCTCGATGTGCTGTGTGACTATCTCATCGCCGACCGCGGGGCGACACGCGTGCTCGTAACCTCCATATCGGAAGAGGACGTGCGCGCACTCGTGCGCGACCCGACGGTCATGGTCGGCTCCGACGGCAATTGTGTGTCGGCCGAGGGGATCGTCAGCCAGGGACTTCCGCACCCGCGCTTCTACGGCACCTTCCCGCGCGTGCTCAGCCACTACGTCCGGGATCTCAAACTGTTGCCGCTGGAACGCGCGATCCACAAGATGACCGGCGGGCCGGCCAGGGCCCTGAAACTCGACGATCGCGGATTGCTGAAAGTCGGATACCGCGCCGACCTCGCGCTGTTCGACCCTGCGGATTTTCACGAGCGGGCCACCTACCAGATGCCGCATTGCTATCCAAGCGGCGAACGCACCTCGGTCATCGTCAACGGGACCATCGTGGTGGAAAACGCCAGACATACCGGCGCATTGCCCGGCATCGTGCTGCGCCGCAAAGGTGATGGCAGCGTGGGTTGATCGAACCAGCTTAGTCGCGAAATCGCTTATCCAGAGCAAGGGTGCGCCATTCAGTCCGCGCCGCGGCGTCCTCGACGCCGATCCCGAAGAGAAGCTCGGACCCTGCGACCGACATCAGCGCCCGACCAATCGACAGATCTTAATGCGCTTGACACCTATCCGCCCCAATAGAGAAGGGACAGGCTTCTTCTGGCTGACAGCCTGAACTCGCCATCAAGGTTTCCATGAAGGGAGCGTAGCCATGAACGGGGCTGGACTGCTCGTAGCGGCGCTGGAAAACGAAGGCGTAAAGCAGATATTCGGGGTTCCGGGAGAAGAAAATCTCGATGTCGTCGAAGCGCTGCGCCGCTCGGCGATCAGGTTGGTGGTGACACGCCATGAACAGGCGGCGGCCTTCATGGCCGCGACCCATGGCCGGCTGACCGGTGAGGCCGGCGTTTGCCTCTCGACGCTCGGTCCGGGCGCGCTCAATCTGACGACGGGCGCTGCCTACGCTCTGCTCGGCGCGATGCCGATGGTCATGATCACGGGCCAGAAGGGCATCCTCAGCCGCAAGCAGGCGCGGTTCCAGGTCGTCGACATCGTTTCGACAATGACGCCCTTGACCAAGATGGCGCGCCAGATCGTAAGCCCGGCGAGCATCCCCTCCCTCGTGCGCGAGGCTTTCCGGCTGGCGCAGCAGGAACGGCCAGGGCCCGTGCATCTGGAGCTGCCCGAGGATATTGCACACGAGGACTGGGAGGACATCCCGCTCATTCCGCCTCACCCGATCGAATACCCCGTCGCCCATCCCGCCGCGCTCGATCGCGCGGCTGAGCTCATCCTCAAGGCCCGGCGGCCGCTCGTCATGCTCGGCGCGGCCGCCAGTCGCCCGCGCCTGTCGGACGCCTTGTCGGATTTCGTCGGACGGCTGCAGATCCCGTTCTTCAACACCCAGATGGGCAAGGGCGCGGTCTCAGGCGGCGCCGGGCTCTACATGGGCACCGCCGCCCTGTCCGAGCGCGACTATGTCCATGACGCCATCGACCGCGCCGACCTGATCATCGCCATCGGCCATGACACGGTGGAAAAGCCCCCCTTCTTGATGGGTCCGCACGGGCCCACGGTCCTGCATGTCGGTTACCTGCCAGCTTCGGTGGAAGAGGTGTTCTTCCCGCATGCCGAACTGGTCGGCGACGTCGGGCCCAGCCTCAGGTTGCTGGCCGATCGGCTGGAAGGCCGCCTTGCCAACGCCGCCGCCCTGCTGCCGCTTCGTGAGGAAATCCTCGCCCATCTGACCGATCGGGCGGAAGAGAGCCGTTTCCCGCTGACGCCGCAGCGCATCGTGCACGACGTGCGGCAGGTGATGCCGGAAGACGGCATCGCCTGCCTGGACAATGGCATGTACAAGATCTGGTTCGCCCGCAACTATCGCACCCGGGTGGCGAACACGCTGCTGCTCGACAACGCGCTGGCGACCATGGGCGCCGGCCTGCCGTCGGCGATGATGGCGGCAATGCTGCATCCCGACCGGCGCGTACTCGCGGTGTGCGGCGACGGCGGGTTCATGATGAACGCCCAGGAGCTGGAGACCGCGGTCCGCCTCAAGCTCAACCTCGTCGTCTTGATCTTCGAGGACAAGGCCTACGGCATGATCCGCTGGAAACAGGCGGTCGATCATTTCCCCGATTTCGGCATGACGTTCGACAATCCGGACTTCGTCGCCTTTGCGCGCGCCCACAACGCGAACGGCCGCCGCGTCGAAACCGCCGACGGTCTGGCGCCGACCCTGGAGGCGGCGTTTCAGGAAGGCGGCGTCCAGCTGGTCATCGTCCCGGTCGACTATTCCGAGAATGCCCGCGTGCTCGTCGACGAGTTGCGCCGGCATTCGCCCGGCGCCTGAGGGGATGCGGTTGCGGGCAGAGGGCCACGGATGCTCGGGTTCCCCCTGCGGCAGTGGCCTTCTAGCGTCCCGTGTCTCGCTGAGCCCCGGCGCGTAGTTGCGCCAAGAACTGCTGCGCCTGCGGGTCGGCCGGGTCGAGAGCCACCAACTTTTCGGCCCAGGGCACGGCCAGGAACCAGCGGCGGTCCTGGGCATAGAATATCGCTAAAGCATAGATGACTGCGCGGTCGGACGGTGCCAACGACTGCGCCTTCAACAAGGCCACTTCCGCTTCAGAGCGTCGGCCCAGGCGTTGAAGAGCAAGCCCGTGATTGTAGTGGACGCGCGGTCGGTCCGGCAGCAGCCGCGAAGCTTCGTTCAGCTCGGCGGCCGCTTCAGCCAGGCGATTCTGCTCCGCCAGCAACAGCCCCAGCGAGTAATGCAGCTCGCCTTGGGCTGCTACACGCGTCAGGCCATCTCGCAGGACATGCTCGGCATCGCCCGGGCGTCCCCTCACGCTGTAGAAGCGCGCCAGGTTCAGCCGTCCGGGCGTGAAATCCGGATCGAGTTTCAGTGCCGCAAGATACTCCTGCTCGGCCTCGGCGACGTGGCCCTGGCTCTCGGCAACGACTGCCAGGTTGAGGTGCGCACCGGGCATGTCGAGGGAAACCTGTTGCGCGGCGACATACTCGGCGATCGCCGCCTCAAACCTGGCGCGCTTGTCGGCATCGAACTCGCCCGCCGGCACGGACGCCAGCACGCGTGCGGCCTCGATGCGAACTGCGCGGACGGGATCGGTCAATAACGGGCCAACCTGAGCCAGCCGAGTGCCGGGCCGCATGCCTTCCAAAGCGGCGACGGCTGAACGGCGCACGGCGGGATCGGCATCGTCCAGCGACCGAATGGCCGGCGGGAAAACGGCTTCACCATAGCCGCGCAGCAGCTCGAGCGCGGTGGCCCGGATGATCGCGGGCGTTTGGGGATCGTCCGTCAAGCGGTCGAGCTGTGCCGCGCCGTCAGGATTGCCGGCTCGCCCTGCCGCAAAGGCTTCGGCAAAGTGCGCCCCCTTCGTACGCTCCACGCCGTACCAGCGCTCGATCGCCTCGGTTGCCCAGGCGGCCGGCTTGTCGCCGTGGCAGCTGGTGCAGGCATTCGGTACGCCGAGCTTCGCGGACAGATCCGGGCGGGGGATGACCAGGCTGTGGTCCGGCCGGCTGTGCACACCCATGTAGGTCTTCGCCGGCATATGGCAGCTTGTGCATTCTGCCCCCTTGCTGCCCGGCTGATGATGGTGATGCGACGGATCGTCGAACAGCTTCGCTGC
>Ga0210402_10005284_pt1 | contig 11594 bp, 9 predicted proteins | sample IncBWC7MmetaG_FD_161055 | JGI IMG/M metagenome (GOLD analysis project Ga0210402, IMG submission 161055) | Forest soil microbial communities from Barre Woods Harvard Forest LTER site, Petersham, Massachusetts, United States - Inc-BW-C-7-M | ecosystem: Environmental > Terrestrial > Soil >... | reverse complement strand
GTGCAGAGCGAGAGTTCATTGTACCGAAAGCCAATCGGGCTTGAGTTTCTATGGGCGCTTGGGCCGGTACACATGGGTGCTGGTGCCGAAGAAGACTTCAGCTGATTCCATGACTGTTTCCGAGAGGGTGGGATGGGGGTGGATGGTGAGTGCGACGTCTTTGACCAGGGCTCCCATCTCGATGGCGAGTACTCCTTCGGCGATTAGTTCGCCGGCGCCGGCTCCTACGATTCCTACGCCCAGCACGCGCTCGGTTTGAGGATCGACGATCAGCTTGGTCATGCCTTCGGGGCGATCGAGAGTTATGGCGCGCCCTGAGGCTCCCCATGGGAACTTTGCAACCTTGATTTCGCGGTTTTCTTTCTGTGCCTGAGTTTCGGTGAGGCCGCACCAGGCGATTTCAGGATCGGTGAAGACGACGGCTGGGATGGCATTGGGCTCGAAGGCGACTTTGTGTCCAGCGATGGCTTCAACGGCGGTGCGGCCTTCGTGCGAAGCTTTGTGAGCGAGCATGGGCTCGCCGACGACGTCGCCGATGGCGTAGATTGCGGGGTCGTCAGTTTGTAGCTGCTTGTTCACCTGGATGAATCCGCGTGGACCGATTTTGACTTGAGTTTTCTCCAGACCGGGAATTTCGGAATTGGGTTTGCGTCCGACCGAAACCAAGACTTTATCGAAGAGCATCTCGCGTTCTTTCACTTCAGAACCGTCGAAGGTGACGCGGATTCCGTTGGCTTCTTCTTTTACTCCTCCGACTGTCGTGTTAAGCAGGATGGAATCGAAAATCTTCTCCATACGTTTGTGCAACGGGAGAACGAGATCGCGATCGGCTCCAGGTAGCAGTCCGGGGAGCATCTCGACGACCGAGACTTTGGCGCCTAACGCGGCGTAGACGGTGCCGAGTTCCAGGCCGATGTAGCCGCCACCGACCACGAGCAGAGACCCCGGTACGTCGCTGAGGTCTAGCGCGGATGTGGAATCCATCATGCGCGGGGTTTCGAGCTTGAGGCTGGGAATGATTGCAGGGCGCGAACCGGTGGCTAAGATGATTCGGTCGAAGGTGAGGGAATCTTCGGTGCCATCTGTGCGGCTGACACGCAGCGTATTCGAATTTTCGAATGCTGCTCGGCCTTGAATGTATTCGACCTTCCTTTGTTTCGACAGCACGCCTAAGCCGCCGGTGAGTTTCTTGACCACTCCTTCTTTCCAGGAGCGCAAGCGCGCCAGGTCGATCCTCGGGTCAGCGTACTCGATTCCCCAGTTTTTCGCGTAGCGGGATTCGTCGATCAGCTTGGCAACGTGAAGGAGGGCCTTCGAAGGGATGCAGCCGCGATACAAGCACACACCGCCCGGATTCAGTTCCGGATCGATGAGCGTGACTTTCATTCCGAGGTCGGCGGCGAGGAAGGCGGCGGCATAACCGCTGGGCCCTGCGCCGATCACTGCGATGTGCAAATTCGAAGCGTCTGTCATAAGGGATCATTGACCACAAAGGACACGAAGGTTCACAAAGGAATGCGAGCAGGTCAGTCTAGTATCTTTTCGTGTGACTTGTGCCCTTTGTGGTTTCCAGACTTTCTCATCCCTGAACCGAGAGCAAGAACGGCTGCTCAAAGGCTTCCGCAATCCAGCGGAGGAATCTTGCGGCGTCGGCTCCGTCAATCAGTCTGTGGTCATACGACAAAGACACGGGCAAGACCAACCTCGGCTCAAACTTGCCATTGAGCCACACTGGCTCCATGCTTGAGCGCGAAAGGCCGAGGATCGCGACCTCGGGATAATTCACGATGGGGGAGAATCCTGTGCCACCAATTCCGCCGAGGTTGGTGATGGTGAAAGTACCGCCTTCCATTTCCGCGAGCGTTAACTTCTTTTCGCGAGCTTTCTTCGAGAGCTGGGTAAGTTCGGCTGCAAGCTCGACAATGTTCTTCTTGTCCACATCTCGAATCACCGGGACCAGCAGGCCGCGATCGGTGTCCACGGCAACGCCGATGTTGATGTATTGCTTGTAAACGATGTCATCTTTTGCCAGATCAATGCTGGCATTGAACTGCGGGAAAATTTTCAATGCGGAGGAGCAGACCTTGAGCGCGATGGCGGTGACCGTCATCTTGCCGCCGGCTTCTTCCGCCTTCGGAGCGAAGCGAGCGCGCAAGTGCTCGAGCTCGGTTATGTCAGCTTTATCGTTTTGCGTAACGTGCGGGACCGTGGTCCACGCCTGCCACAGATGCTCCGCGGTCTTGCGCCGAACACCGCGGATCGAAACGCGCTCGACCTTTCCCCACTTGGTGAAATCTGGCAACTCTGCTTGAACGAATTGAGGGCCGCGAGGCGCTTGTGCGGCCGCAGTAACCGAAGCGAGCAGCGCCTTCGAATGCGCCTTCACGTCGCTTTCACTGATACGCCCGCCGGGTCCGCTTCCTTTCACGTCGTGAATGTCAATGCCGATCTCGCGGGCTAATCGGCGAACGTGCGGGGCCGCGGGCACGGGTGTTCGATGTTCGGAGCCTGCCACCTTTTCGAGCTGAGCCGGCATAGTGAAACTCGGAGGCAAGGGTTGCGGTCGATCGGGCGGAAGCGCCTGTTCTTCCGTTTTGCCTTCGGCCTGAATAGCAGCCTGGAAAGCGAGGCGGGCTCCTTGCTGTCCGGAGACGTGTTCGACTGGTGCATGTTTTGGTCGTGCCGCTTGAGGTGTTGCGGCCCCTTCGAGGGTGAAAATGACATCTCCGACTTTAACTTTCTCGCCTTGCTTTACGCGAACTTCTTTGACAACGCCGCTGATTGAAGAGGGAACTTCGATCACGGCTTTGTCGGTCTCCAGTTCCATGACCGGTTGGCCTTCAGAAACCTTGCTGCCTGAAGAAATCATGAGGCGAACCAGATCGCCTTGGGAAATGTTCTCTCCGAGTTCGGGGAGTTTGAATTCGGAGGGGCCGGCGCTAACTGGAGGTCGAGAAGCTCGGCGGTCTGGCGTTGCCGCGGTTGAGGGCGGAGCGTCGGCTGGTGGCTGTGGTGGCTGGCTTGTGGGTTGCTCATCGTTCCTGGGCAACTGCGTCGTGGTGGTTGCGCCTGAGGCCGACGCGGCCACCTGTTGCGCCTTGGGCTCTGACGCTTTCGCGGGTGAGGGCGCCCGCGCCACACTACCGCCCGCGCCGTTCTCGAAGGTGAATATGACCTGCCCGACCTTAATCTTTTCGCCCTCTCTGACGCGAATCTCTTTCACCACGCCGCTTACCGTGGACGGCACTTCGACGACCGCCTTGTCGGTTTCGAGTTCCATCACCGCCTGGCCTTGGGTGATGGTGGCGCCGGGCGAAATCATCAGCCGGACGAGGTCGCCCTGATCAATGTTCTCGCCGAGTTCCGGTAGCTTAAATTCTGTCACTGTGACTCCCTTAGTCTTTAGGGCCGCCGTTTGCGCGGCTGTCGTGCCGGCGGTGCTACGTATGAGCCGGGTTCGGCTTTTCCGGATTGATTCCCAGGTCTTTAATTGCCTTCTGCAGTATCTCCGGTCCGATCTGTTTATCGCGCGCCAGCGCGTTTAGCGTGGCAAGCACAATGTGTTTCGCATCTACTTCGAAAAAATCGCGAAGGGAAGCGCGGCCTTCGCTGCGGCCGAAACCATCCGTTCCCAAGGCCACTAGCGGCCTCGGCACCCACTGCGCGATCGATTCCGGAAGCACCTTCATATAATCGGATGCTGCGACGAAGACACCGGGCGCGTCTTTTAAACATTGCGTAACAAATGGCACGTGCGGAGTATCGCCGGGATGCAGCATGTTCCAGCGCTCGCAGTCGTTGCCATCCTGATACAGCCGCTTGTAGCTCGTCACACTCCACACGTCGGCGGCGACACCGTACTTTTCTTCCAGAATCTGCTGCGCCTTGAGCACTTCGAACATAATTGTTCCACTCCCGAAGAGTTGCGCTCTCAGCTTGGCGTCTTTTTTCGCGGAGGATTTGAAGCGATATAGCCCCTTCAGGATTCCGTCCCTGACCTCCGCGCCGTGCGGCATCTCGGGCATCGGCAAGGGTTCGTTGGTGACGGTCAGGTAATAAAAGATGGATTCCTGATCCACGTACATGCGCTTGATGCCGTCCTGAATGATGACGGCAATCTCATAGGCAAAAGCTGGATCGTAAGCTAGGAGATTGGGCACGGGAAGCGCCAGAACGTGACTATGGCCGTCCTGGTGTTGTAAGCCCTCACCAGCGAGCGTGGTACGACCGGCGGTGCCGCCAACCAAGAAGCCACGCGTGCGCATATCGGCTGCGGCCCAGATCAGGTCGCCGATGCGCTGGAAGCCGAACATGGAGTAATAAATAAAGAACGGAATCGTATTGATCCCGTGGTTCGCGTATGCTGTGCCCGCGGCGATGAATGAGCACATCGACCCAGCCTCGGTGATCCCTTCCTCGAGGATCTGTCCGTTCTTGGCTTCCTTGTAATAGAGGAGCGTGTCCATATCCACGGGTTCGTAAAGCTGGCCGACGCTGGAGTAAATGCCTACCTGGCGGAAAAGCGCTTCCATACCGAAGGTGCGCGCTTCGTCGGGAATAATGGGAACGATGAGTTTGCCGATCTCGGGATCGCGCAGCAATTTTCCCAACAGGCGGACGAAGACCATGGTGGTGGCCACGTCACGACCTTCGGTGCCTTTATAGAACTCCTCGAAGTGGGATTCGGAAACCGGGCTGATTGGCTTGGCTCGTACTTTACGTTCGGGGAGATAGCCGCCGAGCTGCTTGCGCCGCTCCTTCATATATGTGATTTCGGGACTGTCATCGGCCGGGCGATAGAAGGGAGCGTTGTGCAGTTCGTCGTCGGGGATGGGAATTCCGAAACGAGAGCGGAACATTTCCAACTCATCGTCATTCAGCTTTTTCTGCTGATGGGTAATGTTCTTGCCTTCGCCGGCTTCGCCCAGGCCATAACCCTTGATGGTCTTGGCCAGAATGATTGTTGGCGAACCATGGTTCTCGACCGCAGCTTTGTAGGCCGCGTGGACTTTGATCGGATCGTGCCCGCCCAGGCGCATGCGCGCGAGTTGCTCGTCGGAGAGGTGCTCGACCATCTTGAGCAAGCGAGGATCAGTGCCGAAAAAGTTTTGCCGGAAGTAAGCGCCGCTCTCAACGAAATACTTCTGATACTGGCCGTCGCTGATCTCGCCCATGCGCCTGACCAACAAACCATCACGATCGCTGCGGATGAGAGTGTCCCAGTCGCCGCCCCAGATTACTTTGATTACATTCCAGCCCGCGCCACGGAAAATGGCTTCCAGTTCCTGGATGATTTTTCCATTGCCGCGGACCGGGCCGTCGAGGCGTTGCAGGTTGCAGTTCACCACGAAGATTAAGTTGTCGAGCCGCTCGCGTGAAGCCAGTGTGATGGATCCTAACGCTTCGGGTTCGTCCATTTCGCCATCGCCCAGGAAGGCCCAAACCTTTCCGCCGGTTGAGAGCTTCAGGCCGCGATTTTCGAGGTAGCGAATAAAGCGGGCCTGGTAGATCGCCTGGATCGGACCCAATCCCATCGAAACCGTGGGGAACTCCCAGAAATCGGGCATGAGCCAGGGATGAGGATAAGAGGAGAGCCCGCCACCAGGTTTGAGTTCACGGCGAAAGTTCTCAAGTTTCTGCCGGGGGATGCGGCCTTCAAGATAGGCGCGGGCGTACATGCCGGGTGCGGCATGGCCTTGGAAATAAACGAGGTCCCGATCTCCGGTTTCGGTCTGAGCGCGCAGAAAATGGTTAAACGCCACTTCGTACAACGTAGCTGCCGAAGCGAACGTGGAAATATGTCCGCCAATGCCCTCCTGAATCTTATTGGCACGAACCACCATGGCCAACGCGTTCCAGCGCACCAGACTCTTAATGCGTCGCTCCATCTCCTGACTGCCGGGGAACGGCGGCTGCTGAACCGCGGGAATCGTGTTCTGATACGGTGTGGTCGCCGTGAACGGCAGATTCACTCCCGCAGCCCGCTTGGCGTGCAACGACAACTGCTGCAGCAACCGTCCGGCGCGTTCCGGGCCGCCTTCCGCTAAAACATAGTCGAGGGAATCGAGCCATTCCCGGGTTTCGAGCACTTCCAATCCATTCGTCTGGGTCTCAGCCACGTCTTGGTTTCTCCATTTATGAGTCGGAATCTTCCATGATAGACAATCGCGGAAAATTTTGCTGGACGACTCGTCCCTGGAACCGGCTGATGGCTACAATTTGTGCTCAAACGGGAATCCTTAGGCTCAGAGAAATCATCCATAGCGGTGAGCAATGGGCCCTCATTTAGTTTTGATGCCGGTCGCAAGCCGATACCGGTCAACGACAGATCGCATCCAAGTCAGGCAGAACCAAACAATCGATCAAACTCGAGATAAAAGAGGAGACTCTATATGGCGAAGAAACCTGCTTCCAAAATTAATGCCCAGCCGCACATTCATCAGAGGGCGCGAGAGATCCAGCAGTATGGCACCGTGAACCATGCTCTGCCCCTGGAACTGGAAGAGCCGGTCCGTCTGGAAATGACGGAACGACTTAACCTGTTGCTTGCAGACACCATGACCCTTCGCGATCTGTACAAGAAATCACATTGGCAGGTCGCGGGCCCGACCTTCTACCAGCTTCACCTGCTTTTCGACAAGCACTTCGGTGAGCAGTCGGAGCTCGTCGACACTATCGCCGAACGCATTCAGTTGCTTGGAGGCCTCAGCATCGCCATGGCCCCCGATGTGGCGGAGACTACACGAATCGAACGGCCGCCCAAGGGAAGGGAAGAAGTTCCGGTGCAACTCTCTCGCTTGCTGGACGCGCATCAGATCATCGTCGGGGATTGCCGCGAACTGGCGAAGCGGGCTTCCACGCTCGGAGACGATGGGACCAATGACGTAGTCGTCTCCGATGTGTTGCGGACAAACGAACTGCAGGTATGGTTCATAAGCGAACATCTGGTGACGATGCCGCTGTCGGAAGCATTAGATAGTTCCGCAGCCGCGGACTGACTTGCGACCCAGAGTTGTTGTTAAAGGGCCGGTCCCGGATCGGCCCTGATTATTCCCATCCGGGTTTCCTGCCCTTGCTGCTCGTTCTATGCTCTTGACTTCGCCGAGGCTCGCGTTCAAGATTAGGTGTCACTTTGGACAATCACGTGGAAGCGGGCGGTATCCGTCCCGGTTATTTACGAATTCGGAACAGGGGCGGTACACCGTCGATAGTGCTTTTCATAGCGCCGACTCTCGGCGGGTTTTCGCGATAAGGAGTGCAAATTGTTAGCGCCGTCGCGGCTCTAAGTTGCTATTATTGCAGTTACTTCTGCCGACGTGAGAGGGGGCAAAAATGTTTCCAGGCGGACAGAACTTGCGCATGCTGCGTGAGCAACTGGGATTGACCATGAGGGACGTCGAGACGGCCAGCACGCGGATCGCGCAGCGACGCGAGAATGACGAATTTTCCATTCCCCCGAGCCGACTTTCGGATGTTGAGACAAAAGGAGTGATCCCGAGCATCTACCGGCTGTATTCTCTGGCGGTCATCTACCGCCGTGACATCCGGGAACTTTTGTCCTGGTATGGGGTGGATTTGAACGGGATGGCGGCGGATCTGGATTTCGTTATCCCGCCGAAATCGCATGTCTCCGAAGCCTTGGCGAACCTTTCCAGCATTCAGATGCCAATACGTCTCGACCCGAGCTTTGATCCCCGTCGCACCGTAAACTTTGGAAGAATGGTGGAACAGTGGGGCCAAGTTCCTCTTGCGTACTTGGCGCAATTTGCCACCTGCCGGTACACCTATGGCTACATCGGAAGCGACGATTTGACCATGTACCCTATTCTTCCGCCGGGGACTTTCGTGCAGATCGATGAGTCCAAGAACAAGGCGTCGGAAGGAGGTTGGAGGTCGGAATACGAGCGGCCTATCTACTTCGTGGAAACACGGGACGGTCACACCTGTTGCTGGTGCACAATGACGCGCGAAGAAATTATTCTGCAGCCCCACCCGCTATCACCGGTGGCAGCTCGTGCATTGCGGTACCCGCAAGAGGCGGAAATAATTGGCCAGGTCGTGGGGGTAGCGATCAGGCTGGGGGATTGGCGTCCGCTCTTGGATTCTTCAACAAGCTCGAAAGCGCGTGAAGTACTGAACTGAGATGCCGGGCGGATCCGGCGCCTGGGCCAGGGGGCAATAAGCTCGGGTTCGCGGATGCCAGTCGTTCGATGTAGGCGTCAGGCGCAAGTCCTGCCACTTGGCTGGATTGTTTCGCATCCTGCACTAATTTCCGGATCGGCATCGCCAGGACTTTCGAGAGCTGAGAGCGGTGCGCACGCGCCAGCGCTTTTTGTGCCGCCAAATCCCCGTAGACGCGACTAAAACCCCAATGTTCGTAGCTTCCCGCTTTATCCCGCAACCCGGAAAGATACTCTAGCCGGTTCAGGCAGCCGGCCAAGGCTGTCAGAGTGGTTTCTTGCAGGTCCTCGAGCGCCGAATGCAGAGTCATTTTTACGGTTTTGGAAATTCGAAATTACTAAAGTAATCTACCCAAAAGACCTTCCGCCAATACATTATCACGGGGTAATCCCACATAGGAAAGGAAATTACACCGTGAAAATGAGCTCCCGTCTGTCGGTTGTTGCGCTGCTATTGGTGTGCACTTCCGTACCGGTAACTGTGATGGCTGTTGATTACTCGACAGCTGCGGCTTCGTCCGGCCCGATCAGTCTCCCCGCGCCCCCCAGTGCGCCGGTGGATGGCAACCCGACCGGCCCGCCGAGAGTCGTTGCGGGACAGTAGACTTCGCTAAAGCTGTTGTTGTGGGCTGGCGCAAAAGGGTGTATATTCTGCGCGATAGCCCATGCCTGCCTCGCGAATGCTTTGGTATTACCTGTGGATAGCTCCCCACGTCCTGCAGGGGATTATTTTGTTTGCGATGGTGCGTCGCGGACTGCTTCGTCAGTTCCCGATGTTCTTCCTCTATACCGGCTTTGAGATCTTGCAGAGCGCTTTGCTGCTGGTGGTAGCTCATTTTGTGTCCTATTTCGGCACCGTGTATTTTCAGGTGTACGCGGTGGGACTGGCTCTTAGTACGGCTATCAGGTTTGGCGTCATCTATGAGCTGTTCAGCCACTTCTTTCAGCGGTACCCGGCGCTTAATGGAGCTGGGAGATGGTTGTTCCGCGGGGCGACCCTGGTACTTCTGGTGGTTGCCGTTGGGCTCGCGGTCTTTGCGCCCGGCAACGTCATGGATCATGTCTTGAAGGATGCTGCATACGCCTCGTTGAAGACGACAACTTTTGCCGCGGATCGCGCAGTCAGTGTCTTGCAATGTGGTTTGCTGATTTCCTTGTTCTTGTTCTCACGCTATTTCGTTCTCTCATGGCGGAGTCCAGCGTTCGGCATTGCCCTGGGCTTGGGGACGTTCGCGATCGCCGAGTTAGCCACTACGGCCATTCGACTCTATGTCCCCGCCAGCGACGAGACGTTCGATGTCGCTGGCATGGGAATTTATCACCTTTGCGTGCTCGTCTGGATCTTGTACCTCGTGCGCGTCGAGCGGGAGCCACGAATCAATTTGCAAACCCTGCCGAAATACGATTTGGAAATTTGGAATCGGGAGTTGGAGCGTCTCGTACAGCAATGACTTTCACCCTGACTATCACACTCGTCCTCGTCTCGGTCGCATTCGTGGGTCTAGGCTTCTTGATTACGCTGGCTAGGGGCCGGGCGTCCGCGTCCAAGGTTTTAGATAATCCGACCGAGCACATTCGTGCGGTGGACCTTGCGGCATTTCAGAACCTGGTTGATCCCGACGAGGAAGCGTTTCTTCGCACGAATCTGGCTCCAACCGAGTTCCGCAAAATTCAGCGGGAACGCCTGCGGGCCGCGGTAGAGTACGTTTCCTGTGCGGCTCAAAATGCAGCCGTCCTGCTTCGTCTGGCCGATGCCGGGCGTCGCAGCCCCGATCCGGCGACCGCGGACGCTGCTGAAAAACTGGTCCAAAATGCGCTTCGCCTCCGGCTTTACGCTTTACACGCGATCCCTAGACTCTACCTCGGCATGATTCTCCCGGGCGTGCGCATCTCTTCGGTTCGCGTCGCCGAAAGGTACGAGCAGATGACCCGTCTCGTCGTATTGCTCGGATGCCTGCAATATCCCACGCGGGGCATCGCCACAGCGCTCTGATCGGGAAATCGCGTAGCTCGACGTAAGCGTGCGATAGACGTTGTCGTGACCCTCGATGTCACGGACAATTGCCTGGTGCCGCCCGTCCGGCGAATCGTCCTTCGATCCATGTAATCTGCTCCCTGACCGAGTCTCCGATCACGCGACCTGGATCGAGATTGGAATACTCTTCCCATTGGACCCGGTCACCCTGTTTGCACATGCGTTCGACGATCGGTGCTGTGAGTGAAGTGCGCACTACTCGATCAGCATCGCCGCTGATCACCAGGATCGGACCGGTTGCATGGATGTGGCCAACGCTGTTTCTAGCGAAGTACTGTTTAACGAATTCATTGTTCTCCCACCCTGGCTTAAACATTTCGCCGGGTGTCGGTTCGGCGCTCGCTGCCGGGCGCCAGCAGTCCTGCTGGATGTGGCCATAGAGCTCAAGCGCCTTCGCCGTCAGTATGTCGGTAACTTGAAACTGCGGATAGACCGTCTTGGTGCCATACGCCAGAAATATGTCCGCGCCGCTGGGAAGCATCTGACTTTGGCGTGTGTACAGATCTCTTGCGTCTGTGACGCCAGAAATTGCAATGCTTCCGAGATATCCTGGGTCATGGATCTCAGTTTCTTCCTCGGCGACAGCGAGCGCCGCTAAACTTCCTTCGCTCTCCCCCATAACAATCCACCTCATGCCAAGTTGCGGAACTGCGGCACGGGCCGCGGGAATAGAGGCAATGACATCGGTCGCATTCGACTGGACGTCCAGGTATGCATTGCGAAAATTGCTTCCCAGTCCGGCGTAATCCGTGGCAACAACTGCGTAGCCCAGGCTCACATACATCGAGAGAAACGGTCCGTGCACCAGATTCCTCATCAGGGATGGAGCACACGTTCGAGCGACGCCGGTGGCGCCATGAGCCCACGCGATGATGGGCCAACCTTCGGACGGCGGCTTTTCTTCGCTGGGAATTAGAACCACGCCCGACGTCGTGACGTTCTCTCCGCTTGCGGAATGCGAGTGGTAGAGAATCCGAATCGCTGAAACCTCAGGCGGAAGCTCGTATTCATCAAACGATTCCGAGCGGATCAGTTCCCCGATTTTGCCCGATGGGAACGGATGAGGAGTGTCATAAAAGTTTGTGAGAGGTAGATAGCGGAGAATCTCCGATCGCTTAACGGAGGACGGGGGTTGTGTCTGCGTAAAAGCGGGTTCGGCCGTGAACAAGACCGCGCCGCAAAGTAGGAAAGCCGCGAAGGATGATTTCCACCAAGACACAGATTGAAAAATCACAGGGTGTCGGGAACGCTATGCCTTCCAGAACACCATGATTCCGAGAACCACTGGCAGATAGAGAACCGACGCATGAAGGACGCGGCTGGCCATCACCTTCGAGGCAGATGCGGTCAGCTTCCCGACGTGATAAAAGAGGAAGGCC
>Ga0210402_10005283_pt1 | contig 11595 bp, 11 predicted proteins | sample IncBWC7MmetaG_FD_161055 | JGI IMG/M metagenome (GOLD analysis project Ga0210402, IMG submission 161055) | Forest soil microbial communities from Barre Woods Harvard Forest LTER site, Petersham, Massachusetts, United States - Inc-BW-C-7-M | ecosystem: Environmental > Terrestrial > Soil >... | reverse complement strand
CGTGTGGTTTTTCGACCGGACAGCACGGCGGGTACGCACGCCTGCTCCTCGGCGCGGGCGCTCGGGTGGACGAGGCGTCACTGCCCATTGGACTCGATGCGGTCGATTGGGTGCTGCGCGAGCACTTCATGAAAGGCTGAGCGCGTCACATGACGCGATGTCTCAGCTGGTCGTCAAATAGCGGATTTCGCACGCTTTGCCGTGTAAGCCTTTAGGCAGGATAAATTCAGCCCAAGGGCTTTAAATAATCCGGTGACGCGTCTGACCTTGTGTCAGACGCGGCTACCATCGACAAATTTAGCAGCGAGTGGGGTCTCGAGTGCGCGCTCGATGATAAATCAGAACAACACAACTGGTGCCCCTGGCCGGACTCGAACCAGCACGATGTTGCCACCACCTGATTTTGAGTCAGGCGCGTCTACCAATTCCGCCACAGGGGCTTGTCGGCGATCATAGCGGGGAGGGGCAGCCGGTCAACGGCCCCATACCATTGCCGCCTTCACACCATTATATGGGGCGCGGAGCGAAGGACAGAAACAGCGCGCGGCGACCGGCATGAGCGACATGACCATCAGTATGATCCGGGAGCGGCCGGTAGCATCGGCGGCGATCGCGATCGCGGCGGTCGGTGCGGCCACTATCCTCGGCGCGTTAATCTTCCAGTACGGCTTCGGCTTGAAGCCGTGCCCGCTCTGCCTTGAGCAGCGCTACGCATATTACTTCGCCATCCCGCTCGCGGTCATGGTGTTGCTCGGCGATCAGGTCGGCGCCTCGCGCAAGGTGCTGCTTGCGGCGCTCGTCGCCATCGCGCTCGGCATGGCCTGGAACGCCGGGCTCGGCGTTTATCATGCCGGCGTCGAATGGAAATGGTGGGCTGGGCCGCAGGAATGCTCGGGCGCGCTCGAGGATCTCGGCTCGGCGGGCGGGCTCCTCAACCAGCTGCAGTCGATCACGGTCGTGCGCTGCGACGACGCGGCCTGGCGCTTCCTCGGCCTCTCGCTCGCGGGATACAACGTGCTCATCTCGCTCGCGCTCGCAGCCGTCGCGGCGTGGGCGGCGACGCTCGAGTGGCGCCGGCTGCGCTCAGGCAATTTTTGACTGGACAGAGGGTTTGCGAATCTTCCAGCGTGCGCGCATGTACGCGACTGACCCGTCTCTCGCCCTACGCGCTGCCCCGCGGAGCGACTCCGCCTCGCGCAACCATGGCGTGTGGCCGGCTCGGCGAGGGTCCCGGCAACTGTTTTTTCATTGTTCTATACAATGAAAAGAGTACTTTTTCGGTTGCGCAATCCGAGGTTGTGGCATCGCCTTCGCTGATCGATCCTGATCTTTGTCGACGCGAATCACCCGCGCTGGAGGCGCCGAGCTAGGCCGCCTGCGGCGCCGGTAGATCGCTGGTCAGCGCCTGCGCCATGCGCTCGATCAAGGCCAGCACGTCGGGATGCTGTTCGGGCCGCCAGCGCGCAAGCATGTCGGCGAGACCTTGGCGGCGCGCCGCGACGATGCGCTCGCGCATGGCCGCGCCGCCGGGCGTGAGTTGCAGCTCGCCGCTTGCCGTCTTCTCGGCGATGGCGTGCGCGCAGAGCGCGTCCAAGGGCGGGGCGAGCTCCCGCTCCGGAATCTTGAGCTCGGCGCTGAGCGCGGCAAGCGTGATCGGCGCGCGCTCGCCGAGCCGCGCCAGCATCCATAGCTCCGGCGCCGGCAGCTCGACGGCGGCGCGGCGGGCGAGATCGGCGTAAAGGCGCCAGCGATTTTCCCGCGCCACCAAAAGCGTGATGATCCGCTCCAGCTCCTCGAGCGAGGTGGCGTCGCGCGGCATCGCGAAGCTCTCGCCCATGCCTTCGGCGGGCGCGCCCTCGCGCAGCGGGTGCTCGCGCAGTAGCCAGGTCAGCGCGAAGCCCAAGGCCGAGATGCTGGCCGCCACCAGGAACACCGGGCGCAGCGCCGCCATCACCGCGGTGATGTATTCCTCGTGCAAGCTGGGCGGCAGGCCCCGCACCGCGGCCGGGATGATCGTGGCGAGGAAATCCATGCCGGGGCCGGCGAGTTGCGCATGCAGGCGGTTGGCGAAAATGGCGCCGAACAGCGCCACGCCGAGCGCGCCGCCGAGCGAGCGGAACAGCATCGTGCCCGACGTGGCCACGCCGAGATACTCGTAGCTGACGCTGTTCTGCACCGCGATGATCAGCACCTGCATGACCATGCCCATGCCGAGCCCGAGCCAAAGCGCGTCGATGGCGGTCTGCCAGTCGTTGCTTTCGACCGCGAGCAGCGACAGCGCGCCGAGGCCGAAGGTCATCGTCGCCGTACCGAGAATGGGAAACAGCTTGTAGCGGCCGAAGCGGCTGATGATGCGCCCGCTGATCACCGAGGTCACCAGCATGCCGAGCATCATCGGCATCAGCAGCAGACCGGAGGCCGTCGGGCTCACGCCCTTGACGACCTGAAGGTAGATCGGAAGGAACGTCACCGCGCCGAACAGCGAGAGCCCGACGATCAGGCCGACGCCGCTTGCGACCGCGAAATTGCGGTTGGCGAAGAGATGCATCGGCAGGACCGGCTCGCGCGCGCGTAGCTCGGTCGCGATGAAGGCGACGGCGCCGGCGATGCTCGCCGCGAGGAGGCCGAGCATCACAGGCGAGGTCCAGGCGAACGTGGTGCCGCCGAGTCCCGTGAACAGGATGGCCGCGCTGAGCGTGGTGGTGAGCAGGAGCGCGCCCGTATAGTCGATCGCGTGCCGGCGGCGCAGCGAGCGCGACGGCAGCACCGCGGCGATCACCGCCATCGCCAGTATGCCGGTCGGCAGATTGATGTAGAAGATCCAGCGCCAGCTCAAGTGATCGACAAAGAAGCCGCCGACCAGCGGGCCGACGATGGTGGCGACCCCGAACACCGCGCCGAAAAAGCCCTGGTAGCGTCCGCGCTCGCGCGGCGGGATCAGATCGCCGATCACGGCAATGGTGATGACAATCAGTCCCCCGCCGCCCGCTCCCTCGAGCGCGCGAAAGGCGATCAGCTGCACCATGTTCTGCGCGATGCCGCAGAGCGCGGAGCCGATGAGAAATACGGCGATCGCCACTTGCAGCACGATCTTGCGGCCGTAGAGATCGCCGAACTTTCCGTAGAGCGGGCCGGCGACGGTGCTGGTGAGGAGATATGCCGTCACCACCCAAGAGAGATAGCTCAAGCCGCCGAGGTCGCCGACCATGGTCGGCAGGGCCGTCGAGACGACGGTCTGGTCGAGCGCGGCGAGCCACAGCGCCAGAAACAGCGCGCCGAACACCGTCCGAATCGATGTCTGGTTCTGGTTCGAGGCCATCCGAAGCTAGGGGGTTCCGCGCGGCGACATCAGAATGAGCTGAACCATGTCGTGCAGTTTCGATCGATTCTATGGCAGCGAGCTTCGCTATGGTGTCCTACCGACAGTTCGGCCGGTGGCGGCGATGCATATCGGATCCCGCGCGCAACCGGCACGCGGGGTGTTGGTTGACCGACTTGGAGGGCGCAAATATAGAGTTGTCGGAGGGAGCCGTGCTCGGGCAGGGGCATGAACAGCGGACAGAGTGACGGACTCAAAGTCGTCGGCTACTTCGACTGTTATGGCGGCGGGCAGGTAGTCGTGCGCGACCGGATCGCGTATGTCGGTCACATCGCGCCGCCGCACGGAACGAGCATCATCGACGTAACCGATCCCTCCAAGCCGCGCGAGCTGGCAAACATCACAGTTCCCGAGGGCACTCTCTCACACAAGGTGCGGGTCGAAAATGGAGTGATGCTGGTCAATCGCGAAATCTATCCGATCGGCCGCAAGGATCCGAATTTTCGCGGCGGGCTGGAGGTCTACGATGTCAGCCGTCCGGACAATCCAAAGCATATCACGAGCTTCTCCTGCCGCGGGATGCATCGCTTTACCTTCGACGGCCGCTACGTCTACGGCTCGCCGGAAATGGACGGCTATCTCGGCAACATCGTCGGCATCATCGATTTCCAAGATCCGGCGCGCCCCGAACTGGTCGGCACGTGGTGGATGCGGGGGCAATGGTCGGCCGGCGGCGAGACGCCGACGTGGGAGGGCACGGCGCATCGCTGCCACCATCCCATCCGCCACGGCAACCGGCTCTACGTGAGCTATTGGCACGGCGGCTTTGTCATCCTCGACATAGAGGACCTGAGCAGGCCAAAATTCGTGTCCGGCCTCGATTGGTCGCCGCCGTTTCCCTGGCCGACCCACACGGCGCTTCCGGTGCCGTTCGCGTTGCGCGGCCGGCGCGTCATGCTGGTCGCCGATGAAGACGTCGTACGCCTCGGCCCGGCCTCGCCGTCGTTCCTGTGGATCGTCGATATCACCGACGAAACCCGTCCCGTTCCGTTCGCAAGCTTCCAAGTCGAAGAGGAGGACGGCTCGCTGAAACAGGATTACACCGGCTTGCACCAGTTCTGCGAGGAGGTGCGCAGCACGGAAATTCCCATTGCCTGGTTCGCGCACGGGCTCAGAATTGTCGACATCGCCAATCCGCATGCCCCGCAGCAGACCGCATCGTTCATGCCGCCGGTGGCCCAAGGAGCGAAACGCGTTCAGAGTAACGACGTCTGCTATGATGACCGCGGCCTGATCTACCTCATCGATCGCACGCGCGGTCTGCACATCCTTGAGCGGACTTGACCATAGAGGGCTGATCGCCGCTTCCCTGGCGCGGCGCAAGACGCATCGAGACAAAGCAGCGCAATGAATCTTCTCATCCTCAATGCCCGGCTGCGGGGCCGCGACCAACTCGTCGACATCGGCATCGAGCAAGGACGCATTGGCGCCGTCGCCCCCGGGCTTCCCGGTTCGGCGGCGCAGATCATTGACGCGGCGGGAGACCTGGTCGTTCCCGGCTTCGTCAACCTGCATCTGCACGCCGACAAAGCGCTGCTCGGCGAAGTCATGCGGCCGAACGTCTCGGGCACGCTGCCGGAAGCGATCGAGATCACCAACGACTTCAAGCGCAAGTACGATCCGCAGGAGGTGGCGAAGCGCGCCGGGCGCGTGATCGAGACTGGAATCAAGAATGGAACGACGTTCTTCAGGCTGTTCGCCGACGTCGGCACGATCGGCGGATTGCGCGGCGCGCAAGGGCTGCTGTTGGTGCGCGAAAAGTACAAGAGCTATTGCGACATCGAGGTCGTCGCCTTCCCGCAGGAAGGGATCGTGCGCGATCCCGGCGCTGCAGGGTTGCTCGAGGAGGCGATCAAACAGGGCTGCGACGTGGTCGGTGGGCTGCCCTGGTACGAATACACCGACGAAGACGCCCGACAGCACATCGACATCTGCTTCGATCTCGCTAAACGGCACGACCTCGACATCCACATGCTCGTCGACGATACCGACGACGCGAACTCCCGCAGTCTCGAGTACCTCGCGCTGAAGACGATGCGCGAAGAATTTCACGGCCGAGTGACTGCCAGTCACTGCGGGGCGATGGCCGGCTACAACGACGTCTACGCCGCCAAGATCATCGACATGGTCGCGACTGCGAACATCACCATTTCCGCCAACACCCACATCAACCTGGTGTGCTCGGCGCGGCTCGACCGCGAGCCCAAACGCCGCGGTATTGCGCGCGTGAAGGAATTGCTGGCGCGTGGTGTCAACGTCGTATCCTCGCAAGACGATGTCGACGATCCGTACTACCCGTTCGGCAAGCCCGACCAACTCGAGGTCGCCCTCATGATGGCGCACGCCGCGCAATTGACGCTGCCGCATGAGCTGGAACAGGTATTCGACATGGTCACCTCGAACGCGGCGCGCGCGGCGCGATTGCCCGACTACGGCATCATGCCCGGCAACAAGGCCGATCTGGTCGTTGTCGGCGCCCCCTCGGTACGCGAAGCATTGCGCCTGCAGCCGCCGCGCCGGCACGTCATCAAGAACGGCGTCGAAATCGCGCGAACGACCGCGACGCAGGAGCTTCGCGGGCTTTGATCATGGCTTGGGCGGATTGTGGCCCGGGCGCTGGCGGCCCATTCCCGTTCCGCACTGCCGGCCGCTGTCTGCTGCCGGCGGCGACGCGATCAGCTTCGGGCGGGCCGGGGAAGAGGGCGCAAGACTTCCGCCGATGGCTGTGGCATCGTCCTTGCCTCTCCCCCGCCATATCCGTCCAGCATCGGGCAGCGGCGGCCAATGGACTTTGAGTTCTCGCTGTTCCTGAAATCCCTCCCTGCGCTCGCGCGCGGCGCGCTGCTCACTGCCGAGCTCACGCTCGTTTCGATCCTGATCGGCACCGCGATCGGAACCGTGGCGGGCGTGGGACGCCTCTCCAGCCATCGCTTGCTCGCCTGGTCGGTCGCCGCCTACGTGACGCTGATGCGAGGGGTGCCGCTCCTGGTCACGCTGCTGTTCCTCTACTACGGGCTGCCTTCCGCGGGCATCAAGCTCGACGCGTTCACGGTCGGAGTCATTGCGCTCTCGATCACATCCGGCGCCTACATCGCCGAGATCGTTCGCGCCGGGATCCAATCGATCGATCCCGGGCAGATGCGCGCTGCCCGCTCGTTGGGCATGTCTTATGCCAAGGCGATGCGGCGCATTATCCTTCCGCAAGCGTTGCGCCGCGTTTTGCCGCCGATGACCAACGAGGCGCTGACGCTCTTGAAGAATACCGCGCTGGTTTCCACCATCGCGCTGGCCGATCTGCTGCGTTCCGGACTCGAGGTCATGACGTGGCAGGCCAACACCTTTAGCCCGTTCGCTGGCGTCGCTATGTTCTATCTCGCGTTGACCATGCCGCTCATTTGGCTCAATGCCCGGCTCGAGCAGCGCTATCGAATTCATTGACCCCGTGCAGCCGAAATTCGACCTCCTCGTCGCAGACGCCCGCGTACTCAACCCGGATCGCGCGGACGAAGGTTTGCAACGAGCCGACATCCTGATCGACGGCGGCCGCATCGCCCGGCTGGGGCCAGCGGCATGGGAGTTGGCGGCATGAGCCGATCGACCCTGTTGGAACGCGCCGGTGCGAGCCGGGCAGGCATCGAAAGCAGTCCCACGGCGCCGGTCATGGTTCGCATCTGGAATTTGCACAAAAGCTACGGCCACACCGAAGTTTTAAAAGGCATCGATCTGACGGTTCACCGCGGCGAGGTCGTCACCATCATCGGGCCGAGCGGATCAGGCAAGAGCACGTTGCTGTCGTGCATCAACTTTTTGGAGCCGTTCGATCTGGGCGAAATCACCATCGACGGCCAACCGATCGGATGGCTGACCAGCGCCGCCGGCCGGATGCGAATGGGCGAGCGAGAGCTCAACTTGATGCGGCAGCGAATCGGCATCGTTTTTCAGCAGTTCAACCTGTTCCCGCATTTGACCGTGCTGCAGAACGTGATCGAGGCGCCGATCCAGGTGAAGGGTCTTGCCCGCGAGCAGGCCGTGGCAATCGCGCGCGAGCAGCTTGCGCGCGTCGGTTTGCGCGCCAAGGAGAACGCCTACCCGAGCGAGCTTTCGGGCGGGCAGCAGCAGCGCGTCGCCATCGCACGCAGCCTTGCAATGGATCCGAAGGTGATGTTGCTCGACGAAATCACCTCGGCGCTCGATCCCGAGCTCGTCGGCGAGGTTCTTTCCGCCATGCGCTCGCTGGCGGAAGCGGGAATGACGATGATCGTCGTGACGCACGAAATGGCGTTTGCGCGCGATGTCTCCGACCGCGTCGTCTTCATGGACGAAGGCTCGATCGTCGAGCAAGGCGCGCCGGACGTTCTGCTCGCCAATCCGGCCCACGAGCGCACCCGATCGTTTCTGCGGCGAATTATCGACCGGATCGAACCACAATCCGACATCGCCAACCGTCAGGAGTGACAGATGCCGACGCTTTACCGTTCAAGCCTCCTTCTTATGGCAGCCGCTGCCATCCTGGCAGTCCGCTCCCCGGCGCACGCGCAGAACACGTTGGAGACGGTCAGGCAGAAGGGCGTGCTGGTCGCGGGCAGCAGCGCCGAATACCCGCCGTTCGAGTACGTCGCCGATGGCAAGCTCGTCGGCTATGACGTCGACATGGCGGATGAAATCACGCGGCGCATGGGCGTGAAGGTGGCCTGGGAAAAGATCGATTTCAAAGGCATCGTGGCGGCGCTCACGGCCAAGCGTGTCGATGTGCTGATCACCGCATTGACGTGGACGCCGGAACGCGCCGAGCGGATTGCGTTCTCCGACCCCTATTTCGATGCTGGCATTGGTGCGATCACGCCGCAATCGAGCGCGATTGCGAAGGTGGAAGACCTGACGGGCCGCAGGGTCGGCGTGCAGCTCGGCAGCTCCGGCGAGCGATACGTGCGCGAAGCCGTCGGCTCGAAAGTCGGTCAGCTCCTGACCTATGATTCGATCACGCTCGCCATCAACGATCTCAAGAACGGCCGCGTCGAGGCGGTCGTCAATCCATTGCCGGTCCTTCGCTATGCCGTCCGCAACGACACAGGATTCCGCTACACCGCCGTGTGGGACACCCGCGTCGTTGGCATCAACGCCCGGCTCGATGACAAGGAATTGCTCGCCGAAATCAATCGGCACCTGCGCGACCTCAAGAGCGAAGGCTTCCTCGCCAAGCTGGAAACGAAGTGGTTCGGCCCCGGCCAGTGACGGCGGGTGAGGCGTGATGCCGCGGTTGCAGAGCTCGGGTCATCGGCGCAGGCGCGCAATGATCGCGCGCCGCCATGACGGCGTGCGCCGGCCGTGAGCTCACGCTTCGATCTTGTCGTGCGCGGTGGCACGCTCGTCATTCCCGGCGTGGGAACGGTCGCGGCGGATATCGGGATCTGCGGCGGCCGGATTGCCGCTGTCGGGGAACTCGCCGCGGCGGCGGCGGACGTGGTCGACGCCGCCGGCAAAGTCGTGCTGCCGGGAATCTTCGATCCGCACGTCCATATTGGCAACGAGCTCTCGTTCGAACAGGAAGCACAAAGCGAAACCCGGGCGGCCCATCCTCGGCGGCATCACCACCGTCGGGGTCATGCTGCGCAGTCTCGAAGATTCGTATTTTCGCCACTTTCCGGCATTCCGCCGCGCGATGGACGAGATGAGCTACGTCGATTCGGTGTTTCATCTCCAGATATTCACCGAGCAGCAGATCGCGGAAATGCCGGACTATGCGCGCCAATACGGCGTCCGGTCATTCAAATTCTACATGTCCGGCATCCCGGGTATCGTGAATTCCGTCAGCGACGATGTCTTGTTCGCGGGCTTCAAGCAGGCCGCATCGATCGGCGCCGATGTGGTGGCCTGCGTGCATTGCGAGACCGGCGCTCTGATTGAGCGAGCGCGCAAGGAGCTCCTGGCGCGCAAACCGCAAGGGACCCTCGCCGACTGGGAAGACGCGCATCCCGCCGCTGCCGAGGCGCTGGCGATCCGCGCCGCCGCCTATCTGGCGAGACTCGCGGGCGTCCACCTCTACGTCGTGCACGTTTCAAGTTGTCAGGGGCTCGAAGCCGTGCGTGCGGCGCGCCGCGAAGGCGCACGCCTGACCGCCGAGACGATCACGCCCTTCCTCGGCATTTCGAGCGATGATCCGATCGGCTTCCTGGCCAAAATGGTGCCGCCGGTGCGCACGCCGGAGCACAGCGCGACGTTGTGGGAAGCAATTCGCGACGGCACCATCGACACGGTCGGGACCGACAACACCTCGCGCCGACGCGCTTCGAAACAAGCCGAGGCCGGCTTGCACGGTTCACGCCCCGGCCATCCCTCGCTCGGCACGCATCTTCCGGCCCTCCTGCATCATGGCCGCTGCCATGGAATTGCGCTCGAACGGCTCGTGGAGATTGCCACCCGGGCTCCTGCTGTGGCCTACGGCATCTTTCCGCGCAAAGGCACGATCGCGCCGGGCTCCGATGCCGATCTCGTCGTGGTCGATCTCGAGCTCGAGAAAGTCGTTCGTGCCCAGGACCTGCGCGGCATGTCGGACTTTTCGCCGTTCGAGGGCAAGATGCTGCGCGGCTGGCCGGTGGCAACCATCAAGGCCGGCCAGGTCGTGGCGAGGAACGGCCAAATCATCGGGCAACCGACCGGCCGCTACCTTCCGCGCGCGGTGTCTTGACGGACGATGCTGGTGCCGACCACGATCACCCGCCGCAGCGGCGCGATGGCAAAGAGAAGGCGCAATCGTCCTGGCTAAAATCTAGCCGATTGCTCCATGCGCCAGCATAAGGATCGAGCTTGCCGCTGACCCTGCTGTCCGCTACGCCGGCAGCGACAATCACCCGACGCCCATCGATGGCGCATCGGACCCTCAGGAGCCTCGCATGATCATCAGCGCCGTCCGCCACGCCGGGCTCGGCGGTCTGCTTACCGCCGCTCTCGGCCTTGCTACTCCGGTCTGCGCGCAAACCGCGGTGAAGTTTTCGCTCGATTGGAAGTACGAAGGGACACAGTCTCCTTTCCTACTGGCGCTGGACCGCGGTTACTTCAAGGCGGAAGGCCTCGATGTGACGATCGACACGGCCGGCGGTTCGATCGAGCCGATCAACCGCATTGCATCCCGCACTTACGATATGGCCTTCGCCGACATCAATTCGCTGATCAAGTTCCGGGATCAGAACCCGCAGACGCCGCTCAAGGCGATATTCATGATCTATAACAATCCCCCGTTCGCGATCGTGACGCGCAAAAGCCGCGGCATCACCTCGCCCAAGGAACTCGAGGGAAAGAAGCTCGGTGCACCAACGGCGGACGGCGCCTACGCGCAATGGCCCATTTTCGTGAAGGCGAATAATATCGATGCCTCCAAGGTGGACGTCCTGAATGTCGGCTTCACGGTGCGCGAGCCGATGCTGGTGTCCGGCCACGTCGACGCGATTACCGGATTTTCCTTCTCCACCTACATCAACGTAAAGCATAGCGGCGTGCCGCAGGACGACATCGTCGTCCTGCTGATGGCCAATTACGGCGTCAGCCTGTACGGCAATACGATCATGGTGAATCCGTCATTCGCCGCCGACAAGCCGGACGCGGTCAAGGGATTTCTCCGTGCCTTTCTCAAAGCTCTCAAGGAGAGCTCGAAAGATCCGGCCGCTGCCATAGAGTCCGTGCTCAAGCGCAACGAAACGGCCAACAGAGAGATCGAGCTCGACCGCCTGCAACTGGCGCTGCGTGACAACATTCTCACGCTGGAGGTCAAGGCGAACGGCTTCGGCGGCGTCGACCCGACGCGGCTTGATAAGGCGATCGATCAGATCGCGCTGACTTACACCTTCAAGTCGGCAATGCCGAAAGCGAGCGATATTTTCGACGCATCGTTTCTGCCGCCGGCGGCCGATCGCAAGGCCGATTGAACCGGTCAGCTCGGTTACGGCTGCAGCTCGGTGTCCCAGTAGAGGTAGTCGAGCCAGCTCTCGTGCAGATAGTTCGGCGGAAAGCGCCGCCCGTTGCGATGCAGATGGTTGACGGTCGGCTGGAACGGCATCTGCGACGGCCACATCTTGGCCTCGTCCATCGTCAGGTTGCCTTTCTGCAGATTGCAGGGCGAGCAGGCGGCAACCACGTTGATCCAGGTCGTGTGCCCGCCGCGCGAGCGCGGCAACAGATGATCGAACGTGAGGTCCTCGCGCGAGCCGCAATATTGGCAGCTG
>Ga0210402_10005280_pt1 | contig 11602 bp, 10 predicted proteins | sample IncBWC7MmetaG_FD_161055 | JGI IMG/M metagenome (GOLD analysis project Ga0210402, IMG submission 161055) | Forest soil microbial communities from Barre Woods Harvard Forest LTER site, Petersham, Massachusetts, United States - Inc-BW-C-7-M | ecosystem: Environmental > Terrestrial > Soil >... | reverse complement strand
GCCCATGAACTCGGCACTCCGCTATCCACCATCCTGGTGGTGGCGCGCGAACTGGAGCGCGAGATAGAGCCCGACTCCCGGTTTGCCGAGGATATCCGCCTTCTGCGCGAGCAGGCGCAGCGCTGCCGGGTCATTCTCGGCAAGCTTACCGAACTGCCCGCCCCCGGCGAGCCGTTCGAGCGGATGAAACTGTCGGCCTTGATCGAGGAAGTGGTTGCGCCGCACCGCGGGGCGGGCGTCGCCATCGAGGTCGAGATTGCCAAGGACGATCCCCGCGAGCCGGTTGGGGCACGCAATCCCGCTGTCCTGTACGGGCTCGGAAATATTCTCGAAAACGCGGTCGATTTCGCCCGCGAGCGCGTCCAGGTGACGGCGACCTGGACCGATGACAAGGTCGTGGTCGTGGTTAACGACGACGGATCGGGGTTTCCGCCGGAGATCATCGACCGCATGGGCGAGCCTTACGTTACGAGCGAGCGCGGGCGGCGCATGCGCGGGCGCGAGATGCCAGGCCTCGGCCTTGGCTTTTTCATCGCAAAGACGCTGCTGGCCCGATCCGGCGCCAAAATATCGTTGAAAAACAAAGAATTTCCCCAGCGCGGCGCAATCGTTCGGGTGCGCTGGAAGCGAGTTGATTTCGAGCGTCCGTTGATTTCGGAGCCGCCCGAGGGCACAATGCTCGATGCGGAGGAGGTGGAGAAAAATGAAGCCGGTTCGAAGCCGGCAGGGACGCCGGAGTCCGAAAGTGCCCACAAAACCGAAACGCCGCCCCTTGCCGAAATTTATTGATCGCATACCTATTATGGACCGGACAGATATGAATTGATGACGATCATTGACTGAGGCGCAACCAATCATGACGGAAAACCTCGTTGCGGCGATCCCGGGCGATCGCACGCTGTTGATCGTCGAGGATGACAAATCGTTCCTGCAACGTTTGGCCCGGGCCATGGAAGGGCGCGGATTTACTGTGACGACCGCCGAGTCCGTGGCGGACGGTCTTACGGAGGTAGAGAGATCGGCGCCCGCCTTTGCGGTCGTCGACATGCGGCTTGGCGATGGCAGCGGTCTTGACGTGATTTCGGCGCTCAAGCAGCGCCGGCCCGATGCGCGCGGCATCGTTCTCACTGGATACGGCAATATCGCGACGGCGGTGACGGCGGTAAAGCTTGGCGCGGTCGACTATATGTCGAAACCCGCCGACGCGGACGACGTCGCGGCGGCGCTTCTGGCTCTCGACGGCCACAAGGCTGAGCCGCCCGCAAATCCGATGTCGGCCGACCGGGTCCGATGGGAGCACATCCAGCGCATCTACGAATTGTGCGGGCGCAACGTCTCCGAAACGGCACGACGTCTCAATATGCATCGCCGCACGCTGCAGCGGATTCTGGCAAAGCGCGCCCCCAAATAAGCGCTCGCCCAGCGAACCTGGTAGACCAATTCGGTGAAATCATCGCTGCCGTCTCCCAACTGAGGCTCAGTCACTCCTGGTCATGGCCCTCGGCGTCAGCCTAGATCTGGGGAACTTTACCCGGCTGCGCGTAATACCTCGCGTACGTGCCGGTGCGGTGGCGTGGAGCCAGCTCCAGGAGGCGCCGATTCGCCATTCGGGAACAGTTGAGGTAGTCCTTGTTCGAGAATGAGGTCCGATCGATGGTCGATAAGAAGTCTGATCAGGTGAGCAGCCCCGATGGCGAGCATGACGATATCGTCTATCCATCCGCCGTACCGTTCGTATTGGTGCACCTGACCTGCATCGCGGCCATCTGGACGGGGATCACCTGGCAGGCGGTTGCGATCGGCGTCGGTCTTTACTGGTTGCGAATTTTCGCGATCGGGGCCGGATATCATCGATACTTCTCGCACCGCGCCTACGCGACCGGTCGCGTGGCCCAATTCGTGCTCGCTGCGGTGGCGCAGAGCACGGCGCAGCGCAGCGTATTGTGGTGGGCCGCCAAGCACCGGCATCACCATCTGCATTCCGATACTGTCCAAGACGTGCATTCGCCTCGCCACAAAGGCTTCTTATACAGTCATGTGGGATGGATCTTCGCCGCCCAGCACGACACGACCGACCTCGTGAAGATCGCCGACTTCGCGCGCTATCCGGAATTGATGTGGTTGCACAGATACGAACTCGTCCCGGCGATCATCCTTGCCGTGCTTTGCTTTCTGGTCGGCGGCTGGCCGGGTCTCATCGTCGGGTTCTTCTGGAGCACGGTTGTGCTCTACCACGCGACGTTCTCCATCAACTCGCTCGCGCATGTGTGGGGAAAGAAGCGCTATGTGACGGGCGACGATTCGCGGAACAACTGGTTTCTGGCGACCTTCACCATGGGGGAAGGCTGGCACAACAATCATCACGCCTACCAAAGCAGCGCCCGGCAGGGGTTCCGGTGGTGGGAACTCGACCCGACCTATTACATCCTGAAGGTGCTGTCGTGGATCGGCCTGGTGTGGGACCTGAAGTCGCCGCCGGCCGCGGTGCTGCGCAACGAGCATCGGCTGGGCTCTCGGGTCATCAATCGCGCCGCCTCACAACTCGCCGAGAGCTTCCAGCCGGACCGCATCGCCGCTGCGATCGGAACGGCGCTCGATGGCACGAGCCTCTCGGCGCTGCGAGAAAAGCTCTCCGAAACGCAGCACCGTGCCGCGAACGTGTTGGCGCACCTGCATCTGCCGCACCTGCCGACCCGCAACGAGGTCCTGAGCCGAGCGACGGCCATGTTCGCCAGAACGCCCTCTATCGACGACATCGTCGATCAGGCGCACGCGCTGATCCTCGACGCCATCGGGGCGCGGCTCTGCCCGGCCGTGGCCCATTGAGATCGGGCACGCGAGGAGACTTCAGATCTTCAGATCTCGCTGCCGTAGGGTCCTTGCGGATCGCAGAGCGTCTGCAGCCGCCCCGCGGCGGCGCGCGCGAACGCCAGCGTGACGCTTTTGCGGGTGGCGGCCTGCAGCCTGTGCTCCGGCGCCTCGCGCACCAGTTCGGCCCCATAGCTGTCGGCCAGAATGAGCCCGGCGTCGGCTGGGAAGATATCGAGCGGCACATGCTCCGCGGTCGCGAAGAATAGGCGATCACAATGCATCCGGTAGTCGGTCCATTTCTGATCGGCGCGAAAATCCTCGATCGAGGACTTGATTTCCACGATCCAGATTTCTCCGTCGCCCCCGAGCGCTACGAGGTCGGCGCGGCGTCCGGACAACAGCGGCAGCTCGGCGACGCAGGACAGCCCGAGTGTCATCAACAGACGCTGTGTCCCGCGCGAGACCGCGAGCGCCGTCGGTGACTGGCGGCGATCGAGCAGCGCAAGGAGCGGTGAAATCGTCGGCATCACGAAATCGATCCTGTTCGTCGACCTCCCAATTCGGGCACTGACGGTTACATTCTTGAGCCGAACATTCCATGGTGAGCGGAAGCCCACAAGGCCCATAGAGCGGATCCCGATCGCTTTGAATCACATGCCGGCGTCGTCGCCGGGCTTGTCCCGGCGACCCCGAAATTTAAGGCACAGAGCAAGAATAATCGGGGTGGCCGGGACAAGCCCGGCCGCGACCCAAAAGGGACGTCGAGTGCTTCTACCTCACCGGAATTCCGTCTGGCGGGAAAGCGACCACGCTTGCCGGCGACCCCGCCTTGCCGCACTGTGCGGCCCGGGAGGGCATGGCGATGACCGTGATCGACTACGAAGCCGAATACGACAATCGGGCGCGCGTGCCCGAGCATCCGCAGATTTTTGCCCGCTGGGCGACCGACTCTCAATCCTACCGCGCCCGGTTGCCGGCGTCGCGCCAGGCGCGCATCAGCTACGGCCCGACGGCCCGCGAGGTCATCGATCTGTTCGATATCCGCCCCGACGCCCCGCTGGCGGTGTTCATCCACGGCGGCTGGTGGCGCAACTTCGAGCCGTCGTTGTTCAGCCACTTTGCGGCGGGGCTCAACGCCCACGGCATCGGCGTCGCGCTGGCGGGGTACAATCTTTGTCCGCAGGTGAGCATCGCCGACATCATCGATGAGATGCGCCGCGCGCTGCTCGCCTTGTGGCTACGTTATGGCCGGCGCATGCTGGTGTTCGGTCATTCGGCCGGTGGCCACTTGACCGCCGTCCTGGTGGCGACCGATTGGCCGATGTTCGATGCCGCCGCGCCGGCCGATCTGGTGCCGGCCGGATATGCGATTTCGGGCGTGTATGATCTCGCGCCGCTGGTGCACGTATCCGTGAACCAGGATCTTCGTCTCGACACCGGCGGCGCACGAAAAATCTCGCCGGTCTTGTGGCCGGCGCCGCGAGGCCGCGTGCTCGATGCCGTGGTGGGCGCGCGCGAGTCGAATGAATTCCTGCGCCAGAGCCGCGTCATCGCGGATGCCTGGGGCAAGGCCGGCGTCGCGACCCGCTACGACGAGATCGCCGGCGCCGACCACTTTACCGTACTCGACCCGCTCACCGATCCGAACAGCCCCATGGTGGCGCGCCTTCTTGCGCTGGTGCCGAAGCCGTAATGCGGTCGCCGGCCGGGAGCCTTCGTCAAGATGGTTATTGTGACATGTCAATCCGCCGCGGGGTCACGCCCCGGCCGCCCGCCGCCGCATACCTCTGGCACGACCGGGCGCCTTGACTGGGGGTTTTCCCCTATCCCCGCTCCGCTTTCCTTGTTCGCGCAAGCGTGTCACCATTGCGACCTAGGCGTGGGAGAAGACCATGCGCACACACACGATGCTTTTCGCCGCGGTCGGCGGCTTGGCGCTGGTCGTGGCGATGTCCGTAACCGGCGATCCTTTGATCGATCAGGCCGCCGCTCAGGTGCGCGGCAAGCCGCCCGCGGTCGCCGACGTGGATGTGGAACTCGTGATCGCGGTCGATGTGTCCTATTCCATGGACCCGGACGAGCAGGCGCTGCAGCGCGAGGGCTACATCACCGGGCTGACTTCGCCGGAATTTCTCAACGCCCTGCAGCAGGGCGTGCACGGCAAGGTCGCGGTGACGTATTTCGAATGGGCGGGCGCGACCGACCAGCGGGTCGTGGTGCCGTGGCGACTGATCGACGGCCCTGCCGCCGCCAAATCCTTCACGGACGAGATCGCGGCCGCGCCCTACCGGCGCGCCTACCGCACCTCGATTTCCGGCGCGCTGCATTTCGCCCTTCCGCTGTTCGAAGATTCAGGCGTTCGCGGCCTGCGCCGCGTCATCGACGTGTCGGGCGACGGCGTCAACAACCAGGGCGATCTGGTGACGATCGTGCGCGACGAGGTGCTGGAGCGCGGCATCACCATCAACGGCCTGCCGATCCTGCTCAAGGGCCCTTCGATCGCCACCATGGATATCGAGGACCTCGACATCTACTACGAGGACTGCGTGATCGGCGGCCCGGGCGCTTTCGTGATCCCGATCCGGGAGCGCGACCAGTTCCGTGAGGCGACCCGCACCAAGCTGGTGCTGGAGATCGCAAGCCGCGAGGTGGCGCCGCGGATCATTCCGGCGGCGGCCGATAAGCCGCGCATTTCCTGCAGCATCGGGGAACGCATGTGGCAGCAGCGCTGGGGCGGGATGGATTTCAGGTGAGCTGGAATCGGCCCACCGCCCGCTCCCGCGCCTTCGCGGCCTCCACCTCACGGTCGCGCGGGGGCGCGTTGGTGACCAGGGAGGCGAGCAGCTCACGCGCCGTCGCGGTCACCTGATCCACTGCGCGGTCGAAGGCGGGCTGGTTGGCCTGGGAGGGCCGCGCAAAGCCGCTCAGCTTGCGGACAAACTGGAGGGCGGACGCACGGATTTCGTCATCCGTCGCCGGCGGTTCGAAGTTGTGCAGGGTTTTGATATTGCGGCACATGACCTTCCCTCTCACCCCGGCTCCATGCCGTGGGTTTTGAGCACCGGCGCGGCTTCTGGCGCGGTGAGGAAATTCAGCAGCGCGCGTGCAGCGTCGGGGGCCGGTGCTGCCGCGTGGAGGCCCGCCGAGAACACGGTGACGAATTGGACATCGGCCGGTAGCGGTCCCAGATACTCGATGCCCTTGACCGACATCAGCTCGCTCATCTGGGTGAAGCCGATCTCGCCTTCGCCGCGCGCGACCGTTTCGCCGACCGGCAGCCCCGGACCGATCTGGATGATCTTCGGCTTGAGCTGATCGGCGATGCCCATCTTCTGGAACAGGGTCGGCAGATAGACGCTGCTCGGTCCGGACGACAGCACGATCGACTTCGCGGCCAACAGAGCGTTGCGGAGCGCAGCGGCCGAAGAAATGTCGGGCCGCGGCGCGCCGGCCCGCACCGCGACGCCGACGCCCGATTGCGCCAGGTCGATACGGCCCACGAGCACACCTTGCTTGACGAAATCGTCAATGCGCGCGGCCGGAATGACGACGATATCGGCGATTTCGCCGCCGGCGATCCGCTTGACGATATCGACGGTACCGCCCCAGTCGATGGTGACCCGGTGTCCGGTGCTCCTCTCGAAATTGGGCACGAGTTCGCGATAGGGCTCCCGCACGGCGTTGGAGGCGATCACCTTGATCTCGGCGGCGCCGGCCGCGGGAGCCAAGGCCGCCGCAAGAGCGGCGGCGACGGCGTGGAGGGTCGCTTTCATGAGAGGCTCCGTTTCATGCTTGTCATTCATACAACGTGCCGGCGCCGCCCGGTGACGTCTTGCGCGCTCACCGCACCAACCGCGCCACAATCTCCACATGAGCAGAATAGCGGAACTGATCGACCGGCGTCACCTCGCCGAGCCGATAGCCTCCGTCGATCAGGACTTTGGCATCGCGTGCGAAGGTGGCGGGATTGCACGACACCGCGACGATGACCGGGACGCGGCTTTTGGTAAGTTCGCGCGCCTGCGCTTCGGCGCCCTGGCGCGGCGGATCGAAAACTACAGCATCGAAGCCGGCAAGCTCCTGGGCGACGAACGGACGGCGGAACAGGTCGCGCCGCTCCGCCGTGATCGGCTTCAAACCGCTGGTGGCGGCGCCGGCTCGGCGCAATGCCTCGATGGCGCCCGCGTCGCTGTCGGCCGCGAGGACACGGGCGCGCTCAGCAAGCCGCAGCGCGAACGGTCCGACGCCGGCAAACAGGTCGGCGACCGCCTTGGCATTGCCCACGTGCTCCAGGACGAGTCGCGCCAGCGTCTCTTCGCCGAGCGCCGTCGCCTGGAGAAATGCGCCCGGCGGGAGCGCCACGGTGGCACGCCCCATCCGCACCGTCGGCACCGCGCGCTGCGCCACCAGCTCGCCGTGCCGGGTGATGCGCGCCAGCCGATGAGTCTCGGCAACGCGGGCGAGCGCAAGCGCTAGCTGCGGAGTGAGCGGGCCAGAGCCGCGCACGTCGACGTCGATGCCAGTCTCTGTCGCGGTCGCCTGGATGTCGAGCGGCTTTGCGGCGGGCTCGAGCGCCTCGGCGATCGCCCAGGCGGCGTCGATGGCGCCGGCAAGCCCGGGGGCTAAGATCGGGCAGCGATCGATCGGAATAATCCGGTGGGCATGGAGTGCGGCGAAGCCGACTTGCAGGATGTCGTGGGTGGCGCGCCGTGCATGCAATACGGCACGCCGCCGGCCCTCCCCATGGGCATCGATGAGGTCGGCAACGCTCGCCGCGATGCCGGCATGGCGGAGCTGCGCGACCACGGCCTCGCGCTTCCAGGCGCGATACGACGCCGCGTCCCAATGCTGTAGTGCGCAGCCCCCGCACACGCCGAAATGCGGACAGATCGGTGCGATGCGCGCCGGGCTCGCGGTTTCGACGCGCAGCAGGTTGCGCCGATCCGGATGGCCGGGCCAGGGATCGACCTCGACGATTTCGCCCGGCAGCGTATATGGCACGTAGATCGCGCCCGCATCCGACGTCGCAACGCCGTCGCCGCGGGCGCCGAGACGGTCGATGGCAAGGCGCTCAACCAAGCTTTGCTCCGATGAAAAATTCAAGATTGCCGTCGCCGCCCGCGATCGGGGAAGGAAAGCTCACGATGTCGCGGCAGCCGAGCGAGGCGGCATGGGCGACGATCTCGGCGACGACCGCCGCATGAACGGCGGCATCGCGCACGATTCCCTTCTTGATATGGACGCGCGGCGCTTCGAACTGCGGCTTCACCAGGGCGATAACATCGGCCGGCCGGGCCGCGAGCGCGAAGGCGGCGGGCAGCACCGGCTTGAGGGAAATGAAGCTCACGTCGACGGTGATGAAATCGGGCCGTTCGGCGAGCCGCTTCGGATCGAGGGCGCGGATGTCGGTGCGCTCCAATGAGACGATCTTCGGCTCGCAGTGCAGGCGCGGATGAAGCTGGCCGGTGCCGACGTCGACCGCATAGACGCGCCGTGCGCCGCGTGCGAGGAGCACCTGCGTGAAACCGCCGGTCGAGGCGCCCACATCGAGACAGACGCGGTCCGCGACCGAGACGCCGAAGCGGGCGAGCGCGCCGTCGAGCTTGACGCCGCCGCGCGATACCCACAGGAAGGCCGGCTCCGCTTCGAGTGCCGCATCCACCGCGATAGGGTCGGACGCCTTGCGCACCAGCACGGCGTCCGCCGTTACGAGCCCGGCCGCGATCGCGGCCTGCGCCTTGGCGCGGCTTTCGAACAGGCCGCGTTCGACGAGGAGGATATCGGCGCGCTGACGAAGGGGCATTTTGACCATGGACCTCATTAGTTGAATTAGTTGGAGCGTTTCCCGATTAGCTTCACCTCACTTTGCTGTCATCGCCCGGCTTGACCGGGCGATCTAGTCATGTACGTCATCAAAATTGAAGGAAAGTACATTGCGTAGGGGCGGGCCTTGTGCCCGCCCGCACCGCCGGGGGCTGGGGCCCACAGGACGGTCACAAGGGCCGCCCCCATTGGCGCTAACTTACGCTGAGCCGCGCAGCCAGGACTCCCTCCCCCCTTGTGGGGGAGGGTTGGGGTGGGGGGTCGAGGGCTGTGGCACTGCGGGTGCCCCATGGCACGACCCCCACCCCCGACCCCTCCCCACAAGGGGGAGGGGAGGCCTTCGCGGCCCCGTTACGGCGTAAGTTAGCGCCAATGAGGGCCGCCCCTACGAAGGCGAATGTCTTTGCAGACCCTTCAATTTAGTTGACTCGCTTCACTAGTAAACACCGATCAGTGGATACTGGATTGCCGGTCAAGCCGGCAATGACAATTAAAGGATCAACCAAATCGAAAAACGCACTCGCTCTCATCCTGTCTCATCCTGTCAGGATGAGGGCTACAGGTGAAGAAGCGTGTCCAGCCCTAGCGCAACCACCACGGCTCAACTAACATTCGCTCTGGAACGCGCAAGGTCTCGCGGGCGCGTGTGCGGTCACGTCCCGCTTTCGCCTGCTGCAATTTCTTCCCTCAAACAGGAACCGAAATGAGCAATCTGCCGATCTTTGAGATGTTGGCTCTGGCCTTTGCGCGCGAGGGCGTCGATACGCTGTTCAGCCTGATGGGCGACGGCAACATGCATTGGGCCACCGCAATGTCGAAGATCGGCGGCATGCGTGTGTTTCACGCCCGGCACGAGCATTGCGCCTGCGGCATGGCGATGGGTTATCACAGTGCGACCGGCAAGGTCGGCGTCGCCACTGTGACTTGCGGTCCCGGCGTCACCCAGATCGTGACGGCGCTGACTACGGCATCCCGCGCCGGCATTCCGATGGTGGTGTTCGCCGGCGAAAGCCCGATCAACGCCCGATGGTACAATCAGGCACTCGACCAGGCCCCGCTGGTGACGGCGACCGGGGCGCATTATATCCGGGCGCACAGCACAGCGCGCATGTACGATTCGGTGCGTGAGGCGTTCTATGTGGCGCGTTACGAGCGCAGACCCGCGGTGCTCGGGGTTCCGTACGATCTGCAGAAGCTCCCGTTGCCCGGGTCGCCGGAATACGTGTCGTCGTCGTCACTGGTTCCCGAGATCGGCCGCACGCCGCCAAGTCCCAAAATGCTTGGCCGGCTGGTCGAGCGCCTTGCCGCGGCGCAGCGCCCGATCATCATCGCGGGCCGCGGTGTGGTGCGGTCAGGTGCGCAAGCCGCGATCGAGGAGTTGGCTCAAGCAAGCGGCGCCTTGCTGGCGACCACACTGCCGGCGCGCGGCATGTTCGACCACAATCCCTTTTCGATCGGCGTGGCGGGCGGCTTTTCCTCGGAGATTGCCCGCGAGCTGTTTGCTGAGTCCGATCTGGTGATCGCCGTCGGGGCAAGTCTCACCCACTACACGGTCGATGGCGGTGCCCTTTTCCCCAGAGCATTTGTGGCGCAGATCGATGAACGGCCGCGCGGCCTGAAGGACGGCCTGCCGGCCGCCGACCTGTTCGTGAGGGCGGATGCAAGGGCCGGTGTAGAGGCTGCTGCCCGTGAGCTGACGCGATACGGCACGAAAATCGGGTTCCGATCACCTAAGCTGGCGCAGCGGATCGCGCTGGCGCCGCCCGACACCGCGCTGTTCTCAATCGAACCCGGCACCTTCGATCCCCGCCATGTGGTGGCGGAACTCGATCGCGTGATCCCGAAGGACTGGGAGATGGTGAGCGGTTCGGGCCACTCGGCCTATTTCCAAACTCACATGCGCGGCCGCAGGCCCGAGCAGTTCCACGTGATGCGGGAGTTCGGGGCGATCGGCAATTCGATCTCCATTGCGATCGGCGTGGCGGCCGCCAAGAACAATGGGAAAGTCGTGCTGATCGAAGGCGACGGCAGCCTGATCATGCACATCCAGGAGCTTGAGACTCTCAAGCGGCATGGCGTGCGCCTGTTGATTTGCGTGCTCAACGACGGCGCCTACGGTGCCGAGGTCCACAAACTGCGCCAGGATGGTCTCGACGACAGCGAGGCGATCTTCGGCCGCACCGATTTCGGTTCGATCGCCCGCGGTTTCGGCCTGAGGGGGACGACAATCGATGATCCTTCGCAGTTCGATTCGTTGATGCGGGACTTCGATGTGCAGGGAACGGCGGAAATCTGGAATGTTCCAATTTCCGATCAGGTCACCTCACCCACGATGCGGCGGCTCAAGGCCAAGGGGCATGGCGTGATGTAAAGTTGCCCCAAGTAGCCGCAGCTGCATGCGCATGCTCCCCTGTCGCATAACATTTCCGCATGCGCCGACCGCCGCATAGTATTTTGGAAAAATTTCCCCCAATGTCACATCCAATCAATAGCTTGCGCGGATCTAAAAAAACGGCCCCAGCTCCTTTCATTCGGGACCCGGCTGGCGTCATTTTGGCAAAACGAAATACCTCTAAAAAATAGCGTTCAATCAACGGCTTGCGCGCATGTCCAAAAACACATTGGGGGCTGGCGTTACGACCCTAGTCCACGCTGATGCCGCTGGCCCGTATTGGCGCAGCCCATTTCGCAACCTCCCGCTCGACAAATGTCGCGAGATATTCCGGCGTCTGGCGCTCGGGTGCGATCGGGGCGGCGCCGATCTCTTTCAGCCGTTCCTGCACGGCGGGTATGTTTTCCGCCGCCGCTATGGCGTGCTGAAGCCTCTGGACGATGTCGGACGGCGCACCCTTGGGGAGGAAAATCGCAAACCAGATATACGCTTCGAAGTCCGTCAGACTCTGCTCCTGGGCGGTCGCAAGGTCCGGCAATATCGGTGTGCGCTTCTTCGTCAGCGTTGCGATCGCCT
>Ga0210402_10005279_pt1 | contig 11607 bp, 8 predicted proteins | sample IncBWC7MmetaG_FD_161055 | JGI IMG/M metagenome (GOLD analysis project Ga0210402, IMG submission 161055) | Forest soil microbial communities from Barre Woods Harvard Forest LTER site, Petersham, Massachusetts, United States - Inc-BW-C-7-M | ecosystem: Environmental > Terrestrial > Soil >... | reverse complement strand
AGTTGGCCCTGCGGGAAGGGTCCACCTGCGAAGTGGAGCCTTCTCACACCTTCGAACACCTCGCCCTCAAATGCAGCACCCATAAGCACGCTCTGCACCCCGACCAGGCACAGCATTGCGTCGCGCGCGTCGGCGAGCGCACGGCGAAGCGCTGCCGGGTCACCCAGACCAGTGGTGGGAACAAGCTCGCGTCCGTGCACGGTGGCCCAAACCCACTGGTTTACGAATGCAAAGGAATAGCTCAGCGGCAGCGCCACGACAGCTCGTGCCGCGACCTCATTGTCCTGCGCGGCGTGAAGCACCGTTGCCAGCCGCTCGGCCCGTGAGCGAGCGCCGATTATGAGCTTAGGCTGTCCCGTGCTGCCCGACGTAAGTAGCACGAAGTGATCCTGACGGAGGTGTTCGGGCAACTCACTGAGCACCTCGTCCACCCAGGCCACATCGAACGGCGAGCGCGCCGGAAGGAACGCAAAAGTCTCAGGTTTCCGCCACGCCCGGGCAAGCATCTCAACGTTCGCCCAGGCGTCCTGTTCGATGATCGTGCTCATAAGGCGATGAAATCAATTATCCGAAAGCTATTGTCAAATGTCATAGATGGGGAGCATCTGGAGCGCCCTCCGCGGTTCTATGGATGGGCTCCCCTTAGAAAGGTATGGCACCAGTGCTCGAAGCTCAGCAACGACCACAGGAGCAGGCGCCGATTCTGACGTCCTGCGAAATGGTCCTCCACGAGAGCGCGTACGCCGGCCGGCTCGAGGTAGTCGTAGATCGCGGCGTTGCGAGAGAACAGGATTTCGCGGACGTAGTCCATACTCTCCCCCCGAAACCAGCTCGAATCTGGCCCTGAGAACCCCTGCTTAATCTGGCTGGTGACGACTTCAGGGACGTAGCGCTGCATCACCCGCCGCAACAACAACTTCCCATCGCGCGTCTTCTCGAAGTAGCGTTCGGTCTTGGAGCCGGGCTCATCCTCGTTGAGCTCGAGCACCGCCCCGAGGTTGTGTAGCTTCAACCGCAGCGGCAGCCGCTGAGCAAACTCGACGAGGTCGTTGTCCATAAACGGGACGCGGTTCTCGAGACCGTGAGCCATGCTGAGCTTGTCTTCGACGAGGAACAACCCATGCAGGAATGTGTGAGCCTCCAGATGAAGTGAATGATTGATATACTCCTCGGGAGATTCGGGCCCACAGCCAGTGGGGAGCTCTTCACGGAATATCTCAGAGGTGTCTATGTCTTTCACCTCCCGCCACACGTGAGAAGCAAAGAAGCCCGATCGCAGCTCGTCGGGAACGAGACGGCTCCAGAACCGATAGTACTTGCCGACGTACTCATCGAGGTTGCTGTTCACAACGGCTCGGTAGTAGCGCCACGGATACCCCGCGAACAGCTCATCGCCCCCTGATCCCGCGAGTGCCACCTTGACAAAACGGCTTGCCAGCCGGGCGAGGTAGTAGTTGGGGTAGCACTGACCCACACGCAGGTCCTCCAGATGCCACGTCAGGGTGGGGAGGCAGCGCCTCATGTCGCCAGCCTTGAGTACTGCCTCGTAGTGCTCGGTCTGGAACTGGTAGGACATTGCCTCGGCCTTGACCCGCTCGTCCACCGCCACCTCGAGACCGACGCGGGAGGTCATGTCGAACCCGACCGTGAAGGTGTTGAGGTGCGGGAGCGACCGTGCAGCGAGCGCAGTGATGCTGCCGGAGTCCATCCCGCCGGACAGATGCGCGCCTACCGGTACATCGGCGACGAGCTGGCGATCGACGGCCCGGCGAAACAGGCGGTCGAGCTCCTCCAGATACTCCTGGTCTGAGACATTTGCGTCGGACTCTTGGAAATTGAAGTCCCAGTAGCGTTCCGGCTTTGGCGAGTCTCGCCCTTGGCGTAGCGTCATACGATGCCCCGCGGGCAGCAGTTTGACCCCGGCGAACAGCGTTCCTTCGCTGAAGATATTCTGAAAGGTGAAGTACTCGAGCAGATGCGGGAGACTGACCGCCGCAGCGAGACCGTCGTGGGCGAGCAGTGACTTTATCTCCGAGCCGAACAGGAAGACTGGGCCGGCCTCGGCGTAGTACAGAGGCTTGATGCCATACCGATCGCGTGCTAGGAACAGCTCACGCACGCGGCGATCCCAGATGGCGAACGCGAACATGCCGTTGAAGCGATCCACACAGCTTGGCCCCCAGGCCGCGTAGGCGTTGAGCACAACCTCGGTGTCGGTCCGGTTGCGAAAGCGATGTCCCTGCCGTTCGAGTTCCCCGCGCAGCTCCCGGTAGTTATAGAGCTCGCCGTTGTAGGTGATCACGTAATCGCCGGTCGCGTCGAACATCGGCTGGTTGCTCTCTGGGCGCGGGTCGATGATCGCCAGGCGCCGGTTGGCGAGGCCGACCGGACCATCGGCGTACTGCCCCTCCCCGTCGGGTCCCCGGTGCGCCACGGCATCGCTCATGCGGCGCAGTAGCTCGACGGGCACCGGAGCGCCAGAGCGGTCAAGCGCGCCAGCGATACCGCACATGACGGCCTCCTAAGAATCCTTCGGCTGTCGTTGCGCCAACTGCTGTTCCGCCGCCTCGCACGCAGAGCACGTGAACCGGATTCCCGCCGGTGGCGATGAGCACCGTGCGCGAAGCACTCACAGGATGCGAGGACCGACAGTTCGGCTCAATCGGGATGGACATTGTCATCTGAAGGAGCGAGATCATATGGTTATAAGAGTTTCCCTTGGCCGCCGCCCAGTACCGCGCGGCGTTCGTTACAAGTCTGGCCGTCATGATGTCTCTATCTCTGGCCGTCGCCGTGACAACGACTGTGCCCGCTGATCCGGCCGGGCGCTTCTCGACGCCGGAGCTGTGGCGCATGGTGCGCTATGGCCACCCACAGATACCCGCGTCGTTCGCGATGTGGATACTGGCACTGGCAGCCAGCGCAGGCAGCTTCATGGAACCAGCACCAAAGCATGTCTAGTGAGAAACACTCCAGGGGACATCAGACTCTGTGGTCCCCTCAGTGGCGCCACACCACATTCCCGCCCCTTTCCACGGGCGGGACGGGCGACGTCCAATGATAAGGTCGGCAGATCGTGGCCGGTCCTTCCCAGCCATTACCAGAGACCATGAGCGAGCCCCTGTCGCTATCGGTAATCGGTGCTCGCTATTCCCTTGAACTGGTCGGTCCCGATCGGGAGATAAGGGCGTTCGGGGGCGTGACCACGCAGCCGACCCACCGATCCGAAATGCTCACGTGGGCGACCTCCGGCGACTACGCCAGGGTCTTTCTCACCTCAGACATAGCCGCCTGCATCCTCAGCAGGCAGCTGTTTACCGACATCCCCGGCCTCGAGGATCGATCTCTGCTCCTCACCGCCGGCGATCCTACCGACGCCTTCTACACCATTTTCGCCGACGCCGTCCTCGCGGGCGCGTGGCCCAGCCTTCAGAGCCTGCAGGGAGCGGGCAGCCAGATCGCATCATCCGCGCAGATCCACGACCACGTGGTGATCGGCGCCGATTGTCAGATCATGGATAACGTGGTCATCTTGCCTCAGACATATATCGGCGATCGAGTGCAGATCATGCCGAACACCACAATCGGCGGCCAGGGCTTCCAGTACGGGCCTATACGGGGGCGGCAGCGATTGATTCCCCATGCCGGCGGTGTGTACATCGCCGACGATGTCACGATCGGGTCCAATGTATGCATCGATCGTGGCCTGTTTAGCCAGTGGACGTCGATCGGCAAAGGTGCCCACCTCGACAACCTGGTCCACGTAGCCCACTCAGCCACGATCGGAGATGAAGCAGCCATCACAAGCTGCGCCGTGATCGCAGGAAGCGCCACGATTGGCGACCGCGCCTGGCTCGGACCCAATAGCTCGGTGATCGACGGCCGCCGCATCGGGGACGATGCGCTGGTTGGGATCGGCTGTGTGATCATGCGGGACATCCCGCCGCATGCCGTCGCGTATGGCGTACCGGCTCGAGTGAAGGTCTGGCGCGAGTGAAGGACGGGCGCTGCGTATGCGGCTCGCGACTGATGTGGACAATCCGGAATTGACTTGCTACGAGCATGAACGTCGGGCCAGGGTCAAGGCGGGACAGCCACTACCGCGATGAGCAACGACCTTGTCAATCCGTTTGCCGAGCTCCTGGAGGAACCGACATTTGTCCTCACCAGCGACCAGGATTGGGCGCCCGACTGGGCGCTCAGCTCCATGCTGGAGATCGTCGCGACCCACGATGTGCCGCTTCACTTGTTCATCACAAATGAGTCCGAGGTGTTGCACAGCAGGCGGCCGGCAAACTTGACGTTCGGGATACACCCGAATTTCCTGGCCGGATCGACCCACGGCGCGTCCACCGACGAGGTCATAGATTTCTGCTTGGCGATTGTCCCCGGTGCCGATACCTTCCGTTCCCACTCGATTTCGGAGAACAGCTGCATACTTCTCAATCTCGCGAGTCGCGGATTCGTCGCGGACTCCAACCTGGTGACCTTTCTCCAGCCGGCGCTGGCGCCTCTCATCCACAATGCGGGACTGCTCAGGTTTCCGGTGTTTTTCGAGGATGACGTCTTCCTTCGGTGGGCGGGCCCAGACCTCTCGTTTGGGTCCCTCGCGTCCCTGCTCTTGACTCCAGGGCTGAAGGTGCTCAACTATCATCCCGCGCTGGTGGGGATCAATGCCCCCTCTGTGGACTACTACGATGCACGACGGTCGATGCTTTTTGGTCCGTCGAAGACTCGGACACAGATCGATCCCTATGGAGGGCCTGGAGCGGCAACGCTGCTCGTCGATCTGATCGACACGGTCAGGGGAGCCGGCTTCGATTTCCTCTCATTCCCCCAGCTCGTAACCAAAGCTCGCGCATGCCTGAGCCAAGTGTTCCCCGACGGACTCTACCGATGGCCACTCAATCCCGCGCCGGGCCAGCCAGGGCGAGCAATTGCGTCAGTCCCAAATGATACGTCGATTCCTTGCCGATAGTGCTGTGTACGTAGTTGCCGCGCTACTCAGCCAGGGCATCGGCTTGCTGTTGTTGGAAACGAGCCGTGGTCCCGATCGTCGGTCCTAATGCGCTGGCCGCGTCGGCGTTGGCGGAGAAAGCGATACTCGTCGGCGTTGGTGGCGTGGCGATTGCGGCGCTACTTGTGCGCCGAACTTGGGAGCGACTGCGGCGTCCTCTTCTAGCTGCTCAGGGAAGCGTCTTGTAGACCTCCAGCAGCCGCCTGGCTACGACGCGGTGATCGTGGACGCGTTCGGCGTAGGCGCGGGAGGCCAGTCCCCGCTCGTAACGCTCGCGCGGTCGATCCACCCAATCGGCGAGTACGTCCTTGAGCGTTGCTGGGTTTGCATTGATGATTGGCAGTCCGGCTGGATACACGGCCTCGTTCTCGGGGAGCAGATAGCAGACAACGGGCTTGGCGAGAGCCATCGCCTCGGCTGCGAAGCCGCCGTGGCCGCCTCCGCACAGCTGGTCAACGATGAGGTCGGCGCCGCGGTAGACCTCCAGTGCCTGCGCATGCGACAGACCATAGACCTCGACGTAGTCGATTGGCGCACCTTCCGCCGCGAGCTCGGCGGTTGCGCGGCGGACGAACTCGGTGCCCTTGGCGGGGCGATGGGTCGGCGCGTGAACGACCCGCATGCGCCGGGCCTGGGGATCGGGCGGCGCCGGAATCAGCCGCCGCACGTTAACTCGCTGACCAACCGTATGAATGTGTTCAAAGTGGGGAGCAAGAAATATGTCCATGGTGTGGTCACAGATGATCACGTGACCCTCGGTGACTTCGCTCCACCGCCGCATCAGGCGGGTGGCGTGGGCATCGTTCTCCATCTCGATCCGCACGTAGTAAGGGTTGCGCTTTGCCTCCACGGAGGGCATCCGTATGTCACTCCCGTTGAACTCGATCACCACCTGCTTGCCCAGGCGACGCAGCCAGGGCGCGTCGAGCTGGTAAGGCAGAAAGCTCTCGCCGAAATAGAAGTGGATCAGGTCGTGGGCACGGATGGCGCGCTCCGCCGCGCGCAGGTAGCCGAGGCGGCCGCGCGGCGGCACAATGTCAGGCGCCGGTTCGTAGCGAAGCGAGTGAGGTCGGGCGAAACCGGTCGCTTTCACCCCCAGTTCGCGCTGGCCTAACACCGAGAGCATCATCTGTCCCGCGATCTCTACGTGAGCGTGCAGCACACGTGGGTCGGAAGTTCTGACTATTCTGCGCAACCTCAGAGGACCTCCGCGGTCTGGGCCTCACGGAGCTCGTCGAGCACTCCGGCCAGCCCATCGCGCAGCGCGATCTCCGCGGAGAAGCCAAGCATCGCCTGCGGCTTGGCCACGTCACCCACCCGCGGAGTCGCCGAAACCATTGGGCCATCGTAGATCGGGTCGGGGCGTACGCCCAGCAGCTCACCCATGAGACCTACGACCTCGTTGAGAGGGGCGCTCGTGCCGTGGCCGACATTGAAGTCCTCGCCATCCACGTCGGCCCCCAAGGCGAGCAGGTTCGCACGGGCGCAGTCCTCGATGTGCACAAAGTCGAACCCCTGGCTGCCATCCCCCGTCAGACGCGGACGTTCCCCGGCGAGCAGGCAGCGCGCGACGGCGGGCACGACGCCCATTCGCTGTCCAGGGCCGTAGACGTTCATGTAGCGCAGGATTGCGAAGCTGTATCCGTAGAACCCGGCAAGGCCCCGCAGCAGCATCTCGGCCGCCGCCTTCGTCGCCGGATAGAAGGCGTTGGGCCGCAGCGGATGGCTCTCAGGAATGGGTACCTCCAGCGGAGGTCCATAGGCCGAGGACGCGGAGGAGTACACCACACGTTTCACACCTCGCTCGCCAGCAGCGCGGAAGACGTTGAACGAGCCGCGCACGTTGGCCTGAAAGGCCGCTTCGAGCTCGGCGTTGGCGAGTACGAGAGGCAGGACGGCGAGATGCATGACACCGTCGATCCCCTCGCACGCCGCGCTCACCGCGGCCTCGTCGGCAATGTCGGCGACGATAACCTCGCAGTCGAGTCCATCCAGACGCTGGGAGGACGCCACATCCAGCACCCGCACCCGCGCTCCCTCGCTCAACAGAGCGCGCACGGTGGGAACTCCCACGAAGCCGCCCCCGCCGGTGACCAGGATATGTGCGTCATCCAACAACATCAGCGATGCAGATTATCCTGCTGAACCGTACGGTCGACAATAACTTGGCAGCCGTCGCAAATTGGCCGGCGATTCACACATAGATGTTCCTCACTTCAGTGCTAAGAAACCGTCCGAAAACTCCGCGATCGGCCCGCCAGACGCGCTGGGAGGCGATCTGGCGGGTTTTCGGGCAGACTCTAAGTCGTGCGGTCAGCGAGGATGCTGGCCGGTGCGGTTCGTGCGTTCGCTGCGTGATCGCCCGCTCGATTAGCTCGGCAAACTCTTCAGCCGGCCCCGGGTAGATATAGCGTTCGAGCCCGCGCGGCGCATATGCGCTCGCGAGCGTCCCATCCACGGCCTCCTGGAGCGCGCGAGCGATGCCGTCCACGTCATCGGCCGCCACCGCGACGCCCGTGCCGGTCTCGCGGACGGTCCTGGCGGCTACGTTCCCCTGCGCCAGCGCAAGGATCGGCCGGCCGGCAGCCAGGTAGTCGAAGAGCTTGCCCGTCGCCTCCGAGGTATGTCCCGGGGCGCTGAGGAGCAGCAGCACATCCGCATCCCGCTGCAGCGCGGCCGCGGCCACGCGGCTCAGGCTGCCGACGTGCTCGACGGTATCCCCAAGATCGAGCCTTGCCAGCAGCCGCTGCTCGTCGGTATTCAACCGGCCCGCCAGCACCACGCGCAGACGCGACGCCACCGCGGGACGTTCGGCGGCGAGCCGTCGCATTGCCGCGAACAGCGGCCGGGGATCCCGTCCGCGAGGTCCGCTGAGCGTGCCCGTGTACACCACGTTCACCCGATTGCCGTCGAGCGTTGGACGTGCCGCGCCGATCAGCTCGGCGTCGAGCGCGGGGTCCCAACCGTTGGGCACATGCGCGGACAGCACCCCAAGACGAGCACCGGCGTCCTCGGCGATCGGAGGGGTGACGCCGACCACCGCCTCCGCCGAGCGCAACGTCCGCCGCTCGAGCAGGGCGTCCAGGCGGTCCTGCGCGGACGTGGGCCATGAGGGGTGTAGCGCCTCGAAGCGCCACCCGTCGCGAAGATCGGCGATCCAGGCCGGACGGCGATTACCCAGGAGCAGTCCCAGCAGATGCGTCGAGTGGGGCGGCCCGCTTGTTATCACGCAATCGATCTCGCGTTCGCACAGCAGCCGTCGTGCCCGGGCAAGCGCAGCGGGGACCCACGTCAAAAGGCACTCATCGGGCACCACCACGTCGGTGAACCACCGCGGAGCCGGCCTGTGAACGGTGGCGGGCACCGCCGAGGGAGGAGTGTGAGAGCGGCGTAGCAGCCGGCGTACCGAGCCGACGGCACCCACGTCGAAGGTGCGCAGCACCCAAGGCTCCACGCCGTCGGGGGAGCCGTTTGACCTCGATGTGATCACCGTCACCTCGTGCCCAGCGCGTCGCAACCACTCACTCATAGCCGCCCAGCGAGCACCGCCAATCGAGGGATCGGGCGGGAAGTAGTAACTGAATACCAGCAGCCGCCGGGCCAGCATCCACTCACCCTGCCCGGGGCCGGCGCAATGCCACCCATCCTTCACAAGCCCGGTCTACGATGAGTGAGTCGGTGAGAGAGCAATCTGGCGCCAGCTGAAAGCAGGGACGTCCCGCAGATGCTCGAGCGCGTCCACCTGGGTGCCAGTTCGTGAAACGCCCCCGGGACCTCACAACGACGATGGATGCCGCTCAGCTCGAGGTGCCAGTCGCGGCGACGGAAGCGTCCAGCACCTGCTCCAGCGCTCCGGCAATGACCTCGATGTCGCCGTCCGCTAGACGCTCATGCAGCGGCAACGCAAGCGTCCGCTCGGACAGCGCGCGACTATGCGGCAGACCGTCCGGCTCAGCACAACCACGCTGCGCAAAGGCGGGCTCGACGTGTAGCGCGTAGGTGCCCAACGTCGACTCGATGCCGAGATCGCCTAGCGCCGCGATGACGGCGTCGCGCTCGATTCGCTCGTCGAGCGTCACGACGTAGGCCTGATAGGGATGCAGGTGTCCGTCAGGGACCTGCTGAGGCAGCACACCAGGCAGGTTCTCGATCCGCTCCGTCAATCGCTGTGCAAGCGCACGGCGGCGAGCCACCACCTCGGCGAACCGGGGAACCTGCACAAGGCCAAGGGCCCCGTTTATGTCGCTCATGCGGAAATTGAAGCCGGGCTCGATGAAACTGGAGCGCCACCCCCGACGTTCGACGCCGTGATTGCGCAGCTTGCGCAGTCTGGCCGCCAAGCGATCGTCGTCGGTGCTCACCATCCCTCCCTCACCCGTAGTGAGTGACTTGCGAGGGTGGAAGCTGAAGCAGCCAGCCGCGCCGAAGCTCCCCGAGCGCCGGCCGTTCACGGCGCCACCGAGCGAGCAGGCCGCGTCGCAGATCAATGTCACGCCCCGCTCGGCGAGCAGCGGCTCGATCCTGCCGTAATCGGCCGGTAGGCCGAACACGTCAACGGTGACCACGGCCTTGGGACGCTCCTCGAGCGCGTGCTCGAGCGCGGCAGGGTCCATGCAGTAGGTGGCCGGGTCGGCCTCGATCAGTCGCAGCCGGGCGCCGCGCTGGAGCACAGCGTTTCCAGTCGCCGGATATGTGAAGTCTGCCGCCAGCACCAGATCCCCAGGTCCGACATCGTGGGCTGCGAGCGCCAGTTCGATCGCGGTCGTCGCCGAGGTCGTCGCAATCGCGTGCTTGACACCGCAGAACTCCGCGATGGCTTCCTCGAACTCGGCCACAACCGGCCCCTGCGTGAGCTGTCCACTGGCGAGGACTCGCCCGATCGCGTTCAACGCATCCTCGTCAAAGGTTGGGTTCGCAAGGCGCAGCATCAGGCGGGCATATTGACAGGTTGTTCAGGCACTCGCGATTCGTGTCGCCGGACGGCGCGCTACATGCACGCAAATCCACGCCCATCCATACTATGCGCGGTTAAAGAAGGAGGACGATTCCACCCTAGACACATTTGATTGTTTCTCACATCGATCGCACATACCGTTGGTTATGGTTGGGCTATGCACGAGATCAGCCCATCGGCCTCGATCGGTCGCAATGTGACGCTGGATGTCGAGCGCTTGGTCATTAGCCCCAACGCCGCGATTGGCGACGACACAGCCATCCGCGGCCGAGAAGCCATGATCGGGAGGGACGTCCGCATCGGCAACGGAGTGGTCATCCAGGCGGAGCGTTTCTCGGCAGCTCGGGGTGGACGCATCGAGGACACGTGTCTGCTGAGTGGGCTGAGCGGCCCGGCGGGACTTATCGAACTTGGCGATCGCTTCTTCCTCGGAAGCGACAGCAAGCTTCTGATGCCAACCTTCGTGACCGGCGATTACGTTTCACTACACAATCATTTGCTCGCCAACGGCTTCCAGCCATGCTTCATCGGGCATAACACGTGGATTGGACAGAACTGCGTGCTGAACTCCAACGACCTGCTCACGATCGGCAACAACGTGGGCATCGGCGCCTACACCAGCATCTACACCCATGGATTTCACGGTGAGCTGCTCGAGGGATGTGAGGTCTTCAACGTCGCACCCGTCGTGATCGAAGACGACGCGTGGCTCGTCGGTGCATACAACGTGATCTTGCCCGGGGTGACCGTAGGGCGACGCGCGATTGTGTTGACATCCTCCGTTGTCAGCCATGACGTGCCGCCGGAACGCTGCGTAGCGGGCGTACCGGCCCGCGACCTGACCGACCGCATTCAGCCATACAAAGCTGTCACGATCGCGGAGAAGCTCGCGCTGATGGAGCGCTTTGTCGGGGAGTACGTGGCCGAGCGACACGGCTTCCACGAGCCGACCACCTACGGCTTCAGGGTGCGTTGTGCGGATGGCCGGACCCGCGTCATCGAGGTCAGAACGGCCGTCCTACCGAGCGACTTCGCCGATGACATCGAGGGTGCCGTATATGTCGCCAACAATCCGAGCGATGTGCGTTTCGCGGGCGTGACCGTTTTCGATCTGAGTCAGAAGACATACGGCAAGCTTGGGAGCGACTTCGAGACCGGCGTCATCTCGTTCATGAACCACCACCGCGCTCGGTTTGTCCCCGCAGAACGTCCGCGAATCGAAGACGCGCCCGGCATCGCCGTCGGCTCAGGGATGCAGGCGTAGGATCATGTCGGAGCACCTTGTCGATGTCTGGGACACCTACTACGCCGACGCCGAGGACACAGCCATCCGCGACCGTCCGTTCTTCGAGCTCGAGGTGCAGGCGATCACGAGTCGTGCGTATGCCCTAGCGCAGGCCACCCAGACCACGAGTCTCAGAGTCCTCGAGTTGGGAAGCGGAACGGGATTCCTCGCCGAGCGTGTAGTGGAGTGTCTGCGAGCGCTTCGAGCCGACCTACGCTACGACGGCGTCGACTTCTCCGCTGTCGCCGTCGAGCGGGCGAGCCGGCGCGACCTCCCGGAGTGCGACTTTCACGAGGCAGACTTTCTCGCGTTTGTCGAGGCGGCGGCAGACGGCGCAGATCGGAAGAGCGT
>Ga0210402_10005278_pt1 | contig 11608 bp, 3 predicted proteins | sample IncBWC7MmetaG_FD_161055 | JGI IMG/M metagenome (GOLD analysis project Ga0210402, IMG submission 161055) | Forest soil microbial communities from Barre Woods Harvard Forest LTER site, Petersham, Massachusetts, United States - Inc-BW-C-7-M | ecosystem: Environmental > Terrestrial > Soil >... | reverse complement strand
CTCGCCATCGGAGCAACGGCGGAAATCCCTCCATGGCGGTACGATCTCCGCCCCGGCGACCACTTGACGTATCGCTACACCCTCCAACGCGAAGTCAAAGGTGAGGAGGCGCAAAGCCAGAGTCTAACCCGCTTCCAATCCCACGTACTGGTTGCAGGAACTATTCCGGAGCACCTCACGTTAGGGTTCCAGCGTAACCGCCAAGCCGCCGAACTGGTTCTCTTCAAGGTCAAGGGAAAAGACCGGCTCTCCCAAGAGCTTCCAAAATTCAGAACGCGAATGCAAAGCCGTCCAGCACATTTCGCCGAAGCAATGGATATCTCTCCGACTGGCGAACCGAATTACCAATGGGAAATGGCGAGAGAGAGTCCCAGCCACATTCTCGCCGTGTTCCATGAAGTCATGACACTTCCTCCGGTGGCTGTAAAGCAGGGAGAGGGTTGGCGGGGAGCAACCATGCTATCCCTCGACTTCCGATGGGTTGGAGATGAGTCCGTCCGGGGCAAATCGTGCCATCGCGTCGAAGCCGCCTCGCCTGACGGACTACTGAAACTGACCTACTGGTGGTCGCCGGACCCAGGCGTCATCGAGCAGGTTGAACTGGATGGAAGCTATTCGGGCGCGGGTGCGGTCTTCCACGAAATCGCACGCATGGAACTGGAATCGCGAACGCGTAATGAGAGCATTGATGGTTGGCTTCATTCAGAGGAAACCAGCCTGGGGGCGTTGCAAGCAATCCTGCTGGGACCGTCGATCCCAATTTCTACCGAACAGCTTTCTTCGGTGATCGCCACGGATGACGCGAGGTCGCAAGCGCTCGCTCTCGCAATTGCAGACCGGCGAAAACTCAAGCTGCCGTCTGCAATTCTGAACCAGTTCAAGCAATCTTCCAATTCGCAGCTCCGCGAGCTTGCAGAACAAGAGTTTGCTCCCAGTGTTCCCCGCGACGAGATGAACTGCAATCCGGTTCCATCGCCCAAACAAAGTCCCGCAAAGCTCGGGACGCTTTTTGACACAGTGCCGGCGAGCAAAACCGGTACCGAGATTCCCTACCTTCTGCGCGTTCCGCTTACTTACCGCGAAGATCGCCCCTCGCCCTTGCTCGTATATTTGAGCGGCGCCGCCGGACTCGCCATGGACGGCGTGAACACAGCGGAAGACGTCGTCTCCGGCACGGACTACCTGGTCCTGTATCCTCACGCAGCGGATTATTGGTGGAAGCCCGAAGTTGCGCGCCGTTTCAATGCCGTGTTGAGCCAGGTCCTCGCGAACTACAACGTGGATCGCGACCGCATCTACCTCACCGGATTCAGCAATGGCGGAACCGGCTCCCTCTACTTCGCGGAGTTGTGGCCAGAGCGATTCGCGGCTGTTGTGTCACTGATGGGTGCGGGCCAATGCATGGAGCAGGTCAAACAAGGATTGTCGAACCTGGAGAATCTTCCGCTGCTTTTCGTGCACGGAGAAAAGGATCCCCTCATAGGTCCGGAGTGTTCCACCACCACCCATGCTGCTTTGACCGACCTGCATCCTGCCTTCAAACCGGTGCTGGAGATACTTCCCGACCGCGAGCACGACATCACCTTGACCTCCGATGACGGGTTGGCGCTGGCGTTCTTTAAGGACAAAGTACGCAACCCATTCCCAAAACACATCGATTTCGCTTTCACTGACGCGCAGGCGCCCCGCAGTTATTGGATCGAAATTCTCGATGGCAAACCGGGAAAATCCGGAGTGGAGGCGCGGGTCAAGCTCGACAATACGATTGATATCCGTAGCCGCGACGTAAAGAGATTGCGCCTCTTTTTGCGTCCTGAGCTGATGCCAAAACAGACGGATATCCGAATCGAGTGGAATGGCAAGAAGATGTTCCAGGGGGCGCTCCAAAACATCTGCACAACGACTGCAAATGTCACGACCGGCGACCCCAAACTGGATCTCTCAGACCGTAAAGACTTTTCGTTGCCCTGACTGAATCTGCGTAGGAAGGACCGCTCCTCAGTCGTGTTCATCTATTATCGGCGATAAGAGATCTCGCTGGATTATTGGCGGCCTTTTAACCGAAGGTTCATAACGTTTCGGTATAAATCCGTTTGCCGCTTGATCTCGAGCCGCCATGCGTTTCGCCGGCATATTCGCGATCCACTCCGCATCGAAATCGAAGGAGAATGTATGTCCCGCTCGAAGAATTACGGCTTTCGCTTCCTGGATTTCTTCCTCTGCCTTTGGCTGGCCGTCAGTTGTCAGCTGGGGCGGGCTCAGGCCGCGAACCCTGGCGGAGCGGTGCGCGGGATTGTCTCCGACAGTAGCGGTGCCGTGACCGTAGGAGCATCGGTTGTTCTCACCTCGCGAGCCCATGGAGGGAGTCAGATCAGTATCTCGAACTCGGCCGGCATTTTCGTATTCCCGTCACAAGCCGTTGGCCTGTATACGATCGAAGTTACTGCGCCGGGCTTTCGCAAGGAAATTGTGGAACCGGTCCTGGTGCAGGTCGGTCAGACGACGACCGTGAACGCGCGCCTGCAGCCAGGGTCAGGGAGCGAGTCGGTGACGGTCACGGGCGAGTCCCCGCTGCTACAGACCGAAAATTCCAACTTGAGCTCCGTCATCGACCGCGACCTGCTCAGCGGATTGCCTCTCAGCGGACGCCGATTCCTCGACTTTGCGTTGCTCGTTCCCAACGCCTCTCCCGACGGCGAACAAGGGTTGGTGAGCTTTGCCGGCGAGCAGGGCGGACAGGATACGGGTTACGCCAACGCCAACGGATCGAATTCATTCTCTGTCGACGGTGGCAGCGCCACCAGCAATTATTTCGGAGCCGCGCGCGGCGGGGAGCGCGTCCCTTATATCTTCGGCGAAAATGCCGTCCAGGAATTTCAGGTTGCCATTTCTCCGTACCGGTCGGAATACGGGGGCGCAGCGACCGGGTTTGTGAACGTCGTCACCCGCTCGGGCAGCAACGACCTCCATGGGGACGCGTTCTACTACAACCGGAACTCGGGTACGGGCGCCAACGACGCCGTGAACAAGGCCAACGGAATTCCGCGTCCGGCGAATATTCTCCAGCAGTTCGGCGGCAGCCTGGGCGGCCCCGTGCTGCCCAGCCGAGCCTGGTTCTTCGTGGACTTCGAACAGCAGCGCCAGAAGAATCCGATCTCTGTGATCAACAATGCATTCGCGGACGTGGATCAGGTGAGCTTCGGCGTTCCCGACGGTGTGCAGCTTCCGTCTCCGAACGCTGCGTTTCCTGCAGCCAGCAACTTCTCTGACGTTCCTTCGGACACAACCGACCCGGTCTATCTTCAAGGCGTCGCGAACGCTTTGAACGCAATTCATTCGAGTCTGGGCGTCCATCCGCGTTTTCGCAACGACTGGGCTCTGTTTTCCAAGATCGATTACCGTGACGCCAAGGACGACCGTTTCTATCTCAGCCTGAACTGGAATCGGTTCGATTCCCCGAGCGGCGCCATCGTCGGTAATTCGACTACGTTGTTTGGAAACAGCACGCTGGCCAACGCCTTTGTTCGCGATTACCACGCCAGCGCCGGATGGAGTCACGCCTACGGCAGCAGTCTGCTCAATGAACTACATGGCAGTTTCTCGCGCGACGACCAATTCTTTACGCCGACGGGCCTTGTGGATCCTCACCTACCGGCGATTGTGGTGTCCTCCGGCGGCGATGCCGAAGCGGGCGGCGCATTGCAGATGGGAAATGCCGGTTTCGCCGGCGGCCGCACAAACGAAGCGCTTTGGCAGATTTCCGATCATGTCAGTTATCTGCGCGGTAAACACACTTTCAAGTTTGGGGTGGAATTTACCTATACCCATCTCACCGACCTTGCGTTCGGAGGCTTCGATCCCGACGCCGCAAAGCAGAACGGAACACTTCGCGGAACTTATAGTTTCTCCAACCTGTCGAACTTCGCTATCGGCAAATACGATACCTTTGTGCAGAGTACAGGGCAGCCCAAGTTCTCGTTCAATGTTCCCTATCTCGGCCTCTACATCCACGACACATATCAGCTGAGGCCGGGGCTGACATTGGACTTGGGCCTGCGTGAAGATTTTCAGGTGTACCCCCAGCCGAAAGAAAATTCGGCATTTCCGCTTACCGGTCAATTTGCGAACCAGTACCAGCGCGTCGCTCCGCGATTTGGGTTGGCATGGCAACCGCTCGACAAGACCGTGGTGCGCGCCGGACTCGGCATGTTCTATGAAAACCTTAACGGCCTTAACTATCGCAATGCCGTAGTCTCCAATGGACTTCTGTCGCAACAGGCGTCCGCCATCGTAACCTTCGACGGGAGTCTGCCGGCTGACCAGCAGAAGGCGATATTCCCAAATCAGATTTCCGATCCTTCACTCTTCAGCACCTCCAACATCTCTCTCGTAGATCCGCATTTCCGGTTCCCTTATATCCTGCAAGGTAGCCTTCAAATCGAACGCGAGGTGCTGCCCGACACGGTGGTCACGTTGGGTACAAGCTGGACTCATGGAGTGCACTTAATCGCGTCGAGCGCCTACGATTTGAACTTAGTGCCGCCGACCGGGACGACCACTTACGTCCTTTGCCAGGACCAAACGACCTGTACGGGGAGTCAGGTCGTACTGCCAGCGCTGAATTCGGCGGATTTTGTCGAAGGACGAATCTCTTCCAGCTTCAACCAGATCAACGCGCTCATCAGTCCCGGGATCAACAATTACAACTCCTTTTTTGCGCAAGCGCAGCGGCGCCTCCGCCATGGACTTGCTTTCCACGGGTCTTATACGTTCTCCAAGAACATCATGTCGCGCGGTGTGGACTTCAACAACCAGTTCGATTTCCGCAATACTCACGCGCCCTACCTGCTCGATCAACGGCACCGCGTTTCCATCGCGGGAACGTACCAGCCGGACTTTGGCCGAAACCCGCATTCAGCCGCGCTGCGCGGCCTGGCCTCCGATTGGACAATCAGTACCGTGATGCAGTTCGGATCCGGACGGCCATACGCGGCGCTGCTGGCTCCGACCGACGACGGCAACATCCTCAACAACACTGCCGCGCTTCAGAGCACAGCGAACTCGGCCCTTGGCATCAACGGCCAGGGCCCGAGCCCGTTCGCCGGCTTGAATTCCTTTTACGGGCCGTGGACGCAGCAGATCGATCTTGGGCTGGCACGGCGCTTTCACATTACCGAACAGCAGACCGTGTCGTTGAACGTCCAGGCCTTCAATCTTATGAACCACGCCAACTACTACGTCGCAAACGGCAACGGTGTGGTCGCAACTCAGTTCGTGCCCGTGCCAATAACCGGCGACTGCGGAGAACCGGGTGGAGTATGTGGGCTGGTGCCAAATGACGGCTTTGGGACCTTGCAACGTATCAATGCCCTGAATGGTCCGCGGGTGCTGCAGTTTTCGCTCAAATACAACTTCTAGCAGAGTGAGTCGAAGCAGATCGACGTTGCTGGCAACTCGATTTCCTCCGTCGTCCTCCGTGTCCCGGGGTAATAGTCTTTGACTTCCTCGTCGAACACCCAAAATTTCGCGAACGGACGCAGCAGGTCTAGACAAGCGGGGACCAACTCGAACCGCAAGTGCCCTTTCCACCCCTTGTTCCCACACCCACCGAGGCGTACAGTAAAACTGCTCTCGCGACCTCCTGCCTGCTCCATCCTCACCCCAAAAGTACGCGCACAAGTTGTAGTGCCTGTGCAACTAAAGGCGGTTCACGGAAGGGACCCCCTATATATGGTGTTTTACCTCTTGACCCTTACCGGATTCGCCGTTAAAGTTGGTGAAAAGCCGTGGTTGCTGCCCGGCCTCACTGGGGCGGCATCGAATGTGCAGAGGACGGGGACCAAAGTAGTTAACCCGTCCGGCACGGTCGCACGGCGCTCACCAGCCGATGTTGCCAGCAGATCAGATGTGTCCGCGCACGAAGGAGTAGGCATTGCTCAAACTCAAAAGGCTGCAAATTCTGGGATTCAAGTCGTTTTGTGACCGCACCGAGCTGAAGTTCCACGGCGAGGGCATTGCCGCGATCATCGGGCCCAACGGGTGCGGAAAGTCCAATATCGCGGACGCGATCTCGTGGGTCCTGGGCGAGCAGTCGGCCAAGTCGCTCCGCGGCTCGCGCATGGAAGACGTGATCTTTTCCGGCACGCGCGACCGGAATCCTACGGGCATGGCGGAAGTATCGCTGACCCTGATCGATCCCGAGGTGTATGCGGGGCCAGACGCCAGTGAGCCTACGCAGATCGATGTCCAGAACGACATCCCGACCGGCACCGAAGACTGGGACGAAGCAGAGTTGCGCGCGCAGGCCACCGCAGACACGGAGCAGGCCGTCGAAGAGGCGCAGCCTGGAAAGACGGAAGAAGTCGAGGGAGATGTTGCCCCTGCCCCCGAGGCAAGTGAAGCCACTCCGGCGGGGCCGCAAGTGGTATTGAAGATTCGTCGCCGGAAGTTCAATCCACAGCAAGCGCACGCGGGCGAGATCATGGTGACGCGCCGGCTGTTCCGCTCTGGCGACAGTGAATACCTTCTCAACGGAAAGCTCTGCCGCCTGCGCGACATTCAGGAACTGTTCATGGGCACGGGCCTGGGGCCGGAGTCATACGCACTCATCGAGCAGGGACGCATCGGGCAGATTCTGAGCAGCCGTCCGACCGATCGCCGCGCGGTGATCGAAGAGGCTGCGGGCATTACGAAATTCAAGACCAAAAAACGCCTTGCCGAAGCGCGCCTGGAAGAGGCGAAAGTAAACCTGAATCGTGTCAACGATATTTTTGAAGAAGTGACGCGGCAGATGAATTCGCTCAAACGCCAGGCCAGCAAGGCGGAACGTTACGGCCGGCTGCGCGACGAGATGCGTGCCAAGTTGCGCGTCGTCCTCGCCAGCAAGTTTACGCAGATGGATCAGGAGAGCCTGTCGCTCGATACGCAGATCAATCAACTGGGCGATGAGATCCGCCATCAGACCGAAGGCGTCCACCAGCTCGAAACGGAGCACTCCGAGCGCACGCAGCGCGGATACGGGATCGAAACCGAACTGCGCCAGAATCGCGAACGACTCAGCCAGATTGCGATCGAAGTCGACCGCAGCCACGCCCGCAGCCGCACCAACGAAGAGCGTTGCGCTGAACTCACCGTGCGCACCGCTGCTGGAGAGGCGGAACTGGCGCAGTCCATGCAACGACTGACGGCGCTGGAAGAGGAGCGCAACGGCCATCAGCAAGTCCTCGATTCTGCTACGGAGGACCTGGCGTTGGCGCAGCAGGAACTGGCGGTCGCGCAACAGGAAATGGCGGACGCCGCCTCCGCGCTCGCAATTCTGGAAATGGAGCAGGAGTCGTCTCGCGTATCGATCCTCGAGGCCGTCGGAGCGGCATCCAATCTTCGCAACCAGCTGACACAGTCACAAGAACGGCTCGCGGGAGTAGATCGTGAGGAGCAGCGCCTGCGGGCAGAGATTGCCATTGCCGCCACTCAGTCTGAAACATTCGGCGGACAGCGTGGACAACTGCAACTGGAATTTGAGACTGTCGTGCAGCGCGCCAGCGGACTCGCTGCTGAGATCACGGACCTTCGGCGCACAATCGACAGTAAGCGCCGGGAAGAAACCGACACGAAGCGGTATCTCGATTCGCTGCGCTCGGAGTACGCGTCCGCGCTCGGCAAGAAGGGTTCGCTCGAAGCGGTGATCGCCGAACATGGATACTCCACCGAATCGGTCCGCCGCCTCTTTCAATCAGGCGCTCTACAGGGCGGACACGCTCCGGCCGGCGTACTCGCCGATTTCCTCGAGGTCGATCCGCGCTACGAACAGGTGGTGGAAGACTTCCTGCGCGATGAACTCAACTACGTTGTCGTAAAGTCGTGGGACGCTGCCGATGAAGGCCTGCGCCTGCTGCGCGCGGATGTGGACGGACGCGCTACCTTCCTCGTACATCCAGAAGACTCGCAGGCGAAGTTCTCGTTCATCGTGGACGAGAGCATGCGTCATACCCCGTCGAGCGCGTCTGTGATTCCGCTGAAGAGTTCGATTCGCGTGCTCAACGGCTTTGGCAAATCGCTCGAAATGATTTTGCCCAAGCTGGGTAACGGATTCATCGTCCCCGATGCGGCCGTAGGGCGCGAACTCGCGCTCAGCAATCCCGATGCGTTCTTCCTGTCGCAGTCCGGCGAGTGCTTTCACAACGTGACCGTGACCGGCGGCAAGCAGCGCAGCGAGGGGCCGCTCTCGATGAAGCGCGAACTGCGCGATGTGCTGCGGACGCTTGAAGAATTGGAGCGCGCTCTGCGCGAGAAAGAAATGCTGGTGCTGTCGCTCGGGCACGAAATCAAGGATTTCATTTCCCTGCTGGATCGGCTCGAAGAAGAAAAGCGCGAAGCGGAAAAGCTGGCGATGACGTCCGGCCACATGCTTTCGCAGTTGAATAACGAACTGGTGCGCGTCCGCGAGCGGATGGACGTGAGCGAGTCCGAGCTTCGACGCCTCGCGGGCGAACGCCAGGAACAGGAGAGTCTGATCGCTTCTCGACAAGCCGAGCTGACAACCGTTGAAGGCAAGCGGGCGCAATTCGATTTGCAGATCGCCGACGGGCAGGAGCGGGTCACCGATTTGCGGTCTCGCCGTGATGAGGCCGCGGAAGTATCATCGCAGCGCGCTTCGCGAGCCGCCGCCTTGGAAGAACGTCACCATTCCGCTGCCACTCTGCTGAATCGCATCGAGACGCTAGTCGGCGAAATGCGTGAGCGGACGCAATTGTTGCAGTCGCAGATGGAAGCCGCAGTCGCTGAGATCGCGCAACGTCAGAGCGAGAACCTGCAATTAGCTGAGCAACTGGTGGAACTTGATTCGGAACGCAACGCGGGCGAGGCGCGCGATGGCCTGCTGCAATTCGAGTCCGAACAGGTTCGAGCACGTCTGACGGAAATCGAGGAGCTTCTCCGCAGCACCCGTGTCCAACTCGATCAGGCCCGCGACCGTCGCGGAGAACTCTCGGCCACGGCGGCGAAGCTACAGTCTGACTTGCAGCATCTCTCCGATACCTGCCTCAACGACCTGGGCATGGAACGGCCTGTTCTGATGGCGGACAGCACAATCGTTATGGTCGCTGGTGAAGAACTCATCGCCGAAGATCAAGCCCAGCGCGACATGCGCGTCCGCCTCGACGCCATGGGTCCGGTGAACATGATGGCGCTGGAGGAATACAAAGAAACAGCCGAGCGCCACACGTTCCTCGAAACCCAGAGGAAAGACTTGCTCGATTCCATCGAAAACACCGCGGCGACCATCAAGGAGATCGATCAGGTCTCACGGCAGAAATTCGAGGAGGCCTTCGCCAGGATCAACGAGAATTTTGGAGCCACTTTCCGCAAACTTTTTGGCGGCGGTCACGCGTTCATGCGCCTGACTGACCTGGAAAACACCGCAGAAAGCGGCATTGACGTGGTGGCGTCGCCTCCAGGAAAGAAACTCCAGAACGTGTTGCTGCTCTCGGGCGGCGAGAAGGCTCTCACGGCGCTGTCGTTATTGGTCGGAATCTTCCAATACCAGCCCGCTCCGTTCTGCATCCTCGACGAAGTCGACGCGCCGCTCGACGAAGCAAACATCGGGCGTTTCACCGAACTGGTCCGGGAGATGTCGGTCAAGACGCAGTTCGTGCTCATCACCCACAGCAAGAAAACGATGAGCATCGCTCCCGTGATGTATGGCGTGACCATGCAGGAACCGGGCGTATCGAAACTAGTGTCGGTGCGGTTCGGCGCCGCATAATATTAGCCGGAACCCCTCTTTCGTCGCCGCCGAAGCGATTCGCGGTCTTGTCGAACTCAACGAATGGCAGATGGAAGAGATAAAGAGGGGTTTGGAAGAGGCTGACCGCGACGACTTTGCCAGTGACTCCGAAGTGGGACGATTACTGAGCCGCAGGACACGTGGCGCGCCTTAAGTGGTTTGAGCCGCGTTGAACATCGGACTCGGTTCGGCCTCCTTCTCTTTCCGCACTATTCACCGAAAAATACTGACGGACGAATTATCCTCCGTCATCCTCAGTTTTTCCACACCCGCGTCGCGCCGAAAGCCTTACTGGACAAGCCTTCTCACATCTCCTCTAACTGTCAATCTTTTTCGCTTCCAGTTCGATCGATGCACGTCCGTGTGTACGCTGGAAGGCGTTGACAAATTTTTATCGCCAGTTAGAATACGCGGAGTTTTTTGCCACTAGAATTACATCATGAGCCCCGAACTCCTCGACACCGTCCTGTTGCAGACCGACTATTCTGAGCTTGAACTTCACGCAAGCGGTAAGGTGCGCGACGTTTACAATCTCGACGCCGATCACCTGCTGTTCGTCGCCACGGATCGCATCTCTGCGTTCGACTACGTTCTCGCCACCGGCATTCCGCACAAGGGCCGGGTCCTGACGCAGATTTCTTTGTTCTGGTTCGACTTTCTAAAGGACGTCACGCCGAATCATCTCGTCACTGCCGATGTGGATCGGTATCCCGCCGCCATTCGTGCCCACGCGGACGAATTGCGCGGCCGATCGATGATGGTGATGCGGGCGGAGATGTTCCCTGTCGAGTGCGTAGTGCGCGGCTACCTCTCCGGTTCGGGTTGGAAAGAGTATCAGGCCAGCGGAAAAGTATGCGGGATCCAATTGCCGCCAGGATTGAAAGAGTCCGACAAGCTACCGGAACCGATTTTCACGCCGGCGACGAAAGCGACTACAGGTCACGACATCAACATCTCGTTCGAAGAAATGTGCAAGCTTGTCGATCCCGGCCAGAGCCACCAGTTACGCGATGTCAGCCTGCGGATTTACCAGAAGGCCGCCGACTACGCGCGGCAGCGCGGCATTATCATTGCCGACACCAAGTTTGAATTTGGCATCACGCCCCAGGGCATCACGCTGGCGGACGAAGTTCTTACTCCAGACTCCTCCCGCTTCTGGCCGGCCGACACGTATGAACCGGGCAAAGCGCAGGCGTCTTACGACAAGCAGTATGTACGGGACTACCTCGAAGAAATTCGCTGGAACAAGCAACCGCCCGCGCCAGCCCTCCCCCAAGAAGTTGCGCGGGGAACCAGCGAAAAGTATCTCGAGGCGTATCGTCAGCTCACGGGTCGTGAGCTGGAACTGTAGCCGACGGCGCTCGGAGCGTGCACATGGGCGTTGCGGACTGGGTCATCCTTGCATTCTTGTTGTTTTCGGTGGTCGCGGCCGCCTGGGAAGGCTTTTTTCATGAAGCCTTCGGACTCGCCGGTCTCGTGGTCGGGTACCTGGTGGCGGCCTGGTACTACCGCGGGCTGGCGAACTGGTTTGAATCTTTTATCAAACAGACCTGGCTCGGTGACATTGCGGCGTTTCTGATCATATTTTTTGCAGTGCTGCTGGTTGCAGGTGTGGCGGGCCGGCTGACTCGCTGGATGATGAAAGAAGCGGGCCTGACTGCAATCGACCGGACGCTGGGCGGACTCCTGGGGCTTTTGAAGGGCTGTCTGGTGGTTGCAATTGTGCTGGTAGCGATGGCTGCCTTTGCGCCCACCGCGCGCTGGATGCCGGGGTCGCAACTGGCTCCGTACTTCATGGTGGTGGGCCGGGCGGCGATCTGGCTG
>Ga0210402_10005277_pt1 | contig 11608 bp, 12 predicted proteins | sample IncBWC7MmetaG_FD_161055 | JGI IMG/M metagenome (GOLD analysis project Ga0210402, IMG submission 161055) | Forest soil microbial communities from Barre Woods Harvard Forest LTER site, Petersham, Massachusetts, United States - Inc-BW-C-7-M | ecosystem: Environmental > Terrestrial > Soil >... | reverse complement strand
TTCAGAGAGTCCTTAGGTAATCTCATTTCGACGGCCGCCAAGGCTGTTAAGGGTAAACAGGCACGCGTCACGATTTTTGGGGAAATGTGCCATCTCCTATGGGCACAAGGTAACGCAGAGGCAGCGATTCAAGTCGAAAAACTCGGCAATCAGCTGACTAAGACATACGACTTGGATATTCTGTGTGGATACTCTCTGAGTGTCGTTCAGGGTGGGATGGACAGCCAGATCTTCCAACGAATCTCTGCAGAGCATTCTGCCGTTTACTCCCGGTAGCGATGTCTGCGTTGATGGTCGCGTTGCCAGGTTAGGTGCGTCGTGCTTTCGATCCAGCCCTCACGCCGCGCTAGCCATCTTGAGTGGTAGCCACGCGTCAATTCTAGTCCCTTCCATGAGCCGCGATTGAATTTCCAGTTTCCCTCCTAGAAGTCGCGAGCGTTCCTCCATGCTGTGAAGACCAATTCCGCGCTCCCCTGGCGGCTTGTTCGAATTAAAACCACTTCCACGATCGGAAACTGACAAGTGGAGCCTCCCGTCTAGCTGTTCCAGGCGAACCTCTGCCCTGTTGGCACCGCTGTGCCTCTTAATGTTCCGCAGAGCCTCCTGGGTGATGCGGAACATACACAGCGCGGCGTCTGCTGGGATGCCACGGGGAACATTCTCATGTACAAAATCGACCTCTACTCCCTGTTGTTCCGCGAACTCCTTGCAGAACGCTTCCAGGCCAGCGAGCAGCCCCAGACTCTCCAAAGTAGAAGAATGCAAGCGGTGTGATAAGGAGTGCAGATCTGCGCCGATCTCGCTGACGCGATCAAGAAGTTCATGGAATTTCTGGTTTGTTTCACCTGAAGAGTCCCCGACATCGTCAGCCAACTGTTCCAGGTCAAGCGCCAGCATCGCCACCCGTTGGTTGTAGTCGTCATGAATCTCACGGGCGATTCGCTTGCACTCTTCGTCTTGTGCCTCGATCAAACGACCGCTCAAACTGGCAAGGGCCTCCTCGGCGTGCTTGCGGTGGGTAATGTCCTCCGAAAAGATCAGAATCCCTCCCGGCACCCCGTCGAGATTCTGCCAAGGGCGAATCTCCCATCGGAGCCAAGTGGTACCGCCTGCGCGATTCCAAGGGTCTTCCTCGGCTCGCAACGTTTCTCCTTCAAGACACCGGCGGTGAAGTTGTCTCCACCGTTCGGGAAGGTCGGGGAAGATTTCGTAGTGCGAACGTCCCAGCAACTGCGAACTGTCGAGCGAAAAATCAAGGCACCAGCGGTTACTCACTTGGAGATAGCGCATGTCACGGTCGAGCATTGCCACTGCGGCTGGTACGTGTTTGACGAAGGTCTTCAGTAGTTCCTCTCGTGTGTGCAGCAGCGTCGTAAGGTTACCCAGTTCCGCGTTTCTTCTTTCAAGTTCCTGAGTACGGAACTGCACTTGGGTTTCGAGTGCATCCGCCAATGTTCGATAACGGTCTTCGCTCTCGCGCAACTCTCGCTCCATTCGTTTACGGTGTGTGATGTCCCGAGCAATTTTCGACGCTCCTACAATCTTTCCGCTGGCGTCCCGGACAGGCGAAATGGTGAGCGAAATATCGAGCGGTGTCAGGTCACTATGGATACGAACGGTGTCGAAGTGTTCGATTCGTTCCCCTTTCTTGATTCGTTCGATGATGACTGTTTCTTCGTTCCTGCGATTGACCGGGATAATCAACGAAATGTGCTGGCCTACCGCTTCGCTCGCTGTGTAGCCAAACAACCGTTCCGCTCCGGCGTTCCAACTGTTTATGACGCCGTCCAGCGTTTTACTGATGATGGCATCGTCAGATGAGTCCACTATCGCAGCCAGCAAGCCAATCGCTCTATCTGCTTTGAGGCGTAGGGCTGGCAACTCGTCCAAGAGTGACTGACTGATGTTGTCTCTAGCCTCCGGGTCATTGAGGATACAATCTGCCAGCGCTTCGTGTGTCGTTAGCAGTTTGTTGATGTCATCTTCATAGGCGATCTCAGGATGTGTTTCAGTCCAATAGTGCGCCGCTCTGACAAACGCCAAGAACAACAGCAAATATTGAAGGCGAACCGGACCAAGAGATCGCGCCAGCGCGTCAAGACACAACAAATAGTCAGGAGTCTTCAAGAACACATGCGCTGCCAACACAAAGATGGCATCTTCCATCTGAGCGTCCGCCATCGGCATTTCATCAATTGGTGCGGGGGAGGCTCCGCACAGTAAGAGACGAGACTGAAGTTCTTGTCCGCGTGGGAATGGCCGTCGAAGGAGGTTAACAACGTCGGCAACACTTTGCGTACACGCAGTCGGATCGCCAGCGGGACGGCCAAATCCCACCAAGAAACCAACATGACGAGCAATGCAGTAGCGGACTGCGCAAAAGCGCGACAGGTGGACGAAAAGCCGCTCCTTAAAAACGGAGGGTAGAGGATTGTCGAGGTAAGCAGCTTGTGCGAATCCCCACAGTTTCTCAATGATCTCGGGAGTCTCAGGCGCGAGGCGGAAGAAATTGGGAAGAACTCCGAATCGCTCCTCTACTCGCTTCTCCAGTTCTGACATGGCACCGTTCCAGGGCCCGATTATATGCCCACTTTGGCTAAACGACGGTATCCCGGCGACTCTCCAAGAGGAGCGGTTATCTTGTTTTCGGAATTACTGGTTTGAGCCCGGTTCGCGAGGCTAAGGGGGGTGCATATGGAGTGCACCCCAAAAGTGAGACACGGGATCAAGGGGCCAGCTACATTGAATGGAGGAGACAATGCTGGTGCCCCGACAACAGTATTCCCGTGAATTGAAGATTGCCGCGATGCATGAGATCGAGTCCGGAAAAGGTGTTGCGGAAGTGGCCCGCATGTTTCAGGTTAGCCCCAAGCGGCTGGAGACCTGGAAAGGCGAGTGGCGGGCGAAAGGTGAGCTGGCATTTCCCGGCAACGGCAGCCAGCCGCAATCCAAACTCGATGCCGATCGGATTGCCCAGTTGGAACGTAAGATCGGCCAGCAAGCGATGGAGATCGAGTTCCTAAAAAAAGCCTTACGGCGTTTCAGGGAGCATCCCCTGCCAGTCGTCGCCAATGGCAACGCCGTCTCTATCAGCAAATCCGGGAAGCGGCAGAAGCGGGGGCAGCAGTGAACGGGCTCTGCCGAGCCGCGGGAGTGAGCCGGGCCGGATACTATCGTTTTTTGGTGCGAGCGCAACCCCAAGAAGTCGCCATGGATTTGCGTAGTCAGATCCAACGCATCGCGCTGCGGTGGCCCGCGTACGGCTATCGTCGCGTGCATGCCGAACTCCGTCGGCACGGCTGGACGGTGAATCACAAACGCATTCTGCGGCTGATGCGAGCCGATAATTTGTTGTGTTTGCGACGGCGGAAGTTCATTCTGACCACCGACTCCAAACACTCACTGCCGGTCTACCCGAACTTAGCTGACGCCATGGTACCGACGGACATCGATCAGCTTTGGGTAGCAGACATCACCTACATCCGCTTGCAAGTGGAATTCGTGTACCTGGCGGTTCTGCTGGATGCATTCTCCCGACGCTGCATCGGCTGGGCGCTGCAACGCAGCCTGGAAGCGGCGCTAGCACTAGAGGCCCTGCGCATGGCGCTGACCCAACGTCGGCCAAGACCCGGCTTGGTGCACCATTCTGACCGCGGAGTGCAATATGCTGCGCGCGACTACACAGCACAACTGAAACAACACGGCATTCGCATCAGCATGAGCCGACGGGCAACGCCCTATGACAATGCCCAAGCGGAAAGCTTCATCAAGACTCTCAAGTATGAGGAAGTCTACCGCACCGAGTACCGCAATCTCGAAGAAGCCAGGGCCGCGATCGCGGAGTTCCTGGAGAAAATCTACAACCAGGAGCGCTTGCATTCGGCGCTTGGCTATCGTCCGCCGCTGGAGTTTGAGTGCAGCTTACGATCCTGGAGAGCACTCGGGAAAGGACGAGCATGAGTTTTTCTAGGCATGAGGAAATCTATCGATCCGATGTAAAACTCGGCAAACCTTGGGAGCGGCAACTGCGGTCGCCGCTCCCAGCGCTCATCGGCTGCGATGAGTTTCCAGTCGGCTATTCCTTGGCAGGTTGCCCTCCGGCAGAGCCTGCCTCCGCTTCACCGACTGCAAACGATTCTCAACCACCCACGTTGCCGTACAATGATTTTTCAGCAAACGGCAACTACCCCCTTTACTTCGTGTCTCAGCCCAAGGGTGCATCCCACTGAGGGGTTCCCTCCCCCGGTAGGTGGTGTTTCGAAGTACAGACCAAGGAAGGCGGGTAAGGCATTGGCTACTGCAGTGATGGCAACGGATCTTGTCGATGTTATCGCCGACGAAATGGCGGCTGGCGTGGATCGGGCCGTCGAATGCTGGATGTCTCAGATCGAGCAGGCGCTTACGGATGTGAATCTCACGTCCCTCGGCCGGCTCAACGCGGTCCGCGAGGTTCTCGACGACTACAAACTCTTGACCGGCAAAGTGCAACTCCAAGGGCGAAGGTCCGCCGAAAAGGACCTGCTGCGAAAACCCTGCTAGGACGATTGTTTCTGTGGGAGGTGCGACCGTGGATGTTGATGTTCTCTATTCCTACCTGATCGATTCCACCTGGTTCTTTCTCGGGAGCTGGGTGGTGTTGCTGTTGACGGCTTTCGTGGTTGCGTTCGCTGACCGGTTAGTGCAGCCGCGAATCTCACCGGCGATGGGGACCCTGCGGCGAAACTGAAGCTCGGGCTGGTAGAATCGCATCTAACGAGCCGATGCTGCCGAAAAGTCTTCGTCCTTTGATTCCCTACTTTAAGAAGTATCGCCGCAGCTATGCGGTGGGGACGATTTGCGTCTTTCTGACCAACGGCATCTGGATTCTCTTTCCGCTGGTAATACGGCGGGCCGTCGATGACCTTCACCAGGGAGTGACGAAATACAAACTCGGTTACTACGCCCTGGTTTTGCTGGGGGTAGCGGCCGCCAAGGGAATCTTCCAGTTTCTGACCCGCTGGATCGTAATCGGGGTTTCCCGCGAAATCGAATTTGATCTGCGCAATGATCTGTTCCGTCACCTTGAAAGTCTTTCCTACTCTTATTATCAGCGGACGCGCACTGGCGACATTATGGCTCGCGCGACTAATGACCTCAATGCGGTGCGTATGTTGCTGGGGCCGGCGATTATGTATTCGGCGAACACGATTGTGTTTACCGCCGGCGCCCTGGCTTTCATGCTCTCGATCAGTCCCAAGCTGACTCTGTACGCCTTCTTGCCTTTGCCGATCGTCAGCATCACCATCCAGTACTTTGGCCGCAAGATTCATGAACGCTTTGAGAGAATCCAGGCAATGTTTTCGGATATCTCGGCCCGGGCGCAGGAGAACTTCTCGGGCGTCCGAGTGATTCGTGCCTACGTGCAGGAAGAAGCGGAGATTGCGGCCTTCGAGACGGCGAATCAGGAGTACATCAAGCGCAGTCTGAAGCTGGTTCGTTTAATGGGCATGCTATGGCCGACGCTTGAAACCATGCTCGGACTCGCCATTGTGCTCGTGCTCTGGTTGGGTGGACGCGAAGTAATTGCCGGGCGGATCACGGTAGGCGGTTTCGTTGCCTTCAACACGTACATGGTGCAGCTTACCTGGCCCATTATCGCGTTGGGTTGGGTGATCAATATTTTCCAGCGCGGGACGGCCTCGATGGGGCGGATCAACGAGATTCTGGTGGAGAAACCGGAGATTGAAGACAGCGCGGCGATCACGGTCAAAACGAGAACGGGCGAGGCGCCCGTTCCCACAGAGATACGGGGAGAGATCGAGTTCAGGCATTTGAACTTCTCTTACAACTCAACCCCGGTTTTGCATGACATCAATCTCCGCATTCCAGCCGGGAGCAGTCTGGCGATCGTGGGGCCTACGGGCTCGGGCAAGACGACCCTAGTCAGCCTGATCCCACGTATTTACGATGCTGAGCCGGGAAGCGTGCTGATCGATGGCATACCCATCCGCGAATATCCGATTGCGGAGCTACGCCGCAACCTCGGTTTTGTGCCGCAAGAGACTTTCCTGTTCAGCGAAACGATGCGGGAGAATATTGCCTTCGGAAAAGGGGATGCCACGGATGAAGAGGTTCGCTCGGCGGCGCAGGCAGCCAGTATCGCCGAGGAGATCGAGAGTTTCCCCGAGCAGTATCGGACGCTAGTGGGTGAGCGCGGCATCACTCTATCTGGCGGCCAGAAGCAGCGGGCAGCGATCGCACGCGCCATCATTCGTAATCCGCGCATTTTGATACTGGACGATGCACTTTCGAGCGTCGATACTCATACCGAAGACAAGATACTCAATCACCTGCGTGAAATCATGCAGGGACGCACCACGATTTTCATCTCCCACCGGGTTTCCACGGTTCGCAATGCCGACCACATCGCCGTTCTCCACGCCGGACGAATTGTGGAATTGGGTACTCACGACGAGCTGGTGGCCAAGGACGGTTACTATACCGATCTGTATAACAAACAATTGCTGGAAGAAGAACTGGCCGAGGTGTAGCGCCGACATCTTGCCGGCGGTTGCGAGAGGATATGGTTCTCGCGAGTGGGGCACGGATGCAGCAGCAACGACCGCCGAAACGGCGGCGCCAGGTTAGATTGCGGTCTGATGATGAAGCGCGTGGTCACTCCCGAAATGCTCGACTCCGATTCCGGCACACCTGTCGAGATCGCCGCTGCCCTCTCCAACCTCCGTCAAATCAATCGCTGGTTCGGGGGAGTTGCCACGACCCAGTCGATGATCGGGCGGTTGGTAGGGAAACATGGCGCCAGATCACTCTCGTTGTTAGAGGTCGCCGCTGGCTCCGGGCACGTGCCTCACGCTGTCAGCGCACGGATGCAGAAGTCAGGAATCCGGCTTCAGGTCACGCTACTTGACCGCGCTCTCTCGCATCTGAAAAATGGCTCTGGGAACGGAAGTTCGGCCGTCGCGGGGGATGCGCTGGCGCTTCCCTTCGCGGACGGAAGTTTTGATTTAGTGAGTTGCTGCCTGTTTGCTCACCATCTGGAACCGCGGGATTTCGTTCAGTTCGTCAATGAGAGTTTACGGGTGAGCCGGCGAGCGGTGATCATCAACGATCTGGTCCGCGACCCAGTTCATCTCGCCCTAGTTTATGTAAGCCTGGTGCTCTTTCGAAGTCGAATCAACCGAAATGATGCGCCCGCTTCGGTGCGTCGCGCATACACCGTCCGGGAAATGAATGAGATGCTGGGGCGGACTACGGCGGCGAGAGTGGAGATTGAACGCCGTCCGGTGTTTCGTATGGGAGCCATCGCGTGGAAAAGATAGAACGTGTTTGACTTGATTGTAGTCGGCGGCGGGCCAGCGGGAAGTTCCGCCGCCATCATTGGGGCTCGCCGTGGTGCTCGCGTGCTATTGCTCGAACGCGGACAGTTTCCCCGTGACAAGGTTTGTGGCGAATTCGTTTCCGCCGAATCCCTCGAGCTTCTCTCCGGCCTGCTTGCTCCGCAACACACGAGGTTGGTGGCCGATGCTGTTCGAATTGCTCGAGCTCGCCTTTTTCTCGACGGTAGCATGATTGAAACGCCGGTCGATCCCTCTGCAGCCAGCATCACGCGCATGGACCTCGACAGTGCTCTTTGGGATTCAGCAGAAGGAAGTGGGGTTGATTGCCGACAGCAGGTTGTCGCACAGGCTATCTCCGGAGCGGGTCCATTTCTGGTCACAACTGCGGTGGGAGAATTTGAAGGTCGAGCCCTGATCAATGCCTCGGGCCGTTGGTCGAACCTGAACCTTGGAGCGACGGACCCAGCAAAAACTCCAGTGAAATGGCTTGGGCTGAAAGGACATTTCGCCGAGTCTCCCACGCTGCCTTCCGTTGATCTCTATTTCCTAGATGCCGGTTATTGCGGAGTACAACGGGTCATTCTCAGGGGCGGGGACGAAGCAACCGAAAGGGTCAACGTGTGCGCCATGGTACGGGCTGATGTGGCCAGCACCCTAGCGGAAGTATTCGCTCGCCATCCCGCGCTGCAGGAACGGAGTCGTAGATGGAGGCCGCTCAGCGAGCCAGTAACAACCTCGCCCCTTGTCTTTCGCGAACCGTGCCCGGAGCGAGACGATATTCTGATGACGGGCGACGCCGCTGGTTTTGTCGATCCCTTCGTCGGGGGTGGGGTTTCGCTCGCCCTGCGGAGCGGCACGCTGGCGGCCAAGTGCCTGATTCCATTCTTCGCCGGAAGAATCTCGCTGCGGCAAGCTGCGCGCGACTATCGCTCGGAGTATGAGAAGCGGCTCACACCCGTGTTCCGCACTGCGTCGAGGATCCGGCGGATGCTGAGTTTGCCGCAGGGCGTGCGGATTCCAATTTTTCGTTTGCTCGAAAAGATGCCCGCGATCACACGATATTTAGTTCAAAGTACGAGGTAGGCCGACCTTTGCTCAGCCGGGACGGGCGAGTTGCCCTTCCTTCATTTGGCTGATGAGCCGTCACCTGACGACGAGGACTTCGCGGATGTTGTCGCGGGTCAGGAAGAACTTGATCGAACCGAAGTCGCGGAACAGGTTTTCAACGTGACGGTTGTTGAAGACCCGCTGCAGGCGGAAACTTTTCTCGATCGAAGTATGAAGCGCGCCGGTCGGACCCTTGCGCATGTCTCTGCGCGCCTCGACGTGTTGCATCTCAAGGTTGTCGTTATCCACGATGTGATAGCGATAGCAAGGCGCGTCTGGTCCGGCTTCGTGAGTATGGAAGAAGGCCAGCAGCATGCCGCCAGGTTTAATCGTCGACCAGAGACGCGCAACCACAGGTTTGACCAGGCTTTCTGGCATGTAGTCGGCCAAATTCCAGCACAGAACGATATCGAACTGGGCCGGAGGGTAAACCAGGTTGTCGGCGAGAAATCGCCGGCTATCCAGAATGGTCTGTCCCTGTTCGTCCTTGGTGATCAGAGCCGGGTCGGTCGAGGCCTCGAGCAAATCTTCGCTGTAGATCTTGTGCCCGCGGGTGGTCAGATATCGGATGTTCGCGGCAGAAGTGGAACCTATATCCAAAACGCAGATTGGCTCCTCGGATTGCATTGTGCGCGAAATTTCGCCCAGCCCGCTGGAGCGGCGGGTGAGCCGCTGCGAAGTGGACAGGGGTCGGATCCCTTGACCGGGGATGGCGGATGAACCACGAAAAAGTTTCATGAAGCTGTGCGTAACGGATGCCATCGTCAATTCCTGGCGTCCGGCTCAACAGAGTCCCGCAACTTAAATATATCGCGGCGAGAGCGGTTGAACCGGCGAAAAATTCTATTGCTTGGTTACTGGAGTACTTCCCGCTGCCGTGCTTCGTGCCTCGATCTGAGCCTCAGGCTTGGCTGCCGGGGCTGAATTCGGCTTGGCGGCTTCCGTTTGGACTTCCACCTTGCCTTTGAGGTAAGCGCCTTCCTCGATGGCGATGCGTTGGGTAACAATATCACCTACGATGACTGCAGACTTGCGTAACTCGGCCCGGTCCTTGGCCCGGATGTTGCCTTCCAGCTTGCCCTGGATCACCACAGCCTTGACGCTGACATCGGCGTGCACATGACCGTTCGGTCCGATTATCAGGTTGTTGCCTTGCAATTGAATCGTGCCCTCGACGGTGCCGTCGACATACAAGTCTTCGCTGCCGGAGAGTTCTCCCTTGATCACGACCGATTTACCAATGTGTGCAAACTCTCCGGTCTTTGGCATATCCATAGTTAGCTCTCCTCTTGGCAGCACAACCGCGGGGTGCAAGCGGGAATAACGGATTCTAAACCATTCGGAGGGGTGCGGCGCGCGATCTCAGCAAAAAGATTTGCAGCTTTTGAAGATTGCCGATGCCTTAACCATCGCGGCCGAAGCCGATGTACAATGCCCGTCGGTCCGCAATTCAAGAACCGGGGTCCCGGTTGCAGAAAGAGTGAATGCATGAAACATTCGGTCGTGGTTTCCATGGTTGCCGGTGTTGTATTGTCCTTGGCCGCTTATCTTTTGCCTGGCCGTGTTCAAGCGGCTGACGAAGCAAGAATCAATGGATTTACCCTTGTCGCTCCCGCGTCCAGCATTCCGCGCCCGGGCCGCACACACACAAACTACTTTTTCGCCGTTCCAGATGTCCCGAACACGACCGGTGGGCCTCCTCCGGGCACGGAGACGCCAGGCTCTTTGGCCTGCGTGTACAAATTGGTCAAGGGACCCATGGGCTGTCCGGTTGCCACCAGCACGACCGTCCCGACCGGGGGCTGGGGAGCTATCGCCATCGTCGATGCGGGAGACTTCCCGACGGCGAAGCAGGACCTGCACACGTTTTCAAAATACTTTGGCATACCCGATGCCGACTTCCAGGTGGTTTATGCCGACGGCCACAAGCCCCCGGTCTATTCGGGTTGGGACGTTGAAGAGTCGCTGGATATCGAGTGGGCTCATGCTATGGCGCCCAAAGCCAAGCTTTTCCTGGTGGAGTCAAAGCTGTGCACAACCAGCCGTTGCAACACGGATCCCACCTGGCAGGCGGTGACGGTGGCAGGTGAGTTGGTGGCCAAGAATGGTGGTGGCGTAATCAGTATGAGCTGGGGCGACCCGGAGGTTCCCAACGAAGCGGAGTTTGAGAAGTATTTCAAGCACCCCGGGGTGGTCTACTTTGCTGCTAGCGGGGATTCGGGGATTGGTGTGAGCATCTATCCGGGATCCTCTCCGAACGTGGTATCCGTCGGCGGCACAGTGTTCAACCGGGATTCAAATGGGGACTTTGTGAGCGAATGGTACGGCGGCGGTGGCGGCGACATCAGCCCGTATGAGCCCAGACCCAGCTACCAGAATGTGATCAAGAATATCGTGGGAAGCAAGCGCGGCTATCCGGATGTTGCTTCCGACTTTTGTTGCGCCGCCATCTACATATCTGCTTACGGTGGCTGGAACGGAGTAGGTGGCACCAGTTGGTCCTCGCCGACATTTGCCGGAATCGTGAATGCCGCCGGTGAAAAGATGAAGTCGACGAACGACGAACTCACGGCAATCTACAAGGAGTACGCGAACAAGACAGAGTACAAGGCGGACTTCCGTGACATCACAAGCGGCGATTCCCATTGCAAGAAGGGCTGGGACCTTTGTGCCGGAGTCGGCTCACCAATCACCTACAAAGGAAAATAACTTTCGTTTCTAGTCCCGTTTATCCAGGCCCTGCTGGCAGCAGGGCCTTTTTTCGATTGTCAATTCTTCATTCCCTTTACAACGGCGATGCGCCATAGTTTCGTCTAAGCTAGGGGTGAGGACGCATGAGACTCGCTGACCTTAGAACCCGACTGGGAACCACGGCTTGCGTTGTGGTCTTGATCATGTGCGCGCGGGCGGCGAGGGCGGACCAACCGTCTTCTGGATCTCCCGTCGATCTGGTGCGGCAGACCGTCCAGAACGAGGTTGCGGCCAGCAGTGGCAATACGAGGCTGATGTTTACGGATTTGAAAAAAACGCCACATGGTTCACAAACCAGGCTGATGGTTGAAACCCGCGAGGGCATGGCGGCGATGGCGGTTGCCTTCAACGACCAACCGTTAACGCCGGAGCAGCGCGGGGCCGAGGAAGATCGTCTGGCGGAGCTGGTGAAT
>Ga0210402_10005276_pt1 | contig 11609 bp, 10 predicted proteins | sample IncBWC7MmetaG_FD_161055 | JGI IMG/M metagenome (GOLD analysis project Ga0210402, IMG submission 161055) | Forest soil microbial communities from Barre Woods Harvard Forest LTER site, Petersham, Massachusetts, United States - Inc-BW-C-7-M | ecosystem: Environmental > Terrestrial > Soil >... | reverse complement strand
AACCCTGGCCGTTGCACCCAATGCCGCCCAAATAGGTGGTGCCGTAGAGATTGTCCGCTGAGTCTGCTACCAAACCCGCCAGCGGGGTTGCGCCATCCGTTGGGCCGCCGGAAAAGCTGTGCACGATTGTCTCTTTCACCACCGGCACTAATCTTGAAGACGGTCCCGCAGCCAGGAACTAGGGAAAACACAATGCAGGTTGCCGACGTTCTGGGTGGTGTCGTAAAGGTTGCCTGCTCCGTCCCGGATCAAGGGACCGATGGTGCGGTTTCTGCCATCTTTCGGGGTTGCGACTGAAGCTATAGAGGCTAGGTGAGCTTGCCCTGGCTGGTCAGCTCAAAAACGGTGTCCTTCATTCGCTATGCCGCCCCGCGGTTGCGCCGTGGAAAATCCCGTTCACTTCCAAGCCAGCCCGACGGAGTATTGCCGGTTTTCCGGAGAGCATTTGAAAGCTGGGCCTCGGCGGGAAGAGCCAGGGTTAGCGCAAACAGCACGCGCAAGTACATCGTCGCTTCGACCAAGGCGCGGACGTGAGAAGACTGGTGTGCGTGTGGGGAGCCAGAGGCATTATTGTGCCCTCTTTGCGGGGGCGGTTTCAGCCGTGCCTGGGAAGGCACAATCGAGACAGCGAGTATCCGCCGGCCGCCAGCGGCTTTCAAGAATGCAAAGTTTTGGCGTGCGAAGTTTTGGCGGTGACGTTGGTGAGCATGGACGAGGTGCGAAGGACCGCTGTTTTTGGCCTCTGCCACGGATCCATGGTCGGCGTTGCGAGAGCCCATGCCGATGTTTACAGTCTGCCAAAAGTGATTTGTTACTATAGGGTCCGGTTGGGGCCCAGGAACGGTCAATCCAAGCGCAGCTTGGCGCACGTACTGCCATAGGAAATAGAGAAACGATTGTCTTTCGCAGACGTCAAAGAATTCTCCTCCGACGCCAGATTGATTATGTCGGTGCGCCTGGGCGACCAACAGGCGATGGGAGAATTGTATGACCGCCATTCCTCGCTCGTATATTCGGTGGCGCTCCGAGTGCTGGGCGATACCGGCGCGGCCGAGGACGTTCTGCAGGAAATTTTTATGCAGCTATGGCGCAAGCCGGAAGCGTTCGAGGCGTCCCGCGGAAGTCTTCCGGCGTGGCTGGCGGTCATTGCCCGCAACCGTGCCATTGATGCCATACGCAAACGCACCCCCGATACACCCATCGAAGATGTCATCGTCTCGGTTGAACCCGACCTTGCCGGGGAAGCCGAGCGTAAGCGGGCGGCGGAGCAGGTTCGGCGGAAACTCGGCGAGATGCCCGAGCTACAGAGATCGGCATTGGAGATGGCGTTTTTTGAAGGGCTCACACATTCGGAAATCGCCGCGAAGACTGGAACCCCGCTGGGTACGATCAAGACGCGCATTCGTACGGCGCTGACCACGTTGCGGACGGCCTTTGTGAAATGACGATTCACGACCAATTCGCAGAAGATCTGGCCTTGTACGCTCTGGGATCCCTGCCGGAAGGGGACGAGCGTCGCGCCCTGGAGACGCACCTTGAGACCTGCGGCGTTTGCCGCCGTGAGCTGGAACAACTCCGCGGTGATATGGGATTGCTCTCTTTGTCCACGGCAGGGCCCAGGCCGCCGGCGCGGTCTCGTCTCCGTCTGATGGACGCCATTGCCAGAGAGCCTCGTCAGAGCGCAGCGCAACGGCATTGGTGGCGGTTAGTACCCTGGGCAGTCGCTGCGGCATTGGCGATTCTTGCGGGCGTACTGTGGACCAAGAACGCTGGTTTAGAGCGGCAGATGGCCAGTATTCAGAATAGTTTCTCCGAACAGCAACAGGAACTGGCACGCGCCCGCGAAGTGGTTGCGACCTTGACGGCGCCCGAGTCTCAGCAGGTTACGCTGGTTGCCGCAAAGACGCCTCTGCTGCCGCACGGCAAAGCTTTCTACTTGCGCTCCACCGGCAGCCTGATTTTCCTGGCGTCGAATCTTCCTCCGCTCCCGGCGGAGAAGATCTATGAGCTCTGGTTAATTCCTACCAGCGGCAATCCGGTGGCGGCTGGCCTATTCCGCCCGGACGCGCACGGAGGGGCTGCCGTGTTGAATCCTCCGTTATCACCCGGGCTGGATGCGAAAACCTTTGCCGTCACTCTGGAACCCGCGACTGGTTCGCATGACGCTCCACGTGGTCAGGCGGTAATTGTCGGCGCGGGCGAGTAGATCCGGTTCTGAGCACGGTCTGGTTTTCATCACTGCACTGTGATTACGCGCTCTTCCGCAGAGCTGTTCTTCCGCGCGTTTCCTGCCCCTCACACAATCCGGTCAATCCGTATCCCTGGCTGCTGCGTACTCACTGAGAAGGCAATCGAAACAAAAGGAGATCTGAATGAACAGGAAGATGGTTGTTGTGTTCGCGAGCATGCTCATTCTCACCGCAGCCCTCGCGGTTGCAGGATCGAAGAACCCGATGGTCGGCGGAGAGGAGATGTACCCGACCAAAGACATCATTGACAACGCTGTCCACTCCAAGGATCACACCACGCTGGTCGCCGCGGTGAAGGCTGCGGGATTGGTGGGTACACTGAAGGGCGCCGGACCGTTCACCGTCTTCGCTCCCACCAACGAAGCTTTCGACAAACTGCCCGCCGGAACCGTCGAGACTCTGCTCAAACCCGAGAATAAAGGGCTCCTGACCAAGGTTCTTACCTACCACGTCGTGGCAGGAAGGCTGAGCGCGACCGACCTCGAGAAGAAGATCAAGGAGGGCAATGGGACAGCCGAACTGGACACCGTCGAAGGAGGCAAGTTGTGGGCTAGCGAGCACGATGGACAACACATCATGCTCAAGGACGAGAAGGGAGGTACCGCGCTGGTCACGATCCCAAACGTATTCCAGTCCAATGGCGTGATCCATGTCATCGACTCGGTGGTGATGCCCAACTGACACGTCTCCGAGGCGCGGACAGGCGGTGCAACACAAGACGCCGGACTTCGGTCCGGCTTCTTGGCTATGAAACCGGAGGCGGAGACATGGATTAGCCTGCTTGAATCCGGACGAAGACGGGAAGAAGAAGGAAGAAGGAAGAAGAGGAAGTTGGTGCTCTGGCAATCCCCGCTAGTCGGCGGCTGCTTCCAGCGGAGAAGCGCTGCGCGACGGACGCTTCAGGAATGCCGTGCGCTCCATCTCAAACGATTCCAGATTCGCTCCCAGAGTCTGCTGGTTCCAACCCATCACGGCGCCAATCCGCGATGCGGCCTCGCGACTGCAGGATTCAGACCAGCAAGCGCCCAGCGCCACCGGGACCCGGCGCAGCAACACGTCGCCCAACGTGACCGCAAATTCTTTCCGGTACGCCTCCACCACTTCCGCCACAATGTGGGATGCGTGCGGACAGATCGGCGCCCGCAGGTCTGCGCTCACCAGCGCCATCCGGGCAATGTCCATGGCACGCGGGCCATGCCATTCCATGATGCCGCGGGCGGCTTCTTCGCTTACCTGTCCGGCTCGCGCAATTTCGAGGATTTCCTGATCCAGCATCGGATCAAGGGAACTACCCGGCCCCATCGCGACCATGGTCGGCTCCGGCACCGGGATTCCAATCTTGCGGGCACACTCCCGCGCCAGGGAAGCGGCGGTGGTTAGTTTCCCGCCGATCACTGAAATCAGCTTGGCCGCGCCGTCCGCCGTGTGGTCGTGCAGGAAGTGACGGCGCGTCACGGCCGACGTCTTGCTCCCCGGCGAATTTGGCAGAGGACGCACTCCGGCAAACGCGTACTTGATGTCGTGGGCGGAAAGCTTTGCTTTCGGGAACAGCTTCGCCACCGTGCGCAACAGATATTCGATCTCTTCGTTGGAGGGCGACGTTCTTGTCGGGTCGCTCGTGTCCGGAACCTCCGTGGTGCCCACCAGCACCTGTTCATTCCAGGGCACGACGAAAACCGGGCGGCCATCCGCGGCCTCGGTGTAGAGGGCCGCTCCCGGAGCCCCGGAGAATCTGGACAGAACAATGTGCGATCCGCGCACTCCTCCCAGCATGGGCTTGCTGGTGCGCACGGAAGAACGCTGGCAGATGCGGTCGGCCCACGGACCGGTACAATTCAAAATCCACACCGCATTCACGCGTTCGTCTTTCCCGGAAATGCGGTCGCGCAGCAGGACGCCCCGCGCTCGTCCCTGCCCGATGTCAACCGCTAAAACCTCACAATGATTGCGGACCACGGCTCCGGCGTCGGCGGCTTCCGTCATCCACTCCGCCACCAGACGCTCGGGAAACTCGCACTGCGCATCCTCGTAATTGAACATCGACCACCGCTGGCCCGCATCAAGCGCTCGCTCTACGCGCTTCAATTCCATCTCGCTCAGGTCGGCAGATTTCCTCGCCGCAAAACGCTGGTAAAGCCAAAGCCCGGCGCGTACCTGCATGGCGCTGCGGTGGCTGTGTTCATTGAGCAGAAACAGAAAGTGCATGGGATGCACCAGGTGCGATCGTTCGCGCAGCAGCCGCTCCCGCTCGCGCACCGACTCACGCACCAGACCGAGTTCTCCGTGTTCCAGATAGCGGAGACCGCCGTGAATGATCCGGGTCGAGCGACTGGTCACTCCTGAGGCGAAGTCGTTCTGCTCGACCAGTAGCGTGCGCTTGCCGGCACGCGCGCATTCGCGCGCCACGGCTACGCCGTTGATGCCGCCGCCGATGACCACCACTTGGAAGTGCTGTCCTTCTAAGGATGGTCGAGGTTTAATTTCTAAACTCATGTATTTAAACTAGATACGATAATTGCGCTGTGGCGCGTGGTCGAGCTCTCGCCGGGCGGAGTCCTCCGCCCATTCTTATTCTGCGCTTTCCTGGCAAGCAGATGAAGGTCACGATAGGCATACGGGAAAGCTGGCCGATTCCACGCCCGGCCTTCCCCAGAAGTGTGCCCAAAGTAACCTGCGGCGCGCATCCCTTACATTAGGAACTGAATCGGCCCGGTTCGGGATGACCCGGACCGAAGCGGCATGAACAGCGCCACCCACTAATCTACAGCAACGGATTACGCGGTCTTGCGCAGGGCCGCCGACTCGACTGCCTCGGCGAACAAGCGGATCATCTCACGGTTGAATGCGGGGATGTCGTCCGGCTTCCGGCTGGTTACCAGAAAGCCGTCGGTGACCACTTCCTTGTCGACCCAAGTTGCGCCGGCATTGTTGAGATCCGTCTTCAGCGAAGGCCAGGAAGTTAACGTGCGCCCGCGTACGGCTCCGGCCTCGAGCAGCGTCCAAGGTCCGTGACAAATCGCCGCCACCGGCTTGCCTTCGTCCGTGAACTGCTTCACAAACGCGACCGCCTTCGGGTTCATGCGCAGTTGGTCTGGATTCATCACCCCACCCGGCAACAGAAGGGCGTCGAATTCCTCCGCATTCGCGGAGTCCAGTGAAACGTCCACCGGCACTTCGTTGCCCCAATCCCGGTGATTCCATCCTCTTACTTTCTTCTCGGCCGGCGAAACGACTTGCGTAATTGCGCCCGCTTCGTTGAGCGCCTTGCGTGGCTCCAGCAATTCCGACTGCTCGAAACCATCGGTTACAAGAATTGCCACTTTCTTTCCCTGAAGAGTGCTCGTCATATTGTGTTCTCCTTCATGAATGTTCAACCGGGGCGTCCAGCAAAAACCGCCTGCGAAATCCAATGAGCGGGAACTGATTCGGTGAGGCTAGGATGCCGTCTGCTAGTCTGCGGTTGGCGCTTTGCCGAAGCCTGGTTGCGCCGGCATCTTGCCGGCTGACGCGGAGGCGTCTCGCCCCCGCAGACGAGGCGAGAATCCCGCGACGTCGGGAAAATGCCAGCGCCTACTTTCCTCTTGTGTTCCCGCGCATTGCCTCCCGCCTTCGCGGTCATTTACATTGGTTGCCGCATGTCCTCTACAGGAGAACGTTTCGAGCGAGCGGTCGCCATCATGGAGCGTCTCCGCGCACCTGGCGGTTGCCCCTGGGACCGCGAACAGACCTTCGACTCCATCAAGCCCTACACCCTGGAAGAAACCTACGAAGTTCTTGAAGCCATCGACAATCGCGACTGGCCCGAACTGGCCGGCGAACTTGGCGACCTGCTGCTGCAGGTCCTCTTCTATGCCGAGCTGGCGAAGGAGCAGTCTTCGTTTTCCATCGACGACGTCCTCGATCGCCTTTCGACCAAGCTTATCCACCGCCATCCGCATGTCTTCGGCGACGTGAAGGCAGACACCTCCGCCGAGGTCAAACGCAACTGGGAGGCGATAAAGGTCGAGGAGAGGAAAAGCCGGCAAACTATTGATCCGGAAGCATCCGCATCTCGGTCGCAGGAGCAGAAGCAGTCGGTTCTCGCCGGAGTTTCATCCGCCATGCCGGCTCTGCTCGAAGCCTCGAAACTGAGCTCTCGCGCAGCTCAGGCTGGCTTCGACTGGCCGCATGTCGAAGGTCTGTTCGACAAGCTCAGGGAAGAGACCAACGAGCTCCGCCAGGAACTCAAAGAATTTCCGTCCCCCGGACCTCGTCCCCAAGGTCGCGGCCTGGCCGGATCGGGACGAACCGAGGTTCCCGAAGGCCTGCAAGCACGGCTTGAAGATGAAGTCGGTGACCTCTTTTTCGTCCTGGTCAATATTGCGCGCTATCTCTCGGTCGATGCCGAATCTGCTCTGTGCAAGACGAACCGAAAGTTCAAGCGTCGCTTTCAGTGGATGGAGGCCCGCCTTCACGAGTCCGGCCGCTCCGCCGAGCAGGCTCCCATGGAGGAACTGGAATCCCTCTGGCAGCAGGCGAAGTCCGAGGAGAAGCGGGCATGACGATCCCTAATCCTCAACGGCGGCGTCATAAGCCCCGCGTTCTCACCAGCGGGGCGAGGACTCGCGCACGGGTCATCTCGGCGCCCTGGTCATGCTCTCTGTGCCGCACACCGCATCCCTCGCCCGACGGAAGCGCGCCGTCGATAGGGATGATGCATGCATTGCGAGGAGTCGATGACCACTGACTCCATTGTCCTGCGCCGCTGTCATACCATAGACGAGTTCCGCGCGTGTGTCGCGCTACAAAAAGAGGTATGGAATTTTACCGACGCGGAACTGGTGCCCCTGCGCATGTTTGTTGTGGCCGACAAGGTTGGCGGCCAAGTGATGGGCGCCTTCGACGGCAATGTCATGGTCGGCTTCGCGCTATCGGTCCCGGGTACACGCAGCGGGCACATCTACCTGCACTCGCACATGCTCGCCGTTCGCAAGGACCACCGCAATAGCGGTCTCGGTCGCCGGTTGAAGCTGATGCAGCGTGAAGACGCGATCGCCCGCGGAATCGAACTCATTGAATGGACGTTCGATCCCCTCGAAATCAAGAACGCTTATCTCAACCTTGAAAGGCTGGGTGCGATCGTGCGCCGCTACAACATCAACCAGTACGGCATCACGTCGTCGCCGCTGCAGGGAGGATTGCCGAGCGACCGGCTGATCGCCGAGTGGTGGCTGAAGTCAAAGCGGGTGGAAACGCTGCTGGCCACGGGAAAAATTCCGCCCATCGTCAGGGAATCGAGCATCGAAGTACCGGCGCAGATCTATGACTGGAAAGCCGCGCCCGAGACCCGCAGCAAGGCGCAGCGAGTGCAGGAGCACAATCGGGAACAGTTTCTGCGCGCCTTCGCTCACGGGCTCGCCGTATTGGGGTACGACCGCGACCCAGAAGGCAATGGCACGTTCCGGCTCGGGCACTGGGATGAGAAGTGGTCGTACGCGTCTGAAGCATGAAACCTTGAATCATGAAAATTGAAGCCATCACGCTGCGCGAAATTCACATGCCGCTCGTCCACTTCTTCGAAACGAGCTTCGGCCGCACCTATAGCCGCCGTATTCTCCTGGTCACCGTTCATAGCGAAGGCGCCGATGGTTGGGGAGAGAGCGTCGTCGGCGAAGATCCCTTCTATAGCAGTGAATGGATCGAAAGCGCCTGGCCCACGCTCACGCAATATCTCATCCCGGCGCTGTTGGGAAAGCGCATCGACTCCGCCCGCGAGTGCCCGGCACTGTTCGCCAAAGTGCGTGCCCACCGTATGGCCAAAGCCGGGCTCGAAAACGCGCTCTGGGACGCCGAAGCGGCGCAGAAGCAGGTCCCCTTGTGGAAACTGCTGGGCGGCACGCGCCGCGAGATTCCCTGCGGCGTTTCCATCGGCATCCAGGATTCAGTCGAGCAATTGCTGGAAAAAATTCAGATCGAACTCGCCGCCGGATACCGCCGCATCAAGATCAAAGTGAAGCCCGGGTGGGACGTGAACGTGCTCGAGCGCATCCGCTCACGCTGGGCTGACATTACTCTGAGTTGCGACGCCAATTCCGCTTACACGCTCGACCAGGTCGAGCACCTCCGCAAGTTCGACCAGTTTAATCTGCTGATGATCGAGCAGCCCTTGTGGAATGACGACATCTACTATCACGCGCGCCTGCAGAAAGACTTGCGTACCTCGATTTGCCTGGACGAATCGATTGTCAGCGTGCGCAGCGCCGCCTTCGCCGTCGAAACCAGAGCGTGCCGCATCATCAACGTCAAGGTAGGTCGCGTCGGAGGATTCTCCGAAGCGCTGCGAATCCATGACCTTTGCCAGGCCCACAACATTCCCGTTTGGTGCGGCGGCATGCTGGAAACCGGCATCGGTCGTGCCCAAAACATTGCCCTTTCCACGCTCGAGAACTTCCGCCTGCCGGGCGATGTTTCAGCCTCCAAACGCTACTGGAAAGAGGACATCATCGATCCGGAGGTGGAGGTTTCGCCGCAGGGGATGATCGCCATCAGCGACCAGCCGGGAACCGGCTATCGCGTCAAAGAAGATCTGATTGAGAGCCTCACCGTGCGAAAGGAGACGCTGCGCGCATGAACCCGGCAACTCCGGCATCACAGGCTATCCAAGCCGTCCGGCGACCTTCCGCAATCGAATCGAATCCACGAAAAGTGCGCAATTCTGACCTCTCCGTGTTTTCTCGATGGGCATGATACTCGATCGGTATGATTGCTGGGTATGATTAAAGACCGTTGGCCTGAGCGGTCGTCACCTGAGCGGTTGCCGGGCGAAGGAGCTTCCATAGGTTTGCACCCAAGAAAGTGCGCCATACCGTTCTTTATTCTGGTGCAGATCGCGCAGCAGTATTGCGTTTGCGGGCTCGAAGTCTCCCCCGGAATGTGATACCGGGTGCTAGACGCAGACGACGGGTTTGACGCCATCAAGCTTGCCAGCTCTTGAGAAGGTGGACGTCGTGGTGCTGGATCTCGGCCATGATGCTGAGTTGACCCGGGTCGCCGCGGAGATCAAGCGTTGCCGGCCTCAGGTTCCGACGATCCTGGTCGCAGAGCAGACAGCGCCGCGCTCCCTCCCACATGAACCGGCAGACGCCCTGGTATTGAAGAGCGACCAGGTGAACTTGCTCGTCACTCGACTGGAAGCGGTACTTGCGGCCGGCGCTCGAACCCCTGCGAAGGCTGAGACGAGGCAGTGCGTTTCTGGATCGGTGTTTCCGCTAGTTGCTCTGGGCCTTCTTCACTTCCAAATTCTGGCTAGCGCGATTGTCGTGGGCCTGCTTTTCTTCCTCGATCTTCAACCTCTCGACGCCCTCAGCAAAGGTGAGATTCTCCGGCATCTTTTGGAAGTCGCTCAAAACCTCGTCCGATATCATGCTGATGCCTTTGAACATCAGGATCTTACCGGTGATGTTCAGGTTTAAATCCGTGACGCCCCAGGCGCCATCTCCCAACCCCAAGTCGCCTTGCTGCACGCGGAACTGTCCGCCTTTGTTGAGATGGCCGATAATCCCCCATCCGAACGTGACTTCCCGGAACAGCGTGCCTTCGATTCGCGCGAGCCGGCGGACTTCAGGATCGATCAGCAACACGCCCTGCATTCCCGCCAAGACTTCTTCGACGCGGGAGGGTGGACGGTACGCAGGATTGGGCGTGAACTTCAGCCTTATCAGTTGGTTCCCGGCTCTACCCAGTCCGGCTGCGCTATTTTCCGTTCCGGCGTACTCATAACAGAAGGCGCCCGGCAAGGCTTTCACGATCCGAAGACTGCGCTCTTCGTCTTCCTTTTCGCGCACCGCCTTCTTGCGAAGTTGCTCGGGATTGTTCATCAGCCACGTCAGGTGGTTAGCCTCGGTTTGCTGTTGCTCGGCAGTCAGTGGCTGGTCGTTGATGGCGATGAGCTTCGCGGCGAGAGCGTCTTTGGTTTCCACATAGAGCCGGGTTTGCGAACCTTTGGGCGTTTTCCTGTACGAGCGAAACAGGTGCAGACCTTCGGGGTGGTTCGACGCCGCGATTTCGTTCTCCACCGTGGCCCGAACCAGGTCGGCCGGCGCAATCTCGGGATTCTTCGATTCCTGCGCCGCGAGCGTCACCGCAGCTGCCACTGTGGCGACGATTACGCTTGCTATCAGTCGCTCTGCCCGCGTGTGCCCTGCAGCATGCATGCATAGTTAGTGTAGCAATCCCGGTGGAGGGTTGCAGTGGGGTAATCGCTGTAGTCAGGCGCGGGTTCGGTGGGCGCAGAGGCGCTGTATCTTGCATGATCGAGGATGATCGAGGTACCTCGCTTGCCGCGCGCTCTGTTAGTTGGGTATAGTCGAAAGAGGCGGCGCGGCCGTTCCGGTACCTGCCTTCCCAGATATCATGGTATTGCAGTATTCCCGCTTCCTTAAGGAGAACATCCATGAGTGCTCCGTTGTCGGCAGATTTGGCGCAGATTGGCAAATCCGTAGTCATTAAAGGCGAATTGTCAGGCAGCGAAGATCTTTATGTAGATGGCCAGGTCGAAGGCAGCATCGCCCTCAAGAACAATAGCTTAACCGTCGGTCCCAACGGCTCCGTGAAAGCCACGGTCGACGCCAAGGGCGTCGTGGTGCAGGGCAAACTCGAAGGCAACGTGCAGGCCAGCGACCGCGTTGAGCTACGAAAGTCGGCAGTGGTTACCGGCGACATTTCGACCCAGCGGATTTCCATTGAGGAAGGCGCTTACCTGAAAGGCAAGGTCGACATCCAGGGTAAGACGGAGAAAGCCGCAGGAAAGTAACTCCCATCTGTTCGAGACGTGCATTAAAGTGTTGCTTTAGACGTTGAGGTAAGGTCTTGGGTCAGGAGTCGCCTGCGGGCGAGGCGATGTATAAGGTCTGATGGCATCCGTCACACAGAATTTCATGAAGCTCTTTCGCGGCTCATCGGGCGGGACAGAGGCAGCAACTCCACAGGCTGCCCAAAAACTTACGCGCCGCTCCAGCGGTCTCGGTGAACTTTCCCGCGCCTGGGAAGCCGACACTCCGCTGTGCGTTCTCGATCTCGGCTCCACCTCGGCGACCAACATCCGGTTTTTCACGGAACGCAGCCACAAGATTTACAGCGAAGACCTTCTGGTCGCCTCGACCGAGCCGAGCCTGGTCACCAAAGATGAGCAAGGAAATGTGATCCTCGACAGTCGCCGTTTTCTGGCCGACAACCTCGTCTATCCGGCGGCGCACTTCGATGTAGTGCTGTGCTGGAATCTGCCCGATTATCTGGACGAGGGCCTGGTGCGCCCGGTGATGGGACGATTGTGGTCCGTGCTGAAGCCCGGAGGCATGCTGCTCGCATTCTTCCATACGAAAG
>Ga0210402_10005275_pt1 | contig 11609 bp, 8 predicted proteins | sample IncBWC7MmetaG_FD_161055 | JGI IMG/M metagenome (GOLD analysis project Ga0210402, IMG submission 161055) | Forest soil microbial communities from Barre Woods Harvard Forest LTER site, Petersham, Massachusetts, United States - Inc-BW-C-7-M | ecosystem: Environmental > Terrestrial > Soil >... | reverse complement strand
CCGCTGAACTCCATTCTTACAGAAGCCTCGGAAACCGGCGAGCATAGCCTGCGCCGGGCGCTCGGACCGACTAACCTGATCACCCTCGGCATCGGCGCCATTATTGGCACTGGCATTTTTGTGCTCACCGGAACCGCGGCAGCCAATCACGCAGGCCCCGCCATCGTGCTCTCGTTCAGCCTGGCCGCGGTTGCATGTGTGTTTGCCGGACTGTGTTACGCGGAGTTTGCCTCGATGATTCCGGTCGCCGGTTCGGCCTACACCTACGGCTACGCGACGCTGGGTGAGTTCATCGCCTGGATCATCGGCTGGGACCTCATTCTGGAATACGCTTTGGGAGCGGCGACTGTCGCCAGCGGCTGGAGCGGCTATGTGCTTAGCTTCCTCGGTGATTTCGGCATCCGGCTCTCGCCCAGGTGGGCAGGTTGTCCGGGGACAGTTTTTCTCTTTTACAACAACCATTGGGAGCGGTTGACGGCTCAGTTCCAGAAAGCGCTGAACATGAAGCACATCGATGCAGCGACACTGCCGCATCAGTATTCGTCCTTTAACCTGTTCGGTTTCCTTGGAATCCTGATGGTGACCGTCATCCTGGTGATTGGAATCAAGGAATCGGCAGACTTCAACTCCTTCATCGTGATCGTGAAAGTTTGCGTCCTGATAGTCTTCCTCGGTCTGGGCATCAATTACATCATGGGCCATCACTCCGAAGCGGTCGCGAACTGGACTCCGTTCATTCCGGAGAATCCAGGTCACTACGGCGATTTCGGATGGTCCGGCATTGCGACTGCGGCGGGGGTCATCTTTTTTGCCTACATCGGATTTGATGCTGTATCCACCGCGGCACAAGAATCGAAGAACCCCAGGCGCGACATGCCCATCGGCATTCTCGGCTCTCTGATCATCTGCACCATCCTTTACATTCTGGTGGCGGGGGTGCTGACTGGGCTGGTGAAGTACACCAACCTTGATGTGCCCGACCCGATCGCGATTGGTATCGACATGACCGGTGTGGCTTGGGGGAGCCGATTGGTGAAGCTGGGCGCGATTTGCGGACTCAGTTCGACCATGGTCGTTATGTTGCTCGGCCAGTCCCGCGTGTTCTTCTCCATGTCGAAAGACGGGCTGCTTCCCAAGTGGGCGAGCGCCATCCACCCTCGATTCCGTACGCCGTATCTCTCGACCATTCTTGTGGGTGTCGTTGTGGCCACGGTCGCTGCGCTAACTCCGATTAACGTTCTCGGTTCTTTAGTCTCGATTGGCACGCTGCTCGCCTTCGTGATCGTGTGCGCCGGGGTTTGGATTCTGCGCGCCCGGGGGACCGATGTGCCGCGGGCATTTGTGACTCCCTGGATTCCATTCACCCCGATCATGGGAATCGCGGTATCGCTGCTGATGATGTTTAGCTTAGGCTGGCAAACCTGGGCCCGGCTCATCATCTGGTTAGCGATTGGGCTGGTGATTTACTTCACCTACAGCCGCCATCACAGCAAGGTGCAACAAATGCGGGCGGACGAACCGAAACCTACGCCGACAATGGCCGATTAAAGGCCGTGTGGTGCGGGCGCCCTCGCCCGCGTAACCAGGCCTTCCGCACATACGCGGGAGGCCTTTTTGTTTTATAGTCGTTTTCTGGTCGTTAGTCGTTCCTCGCTGGCCTTTGACTAACGACGACGACCAACGACTATCGAGCAATATGAAAATCGTTACTGCCGCCGAGATGCGAGAGATCGATCGTGCCACCAGCCAGCGCTTTGGGGTGCCTTCGCTCACGCTGATGGAGAACGCAGGGTCGGCCGTCGCGGAGTTTGTGGTTGCTCAGTATCCGTCCGCGGAGCGCGTGGGCGTGATCTGCGGCAAGGGCAACAATGGCGGAGACGGTTTTGTGGCGGCGCGAAAACTGAAAGCGGCTGGCAGAGAAGTGCGAGTCGTATTGCTGGCTGAGCCGGCCGAACTGCGGGGCGATGCAGCCGAGATGTTCGCAAGACTTCCGGTCGCACCCGTGATCGTGCGAAACGGCGATGAGCTAGCGCGGGAACAGGCGCGGGCCGTATTCGAATCTGAAGTGCTGCTCGACGCGATTCTGGGGACGGGTTTCAAGCCGCCGGTGTCTGGACTCTACGCCGAGGCAATCAGGCTGCTGAACGCGAGCCCTGCGTACGTGGTTGCGATCGATATTCCTTCCGGCGCCGATGCCGATGTGATGGGCGAACAGACCGGCGCAGTCGCGCGTGCCGACGCTGTGGTGACATTTACTGCGCCGCGTCCGGCGCACATTTTCGGAAGGGTGACCGACGGGCCGACACTCATTGCTCCGATCGGCTCGCCGGACGAAGCTATCGTTTCTTCGCTGCAACTCAATCTGATTACTCCCCGCGAGCTTGCGCCCCTCATTGGCCCGCGGCCGCTCGCAGCGAACAAAGGAAACTTCGGCCATGTTCTGGTGATTGGCGGCTCGGTCGGGAAGGCGGGCTCGGTCGCCATGGCGGGGATGGCGGCGCTGCGTAGCGGAGCGGGATTATCGACGGTGGCTACGCCGAAGTCCGCGCTCGCTACAGTCGCGGGATTTCATCCCGAAGTCATGACCGAGCCACTCGACGAAACCGATGCTGGCACGATCTCTACTCGCGCCAGCGAACGCATGGACGCACTAATCAAAGGCATGACGGTTCTGGCTGTGGGGCCGGGGATCTCGCGCAATCCCGAAACGTCAGACTTTGTTCGCGGCCTGGTCGTGAAAACTAAAACTCCCCTCGTCCTCGACGCCGATGGTCTCAACGCCTTCGAAGGCCGAGCCAGCGAACTCAACGGCAAAGGACGCAGCCTGGTGATCACTCCGCACCCCGGGGAGATGGCTCGCCTCACAGGATCGACAGTTGCTGCGGTCCAACGGGACCGCATTAACGTCGCTCGCACATTCGCCCGCGATCACGAATTGATCGTGGTGTTGAAGGGACATCGCACGCTGATTGCGCAGCCCGACGGAACGGTTTGGGTAAACACCACCGGCAATCCGGGCATGGCAACTGGAGGTACAGGAGACATCCTCACCGGCATGGTCTCCGGTCTGATGGCGCAAAATCGTGAGCAGGTCGTGGAGGCAGTCATCGCTGCGGTGCATCTCCACGGCCTTGCCGGAGACGTAGCGCGCGAAAGCATGGGCGAACACTCGCTGGTCGCGACCGATCTGGTGAAAGCCTTGCCGGAGGCTTTCAGGCGAGTGCGGGAAGCGGGTGCAAATTCCAAGGTGGAAATTTGCGGCTGAAGCTAATTGCCATGGAGTCGCGAGGGCAAGCGCCCGCTTTCGACGCGTCCAAGGATCCGGTGCAGGGTTATAGTCTCGCCTGGTGACCAGCCGAATACAAGTAAAAGAGGGAAGCCACCGCAAAGGTCGGTACATACTCGTAATCGCTACGGCGATGCTGGGTTACGGTCTGTCGCTGCTTGAGCCGGCAATTCGAGGGTTAAAGATCTGGGCGATTTTCTTGTGCGCCAGTTTCGCGGTGTGGGTCGCCGTCTTGAAGCTACGACAACTGATTCACGGGGCTGGCTGGGTTTTCCCGCGAACCGATACCGTACTGCTCACAGCAGTTGTGGTCGAGGTATGGCTTTCCTTGTGGTTCTCTAACTGAGTGTGTTTCTTGAGCCTGGATTAAGCGACATGGGCTATCTGATTGCTGCTTGGGTAGTTAAACCGAACCTCCTCACAAGCCGACCTGGAATCCGGACAAGTGCTTCCGTAATCTGCCCGGCGTCCCCCCGCCGTGACATAGTGGTTCTGGCTATGACACACTTCCCCCAGACTCATCCTCAGAACCGGGCCCAGCGAGTTCAATTCGGAAATACAGTTCCCGTCGTCATCAAGCTCGATGATGGGCGGAGCGCGCGGGCGAAACTGCAAACCATTTCCGAGACCGGTGGCATGTTGCGATTGGCCGGGGCCCTGGAACAGGGCAATCTGGTCGAGGTCACCATCGAGACGGAATCGGGCTCCGTAAAAGGCATGGCGGAGATCCTCCAACCGACGCGCAAATCCAAGGACGGAATTCTGCAGCCATTCCGCTTCATCGCTTTAGAAGACAAAGATCACCTCACCCTGCGCAACGCGCTCGACTCCCGCGTGGATAAGGATTTCCTCGGGCTCCGTTCCAGCCAGTGGGTCGCGCCAAAGAGAACATAGAAGCCCAGCTTTACTTTTTGCGCGCGTTTACAATGGAGCGACGGGCGTCCCCGCCCGTCCGCCAAACAAATCGATTCGTGATAGCCTGGGCTCGCCTTTGGATTGATTTTGGGTGGCGCAACTCTTCCAGCGTTGCGAAAGAAACTATGATTCACGCAGGCTTTGGGAGGGGCCCGACTTCAGTCGGGCCGTTAAGGCGCTGAAAATGTATTGGCGCTTCAGCGCCTGAGGCGGGCTTTTTCGACCTCGACTTCCAGCGCTGCGGTGAATGCATCAATTTTCGAACCGGCTTTAGCCGCTCAGGCGGCCTTTTCAAGGCCCCAACCGTCGATTTCGACGTTTTTCCGCAAGCTGTTTAGTACTTCGTCGAGCGACAACACACCTAGGCAGCAAGGTCATGCAAAAGATCACCATCAAAACCCGCAAGAAATGCGAAATCCTGGACATCACCGATACGGTCGAATCCCTGCTCGAGAAAAGCCACGCGCAGGCAACGGGAATCTGCAACCTGTTCATCCTCCACACCACGGCCGCGCTGACCACAGCCGACCTCGATCCCGGCACCGATCTCGACATGCTCGATGCCTTCGAAGCCATGATTCCCAAGCTCCGCTACCGCCATCCGCACAACCCTGCCCACGTCCCCGATCACATCCTTTCCGCCCTGATCGGAACATCGGTAGCGCTGCCCTTCGAACGCGGCAAGCTAGTCCTGGGCACCTGGCAACGAATCGTCCTGATCGAACTCGACGGTCCCCGGCAACGGGATTTAGTCGTGACTGTTACAACAGAAAGCTAGGCGGCGGATCTCTTTTCCAAGAGCCACTCCCTCATTGTCATCCTGAGCGCAGCAAGATCGTTCGCGCGCGAACGATCTCGCGAAGTCGAAGGACCCCGTATCCCCTCGCAGCGTCAGGGATGCCTCCAGGCATTTCCAGTCGGCACGTGGGTGGCCCCACCCATTCCAAACGCACCTCTAAACGACAAATAAACCACGGGTGCCCCACCCTTTTCCGTGTTCTTTGCGGAAAGGGTGGGAGACGAGAATGCCACCGGCGCGAACGCAAAGGGGGCTGGCTCGACCTAAAACGCTAAACTACTCTTCAGGGTGCCAGGCTCAAGCTTTGTTTGGGTAGGGGTGTTCAGTCGTCAGAGAACCTTTCGACCTCTCTACCCCCCCAACATAAACCAGGGTGCCCCACTCTTTCCGCGTCGTTCTGTGCGGAAAGGGTGGGCGGCCAGCATCAGGGATGCGAACCCAGGTTTTACCGAAGCAATCAATAGGACGACCAATGGACACCTCAGTCAACCTGGTGTACTATCGCGGCGATCTACGCGGCGGTCGGCCTCCCTACCGGCGACGCTGGAAATCCACTTAAGATCGAACGGTTAGCAATGATTCGCAGTCGATACTCTCGTGTTCTGGGCCGCCTCTTGGTGTTCTTTCCAGTGATTCTTACGCTGGCTTCAGCCGCAACAGCCAGTTGGAACGAGAAAGTGCTCTACAGCTTCCAGGGCGGCACGGACGGGGCCACACCTGTTGGCGCTGTGGTTTTCGACGGGAATGGCAATCTGTACGGGGCGACCCAAGACGGAGGCTCGTCGTCCTGCCACTCGATTGTGCAATGCGGAACCGTTTATCAGCTCGCGCCACCGGCGAAGCAAGGCGACCCCTGGACGGAGACCGTGCTCTACGTTTTTAAAGGCAACGCCAGTAATGACGGCGCATCTCCCTATGGGGGCTTAGTAATCGACAGTGCCGGCAATCTTTACGGCACAACGGGCTACGGGGGCACCGGAAATTGCGTACTGCTAGGCTCAAAGCTGGGCTGTGGGACGGTATTCGAGCTGTCCCCGCCAAAACAGAAGGGCGATGTTTGGACTGAAACCGTGCTGTATAGCTTCCCGACGGCCAAGCAGGGGTATGTCCCCGCAGGTGATTTAGTGTTCGACAGCGCGGGCAATCTGTATGGAGCAACGATATTCGGCGGCGGCTTTGGGGCCACTTGCGATCCCTTTTATCAGTACTGCGGAGCAGTATTCGAGTTGAGTCCGCCGAAGACGAAAGGCGGCAAGTGGACCGAGAAAGTACTCCACGGCTTCAAGGGTGGTACGGATGGAGCAAACCCCAACGGCGCTCTGCTTCTTGACGGCAAGGGCGCCATCTACGGGACGACTGGCTCGGGAGGCAACCAAAGCTGCAAATCGGACTCGGGAATTGGCTGCGGCACAGCATTTGAGCTGAATCCGTCCGCGAAGACGAGAGGGGCATGGACGGAGGAGATTCTGCATCGCTTCACCGGCGGCAATGACGGAGCGGGCCCCAATGGGGGTCTGATCTTCGGCAAAAAGGGATTGCTTTACGGAACCGGAGGAGGAGGCGGAAGCGGAAACGGATTTGGTGTCGTCTTTCAGCTGGCTCACGCAAAGAATGGTGTCTGGAACGAAACCGTGCTGTACAGTTTCCAGGGAGGCGCTGACGGAAGAGATCCGGCGGCTCCAGTAACTCTTGCGTCATCCGGCAGTCTTTACGGCACGACGAACGCCCTGGGCAAGTTTTTTGGGGGAACGTTCTTCCAACTCAAACCACTTATAGGAAGCGAGCACAAGCGGAGATTTGCAGTCCTTCATAGCTTTGAGGGCCCCCCAGATGGTCAATTCCCGGCCTCTGGCTTGATCTTCGATAAGGCAGGAGCTCTCTTCGGCACGACACAAAACGGCGGAAATGGGCAGGCATGTCAAGGTGGTTGCGGCACCATGTTCAGGGTAGGGCCGATGTAGTCTGTACAAGTTGTTCCAGAACTGGCATGAGACGGGTTGTCGACATTTTGGGGAGAAAAGTATGAAATGCACGGCGGGAATTGCACAAGCCTGGAAACTATGCGCAATCACGGGCGGGGTGGCCCAGACTATGGGGTTCGTTTTACACTCGAGGGTGCCCCGTCCAAGCTTCCGCTTGGGCGGGGTTTTCCATAGGTAACCGATGAACTATGAGGGAATCCGGCGACGTACGCGATGTTCTCCAAATTTCTTGACCTATTTCTATATCACCTTCGGCGCAGTCCCGCGTTCCCAAATCGGAACCACATTAGCACGCCCACCGCTTTTCTCTTGCTCTCATCCTCCACTTACGATAACATACACTCATACATATTATCTATAAGATAATATACGCTCTTTGACAACCTAACCAGACAAGCAGTTCCAAAATGGACCGCGAAAGCGGCGATGCCGAGGTAACTCCAATGTTTCCAAGATTTTGCCTCTAACCACCTTAAGAACCATAGATCTAGGAGACAAGAAAAATTACGACCCTTTGTTTTCTAGATTTTAGGTCAAAACGAGAGTCTTTTTTGACCCAAATTATGCCCCAAAATATGTGCAGACTTACGGACCCCACGACCAATGTCAGGGTTTGGTCGGTGGGGCAGTCGGTGCCGGTGGGGCGCTCGATGCCGGCGGAGTGACTTGTTCGGGAACCAGCAGCGTCGGGCGGTAAAGCGCCGTCTTCACCGAGTCTGGCAATTTATCCGCGTGCGCCAGCAGCAGGCTGACCTGCCACATCTGCGTTTGCGATAGTGACTCGCTGAAACCAGGCATCCCGCTCAGCCGGATACCGTTCGAAACTTTCCAATAGGTTTCGCCGGGCTCGTCGTCGGTTACGCCCGTGCCTTCGAGCAACTTTGGTGGCTTGGGATACATTCCCCTCGCGACCGCAGTCGGCGTGCCCCCAGGCAAGCCGTGGCACACCGCGCAGTTCTCCCGGTAAACTTGCGCCCCGGCCGCGAAGTTGGATTCGTCCGCCGGAACCGGAGCGGACTTGGGCATCTCCTTTGCGATGTGTGCACTCAGCGCGCCGTGTGCCAGCATCTTCTCAAACGGCATCTCTGGTGCAGCCGTGGCCACCGGCGCGCTTCCCGTGACGAAGTAGACGTAAACGCAAAGCGGCACCAGGATCAAACCGATGATCAGACCGATTAAGAAAGTTTTCAAAAGATTCTCCTTGGACTGAAACTCGCAGTATACACATTCGAACGAATCCTCGACTGTAGAGACATAGCTAGCTACGTCTCCACAGCTATGTTCAGGGCGAAAAGAAACGCCGCCCGGATTGCAGGGCGGCGTCAGTTTAGAGATTAGATCGAGCTTACCGTCCATGGCCTCCGTGCGAACTGGAGTGTCCGCCGCCCGAGCTGCCGTGGGAACCGCCGGAACTCGCGTGCGATCCGCCGCCACCGTGATAGCCACCGAACGATCCCGAGCTATGCGACGAAGGCGCCGAATAGCTGCGTCCGCCGCCGTAAGATCCGCCATAGGACGATCTGCCGTATGAAGGTGCGCTATATCCGCGATACCCGCCTGAGTTGCCGTACCCGCTGCCGCTGTACGAGTGGGCCGAGTAGCTTCCGCGGCTCTGCGGTGCGGAATAGCTGCGCGGCGCAGGTGCGATTTGTCCCGTAGGACGCGGCGCGCTGTTGGGCGTACCTCGTCCGAAGTACGGGGTTGAGTACGAACGTGACGCTGACGCACTCGGGTAGGTATTGTGCGCACTCATCGTCGTAGGCGGACGAGGCACGGACCGCATCGGCGAAGTGGAAGGCATTCCTCCCGACCTCGCGGTTGAGCCCGTCGTAGGGCTGCTCATCCCGTGGTTCGACATCGGAGCAGTGCTTCCCAAGCTCTGCGGCGGACGCGGTACGAAGCGTCCAGCGGGTGCAGGCATGGACCTCGCGCTGGTCGATGGTCCTTCAGGGGCGCGACTCGGCGCTGGGATCGCGGTGTTGTGAGCGGGCGCGGTTTGCATCGTGCTCGGTCTCGCGGAGCTCGCTGGCGGAGTCATTCTGCTGACCGTCGGCCGCGATGCTACCGCGGCAGATGGTCTTGCGGCCGGCAAACCCGCTTTCGGTCCAAGCATGTTCTCGCGGGTTGGCGAGACATTCGGCCGGCTGATGCTGGCACTGGACAGGTTTCGCAATGCACTCGGCGAAGTCCGTGCGGCGTTTGCGGCAACCGGCAACCCGCGCTCCAGAGTATTTCGGGAAACGGCCGTGAAGCCATGAGTGTTGGCATAACGCGGCATCCCAATGCCGTTCCGGCCGTAGAGTCCGCTGCCGTTTCGGCTGTTGTAATAGTTATTCGTGATGTTGTTGATATTGGTGATGTGCGTGTTGCTGATGTTCACGTTGCGGAAATAGCCGCGGCCTGCGTGATACCACGGAAAGAATGGCTCGCCAAAACCCAGCGGGCACCAGCCAAATCCGCCGCCGAATCCAAACCCAATGCCAAAGCCGGGACCACCAAACCAGGCCACGAGGGCAGGAGCGTAATAAGGCCGCGCATAGTAAGGTCCAGGCGCCCAGCCCCAATAGCCGCCAAACGATACCCAACGTCCGTAGTGGAAAGGAGCGAATCCCCACGGCGCAGCGTCTACCCAAGTCCATCCCCAGGGATTCTGCCAGATCCACTGTCCGTTACTATAAGGCGCCCAACCCGGCGCGACCGCAGTGGGAACCCAGACCGGTCCGTAGTCCGGGGTTTGACGCCAGGCTCCGTACTCGTCGAGATCTCCGGCTCCAACTACACCCGGAGCAACGTACTGTGCCGAGACGGAATTGTCTTCACGCTTGTCGCGAACCTGGCACCAATCGTCAAAACCATCTTTTCTCGGGGCATCGCTGATCTGGTGCGCCAAGGAATTTCCATTAGTGAAGCGGGCTTGCTGGCCTTCGTGCAGACGAACGGCAGGACCTTGTCCGCTCGCTTCGCCCTCGCCCTTCCAAACTGTCACTACGGTCGAGTCTCCGGCGGGGTCGACGTCGAAGCGGTAGTCGCCGGATTTGGTCACGGTGAAGGCCTGATTCGGGGTGTCGATCTCGTAGACTTCTCCGCCATAAAGTTTATGGACGTGCACGTTCAAAGTGCCTTGATGCAATTGCACCTGTACGGCGTCGTTGGTGACGTTGGTCAAAGTCAAACTGGTTTCGGAGCTGATTCGCATCACGCCCGTGCCCAGATTCAACTCGGCGCGAGAATCTTTATCGGCCCAGACGTTGTCGCCGATGGTCAGAGGACGGTTCAGCGAGCCTTCGACCCAGTCACCGGTCCCCTGGGGTTGAACAGAAACCGATCCGGTCATGTATCCCAAACGAGCTGCCCGGCCCGGAGGATCGACTTGCTTGCCTCCCGTGGAAGGCATGGTCTGATCTGCGGGAGGAGGCGGCGCTTGCTGCGCCGGATAGGTTGACTGATCGCCAGCCGAAGCCGTCGGCTGGTCTGCTGGAGATTGAGGTGCCTGATCCGCCGGGTACGCCGATTGCTGATCCGGAGGCGGAGGCGCGTCCTGGCCTGCCGCTGAAATCGTTGCCGTGGTCGCGGCTAACAGTGTTACGAAAAAGCTGATTCTAAGTAAGCTCCCGAGATTTTTCATGACCCGACTCCCCCGGAACACCGCCAGCTACTGCTGTGTTCCTTCAGCCACTTACGCCAGGCCTGCTGAAACCGGGGCGGAGGTGACTGAATACCGCTGCCTCTATGGATTAGAACACCGGTTTGGAGGAAGAGTTGCAGGAAACGTTACCGAAGTGCGATGCGGGCCGAAGTCCCTTTACAGGTTTATTTTGTGCCAGCTTGGTACGGGAACGCTGTTTACTTTTTCGTTAGCCGGTACCCCCCTCCCCCCTGATCTTTTGGAATCATGGGATTAGGGGGACACTACCACCAAGATCTTTGAGTTAGAAGGACTTATATGCAAAATATTCCGGACAAAGGAGTTAGCGGTTCGTGTCATTATCTATCGGCTGACTCTACAGTTACATGATTAACTGGAAGTCTGCGCGAGAGTCAAGGGTAAAAGCAGCGGAGGGTGAGATAAATCGAGTGGCATCTCCCGTTTCGGGACGCCGTTGGCTCGAATCGGTACCCGACAGGACGACCTCCGAGCCTTCGGGATGGATCCTGTGGAAAGCGGTTTCCGCCGGAATCATTCAACTGGCCTTATGGTGCTCGATCTGGACGGCGCTCACCTGCATCGAAACCAGGCGGGCTACCAGCACTGCCAAATAGAGTTGCCCGGTCACAGCCTCTCCGGAGCCAAGACTATGTGCAACCGGGTGGGCTGGAAGGATTCCCTGATAGCCCACCGTTGTCAGCATTCCAAAGCTATAGTTGATCCAAGTTGTCGGGAGCGAAACGTCGCTCCCTGCGTTGGTGAAAGCGCCGGGATCCAATAATGCAGCGATGCGATATGCGTACGCCCAGGCGAACCCGAGGGACAGATAAGCAGCAATCGCTCCCTGGATCCGCATCACGGTGACCGGCCCGGGGCGGAACACCTGCCACAGCAACACAACCGTGATCGCAAGAATGGCCGTCAGCCCAGCCGATTGACTCCAAAGGATGATCGTGTTCGTTGGCTTCCACCACGTTGCCC
>Ga0210402_10005273_pt1 | contig 11611 bp, 7 predicted proteins | sample IncBWC7MmetaG_FD_161055 | JGI IMG/M metagenome (GOLD analysis project Ga0210402, IMG submission 161055) | Forest soil microbial communities from Barre Woods Harvard Forest LTER site, Petersham, Massachusetts, United States - Inc-BW-C-7-M | ecosystem: Environmental > Terrestrial > Soil >... | reverse complement strand
CTTTTCAAAATCCTTCTCCGCCCGGGGTATGGCCATCGGCGATTTCGATAATGATGGCGCCGTGGACGTGCTTATCTCGGTCAACGACGCGGCACCGGTTCTGCTTCGCAACAATTCCGCTAAAGGGAATCACTGGTTGGGAATTCGCCTGGTCGGGCGCAATTCAAATCCGGATGCCGTCGGCGCGCGAATTTCTTATCAGGCCGGTGACCTGAAACGAAGTCGTATGAAGGTTGGCGGCGGCAGTTTCCTCTCATCCCACGATCCACGTATCGTCCTGGGCATCGGCAAACGCAAACAAATCGATTCGCTTGAGGTGAAATGGCCGCAACCCAGCGGAACAATCCAGCGCTTTACGAATCTGCCCATCGATCGTTACATTACGCTCACAGAGGGCTCGGATAAGTGGACCTAAGCGATCTTCTCTGCGATTCAACCGCCAAACAGATTCTTCAGCATGAACCACAGATTTGCGGGCCGCTCCGCAAGCCGTCGCACGAACCATGGATACCAGTAATTCCCGTAAGCCACCAAAACGGCTGAGCGATAGCCTTCTGCCGCGAGCCGTTCCTGTTCTGCTCGCTGTATTCCGTACAGCATCTGAATTTCCACAGTGTGCCGAGGCATTCCTTCTTTCGTAGCAAATTCCTGCAGGCGCCGAATGAGCGGTATGTCATGCGTCCCAAACGCCCCTCGTACCATTCGCCCGTCGCGTTGAGCGCGCAACATCTCCTGCCCCAGCGAAAAATAGTTTTCATCCACGTCGCGTTTCGCAGGATAAGCGACATCGCCGGCCTCTTTGTAAGCGCCTTTCACCAATCGCACCGATGGCTTCAGCGCAAATAGTTTCTCAATATCTTCTTTCGTCCGATATAAATAGGCTTGCAGGCAAATGCCAGTTCTTGGAAATCGTTCCAGGGTTTTTCTGTAAACTTCCAACGTCGCATCCACGTACGAGCTGGCTTCCATATCTATCCAGATCGTTTTCCCCTCATCCTCTTGCTCAAGGATCTGCCTAACGTTGGAAAAACACAGTTCGGTCGATTGGTCCAACCCCAGCTGCGTCAGTTTTACGGAGATTTCTGTTCGCAATCCGGCCGCGCGAATCTTTTGCAGAACGTCTAAATAATGATTCGTTACCTCGGTCGCTTCTCGTGCGTCGCAAATGTTTTCTCCAAGATGCGTCAGCACTCCGCCGATTTTCTTCTCTTCCAGCGCTTTTGCCGCTTCCAGCGCCTCTCCAATCTCTTCCCCCGGCATAAAGCGCGATACGCTCCGCCGTACAAATTTGTATTGCGACGCGTGTTCCCGCAACCAGGTGTTCTGTGAAGCTGCAAGCAGCAGCGACCGCATCATGCTCATGTTTTTTCCCGAAGAATTTCAAAAACTCAATTTGGACAGCGGCGTTATTCTAGAACAAGCTAGCAGCTTCGCCGAAGAAGTTATGGTTTGGAGGTGGGTTTTTCTGCCGTCAGATTCAAAGCTTCTTGTAGCGGTCGCGAAAAATCTAGCTTCAGTTGCCCAGCCGCCTTGGAACCTAAGTTTGCCTCGACTTCGCTCTTAGCCTGACGAATGGCAACGCTTTCCCCGTTTGCCGTTTCGCCCTTCAATTTCTCGGCCTGCAATAGGCACGCGAACACGAGTTCAACCGGCTGCCTCTGGCGACGCAGAAACTGCCCATAGTTGAACCAGTCCACCGCTGCGCCCGCCGAATCTTTTAGACCCGCGTCCAGTCGCAACGTGCGTTGGTATGACCCCAGTGCGGCCGCGGCATCGCCCTGTTTCTCCTGCAACTCGGCCATATGCGCAAGGGCAAGGCTCTCAAGCGATGTCTCATTGGATTGTTCGGCATCGGCCAACGCCGATTTATATTCTGCGAGCGCCTCCGAAAGATGCCCTGTCGCTGCATCCGCATCCGCTACTTTCACCAACGCTGACAAAATGGTCTCTCGCTCGTTTGAGTGCTCTTCCTTGTGTTCCGCAACGATTTTCAAATAAGTCCGGTAATGCCGCGCCGCAGCTTGTGTTTCCCCACGTTTCCCCAAAGCATCCGCCAGCAGCAATTGTGCGTTCGCATTCTCTTTATTCACGTCCACTGCCTTTTGCCAATCATCCAGAGCTTCATCCTCATGCCCCAGCTTGCGCGCCAGCAATCCAATATTGATCCAGCCATCTGCGAGCTTCGGGTTGCGCCGCAGAATCTCCTCGTACTGTGCGTGGGCTTCCGCGTTTCGCCCGGCGGCGATCAATCCCTGCGCATACTCTTCCCGCAGGGAAGTATTCTCGGGATTCACGTCTGCCGCACGTTTCAAGGGCACAAGCGCTTCGGAAACCTTGCCGCTGGCCATTTCCGCGCGAGCCAGTCTCGTTTGCACCGAGCTATCGTCAGGATTCCACGCTGCGGCGCGTTCCAGTGCGGCCGTATCATCCGCTTTGCTGCCATAGAAAAAATGGAGTTGATCGAAAGCGCCCCAAGCCAGCAACACCGCCGCCGCTCCGATTCGCAGACTTCGCGCTCCCGCCGAACTTCCGGCCATCCATCGTGCTGCACGAAATACTCCACTGCCCGCTTGCGCAGCTCGTTCTTTTTGCCCCTCAGCAGTATTCAGCAATAGTGTCGCAATTCGCGAATCGCGCAATTTCCAGAGCGCCCCATCCAGAAGGAAGTGATGGATGTTCACCAGTGCCATGAACGTCAAGAAGCTTGCTGCAAAATCCACATGAAACGCCCGGCTAACGATCCACGGCCCAGGAATGAAGAGTGCGATTCCGCCCGCTATCAACGTGAACAGATAGCGCGAAAATGACCAGCTCGTGGCGCCCGCCGCCCGCGATTCGCGTTCCTGGTAAAAACTCGTAATCCAAAGATATTGGGTTGAATGTAACACCGCCAGGACTCCACTGCTGTATCGCGTCTGAGAAACGTATTTGCCGCTCACCAGCTCAATGGTTGCCGGAAGCAGGAACCATAGGAATTGTGTCACCGCCAAAATCGCCGCCGGCAAAAGCGATCGCCACGGCGCGTGCTTTGCCATCGAACCAAACGACCACAAAATCGCTCCGCCGAAGAAAACGGCCAATGCGGCGCGCGCCGGAACAGTGAAATGCGCAGGTAGTCCCAACGAAAGAATGATCGGATCGTTCGAAGGCCCAGTATGAAAGCTGAGCATCAGGAGCAGATACGATGCGACAAATGCCAGCCGCAGCAAACGCCGCTCCGTATTCGTCGGCGCAACTCCGCCGCGTCGCGCGAACATCATCAACAGGCCAAAGTTCTGCCCTGTGTAGTGCCACGGGCTCCAGCAAATGTAGAGCGTAAACAGCCACGGCAGTAGCGGGTACCAAGCGTGCACAAGGATTCCCGCAACAACCAACAGCAGGGTCACGTGAACCGTGAATACCCGGTATTTCGCGAATTCACTTTGCGTGTGGTAAGCGCGGTAGATCGTCGCCATGAAGTGCGGGTAATTGAAGAGCAGAGCAAGAAAATAAAATGCCAGTGGCCACAAACGCGAATTCCCTTGCCCCACAAAATAAGCAAGAAGCAAAAAAGGCGCAGACCACGCACCGCACCCGACGATCAAATCAAGCCATGGCCCGTAAATCCACGGTCCGTTAACCGCTCTTGTTGCGCCTTGTGAGGGAAGGGAAGCTTCGCTGCTCATCATCAAGCAGAGTAGCGCACGGCGCGCGTCCCGTGTGACCGCACGAAGTGCGCAATGAAGAAAGTGTTACGGTCGAGCTTTCAATTGATGGCGAGAAATTTAAGAAGCAAGCCTGCAAGCGCACCGCCGGCGAGCGGCCCAACGACGGGAATCGGCGCATAGCTCCAGTCCGATCCGCCCTTGCCGGCAATCGGCAAAATCGCGTGAGCCAATCGCGGTCCCAGGTCACGCGCGGGATTGATGGCATATCCCGTGCTGCCCCCCAAGGAAAGTCCGATACCCCAAACCAAGCCGGCCACCAGATATGGCCCAATTCCCGCTGCAAGCCCATTTGACGAAACACTCTTCGAAAAAATAGCGCCAATGACAAATACCAGCACAAACGTTGCAATAATTTCGCTCAGCAAATTCGCAACCGTATTTCGAATCGCCGGCGCGGTGCAGAAAACTCCCAGCTTCGCTCCGGTATCGGGGGTTTCCTTCCAATGCGGCAAATACTGCAACCAGACAAATGTCGCGCCGGCAATCGCCCCGAGCAACTGCGCCGAAAGGTACGGCAGGAATTTTCCGTATGCACCGGCCCGTATGGCAAATCCCAGCGTCAGCGCCGGATTCAAATGTGCGTCGCTGCTGCCGCAAGCAATCGCCGTGAACGCGCCGCACATCACCGCAAACGCCCATCCCGCCGTGATAACGATCCAACCGCTGCCTTCCGCTTTCGAACGCTTCAGTAGCACTGCCGCAACCACGCCGTCTCCAAGCAAAATCAAAACGAACGTACCAAGAAATTCCCCAAGCCACGGCGAAGTCATTCGCGTTTTTCTCCTTTAGTTTTCTGCCCAGTCAAATGATCTCGTCACAGCCTTTTTCCACTCGCGATAAAGCTTCTCGCGCTCCGCCTCGCCCAGCGACGGTTTCCATGTGCGGTCGGCCTTCCAATTCGCCAGCAACTCGTCCGTGTTCTTGTAAAAGCCCACGGCGTGCCCCGCCGCGTAGGCGGCTCCCAGCGCCGTCGTTTCCGCTACCACCGGTCGGACAACCTCGCGATTCAAAATGTCGCTCTGAAATTGCATCAGCAGTTCGTTTGAAACCATTCCGCCATCCACCCGCAGCGACGCCAGCGAAATCTTTGCATCCTTCTCCATGGCCTCGACGACTTCGCGCGTCTGGAACGCCGTCGCCTCCAGCACTGCTCGCGCCAAGTGTCCCTTGTTTGCAAATCGCGTCAGGCCCGCAATTACGCCGCGCGCCGATTCCTTCCAGTACGGCGCGTAAAGCCCCGAGAATGCCGGCACAAAATAGACGCCCCCGTTGTCCTTCACCGTTTTGGCCAATGTCTCTACATCTGCACTTTTCGCAATCAATCCAAGATTGTCGCGCAGCCATTGCACTAGCGCGCCCGTAATCGCCACGCTTCCTTCCAGCGCGTAGCGCGCAGCCGCGTTCCCAAATTTGTATGCCACCGTTGTCAGTAACCCAAACTGTGACGCCACGCTTTGCTCGCCCGTATTCATCAGCAAAAAGCATCCCGTGCCATACGTATTTTTCACTTCGCCCGGTCGAAAGCAGGCTTGCCCCACCAGCGCAGCTTGTTGATCCCCCAAAATTCCCGCGATCGGAACTCCCGCCGCCCCGCCCCCCGCAACAGTTCCATACACTTCGCTGCTCGACCGAACCTGTGGCAGGATGCCTCGCGGAATTTCAAACGCGCGCAAAAGCTCTTCGTCCCAATCCAGCGTCTTCAAATTCAGCAATTGCGTGCGGCTTGCGTTCGTCACGTCCGTCGCATGCACTCCACCATGTGCCCCGCCCGTCAGGTGCCACAGCAAAAACGTGTCCATGTTCCCAAAAAGAAGTTCTCCCGCTTCCGCCCGCGACTTGGCCCCACGAACATTCTTCAATATCCACCGCAGCTTCAGCCCGCTGAAGTACGTGCTCAATGGCAAACCCGTTTTCACCCGGAAGCGATCTTGCCCGCCTTGCGCACTAAATTCCGCCACATCGGGCCCCACGCGCGTGTCTTGCCACACGATCGCGTTCATCACGGGCTTCCCCGTGGCTTTCTCCCAAACCACCGTCGTCTCTCTCTGATTCGTGATTCCTATTGCAGCCAGGTCCCCGGCCTCAAGTCCGCCTTTCGCCAGCGCTTCGGAAATCACTTCCTGCGTTCTCCGCCAAATCTCTTCCGGATTGTGTTCCACCCATCCCGGTTGCGGGAAAATCTGCTCGTGCTCTTTCTGGGCGACGCTCACAATGCGCCCACCCTTATCGAACACGATGAAGCGCGTGCTCGTTGTGCCCTGATCAATCGCTCCCACGTAGCTCTTCACGGCTTCATCCCTCGCTCAGTCCAAGTTCACTCAAAAATCCACGCAGCTTGGCGACGTATTCAGAAATCTCCCGCGCCTTCCGCTCGCTGTTCCATCCTAGTTCCGTTGCCAGCAATTCGCCCACAACCGGCGTGGCCGCGATCGCGGCGCGCCAGTCGTACAGTTGCAATCCCAGCCGCCGTGCCAGCACATCTTCAATTGTCTCCGCCATCTCTTCCCGCGCGCAGTAAACTACTTCCGCTCGCAGGGCAGGCAATCCCTCTGCAATCGGACTGCTCAAGGAAGGATTTGCGCGAACCAAATCCAGCACCCGCACCGCATTTGCCCCAAACTTATTCGCAAGATGCTTTGCTGTCGCCTCCGCCAATCCGTGCTCACTCACCAGTTCACGCCAGGTATCGTCCGCAAATCCTCGTGCCCCGTCCAGAGGATGCTGTTTCGTTACACACGCCGAAACCTGCAAACCCAATTCCCGCTGCACCGAATCTACCGTGTCTTCCGCCATCAATCGATGCGTCGTCCACTTTCCGCCCAGAATGCTGATGAGCCTGCTCCGTTCCTCGAGTTCCACCTCATGATCCCGAATCAATTCCTTTGTGTCGTGCTTTGCTCCCGCCGCGACCAGCGGCCGCAATCCAGCCATTCCGCTCACTGCCTCTTCCACCCGCAAGGGCCGCCTCAAATAAGGGTTCAGCTGTCGCATCAAGTAGTCCGCTTCGTCGCGTTGCACAATCATGCGTGTCGCCGGCGTTGCCTCATCCTCTGTCGTTCCCACAAGCAGCCGCCCCTGCCACGGCACCGCAAAGATCACGCGCTTGTCTTCCGTCTGTGGCACCAGCAACGCGTCTTTGCCGGGAAACAGTTCCACCGGAAACAGTAGGTGCACACCTTTGCTAGGCCGCAGCCGTGGGACCGCGCTCGGATTTGCCAATTGCCGAATCTTGTCGGAAAACGGCCCCGTCGCGTTGACCACAACCTTCGCCTTCAAAGCAATCCCCGTGCCGCCAAGCACATCCGTCAGGGACACGCTTGAAATCTTTCCACCAGCGTCGCGCGAAAAATCGGTAACGCGCACATAGTTAAGCGCAATCCCGCCTGCTTCCACGAACGACCTCACCAGCGCCAACCCATACCGAGCATCATCGAACTGGCCGTCCGCGTACGCCACGGCTCCGTGCAATCCATCCGGCCTCAATCCTGGCAGCCGCGCCAGCGCCTCTTTTTTCGAAAGAAAGCTGCTCGGAAATAAGTTCTTCTTTCCTGCCAGCAGGTCATACATCTTCAAGCCAATCCGAAAATATCCTGCCTGCAGCCACGAATACACCGGCACCAGGAATTCCGCAGCGTGCGCAAGATGCGGCGCATTCCCGAGCATATAAGTCCGCTCGCGCAGCGCGTGCTGCACCATCCGGTATTCTGAAAGGTCGAAAGATTTGACCGCTTGCTCCAGATAGCGGACGCCGCCGTGCACCAGCTTCGTAGAAGCGCTGGACGTCCCCGAAGCAAAGTCACCGGCGTCCACGAGCAACGTGCGCAGGCCGCGCAATTGCGCATCCAGCGCGCATCCCGCCCCCGTTGCGCCGCCCCCGATGACGCACACGTCAAACTCCGCGCCGCCAATTGCCTTAATCTTCTGTGAGCGAGAATTCATCCCAGTGGGCTTCGCCGAAGAGCCAAATGACTTCCTACCGGCAGAATGGTATATCTCATTTGCGCTCTCCCCGCATCTAACCCTTTGGAACCTCTTAAGACGTCTAAAGTCAGGAGCAAGAAAGCCATGAACGCAAAGTCCCTTCTGTACACCGCTGCATTCGCCGTTGGCTTGTTCGCGCCGGCTGTGCCGGCATCACCGCTTCCCGCTGGCGAATCCGGTGGTGCAACAATAACGGTCACCGTAACTGGAAAAAAGGAAGCTCCGCCCGTGGTCGCCAAAGATGATATTCAGCTCTCCCAGGGCAAGGAGCGCAAACAGGTCGCAAACTGGGTCAAAGCCGAAAAACTCTACCTCGCCATCCTGATCGACGACTCATTGGACAGCCAGGTCGCCAGCCAGTGGAATGACGTGAAACAATTCATCAACGCGCAGCCCGCAACCACCTCTATCGCTGTTGGGTACGCCACAAATGGCACGGTCCGCGTCGCGCAGGATTTCACCACGGACCATGATCTCGCCGCAAAAGCCTTACGCATTCCATTCGGCACACCGGCTGCGTATTCCAGTCCCTATCTTTCCGTAATTGATTGGATGAAGCGTTGGCCATCCACCGGTGATCGCCGCTCGTTGCTTCTCATCTCTTCCGGCATAGATTACTTCCGGGGCGGCTTCGGTCCTATCTATCCGGACGTGGACACTGCCATTTCCATCGCGGAAAAGGGCAATATCAATCTCTGGAGCATCTACGCGGAAGGAGCCGGCCACACCCGCCGCTCTTTCTTTCTGCTGAACACCGCGCAAAACAATCTCAGCAAACTCAGCGACGAAACCGGCGGTGAATCCTTCTACCTCGGCACGAGCGCACCTGTCTCCTTTAAGCCATACCTCGACGAGCTTGAGATGCACCTCAACAATCAATACCTTCTCACTTTTGCTGGTGACGGTGGCCCGAAGGGAAAGTTCGTCAGCATCCGACTGAAAACCGAACTGGCTCACACGGAGTTTTTGCACGCCAATCAGGCATGGCTTCGTCCCGCGAAATAACTCGGAAACACTATTCGCAATTTGAAAAAGCGCTCCGTCCTAGCGGAGCGTTTTTTTCTTTGCATCGGGTCTTGTGCCCAGGGGAGCATGCGGCTAAACTACGCCTCACTAAACCGGGTTGTTCTTACGCGGTTTGGCCTTTATTCAATCGATTTAAACTGCACGGCGCAGGATCACTCGGCGCCAGGGAGCAGCGCATGTCTCTTCCGATGCAAGCCCGTCGCCCGTTTCTTACCGTACCCGTATTCCGTTTGTTTTCTTGTCTCCTACCGACGGTAGCGCTGCTCGTTTTAGCTGTTCCCGCAGCTCCCGCTGATAACAGCACAGTCTTGCGCGATGGCTGGAAAGTCCAATCCTCCGCCAAGGTTCCTGCCACAGGCGATCAAGTCTCCACCGTTGGTTTCTCCACCGACGGCTGGTACGCAACTTCCGCGCCCAAAACGGTCTTCGCTGTTCTCGTAGAAAACGGCGTTTACAAAGATCCCTTTTTCGGAATGAACTTGCGTTCCATCCCTGGCGTTGACTACAAAATCGGCGGCCAGTTCGCCAACGAAGAAATGGCATCGAACAATCCATACGCCGTCCCTTGGTGGTATCGCAAGGAGTTCGAAATTCCAGCGGCCGAAAAAGGCAAGCGCATCTGGCTCGCGTTCCGCGGCATTAACTATCGCGCAGACATTTGGATCAATGGCAAGAAACTTGAGGGATCGGACAAGGTTGTCGGCGCGTTCCGCCGCTACGAATTCGACATCACCGATTTTGTGCGCGTCGGCGCAAAGAACGCCGTCGCCGTTGCCGTGTCCGCTCCGCATGCTGGCGAACTCGGCATCACCTGGGTGGATTGGAATCCAACCCCGCCCGATAAGGACATGGGTCTCTGGCAGGAAGTTGTCCTCTCTTCCAGCGGTCCCGTCACCGTGCACCACGCTACTGTAGAAACCAAACTCGACCTGCCCAGCACCGAAACGGCTCATCTCACCGTTCGCGCCGAGCTCACCAATGCCTCTCCTTCCTCCGTTAAGGGAACACTGCGCGGCTCAATTCACGGAGGCAGCTCGCCCATCGAGTTCTCCCAAAACGTCCAACTCGCGCCAAATGAAAAGAAGGAAATCGTCTTCACCCCGGACTCGATAAAGGCGCTCAATCTTTCAAATCCAAAACTCTGGTGGCCCTATCAAATGGGCGAGCCGTATCTTCACCGCTTGAAGCTCGAATTTGTTGACGCAAACTCCGCAGTCTCCGGCACACAACAGCTTGCCGTTGGTCTCGTCCAGACCGAATCCGAGCTAACTCCAGAAGGTTTCCGCTTGCTCAAAATTAATGGCAAGCCAATTCTCATCCGCGGCGGCGGCTGGGCTCCGGACATGCTGCTTCGCGTGGACGAATCCCGCCGTGAAGCCGAATTTCGCTATGTCAAGGAAATGGGCCTCAACACAATTCGCCTCGAGGGAAAACTCGAGGACGAATCCTTCATGGAACGCGCCGACCGCGATGGAATCCTCGTCATGGCCGGTTGGTGCTGTTGTGACGCTTGGGAAAAATGGGGCAAGTGGAACGAGGAGAACAAACAAGTCTCCGTATCCTCTCTTCGCGATCAATTGCTTCGCCTCCGCGCCCACCCAAGCCTCTTGATGTGGCTCAACGGCAGCGACAATCCGCCTCCCCACGATCGCGAAGCGGCTTATCTCGAAATCGAAAAAGAAACGCATTGGCTAAAACCCGTCATCTCCTCTGCCACGGCAAAAGAAACAGACGTCACCGGCAAATCCGGCGTAAAAATGAGCGGGCCGTACGATTACGTCCCGGCGAACTATTGGATCGTAGATACGAAAGCGGGTGGCGCTTACGGCTTTAACACGGAAACCAGCCCCGGTCCCGCCGTTCCTCCACTCGAAGAACTGAAAACCTTCATCCCGGAAGACAAACTTTGGCCCATTAACGATGTCTGGAATTTCCACGCCGGCGGCGGCAAATTCAAGAATATCGAGCTCTATGCCAATGCTCTCGAAAAGCGTTACGGCGAAGCCAAAAGCGTTTCCGACTTCACTTGGAAATCACAAGCGATGACCTATGAAGGCCAGCGTGCCATGTTCGAGGCTTATGGCCGCAACAAATACAAATCTACGGGCATCATTCAGTGGATGCTCAACAACGCCTGGCCAGGCCTCATTTGGCATCTCTACAGCTACGATTTGCGTCCCGCAGGCGGCTACTTCGGCTCAAAAAAGGCCCTCGAACTCGTCCACGTCCAGTTTTCCCACGACGATCGTATGGCTACCATCGTCAACGGCATGCAAAGCGCTCAGAACGGCCTGAAAGTTGTAGCGAAAGTGTACGACCTCTCCATGAATGAGAAATTCTCACGCGAAGCAAACGTGGACGTTGCAGCAGACGGTGTTGCTCGCTCGTTCGCCATCCCTGAACCCGCCGATATCACGCCAACCTATTTCCTGAATCTGCAGCTATTCTCCAATTCCGGCAAGCTCCTCAGCCGGAATTTCTACTGGCTCTCCGCAAAATCCGATGTCCTTAATTTTGAAAAGACGGAATGGTATTACACGCCGCAGACTGCATTCGCCGATTTCACCGCGTTGCAAACTCTCCCCGCCGCAACTGTGGCTGCCGCTTTGAAACCCGGGCAAGGAAGCGGCAGCGATGCCGAATATCACGTCACCCTTGAAAACAAAGGTTCTGGCCTGGCTTTTCTTCTTCGCTTGCGATTGGTTAAGGGGAGTGACGCTGCTGAGATTCTTCCCGTCTTCTGGGACGACAATTACATTTCACTCTTGCCGGGCGAACGCCGCGATGTCCAGGTTCACCTGCGTAAAGCCGATCTCGGCTCCGCCAAGCCTGACTTAATCGTGGACGGCTTCAATCTTGCGCCCGTAACCGTCCACATCTCTCATTGAACGACCGCG
>Ga0210402_10005271_pt1 | contig 11616 bp, 10 predicted proteins | sample IncBWC7MmetaG_FD_161055 | JGI IMG/M metagenome (GOLD analysis project Ga0210402, IMG submission 161055) | Forest soil microbial communities from Barre Woods Harvard Forest LTER site, Petersham, Massachusetts, United States - Inc-BW-C-7-M | ecosystem: Environmental > Terrestrial > Soil >... | reverse complement strand
GCCGCGAAGCCCGGATCGCAACGCCGCAATCTGCGGCGCGTCCACCATGCTACGGTCTCCATTGAGTGTCATGATGTCGACCATGAGCATTCTCCCCTCGCAATAGATGTTTATGCTCCCGCTACACTACGTCGCTTGTGGTGTCATTTCTTTGGCCGCCCATAGTTGCGGCCGTTGCTTTGGACCAAATCGAGCTTGAGCGCCTCGGCCTGCTGCTGAACCGAGATCGAAGGCCATCCGGTCATCTCAAGTAGATCGGCCCTAGTACAACCTTCAGGCCGCCGAAGCATCGCTCCAATGCGGGCGAGCACAGTGCCTCCGCTACTTTTGTAGAGCACGATTTCACCGTCGACCTTAACTGTGACTTCAATCAATGGTTGTTTGCTTTGTCTCGCCATGTCTCGCGCTCCTAGTAGGGCTCCCGGTTGCTGGTGTGGTCGATCAACAACCGCTTCGGACTTTGCCTCCCCCTTGGTCGTCGCTAACCAGCATACCGACCGGCGTTGGAGCGCGTTGGGGATAAACAAGCCGTTTAGCCTGCCGGGTAGCAGCACATCCGCCGCGTTTGCCAACCTATTTGCCCGAAGCGGCATCGAGCAGATGCGCGAGCCTGACGCCTGCTTTTTGCAATTGCTCCCGGATGACCGGAGAGTTTGCCAGGACATAGGCCGCATCGATCTGCACTTTCCCCGCTGGGTGGTCACAGGAGGCGTCCTACCGGCGCTGCTCGATGTCGCCAGTTTTACCCCTTTCGCACTAGTATGCCGGGTGATCAATCGCCAAACGGGGGCTGCCATGATCATTGCCGGGACGATTCGAGGCGCGCATGCGACGCTGGCGTGCTGCGCCCTTTTCTTCGCGAGTGCGACCACCGCGACTTCCGACGATGCGCTTTTGAAGGAAGTCGTCACCTTCGAAGGGCAGATCCTGTTCCTCGGGATGAATGTCCCAGGCATGATTCTGGCTGTGGTGCGCAATGGCGAAAGCGTCGTCGTCGGCTTCGGCCAGAGTGCCGAGGGTGCCGGCGAGCCGGATGGCGACACGATCCTACGCATCGGCTCGATCTCCAAAGTCTTCGCGGGTCAGGTGTTCGCCAGTTTAGTCGCCGACGGCACCGTGCACATGACCGACCGGCTGCAGGATCGGCTTGGCTGGCAAGTGAAGGTGCCGGAACTACAAGGCCGCGAAATCACGCTACTCAACTTGGCGACCCACGGATCGGGGCTGCCACGGGAGGTCGAACGGGTTCGCGATCCTGCCAGGCCGGATTTCGTCTCCCGCGAAACTTACGCCACGGCGCTCGCGACCCAGGCGCTCCTTTTCCCGCCAGGCACGGGCCTGCATTATTCGAACTACGGCTTCGATCTCCTGAGCGAGGCGCTCGCCAAGTCCGGCGGCCGGCCCTACAGCCAGCTCTTGAAGGAGCGCGCCTTTGATCCAGCTGGACTGAAGGATACGTACCTGCGGCTCGCCGAAAACGACATTCGGCGCCTGTTCCAGGGCCATGGTCCCGATGGCCGGTCGATTGCGAATACCGATGTTAGCGACATTCAGGCCGGCGCCAGCGGCCTGTACTCGACTGCAAATGACATGGTGCGCTGGCTCGCGTGGCATCTCGCTCGCGCTTCGCGGGCGGACGCCGAAACGCGCGCGCTCGATCATGCCGCCTATGTCAACCGCGATGGGCTCAATCCTGTATCGGGCCTCGATGAATTGGGCCACATGAACGCCATGGGCCTCGGCTGGGTGATCATGAACCCCGAGGGCGACCGCCCGCTGATCCTTCAGAAGTCCGGCGGTCGGCAAGGCACCCTGTCCTACATCGCATTTTCGCCGGCGCGAAACATCGGCGTCTTCATCAGCATTAATAAGTTCGATTTCCCGGCCGCAACGACGATGGCCGAGTTGGCGAACAACCTGATTCTCCAACTCGCGCCGCGCTGATCAAATGAGGAGCATGCGACTCTTGCGACAGTTGGAGTGCGCCGTGCCTTAGGGCGCACGACGAAATTCCAGATCCTGTGCAGGAAGGCCAAGTTCAGGGTGGCCGCCGGTTCGGCATATGGCGTGATCATCGTCAACGCGGCGGCATGAGAGAGTCTGACTCAGCCATTTCGTGGGAGCGCCGCTTTGACAGGGAACGGCCGGTTGCGTTGTTCTGAAGATCCCATCAGCACCAAACTGGCCTACTGCCAGCGCGCTACAGAAAATAGTGCCCGCGCGGGGACAGCTAATCGTTTGTTCATGTCGCCCGTGACCACTTGCGTCGAAGCAGATCCGCCCGACCTTGGTGATGCAATTCTCTCGGTTGGGCGTACCGATGTCCCCACGCACGGGTGCTTCTCGCCCCAGATCCCCACGCACGGCAGCTGCTTCTCGTCCTAGATACCAGCAACCTTGTAAGACGCTAAGGTCCTTACTCGACCAACGGTCGGCGGGCAAAGTGGGTGGTGGTCGGGGCGGTTCGGCCGGCCGGCACTGCTCGGCCTTATACTTGATATCATCGCTTAGGGCTGCGAGTTGAGCTGTGAGCCGTTCTGCGTCTGCCTTCACATCGAGAAGAGATGCTTTCAATGTCGGCGTGGGGTCGAGCGGTGGCGGAAGGGACGGGGGTAATGGAGCCTCCAATATCGCGACATTCATTGAGGGCTCGATTGGCGTGATAGTCCGAAGCAGCCAAGACATGATTATAATCTGGAGAACAAACAAAACTCCGAATAGCAGGGCAGCCAACCAATGGTGGGTGTGGTTTGCCGCTGCGGATTGGACCGATGACGAGAGGCGCATAGCCATTGCCCAAAACTGCTTCACCGAAGCGCCGAAGAAGCCGACGAAGGCTGCCAGAGATTAGCGCGGTCGAGAAGTCGGCGGTTCGCATCATGCGCAAACTCTATGAGGCGACCGGCGGCCAGCCGCAGCGATGGGAGACCCTCGACAACCTGGGCGCGGTCAAGGCCGATGCGGGCGGCACTGCCTACGCGGTTGAGGCGGCGACGCGAGCGGCACGCTGGCGTGCCTGGCCGCCATCTCATCGCGGATTGAAGCAGCCTGCTCTTGAGGAGCGGCAGCGGCTTCGTTCCTCGGTTCTCCCGTTGTCCGCCTGGCCATCCTACAGGGCCCTCGCCAACGTCGGACGAGCGCGCTTTACTCGCTGGCTTTGATCAACGCAGAGGCAACCGAATGAGCGTGAATCGACTGCCACCCGTGGGGCGCATCCGGGCAGTCCACCTACCCGAAGGCGGGCCGCGTGTGCCGAAGTCACTAACCATTGAATATTCTGACCGCAGCAACGCCAGCAAATGGTATCAACTCGAAGTTCCCTTCGTCGACGCGATGCACCTTCTCGCTCTGCTACAGGGAGCGAAGGAAGACGTCGGCTATAAAGAGCCGGTTGAGGCACCGGCGCCTGAGAAGGACTGACGCGCCCATTGCGACCCCTTCATGCATTGCTGCAGTCCATCAGCCGCCGCCAGCCTTGGCTTCGAGTGATAGCCGAAAGCCAGACCGACGCGAGCCCCGGTGTCCGGCTGGACGATCGTCATTGAAGGAACGAGCGAAGACATGGACGAACAGTTCGGAAAGTCCCTTATCAAGCCTGCTCAAACTGGCGGCAAATCCAGCGCAGATGAGGTTTTGGGACAGTTGATGCAGAAGCTCCGTTCAGACCGAGAGTGCGTCCAGGCGGGCTTTCGCCTCTTTGAGATCCTTGGTGCCGAACCCTTCGGTGAACCAGCCGTAAACATCCGACAGTATCTCGCGCGCCGATACGCGATCCTGGCGCTCGGCCAGCAGGCGGGCGAGCGTCGTGGTGCTGCGAAGCTCCCATGACTTTGCCTTCTGGGCACGAGCAACATCAATCGAAGCGCGCAAGGCAGCCTCCGCCTCGTCCGGTCGACCCTGCAGCATGAGCGCCCAGCCCTTGAGCCGGAGCAACTCGGCGTAGTGAACCCGCTCTTCGCCGTTCTCAGTCGCGAGCACGCTTCCGTCGATCAATGCTCTGGCCGCGTCTAGGTCTCCCGTCAGCGCAAGTCCCTCCCCCTGCAGGCCCCGCAAATATCGGATCCAGATGCGGTGGCCGGTCGCCTCGAGTCGCCCGATCGCCTTGTCGAGCTGCACGACGCTGTCGGCTGCGCGCCCCGCCCGCAGCGAGACGATGCCGCGGCTGATCTCGGCCATGATTTCTCCCAGGAGCGCAACGCCGTGTGCCCGACCGATGCTTTCGGCTTCCTCGGTCCTGCGCAACAATTCTTCGGGCTCCCCCAGATAGTCGAAAACCTGGGCGCCAAGGGTCAGGGCAAAGGCGAGGTCGAAGGGGTGGTTGCGCCGCCGCGCGTGTGCGTCCTTTTCGTCGCTCGCCGCGCGCGCCTGGTCGGGATAACCCAGCATCCAGAGATACTGTCCGCGATAGATGCCGTCGCCGGTCAGCGGGTCGGTGTTGGTGAGCTGGGCGATATGCCAATGACGCCGCGGATCGTACATCGCCTGCAGGGCATCTCCCTCGCGACGCGCGGCCACGATATCACCCAGCCAGTAGTGCGATCCGACCGCGGTCCGGTAGCCCACGATCTCGAGGCTGTCATCGCCCGCGGCGGTGCCGGCGGCCAGCAGCTTTTCCGCCGACTTGAGCGACAAGGCCAGTCGATCCACGCACAAATAGTGCACCCACAACGAATGAAGGACCGGGACATAGGAGGGACGGTGGTCGAGCGATTCGGTCAATGACCAAGCCGGCTCGAGAATGCGGCTCACCTCGCTTTGCGCCCAACCATGCTGCGCGACTACGGCGGGGCCCAGAACCGTGCGCAGCTCGAGCTCCATGAGATCGCGCTTGGACCCGGGGGGCAGCTCCTTGATCAGCGACATGCCGTTGCCCAGATGCGTGATCGCCTCGCGCAGCGCAAATCGCTGCATAGCGAGTTCCCCCGCCCGCCGCCAATAGGGAACGGCCGCCTCCAACATCCCGGCCGCCGTATAGTGGTTGGCCAGCAGCTCCGGCCTGGTATCCCGGCTCTCGGGCCACCGCTTCTCGAGCGCCTGGGCGATCATGCCGTGAAGCGCCATGCGCTGGCTCTTCAGCAACGAGTCGTAGGCGGTGTCCTGCACGAGGGCATGCTTGAAGGTATATACCGCCTGTGGAATGGCTCCTCGGCAGGACGCGAGCTCCGAGGCGACCAGGCGCGATAGTGCGTCGGAAAGCGCCGCCTCGCCAATCTTCACGATCTCGGCGACAAGGTCGTAGCCAAACTCGCGTCCGATGACTGCGCCGACCTGGGCGATTCTCTTAACGTCGGCGACACGGTCGAGACGCGCCATCAGCGAGTCGCGCAGCGTCTCGGGGATCGAGACCCTGACGGACTCGCCGGCATAAAGGTAGCGATCTCCTCGTTCGATCAGGTCGCCGGACTCGAGGATGGTCTTGGTCAGCTCCTCGATGAACAGCGGCACGCCGTCGGTCTTGGTGACGATCTGGTCGACGAGCTCGGCCGGGAGCGCCTTCCCGCCGGTCAGGTTCGATACAAGCTTTCGGCTCTGTGTCGAGGAAAGCCTCGCAAGGTCCACTGTCGTCACGCAGGCATATTTCTGCCATGGCGGCTTGAACTCAGGTCGATGGGTCAGCACGACCAGCGCGGGAATGGTGTCCAGCCGATCGATGAGGACGCTCAACGCCTCCAACGAAGTCGGATCGGCCCAATGGACGTCCTCATAAAGCAGCAGACAGGGCCCCGCCTGCGCTGCCGCCTTCACGCTGTCCACCAGAACGCGGATCGTCTCTTCCTTGACAAGGCGAGGTGCCATGGTGAGCGGGCCGTAACGCTCCTCGTGCGGAAGGGAGAGCATGGCGGCGAGGAATCTCACGTCGCCCGCAGGCATCCCGTAGTGATTGACGATGAGCGCTTCCAGCTTGTCCAGCCTGGAGCCCGGCGCCTCGTCGCGGCCAAAGCTAAGGCTCCGCTCGAAATTGGCAATGATGGGATAAAAGGCGCTGTTGATGTAGAACGGCGAGCATTGAAACCGCAGCGACTGCACGCCCTCAGACCCCAGGCGCTCGAGAAGCGCACTGGCGATCCGGCTCTTTCCCATGCCCGGTTCGCCCGACAGCAGCACCGCCTCGCCCGTCCCGCTGTCGCCGACCGATTGCCAGCGGTCCAGCAACGTCTTCATCTCCTCGGCTCGTCCAACGAGGAGCGACACCTTCTCCCGAACGGTAGCGTCAAATCGGCTGGTGGCCGTGCTGACACCCAGCACGCCATACGCGCGCGTGGGCACGGCTATACCCTTCAGATCCAGCTCACCTAAATCCTCATAGTTAAATTCCCTGCCGGCGAGCCGGTAGACCCGCTCGCTCACCACGATGCCTCCCGGCGCGGCGACGCCCTGCAGCCGGGCCGCGAGGTTCATGGTTTCGCCCACGACATTCCGCTTGCCTGCCGCCACCACCACAATTCCAGTGGCAATTCCGATGCGCACCTTGAGACGGCCGATCTCCGGCACTTCCAGGCGCGATATGGCCTCCACGATCTCCAGCCCTGCCCGGATCGCCCGGGCAGCCTCGCCCTCGTGCGCCAGGGGAAAGCCGAAAAAGGCTAAGACGCCGTCGCCCAGGAGGCGATAGACGTAGCCGTCATAGTGGTCGATGCAAGCTGCGCAGGCATCTTCGTAGTTGCCGATAATGGTTTCCAGGAGTTCGGGATCGACCCGCAGGGTCAACTCCGTGGACCCGACCAAATCGCAAAAGAGCACCGTGAGCTGGCGGCGCTCGCCCTCTGGTGTGGAGGCCGCTTGCTGTGCGGGTTCGGATGCGTTGCCTGCCCGCAAGGCCGCCAGCACGCGCTTGCGCGGACCAAACGGAAGGCCAAGCTCTTTCAGATCGTCGTCGGTCAGAACTTTCAGCGTCGGCAGATCGACGTCATTGCGGACGAACAGCTCGGCGTACTGCTCGAGCCCGATCTCCCTCAGCCAGTCGGAAATCGAAACGCTCATTGGCCAAAACTCAGGCTCCTCGCTACCCGCGGCATGACACCTGTCCCTGCCGTTTACCCAATCCGGCGTTTTCGATGATGCGCCGAGTGAATGAACGCCGCCATCGATCCGATAGCCTGCAAGCGGCTCGCTGGAACTTCCCACTGGCGCGCGAGTAGTTACGGTTGCGGATTCCGTGTGTTCTATATATGTTCTAAAAATGAACTGTTGGCTCAAATCCTTCTGCTGAGCCTTCCATGGCCGATCAGATCGTCATTACCGAGAAATCCAGCCAGGCCAGGGACGTCCGCGCGGCCGTTGGTTCGCGCTTCGGCGACATTCTTCCTGCTGAAGGACATTTGATTGATTTGCTCGAACCGGAAGATGTGGTTCCGGAATGGAAGCGCTGGACGCCTATCCTTTTGCGACCGGAGGGGCTGTACGGCACGCGGCCGGCAATAGGTGGTAACAAGGCCGCCAAGCTCAAAGCAATCCGCGAGGCGTTGCGCAGTGCCAGGCGGGTCTGGCTCGCAACCGACTGCGACCGCGAAGGTCAACTGATCGGCCAGGAAATTCTTGAGCACTACAACTACCGCGGCCAGGTAATGCGTGTGTTGTTCACCGCGCAGGACACGCAGACCATCCGCGACGCCTTCGCGCGGGCCAAACCGAACTCCGAGTACGCCCGCCTTTACGACGCCGCCGTCGCGCGCCGTCAGGCCGATCAAATCTACAATCTGTCCCTCACCCGTACCGCGACCGTGATCCTGGGACGCGGCGGAAGGGGTGTTGTCGGCGTTGGTCGTGTGAAGACGCCGACGTTAGCCATCGTCTGCCAGCGCGAGCTGGAGATCAGGAACTTCGTCCCGGTCGCCTATTTTGAAGTCGTCGCCGCCGCGAAAGTCGCAGGCGGAGAATTCAAGATGCGTCACGCGCCCCAGGACAAAATTCTCAAGCGCGAGATTGCCGAAAATATCGCCTCGGCAGCCAAAGGGTTCGAGGGGCCTCTCAGTGTGCGCGTCGAGGACAAGCGGCAAGGCCCGCCTCGGCTGCATGACCTCCCCTCGCTGCAGAAGCTCTGCGCGTCGCGCTTCGGTTGGGCCGCGGCAAAGACGCTGGAGGTGGCCCAGGAGCTCTATGATGGCCAGGAAAAGAAGATCATTACCTACCCCCGCGCCGAGGTTCGCTACCTGCCGGAGAGCTTGATCGCGGATGTACCGAAGATCGTGGCCGCGCTTCAGGTGGGACAGTCCTTCAAGACGGTCCCCGTCCCGGACCCGCCGATCATCCGCCGCGGTGCCAATGGTCATTTTCACGACAAGGGACTCGAGGGCGCGAGCCATCACGCCGTTATCCCGAACGTCAACACAGCTGACACCTTGCCGGAAGTCTGGCCGCGCCTTTCGATTGACGAGAAGAAACTGTTCGATGTCATCGCGCGGGCCTATCTCGCGGCCCTCATGCCGGATTTCCGGCACCGGCAGACGACCGCAACGCTCGACGTCAGAGGCTTTCCGTTCAAGGCAATCGGTCGGCAGCCCATCGACCTGGGCTGGCGGGCAGCATTCCCCGAGTGGCAACCGGCCGATGAAAAGGGTGACGACGCGCAATTGCTTCCGCCGATACGTGACGGCGAGACTACACGGCTGCGCGAACCGATTATCGAAGGCAAAGAGACTCGGCCCCCTCCCCGCTATAACGAGGGCACGCTGATCGAGGCGATGCAGAATGCGTGGCGCTTCGTTGACGACGAAGTCCTTCGCGACCGCCTCAAGGAAGCCAAGGGTATCGGCACGCCGGCGACACGCGCGGAGATCATCGGCGGCCTAAAAAAGCAGGATTTCCTGGTCGCCCAAGGCAAGAACATTGTCCCCACGGAGGCCGGCCTCACGCTGCACGGTATTCTCAAGCAGGCCGATCCAACGCTGGTCGACCCAGGAATGACAGCACAACTCGAATGCCTGCTGGATGATGTGGTCATTGGCAAACAGGCGATGGTCGGCGCGATCGATGCCGTCTGCGATGTTGCCCAACGTATCATCGGCAAGTTGACCCAAGGCCCTGTCGCCGGTGGGCCACCTTTGCTGGGTTCAGCACAGGGCGGCGGCAAGGATACGCGCCCGCCAACATCTGCGATGAAGCGCTATGCCGACAGCATCGCACGTCAGAAGCGGATTCGGCCGCCGCCGGACTACGCCACCTCCCTGTCCATCTGCCGCGCATTCCTCGAGCAGCACGCGCCAAGGAAAGCTGGCAGCGGGCGGGCGGCAGACCCTGGTCGCACGCTCGCAAGCCCAGACCGGATATCGTTGGGCGAAAGCAATCGACCTGCCCGGAAACGCCGCCAGGGCGCGAGCGTCACGGCTGGCGGCCCTGCCCCCAAAAAGGCGCTGCGTGGCAGGAAGCCAGGAAAGCGTAAGCTCAATGGCGTGCTAACCAATGCGTCCCCTCCTTTGGTGCGGCGTGATGCCGGCGGCAACACGCCGTTGAAGATCCCTTACGGCAACAAGGAAGTCGCCCTCAAGCTTGGCGCCCGCTACGACTCCGGCGGTTGGCATGCGCCACCGGGTGTTGATCTTTCTGCCTTCAAAGAAAGGGGCTGGCTGTAACGCTTGGCTGCCGTTTCTACGCGGTTGGATAAGCACTAAGGTCGCCTACGAGGGGCGCAAAGCGATATGCCGGCGGCTGTCTCGGCATCCCAACCTGGCGCGAATAGCTCTACCCCTTCATGACGCCCAATGCCGTCTGTGGCTCGGAACTTCCAGATCTGTCGAGTCGTATTGAGTTGGGAATCCAGGTTTTTGACTTCGCTCTGCTGCGACGCTAGCTCTCAGTCGCGGCTGGAGCTCCTGCATTTCAACGTCACTCAGCCGCGCGTCGTAGATCGAGCGTGAGTCGAGAGAACTCGCGACTAGTGTGACGACCCCGCCACAATAAGAGCGGCAGGATAATCGTATCCATCCAGCTTCCTCGGCGGAGCCGGCACGAGTATGTCCGGATGCTTTGAAGGAACATCGGCCTAAGGGCTGGAGACCGCGCCGAGGATGGATCTCGTTAGCAGCTGGCCGATGCACTTCTGACCAAAATCGTTAAGATGCAAACCGTCGAGTTGAACGTATTCGGCGTATGGCATGCCGTCGTCGTACCAGCTTCGCATGATGTCAAAACGGCGGAACAAGCCGACGCCAAGCTCTCTAGCGACACCCGCCATAACACGCTCGTATTCCTCCTCGTCCGGCAAGGCGACTACAGCCGGTACGTATTGAAGACTCATCAGCACGAAGTCGGCGCCCAGCGATTTACCAATTCCAATTCTTTCACGCAAACGCCGTTCGAAGATCTGGAGTGGCACGTGGTGCATCGCGGCGTTGGTTCCGGTCTGCCAGATCATCAGCGAAGGTAGACGCGGCATCATGTTAGCGCGCATACGTGCTGCCATATGCTCGACGTCCTGATCGCCGATGACCCGATTTAGCACTTCGACGTTGACGCCGGGCAACGCCTTCTCGAGGCCAATATTAAGCTGAGCCGGATACGCGTAGACAGGGTTGGAGACACCGTAGGCAGCGGTCGACGAGGAGCTCAGCGTCACGATGCGAAGGTGCTTTAGCTCAGTGACTGCTTCGCGGGCGATGGGCAACGGCGCACCGAGCTCGAGCAACTGAGGTTTCGCCCGGCAGTGCCGCATTGACTGGGCTTCTGCTGAAACTGATACACTGAGCAATGTCGCCGCTACCAGCAAGCGCCGAACTGTTCTCATGCGACCACCTTCGCATTCGTTGCCCGTGCGGTATCCGGATCCGGCGAGAATGCCTGGATCATGCCGTGGTCCAGGGCGAGGCCCATCTTCGCCGGGTCCTCAGGAGATGGCCCATCACTGGCTTGCGTTGGGAGTGCCGTTAATTGCCAAAGGTTTTCCGTCGCCTGTCTGTTACAAAGCCACGGTGACCCGACTCCCAAACCACCCCCTCAATCGAGCGTCCTATTCGGCTGCAGCCGCGAGCTTCTCTTTGCCTTGTGCTTCGATAGCACGAAGGCCCTGCCAGTCCAGCACGAACAGTGTTTTGTCGTCATCGTCGATGAACTTGATTGGGCCGAAGTTGGTGAAATAGAACGTGCTGTCTTCGACGAAGCACGTCGAATCGTGGATCACGCCGTTGGGCTCATAGCCATAGTCGCCGGGATACGCCGTGATGCCACCCTTCTGGACACCACCGCGCACTTCCATCTTGCCCGTCAGCATCAGGTATTCGCCTGAGCCAAGGTGTTCGTGCCGAGCAAATGCTGAACCCTTGGCACATTTGAACAGCACTGACCACGTGCCGGTCTCAGCGCTCGTACGAAGCACCTTGATGTCGATACCTTCCGAGAAAGGTATCCACGGCTGATCTACCGTGTGAATGTAGGTATCCTGAAAATTCGCGTTGCGTACAGTATCACGAGTAGTTTTGTCCGTCATGGTGATCCTCCTGTAGTTGCGTCCTTTGATGAACGCTCGAAAACACTACCATGGACCCGTGGGCGAACCCGCTGTCGCTGCCGAAAATCTTATCCAGACGTTCAATCGCCTTCCAGTCAGGTAAGCTTCTGACCTCCGTGGTCTGAGATTCCTTGCGGCGCTGCGTGCGTGGTTGCATAGCTCGCAGGCCCGACGCG
>Ga0210402_10005270_pt1 | contig 11616 bp, 13 predicted proteins | sample IncBWC7MmetaG_FD_161055 | JGI IMG/M metagenome (GOLD analysis project Ga0210402, IMG submission 161055) | Forest soil microbial communities from Barre Woods Harvard Forest LTER site, Petersham, Massachusetts, United States - Inc-BW-C-7-M | ecosystem: Environmental > Terrestrial > Soil >... | reverse complement strand
AGAATTACGAGAAATACGACTATATATTAGTAAACAACCTGCTTGAGCAATCGGCCGACCAGTTAAGGGATATCGTTCTGGCGGAGCGGTTGCGGCGAAGCGGGACGGAACTTTCCAGAGAAGAAACACAACTGGTGCAGGCGGCACAGGCTTGCCGGCTAGATCAGACGCGTGAGCAAGTGCAACCGATACTGGCTTCGTTTAATCCGCAGCCAGTCAAGGGCAACTGAAGTTCGGGGGGAGAGAGTATGAAACTGATTGAAGGGTTCGACAGCAACTACCGCTACATTCTGGTGGCGGCGCGACGGGCACGACAACTGCAAGGCGGCGCACCCCCGGTGATCGATACCGGATCGCGCAAACCCTGCCGCATCGCCCAGGATGAAATCAAGGCCGGCAAGGTGAAATGGCTGATTCCGGAGATTCCGAAATTGCCGGTGGTGGCCGCAAGCGAGACTCTGAATAAGGTTTTCGCGGAAGACGCGTAGGATCGCTCCGATTTCTTGTAGAGGGTTTCGTGGCATCCGGAATCCTTGTTCGGTCAGCGGCATCAACTCTGTAGGCGGGGCTGGATCCTTGAAGCCGCAGCCGCCGCCTTCCTGCTATGAAAATTGCGCTGGGCGTGTCCGGTGGGGTAGCAGCTTATAAGGCGGCGGAAATCCTGCGCCTTTTGCAAGACCGCGGCATCCGTGTGCAAGTCGTCATGACACATGCGGCCCAGGAGTTCGTTCGTCCGCTGACGTTTGCAGCACTCTCCGGAGAAAAAGTGATCACCGACATGTTCGGTTCTGCGTCCGGAGCCGGGCCGGCGAATGTCGACTCGGCGATCGAGCATATCGCGGTTGCCCAGTCCATTGACGCGCTGGTGGTGGTTCCGGCGACGGCCGATGTCCTGGCGCGCTTCGCGCAGGGGATTGCGAACGACTTTCTGAGCACTCTGTATCTCGCGACGACCGCTCCGGTCGTAGTGGCTCCGGCGATGAACGTTAACATGTGGAATCACGAGGCCACGCAGACGAATCTGGAAATCCTGCGCAAGCGCGGCGTTCGCATTGTCGAGCCCGGCGAGGGTTATCTGGCCTGCGGGATGATCGGGTCGGGACGACTGGCGGAGAGTGAGACGATTGTGGCAGCGGTCATGGAAGCGTTGGGCGCTTCCGAAGATCTCGCGGGCGAAACGATTCTGGTGACGGCGGGGCCGACGCGCGAGAGAATCGATCCGGTGCGGTATTTGACCAACCGGTCGAGCGGGCGCATGGGCTTTGCCATTGCGGAAGCGGCGCTGCGCCGCGGAGCCCGCGTGTTGCTGGTGAGCGGGCCGACAGCGATTGCCGCTCCGGGCGCGGCGGAACTGACGCAGGTGGAAACAGCGGAAGAGATGCTGGCGGCAGTCCTGAAATTCCTACCCGAGGCCACGGTGGTGATCAAGACGGCTGCAGTAGCGGACTTCCGGCCGAAAGCCGCGGCGGGGCAGAAGATCAAGCGCAAGGGCGAGATGAAGCTGGAACTGGAACCGACGGCGGATATTCTGGCGGAGGTGGCGCGCCGGAAGAGCACGCAGATCGTCCTCGGATTTGCGGCGGAGACGGAGAACGTGCTGGAAAACGCGCGCAAGAAGCTGGCGTCGAAATCGCTCGATGCAATCGTAGTCAATGACGTTTCGCGCGAGGGAATTGGTTTTGATTCTGACCGCAACGCGGTCACGATTATTTCTCACAGCGAAGTGGTCGAGGTTCCCGAGACCTCGAAGTGGGAAGTTGCGCACCGCGTGCTCGACCAGGTCGTGAAGCTGCGGAAACGCAGCGGCGTCCGCGTGCCCTGATCTTCGCCTGACAATTTGCGTAGGGAGAGCCGCCCTCGGCTGTCCGTCGACGCAACTCGACAGAAGTTGGGAGCGGAATTCCGCACCCCGCACATCCCACCATTTGTTATCCTTATCCGCAATGCCCCGCACGCTTGATCCAGATGTTCGCCGCGCCTTAGCCGCACGCATCCGCTACTACAACGAGATGGGGATCTATGATTTCTACCGGCGGCCGGTGTCGGTCCCCACACAAGAAGTCGCGGCGCCGATTGCCGTGGACGAACAGGAAATTGCTGTTTCTATCAATCCAGAATCGGGAGAACAGATGAGTCCACGGAAGGCCACGGCGGTCGCGATGCCGGCTGTGGTTGAAGAGAATATTTTTGAGGCGATCGCGCTGAAGCCCGAGCAGACGGTGAGCGATCCGGTGAAGGCGCTGAAGATCATCCGCGAAGACCTGGGCGATTGTACGCGCTGTGTGCTCCATAAGCAGGGACGGAAGCAGATTGTGTTTGGCGTCGGTAATCCCAAGGCGGAGTTGATGTTCGTAGGCGAGGGGCCGGGTGCCGATGAAGACGAAAAGGGCGAGCCCTTCGTGGGGCGCGCCGGGCAACTGCTCAACAACATGATCAAGGCGATGGGGATCGAGCGCGAGCAGGTCTACATCGCGAACATCGTAAAGTGCCGCCCGCCGGGAAATCGCCAGCCGGAGCGCGATGAGTGCGCGACCTGCTCGCCGTTTCTGATGCGGCAGATTGCGGTGGTCAAACCGAAGGTGATCGTGGCCCTCGGCGCTACCGCCGCCAAGACCCTACTGGCGATGAACGCGTCGATGATCCAACTGCGCGGGCGCTTCTACGACTTCAAACCGGCGGGCGTGCGCAGCAATGATCCCGTCTGGGATGGATGCAAGCTCGCGGTCACGTACCATCCAGCGTTTCTGCTGCGCGATCCGCGGCAGAAGGGCGAGGCGTGGAAGGACCTGCAGATGGTAATGAACGAGTTAGGGCTGAAGGCGCCAAAAGCGAACGCATAGTGATACTCAAGCTCGCGTCGGCACCTTCCGAATCATACGCAACTTTGCGGCCGAATCCCTTTGCCGATTCCGCTACCCTCGGCGATTCTCAGATCGTAGTCGTGAAGACTGAGCCAAAACTGCGCGGGCAGACCGAAGCACTTCCCCAAGCGAATGGCGGTGTCAGCACTGATGGCGCGGTCTCCCCCTGACAACGTCATAGATGCCCGGAAAATTGAGGGCCATCGCCAGTTCATAAGCGCTCAATCCCATTGGCTCCATGAACTCGGTTTTGAGAATTTCTCCCGGGTGGACCGCAAACACCTTCCTCGATTTGGCCATGGTTGGTGCCCTTCCCAAGTGTGCTTCGGAAATACGATAGGATTTCATCAGTACCCAACACATGCCCCTCTTCTGCGACGTCGCCCTCGCCGTCCCGCTCGACATGGTGTTCACCTACGCCGTGCCTCCGGGCATGGAGCCGGTCGTTGGCGGACGCGTGCTGGTGCCGTTCCGGCAGCAACGCATGTCGGGCATCGTGGTTGAGCTGCATGACCGCCCGCCGCAGGTTAAGACTCAGCAGATCAAGAAAGTTATCGAAGCCCTCGACCTCACGCCGGTTCTCGATGAACAACTGCTGAAACTTGGGAAGTGGATTGCCGATTACTATCTCGCGCCGGCCGGCGAGGTGTTTCGCACCATGCTGCCGCTCTCCGCCGAGTTTAAACGTTCGGTCGAGTATCGCATCAGCGATGAGGGACGGATGGCGCTGCATCTGGCCGGGATGTCGGGGTCTCCGGCGCGGTCGAAGCGCACGCCGGAACAGCAGCTGGTCGAATTTCGCGTGCTCGATTACCTGGCGGAGCGGGAGAGCGTGCGAGAGGAGAGCTTGCGAGGGGCGACGCGGGTGGCAAAGTCGCTGCTCAGCGGGATGGTACGGAAGAAATGGATTAAGCGCGAGGATATGTCGGCGGCGAGGGATGCGGCGCGACTGGTGAAGGTGGCGGCGCTGCTTGCGGCCGACATGGGTGTCACGGGCAGCAACGAATCTGACGATGGAGCGGCGGGCGTCCCCGCCCGGCAGGACGGGCCAGAGGCCTGTCACCACGCGAACTCGGCAAAGAAGCTCAACCAGAACCAGCGCACCCTGATGGAGACGCTCGCTGCTTCCGGCGGGCGCGTCCCCGTCGAGGCTTTGCGCAGCCTCGAAGTTCCGCGCACCACGTTGGGCACGCTCGTGCGGCGCGGGTTGATTGAGTTGGTGGATGAACCAATGGATTTCACCGCCTCAAAGCTCAAGCCTCGGCAGTCTCCATTTGAGTTTGAGTTCAGCGCGGCGCAGAAAGAAGCGCTCGGCAAAATTGGCCAGAGTGTTGCCTCCCGCAAATTCGCAGGTCTGCTGCTGCACGGCATCACCGGATCGGGCAAGACGGCGGTGTATCTGGCCTGCATGCGGCAAGTCCTCGATCAGGGGCGGTCGTCGATCCTACTGGTTCCCGAAATTGGGTTGACTCCGGCGGTGGCGGCGGATCTGCACCAGGTGTTCGGCGACGAAGTTGCCATCCTGCATTCGGGACTCTCGAATGCGGAACGGGCGGAGCAGTGGCATCGAATCCGGCGAGGCGAGGCGCGGGTGGTGGCGGGAACGCGGTCGGCGGTGTTTGCGCCGGTGACGGATCTTGCGCTCATCATCGCCGATGAAGAGCAGGATTCGTCTTACAAGCAAGAAGAAACGCCGCGCTATCATGCGCGCGATGTGGCGGTAATGCGGGCCAAGATGGCGGGAGCGGTCGCCGTGCTGGGCTCGGCGACGCCTTCGCTCGAGTCGTACTACAACACCAAGAAAAATAAGTACACGTTACTGGAGTTGCCCGACCGCGTCGAGCGACGTCCGCTGCCCGAAGTCGAGATTGTCGACATGCGGCAGGAGTTCCAGGAGACGGGACAGGAGCAAGTGATCTCGCGCAAACTGGCGGAGGAAATCCGAGAGCGGCTGGAAAAGAAAGAGCAGGTCATGGTGCTGCTCAATCGGCGCGGATATTCTCCAGTGGTGTTGTGCCGCGCGTGCGGCAAGACGTTGCAGTGCAAGAACTGCGCCGTCTCCATGACGCACCACAAGCGCGAACGCAAAATGGAATGCCATTATTGCGGGCATGTCGAACACATCCCCGACAAGTGCGCGCATTGCGGCAGCGAGTACGTGTATTTTGTCGGGACGGGATCGGAGAAGCTGGAAGAGTTGCTGCACGGAATGTTTCCGCAGGCGCGGATCGGGCGGCTCGATCGCGACACGGTGCGCGGACGCGAAGATTTCGAGCATGCGCTGAACGCGCTGAATGAAGGCGCGCTCGACATGCTGGTTGGAACGCAGATGATCGCGAAAGGCCACGACATCCACGGCGTAACGCTGGTCGGCGTAATCGGGGCGGACATGGCGCTGGGGCTGCCGGATTTCCGCGCGGCGGAGAGAACCTTTCAGTTACTCACGCAGGTCGCGGGGCGCGCCGGACGCGGGCAATCTCCAGGCAAGGTTGTGCTGCAAACGTATTTTCAGGAGCACTACGCGGTGCAATTTGCGGCGCGGCATGATTTTGCCGGGTTCTACGAGAAAGAGCTGCAATTTCGTGTCTGGATGCACTATCCGCCCTACAGCGCGATTGCGAATGTGCTCATCCGCTCTGAGAAGTTAGACGACGCGCTGACTTGGTCGGGCGAACTCGGGCGCTGGTTCGAGAAGACGCGGCATGAGGGTATCCGTGTGCTAGGCCCGGCGGCGGCTCCGATCACGCGTCTGAAGCGCGATTACCGCTATCACTTTATTCTGAAGTCTCCCAGCCGCGAGAAGATGAATGCGCTCTTGCGGGCGATGCTGGCGGAAGCCGCGGCGCGAAAGATTCCACGAACCCAGGTGATCGTGGATGTGGATGCGGTGTGGCTGATGTAGGAGGGCAGCATTTAGCGGTTAGCATTCAGCTCTAGGCTGGTGCGCAGGAACGATTTGTATCGGGGCATGGCTTCAGCTCATGTGGAAAACGATCTGGAAGAATCCACCTTCAGGCGCCGGGTTCACTTGTGATGCAGATGCTTGCGAATGCCGTCGCGGAGATCGTGCAATGTGTCGCGGGCGCCGTCGCGGATTGTTGGCCAAACTTCCTGCCACACTTCTCGGCCGGAGCCGTGAGTGAGGGGTGCGGGAGTGAAGGTCAGGACCAGCATCACCACTCCGCACAATGCAATCGTGCGTCGCCAACCGGACACATCGGGATAGCGCGGTACGAGCGGATGGCGCGCCGTTATGGTCAGCAGTATGGCCCAGACAAGCCAGCCCATCCAAAGGTATTTCCCGAAAGGTACAAGCGCGACTATGGTGAGGAGCGAAATCCAGCGATGCAGGCGCGGCGAAATGGAAAATACGATATGGCCGCCGTCAAGCTGGCCACAGGGAAGAAGGTTGAGCGCGGTTGCGAACATCCCAACCCACGCAGCAGCGGCGATCGGATGGAGAGAGAGGGCTGAGAGCGGCATTGCGATGTGCAGCAACCGTGCAGCGAGGTGGAAGGCCAGCGGGAATCCCAGTTGTATTGACGCTGCGGAACTGGCGACGGGCTGCGAGATCGGACGCGAGAGTGAGAGCCCGTATACCAAAGCAACGCAGGCCGGGATGAATCCAGCAATCGGCCCGGCGATTCCGATGTCGAAGAGCGCGGCGCGCGAGGGGATTGGGCTCTTGATTCGGATGAAAGCCCCGAGCGTGCCAAACAGGCTGAGATAGGGACACGGCACGAACAAGGGTGGCGTCGCGTACACCCGGTAATAGCGGGCGTAGAGGTAGTGTCCCATTTCGTGCGCGAAGAGGATGAACATCAACGTGACCGAGAAAGGAAAGCCCAGCAGCAGGTTTGCAGGATGTTGCGCGATCCAGCCGATGGGGAACAGAGAGAGCGAGTCGTCATTCAGCGAAAATACCGGTTGTTGGTGCAGGAAGTTGAACTCCATGCGCGCGCCGACGACGGTTGTGCTGAACATCGTCAGCACGAAGAAAAGTCCGTAGAGCCACCAGCGCTGGCGCGGCGGTGGGATGACCCAGACACCTGGCTGGGGATGCGGTTCCCATTCGAGGGCGGTCGGAAAAGGGGCTGCGGGTTCGGACATAGGGAGGTCAGAGGTCAGAGGTCAGATTGCAGAGGTGTGGTTTACTTCTGCAATCTGACCTCTGACCTCTGCAATCGCGAGCGGCTAATCGATCGATTGCAGTTCCTTGCCGGGCTTGAAGCGGACGGCCTTGCCCGGCGGAATCGAAACTTCGGCGCCAGTGCGCGGATTCCGCCCAATGCCGGTCTTGCGCGGACGCACGTTGAACACGCCAAAACCGCGCAGCTCAATGCGGTCGCCGGTGGAGAGCGCCTTCTTCATGCTCTCGAACACGGTTTCGACTGCAAGCTCCGCCTTGGTCTTGGTGATCCCGGTTCGGTTGACCACTTCATTGATGATGTCGAGCTTAATCACGGGTCTCTCCCGTCTCCCGAGAATTGGTCTGTCTCAAGTTATTGATGCTAAGGGAGATAGCGCGGATTGTCAACCGGGGGACCAATCTCGTAACATGGCAGGATCAGCACCAGCAAATTTGCAATTGGTGATTCGTAATTTGTGATTGAAGCCCCTGCCATCCGAGTCTCGATCCCAGCGCAAAATTGCCCATTACAAATTACCCAATTACCAATTCCCACAGGAGTTTCATGATAAAGAGTCGCCGCTCGATTCCGGCGCATGGCGCAAGAGCACGACATGATTAATCCGTGCTCTGAAAAGCAGGTGAGCGAGGGAGTGATTTCCTACGGCGTGTCCAGTTACGGATACGACTTGCGCGTGGCCGCTGAGTTCAAGATTTTTTAGCAACGTCAATAGCACGATCGCTGACCCGAACCAAGTCGGACGAGGTTTGCGATACCAGTTACAAGGATCGCGAGGGAAAGTACCAGGCGCAGAAAGGGATTGTGTTGCCGAAGCTGTAGGGCGCATTCAGCACTCAGCCGTCAGCTTTCAGGTTCGATTGTGGGGCACTCGTTGGTTCGGCCGTCGACGAGTGCCCCGCGAACCATTCCAAGACTCTCCGTTCGAATTCCTGTGGAGCCGCCTTGTGCGCTCCAGTGTGAACGGCGCCGGGCACCTTCCAAACGATTACCTCGGACGGGTTTTTCGCCTGGATGATGTCTGAATGATAGGGAGGGATATTCCGATCCTGCAGCCCATGGATGAGTAACACCGGAATCTTGGTGCCGATGACTGCGTGTTTTGGCGAAGCTGCTTCCATATTCAAACCGTAGCGAAAGCGAACGTAAAGAAAGCCGGCATCGACCGTAGGCCGAAAAAACGTCCTCCCGATCCACGGCCCGGTGTGAAACGGGCGGCCAAACCGCGCATAGGCCACCTCGCGAAACGTGGCAAATGGCGATTCGGCGACGACAGCACAAAATCGAGGCTCCCTAGGTAAGGACTGCAACAACTGTGCCGCTCCCATTGACTCGCCGAGTCCGAACATGCAGCGCGGATGCGCAGCAGCCTCGATCCAATCCACCCAGCGGTGAATGTCGTCGGCTTCCTTCAGGCCATAAGTCGCCAGCTCGCCGCCGCTATTGCCGTGGGCACGCGCGTCGGGAAGCAGAACCGTGTAGTGATTCTGCACAAGCCACTTCCCGTAACCGTACATTCCCATCCGGTTGTCCGAGACACCGTGCAGCAAAATAACAGCGTCACCGTTTGGAACTGGCGGACGCATGAACCATGCACTCAGGACCGCGCCATCCGGGCTCGTAAGTTCCACATCGCGGAATTCCACCTCATCTTGCTGCGCAGCGGCTCTCGCGTTGCGCTCTTCGCTGGCGGTTATCGTATGACTGGAAGGGTGCAACGCAGTCCGACCCAGACCGACGCCGCCGAGAACTGTCCCCGCAACGTAGAGAACGATTACGAGCATAACAAGGCGCCTTAAGAGAGGCCGCCACTGAGGTGGGCGTTTTTCCAAAAATGCAGGCTGTAGATTCGCGGTGATCGAAGTTCCAAGATTCCCACTCTATAGCTGACAGCCCTACTTTCGCTCGCCCTCGCCTTCCTTGAACATGTACTTGATGGCAGGCTTGTAGATCATCAGATTAGCGGATCCGGCGCGGTTCAGCTTAATGCAATTTTTGTCGTACCACTCGATATAGCCGTGGACTTCCTCGCCGTCGCGCAACACGATGACCATGGGGGTCTTCGACTGCATCTGTTTCTGATAATAAAAATTTTCGGCGTTGGTCTGCTCGGTGGGCGCGGTCTTCTTGGCAGGTGCGGAGGAACGGTCGCGATCCCGATCTCGGTCCTTGTCCCGGCGTTCCGCAGGCGCGTGGTTGTGGGCGTGGCTATTGTGGTTGTGGTCGGTGCGGTTCAGGATCGGACGGATCAGCTTGCGATTCGCGAAGCTTTCCTGATCGGCGGATTGTTCAACGGGTATGGAGTCGACTGCATCCTTCAAATCGCACCACCTGCGCGCCGGGCGGGCAAAATCTGCCACAACACTTGAGCCTGAATTGTGGGTCCAGAGGTGTGAACTGAGGGTTACGGTATCACAGCGGACAGGCGATGACAATATTTTGTGCAGTGTCTTTTGTGCACCCGCCCAAACCGTACTGCTTCACGACACGGTGTGTACCGTGCCGTTTTTCCGGTTTAACGGCTGAATAAACGCCAGGGCTTCGTATCAGGGCATCGCTTTCGCGATGCCGATCCCGCAAAATCAAACGGCCCTTTAGGGGCTGCGCCCGGCAGCCCCTTCGCGCACCCTGGAGCTCAGGAAACGCGCTCCAGTGCGGTCGCAAAAGCATCGAGCGAAAGCGAACGCAGCAGGTTGCGGCGCAGGCCGCGCTCGACTTCGCCGAGGCCTTCAACGGCGCGCTGCACCCAGGCGAAGTCAGCGGCCTCGGACATTTTCTTCAGTTCGCCCAGAATGTCCGTATTCCGTACCAGTTGCGCCGTCCCCGATTGCAGGAACATCAGGTCTTCGAGCAAGGAGTAGAAGGTACGAAGAAGGACGTCCATCTTCGCACGGCCTTCCGCGCCGGAACGATAGCTCTCGGTCGTCTTGAACAACTCGGTGTGGGTGTTGCTGTCGTTCCCGCCGAGCGCGGATTTCAGCATGATGAGGGCATGGTTGCGAGCTGCAACATAGCTTTCGAGATCGAAGGATAAGGCGCGTCCGATGGCGCCTTCGCTGAGGCGGGAAACCAGCGCGCGCTGCCGGACATTCCACTCGGGACGAAGCTCGGCGAGCCGGCTCTCGATCTCGGTGACAGCGAGCGCGCCCAGATTGAAGATCATGGAGCGGGAACGAATCGTGGGCAGCAATTCGCCGGGGTTTTCGGTGAGCAGAAAAATGCTGGCGAACTCGGGCGGCTCTTCCAGAACTTTGAGGAGCGAGTTGGCGGCCTCCTTCATGAAGGCCGAACTGGTGAAGATGTAAACTCGTTCGCGGGCTTCACCCGGCCGATAGTAGATCGTCTCAATCACGTGGCGAACCTGATCGACCTTGATCATCAGTTGCGGAGGATCGGGCGGGATGATGAGCACGTCGGGGTGGGTCTGGACGAAGAGCCGGGTTTCCTTTTTGTCCGTGTCGCGGAGATTTTCGCGAGCCTCGACGGCTTCGGCGAAACGGGAGTCGAGGTCTTCGGATTGAGCGATGCGAGCGCAGTTCGAGCAGCGTCCGCAGAAATCGGGCATGCCGTCCGTGGTCGGCCGCTCCAGGCAGTTCAGCGTGCGGGCGAGCATAAGCGCGAGCGTGTACTTGCCCGATCCCTGCGCGCCGGAAAGAATGACGGCGTGAGGAAAGCGGTTGCGCGCCACCATCTCCCGCAGGCGATGGATGGTTTCCGGATTGCCGTGAAAATCGGAAAAGGGCATAAAAACGCCGTTGGCTGCCAGCTCTTGGCTCTTAGCTAAAAGCCGAAAGCTAAGAGCGAAAAGCTCTTCCTCAAATCTTCAGCTTCTTCCGCACCAACTCCATGATAACCGCGTGCGTTTCGTTGGGCGTGCCTCGGGCGTTTACCACGTGCACTCGCTGCGGCTCGCGGGCCGCGATCGCCAAATACGCGTGGCGGACGCGTCCGAAAAAAGCGGGACTTTCCTGCTCGAAGCGGTTCTCGTCCTTTTGTGAGCCTTTTTCCGAGCGGCCACTTTTGTTTTTGCGATTACGCCGCCGCGCACGCTCGACGGTGAAGGCCACCTCGTTATCCAGTAAGACGGTCAGGTCGGGTTGCAGGTTGCCGCAGAGGATTTCGTGCATCTGCAACACCGGCTTCGTGCCGACTTTGCGGCCTCCCCCCTGGTAAGCCTCGGTCGAATCCGTGAAGCGATCGCAAAGTACGATGCGTCCTTCGGCAAGCGCGGGCAGAATGACCTCGTGAAGGTGCTGGGCGCGGGAAGCGAACATGAGGGCCATTTCAGTGAACGGAGAAAGGCCCGAGGTGGCGGAGTGCAGCAGAACTTCGCGAATCTTTTCGCCGGCGGCGGTGCCGCCCGGTTCGCGAGTCACGGTGACAGAGAGGCCGTGGGCGCGCAGGGAACGAGCCAGTTTCCCGATTTGCGTACTCTTGCCGCTGCCATCGAGACCTTCGAAGGTAATGAGTTTTCCGCGTGCAGGCACGTCGGAGATGATAGCAGGCTGGGATACCGGTTGATGACAGCAGGCGGTAGCAGGTTCCTCGCGCGTGCCGGCAGCGAATCCGACCCGCAGACTGATATATTAACGTGCGGTCCTATTTGC
>Ga0210402_10005269_pt1 | contig 11616 bp, 3 predicted proteins | sample IncBWC7MmetaG_FD_161055 | JGI IMG/M metagenome (GOLD analysis project Ga0210402, IMG submission 161055) | Forest soil microbial communities from Barre Woods Harvard Forest LTER site, Petersham, Massachusetts, United States - Inc-BW-C-7-M | ecosystem: Environmental > Terrestrial > Soil >... | reverse complement strand
CATGACTTTGTCCGGGTTGAGATTCACAAGTCCTTTGCTTTTACCGCGGATTGCGCGGATCAGCGCGGATAAATTCCGGTATCGGTGGCAATCCCTCCTCCCTGTCGTCTGATCCGCTATATTCGCGTGAATTCGCGTTCATTCGCGGTTTAAAATCCGGTTTGTTTTAACCACTGATGGGCACGGCTTCGCTTTCGAGCCGTTTCGACAAGCCCGTTCGGCAAGCTTAGGATTCCGAGCATTGTCGAGGGACTCAAGGCCCCGAGCCAATCCGAGTGGGCTGCGACGGGCAGGTTGATTGTCGCTGATCCCAATCCGTGCCACCCGCGGCAAAAAAGGATCGAGAATCAGTGTTTAATTCAGAAACCATAAAACCACGAAGAACTTTTCTGGCTCCCTGGCTTCTGAATTCAAATGAAAAGCCCTCTTTGGTGGGCGTGGCGTCTTTTGCGTGAGGCAAAAAAAGATTGAGATTGTTTGTTCGGTTTTTGAAACGAGCGGCTGCTATATGGTTAAAAGCCCATGCACCGAATCTTCCGCACCATTAACGGCCGTTATTGTCCCTGTAAGTTTGTTGCTTGTCGCCCAATCTTAACGGGAAATCGGCTTTTCCAAGTGTACTTCCAATGGCGTTCCTCCCAGCGTCTGGCGCCATTCCTGCTCACTAGCCAGTCCTCTCCAGCTTAACCAACATGGATGCCCTTGCCCGGATAAAACCAATCATTGCTAAAAACGTTTTTCTCCTGCGGTTGCTATTTGCGCTGGTGGGTTTGGTCGCATCGACCCTCGTCGCCCATGCGAGCACGGTGGCCACCCCAGCGTTCAGCCCCGTTGGCGGCACCTACTCCAGCGCGCAGAATGTGACCATTACTTCAGCGACCGGCGGTGCGTCCATCCGTGATACAACGGACGGTAGCACGCCGACCTCCACGACAGGCAAGGTCTACTCCGGGCCGGTGAACATCAGCACCACCACCACGCTGAAAGCCATCGCCTCCGCGAGCGGAATGACGGACAGCACGGTCTTCTCCGCCACTTATACCATCGGCTCATCCCCTGTGATTTCGAGTGCAGGCATTGCCTCCGGGATCATCGGGGCGCCCTTTAGTTATCAAATTACCGCCTCCAATTCCCCGGCCAGCTACGGGGCGACCGGGCTGCCCGCAGGCTTGTCGCTGAATCCTTCCACTGGGCTCATTAGCGGGACGCCGGGCGTGCCCGGAAACTACCCGGTGACCTTGGGCGCCACCAACGCCAGTGGCACAGGCAATCAAGCCCTGGCTTTGCAGGTTTTCATCGACTGGAACATGGTTGGCGCCGCCGACTTTAACGGCGATGGCAAACCCGACCTCATTTTGCAGAACACGGTGAACGGGCAGCGTGCCATCTGGCTGATGAACGGCACCACGGAGACGAGCAGCGTCAGCCTCGGGTTCGTTACCACCGACTGGGATCTGGTTGGCGCCGCCGATTTCAACGGCGATGGCAAACCCGACCTCATCTGGCAGAACACGGTGAGCGGGCAGCGCGCCATCTGGCTGATGAACGGCACCACCTACGTCAGCAGCGTCTCTCTCGGAACGGTTACCACCGACTGGGACTTCGTCGGCGCCGCCGATTTCAACAAGAATGGCAACTCCGACCTCATTTTGCAGAACACGGTGAACGGGCAGCGGGCCATCTGGCTGATGAACGGCACCACCTACGTCAGCAGCGTCTCTCTCGGAACGGTTACCACCGACTGGAACCTGGTTGGCGCCGCCGACTTCAACGGCGATGGCTACCCCGACCTCCTCTGGCAGAACACGGTGAACGGGCAGCGCACTATCTGGCTGATGAACGGCACCACCTACGTCAGCAGCGTCAGTCTCGGAACGGTTTCGACCGACTGGAACCTGGCCGGCGCCGCCGACCTTAACGGCGACGGCAAACCCGACCTTCTCTGGCAGGACATGCCGTCCCGGCAGTGTGCCATCTGGCTGATGAACGGCACCACCGAGACCAGCGTCGTCACCTTTACGATCAGCCCGCCGCCAACAGCTGCGCCGGCCTTCAGTCCCGCCGCGGGTACTTATACCGCTGCGCAGACGGTGACCATTACCACCGCGACGGGCGGCGCCTCGATCGCTTACACGACGGACGGCAGCATGCCGACGGAGAGTGGAGGTACGGTCACCCATGGTCTATTATATACAACTCCGCTAACCATCAACGCGAAGACCACGCTCACGGCGATCGCGTTCAAGACGGGCTACTACACCGACAGCGCGACGACCAGCGGCACCTACACAATCAATATCCCAGCTTCCATTGGTGGGCTGCGCCTGTGGTTGGAGGCGGATGTCGGGGTGACGGTGAATAGCAACGGTTTCACGTGGGCCGACCAGAGCGGCAATAGCTACAATGCGACGCAGGGCACGGGCGCAAACCAGCCGGCCTGGGTGGCGAGCCAGTTGAACGGCCGGCCGGTGGTGCACTTTTCCGGGAGCCAAAGCCTGACGCTGCTGAATGTGCTGAGCGGGGCGGCCCAGGGAGAAATCTTTGCGGTAGTACGCTCGAGCGCCGCGCCGAACACGACCAATTGCCTCTGGGCCTGGGGTGGAGCCTCTGGCAGCGTTTATCCGTATTCGAATGGTACGGTTTACGATGACTTTGGCACAAATACCTGGGTGAGCTTGGGCAAGCCGCCGGTGGATCTCACGCAATACCAGCTCTACAATATTAGCAGCAGTTCCAGCGAGTGGACGCAGCGCTTCAATGGGCTGGCCAGCTATGACCGCCTGGGCAACACCGTCAGTTTCCGGACCAATCCCAGCCTGGGCACCGGCAATGGGAATTTCACCGGCGACATTGCCGAGATCATTGTTTACAACGCCGTGCTGACCCCGGCACAGCGGGACACCATCGGCACGTATCTGGGAAACAAATACAATCTCTACACCGTGCCGCCTGCGCCGACGAGTTTGGCGGCTGCTCCCCTGTCGCCAGGCCAGGTCAGCCTGCAATGGTCGGCGCCCGCGCGCAGCGACCATGTCAGCTATCTGGTGGAGCGTTCGACCGGCAGCGGGAGCTTCACGCAGGTGGCCAGCGTGGCGGATGGATTGAGCTACATTGATACGGGGCTGGCGGCCGCGACGACCTATACCTATCGTGTCCGGGCGCAGGGCTACGCCGGCACCTCGGACTATAACCATAGCGACAACAATATGCCTATCAGTGCCACCACATTATTGACCGGAGGCGGCACGGATCTCCCTCTGACCGGTATGCGCCTTTGGCTGAAAGCCGATGCCGGGTTGAGCGCTGGAAATGGGATCAACCTCTGGGCCGACCAGAGCGGCAATGGCAACAACGCGACTCAGCAGACGAATGCTTCACAACAGCCAACACTTGCACTTGCGACTACCGGGCCCAACGGCCGTCCGGTGGTGCACTTTGCTGGGAGCCAGAGCCTGACTCTGCCGAATGTGATGAGCGGGGCGACCCAGGGGGAAATCTTTGCCGTGGTGCGCTCGAGCGCCGCGGCGGGCACACGTAATGGGCTGTGGGCCTGGGGTGGAGCCGGTGGCGGTCTTTATCCCTATTCGGATGGTGCAATTTACGATGACTTTGGCACAAATACCTGGGTGAGCTTGGGCCAGCCGCCGGTGGATCTCACGCAATACCAGCTCTACAATATCAGCAGCAGTTCCAGCGAGTGGACGCAGCGCTTCAATGGGCTGGCCAGCTATGACCGCCTGGGCAACACGGTCAGTTTCCGGACCAATCCCGTGCTGGGCCAGGATCCTGGCGGGGGTTATTTTACCGGCGACATCGCCGAGATCATCGTTTACAATCAAGCACTGACCCAAGCACAACGCATTGCCGTTGATAAATATATTATAGCAAAATACAATTTACCCGTACCGTCGTCTTTGGTTGCTCCTGTAGTCACTGTGACGCCAGTTACACAATACAACCTTGCCGGCGATACCACGCTATCCTGGCTTCCGGTTGCCAACGCAGCTTATTATTCCGTTGAACGCCAGGTGGACAATGGCACTTTTATATCCGTTGCACAGGTCTCGGCGACGTCATTCAATGACGCCAATATTCTAGTTCCGCCTGGAAAGGTTATATGCTATCGTGTTCAAGCGGTGAATTATGCAGGAGGTTCTCCCTATAGCAAGATTGTTACTACCTTATCGCCCTATGCCATTGATTTGACGGATGGCCTCACTTACGAGGTGGATGTCCTCTTTGGCCTCAATCCATTGGCGGATAATTCCAAATTTTTTCTTCCGTATCCGACGCCACCCCCGCCAACCTTTAGCCCTGCGGCCGGCAATTACACGAGCTCGATTTCGGTGTCGATCAGCGATACCGACAGCGCGGCGGCTATCTACTATACCACGGATGGCACCACTCCCACCACCGCGTCGGCCAAGTATGGCGCTGCCATCCCGGTCACTGCCGCGACGACGATCAATGCCATAGCTGTCGACAACGGCCTGGCCAGTGCGGTTGCCTCGGCCTCCTATACCTTTGGCACTCTGCCCCCCGCGCCGATCTTCACCCTGCAGGCACCCTCCGGTGCAACCCTTACGACCCCTTGAACATCCAACGTCCATCTCCGTATCGGTACCAAGTACAAGGTATCAGGTATCAAGAAGCGCCGCAGCTGCTAATTTCTAAATTCTAACTACCAATTACAAATCCGTGCCTGCCACGCCGTAGCCCGTTCGACAAGCTCAGGGCGAAGGCGGGCCCATCAGTGGTTAAAAATATCAAAAGTATTTATTAGTGCTCATTAGTGCCGATTAGTGGTTACAATCTCCATGACTCCCTCCCGCAAAATATTGTTCACCGGAAAAATGCCCTGGTTCCTGCGCGCCGTGGCGGCCTTGCTGATCCCGATCAACCTCACGGCCGCGGTGCCTATGAACATCGTCATGGCCGCGATCAGTCCTGCACCCCTGGCCTCCGTTCTGCCGGACGGCAGAACGCCTTCTCCTTCGGTCGATCAAGGACTGCTCCAACCTCCCTCCTCGGCCTTTGCCGAGCAAGCACCCCCAGTTGCCCCGAACCCTCCCGCCATCCCTCAATTTTCCCCGCCATCGCCCAATCTCACGTTTTCGGCGGCGCCCACCGATGCCGAACTGATCACCGCCCACTGTTTTGACGTGCCGCTCGCACCGCAGACAGGAAATCCGCAGCCCAATGAAAACACCGATCTGGCCCAGGCTCTCACGGCTTTTCGCAGCAACTTTCAGGATTTGTCCCCGCTCACCACGTTTCTCAGCCAGCATCCAACCTCGCGCTGGAATGCTTCGCTGCTCACGAATCTGGGTTTGATTTACCAATCGCAGGGCCGCTGGTCCAAAGCCCTGTCTTCCTTTGAACAGGCCTGGTCGCTCGGCAAGGATGGAACCACCGCGCTGCAGAAAGCCGTGGCCGACCGCACCCTGGGCGAACTCGCCCAAGCTTATGCCCATTTAGGCAACACCCAACAGCTGGGTGCTTTGCTTGACGAAACGAAAAGCCGGGATGTGCGGGGCGCAGCTACCCGGCCCTACACCCTGGCGCGCTGCGCCTACGAAAGGATGACCAAAGATCCGACTGAGGCCTTTCACTGCGGCCCGTTCGCCGTGGGACAGATTTTTCACCTCCTGCGTCCCGGCCAGCCTGTGCCCAAGGATTTTCACGCCTGCAAGTCCACGCCCCAGGGCACAAATCTCGCCACGCTGGAAACGCTCGCACAAACAGCCGGGCTCAATTATCAGGTCGCCTTTCGAACGTCCGAAACGGCGGTGCCCACGCCTTGTGTCGTGCATTGGAAAGTCGGCCATTTCTCAGTGTTGATCAAGAAAATGGGCGACAACTATCTGGCGTGCGACCCCGGCCTTGGGGCGGACACCATCCTTACCGCGGCAGCGCTCGACGAAGAAGCCAGCGGTTATTTCCTCGTGCCCTCCGGTGCATTGCCGGCCGGCTGGCGCGCGGTCGATACCGCCGAGGCCGAAACTATTTTTGGCAAAGGCTCGACCAATGGCCCGCCGCCGCCGCCGCCCCCCAACGATCCCGGCTGTGGCGGCATGACCATTTACCAACTGGAGAAGGATAGCATTACCCTGGCGCTGTTCGATAACCCGGTCGGGTACAACCCGCCGGTCGGTCCTGCGGTCAGATTTACCGCAAATTACAATAGCGCCCAGCCGGCCGACACGACCAACCTCAGCAACCTCGGCAACAAATGGAGCTTCAATTGGTTGTGCTATATCAAAGCCACATCGACGGCCGACAATGCAACGGTGAGCTATGGCCCGGGTGGCGGAGAATCGTTCTACACGGGCTTTAACCCAACGACCGGCAGTTTCGCCCAGCAACAGGTTTCCAATGATACGCTCACCTTGAATTCGAATGGCACCTATACACTAAGCCATCCAAACGGAGGCCAGGAAATATTCGGCCTGATCAAGCCGGGAACCACCCCAACCGTTTTCCGCACGAAGACGATCGATCCGCAAGGCAATGTCATCACGTACGGCTATGACAGCAACTATCGGCTGGTTACAGTGACCGATGCCATCAATCCAAACCCCACGGTTCTCTCTTATGGGAGCACAGACTCCACCAATCCCGCTTTCTACAATATCACCAAGGTCACCGATCCGTTCGGCCGGTTCGCCACGTTTGGCTATGTTGCCGGCCAGCTCACCAGCATCACCGACGTGCTGGGCATCACTTCCTCGTATAACTACGGCACGGGCGACTTTGTCAACAGCCTGACGACACCCTATGGGAAGACCCTGTTTGCATCCTCCTACAGTGCCACCGACTGCTGGGTGCAAGTCACCGATCCGCAAGGGGGCCAAGAACGGGCCGAATGGGTGGAGGGTGACAGCGGCTACACCGGCGTCGACGGCAGCGGCGGCTCCGATCCTGCCAATGTCACTCCGTCCTGGGCCTCTGACCCCTACCTTGAGTACCGGAACACCTTTTTTTGGGACAAGCAGGCGATGGCGACGGCGCCGGGCGACTACACCAAGGCCGAACTGATCCACTGGTTGCATGCGACCGCAAGCAACTACAATTTGCAAGCGAATGTGATCGAATGCATCAAGGAGCCGTTTGAAAATCGCGTCTGGTATGCCTATCCGAACCAAAACAACGGTACATTTGTTTGCGGCACCGGCAGCCAGCCTTCGGAAATCGGCCGGATCTTGGACGACGGCACCGAGCAGGACTATAAATATTCGTATGACGCACTGGGAAATAAAACCCAATCCATCGACCCGCTCGGCCGCGAGACCGATTACACGTACGATACCAACGGCATCGACCTGCTGAAAACTACGCAAAAGAACGGCTCGGGCTCCGACCTTCTCTCTAGCAGTACTTACAACTTACAGCATTTACCCCTTACAACGACTGACGCCTCCGGCCAGACCACGAAGTATACGTACAATTCCGCCGGGCAGGTGAGCACGATCACCGACGCTAAGAATGAAGTAGCCAAATTTTACTATGATCCTGCTGGCGCTGCGAATACCACGGATTTGACCAAAAAAGGATACCTGGTCACGGTTGTTGGCCCGGTGGCTGGAGCCAATACGCTGTATACCTACGACGGTTTTGGCCGCCTGCACACCGTCACCGATTCCGAAGGCTACACAGTTGCCACTACGTACGATGTCTTCGATCGCCCCATCAACGTTACTTATCCCGACGGCACGTTTACCCAAACCCTCTACAACCGCCTCGATGCCGAATGGACGCGGGATCGTCTCGGCCGCTGGACCCACCTCTTGCACGATGCCCTGCGGCATCTGGTCGTGCAGGAGGATCCGTTGCTTCGAAAAACATCCTACGACTGGTGCAATTGCGGCGCGCTCGAAGCCATCACTGATCCGGCCGGCAACACGACCACCTGGATGCGCGACGCGCAAAGCCGCGTCACCAATAAATTTTATCCCGATGGCACGAGCCTGAATTATACCTACGAAACCACCACCAGCCGGCTGAAGTCGGTCACCGACGCAAAATTACAAGTCACAAATTATACCTATTACGCTGACAATACCCTCAATCAAGTCAGCTACACCAATGCGGTAAATCCCACGCCCACCGTCAGCTTTTTCTACGACCCGGTCTATCCGCGCCTTCTCAAAATGACCGATGGGATTGGAACCACGAATTATGCGTATAATCCAGTGCCTTCTGCGCCTATCACTACGCCCGTGACCGGGGCAAATCAGTTGCGCAGCATCAGCGGGCCGCTTGCAAAGGCTATCGTCAGTTACAAATATGATGAACTTGGGCGGATGACCGATAGCTCCGTTGGCGCGGCGCTCGATGATCCGGCCAACACTTCCCACGTGGGTTACGACGCGCTCGGCCGCGTGACCACCGCTACCAACCCCCTCGGCAACTTTACGTATGGCTACGTGAACCAGACCGCCCGCCTGGATCATGTCATCTATCCCAACAACCAGCGTACAAACTACGGCTATTATCCGAACTCGGCTGCCACCCCCGGCAACGACGACCAACGCCTCGCCCAGATTCAAAATCTTTCAACTACCAGTTCGAATCTTTCAACTTTCAACTATACATATAACGCTGTCGGCATGATCACGAGTTGGAGCAAGCAGCTCGACACCGCGTCCGCGCTCACCTCGTCGTTCGGCTATGACGCCGCCGATCAACTCACCTCTGCCTCCGTGCCCTCTGTGTCCTCTGTGGTTCAAAACTATTCCTACCAATATGATGTTGCCGGCAACCGCCTCAGCGAGCAGATTGATTCCAGCGTGACAACGTCGGCCTTCAATAGTTTGAATCAATTGACCGGTCAGACCCCCGGAGGCCTGATGCAATTTTCCGGAACCGTGAACGAGCCCGTGACCGCCACGGTTGGAGGCAACCCCGCCACGGTTGTAGCCGCGGGCAACGATTCTTCAGGCCACCCGGTTTACAACTGGCAAGGCTCGGCTTCGGTTACGGCAGTTCCGAGTCAGCAGCCAAACAAAATTCCGCTGGTGGGCACCGATACGAACGGCAAAAAGGTTCAAAGCACCATTTCCGTCACTGTGTCCGGCGGCGCGGCCCGCATACCCAAGTATGATTTAAACGGAAATTTGACCGACGACGGGGCCGGCAAGACCTACGGCTACGACGCGGCCAACCGCATGGTGAAAATCACCCAGGCAAGCGGAGTGACGGGCTTTGCTTACGATGGTATGGGCCGAAGAGTGCAAGAAACGCTCAATGGCACGCTCATCAAACAATGGGTTTGGTGTAGCGGAGCGCAGCCCTGCGAGGAACGTGATGCCAGCAACAACGTCACCAAGCGCTTCTACGGAATCGGCGAGCAGATCGGCGGCGCGAATTACTTCTTCACCCATGATCACTTGGGTTCAGTCCGGGAAATGACTAACAGCGCAGGCAGTTTGGCCGCGCGCTACGATTACGACCCGTTCGGCCGCCGCACACTGGTCAGCGGCACCGACCGAGCCGACCTCAGCTTCACCGGCTTTTATTACGACCAAGCCAGTGGCCTGGATTTGACGCTCACGCGTGCTTACGATGCCAATCTTGGCAGATGGTTGTCGCGCGACACATTGCCAGATGCTGAACTAAGCCAAGGGCCAAATTTATACAGTTATGTGGGCAATAATCCAATTAGCAGAGTGGATCCCGATGGTATGGGAATCGTGGATTGCAATCAAGCTTTAGCGGAACTAGCAGCTGCAACGGGAAGATTAGCAGCCCGACTAGCTGACGTTGCATTGGATTCTCAGGGAACAGGATTGGACCTGGGCCATAGAAAAGCGATACAGGAAGCGATGAATCAAGTGCAGAAGGCCCTGAATAAGGTTAATGCGCATTGTGGTTGCGCGGTTGGATATGCAGCCGCAGTTGCGGCCGCACTAGCGGTGCTTGCAGCCGCAGCTACAGTTTTGGCGTGAGCCTCGGCAGACATTTAAGAAATGCATAATAATATTAAGAAGAGCGTGCAGAAGATTCAATCCTCTATGGTGAAATCTGTCAGGTCGTGCTTTGCAGAGTCAGAGCAAGAGGATTTGCGTTGTCTGATTAGGCTGGCAGTCGAATTCAATGACTACTTGCAAGTGGGCAATCCACGGCTTCGGGAAAGTCTATTGCAATTGCGGCGGCAAATAAGTGATAATATTAAAATTAAAATCACAAAAAATGAACTAAGATATAGCATTGAATCGATATTTTCTGGAATTGATTCATTCTGTAGTGTAAATTCTGCATACAGGGTGTTGGTTGGTGCAACGAGGAGCAGGGTCAAATGGGGCAAGGCCTCCATGGGTTCATTGAAAAAACAATATTTTTCTATGTTTAAAAAATTTATCACAGAAAGAAAATTTAATAAAAAATGCAGGCTCCTTTTGGATTTATTTAAAATACAGATTGTATTTGCTGGCATGTTTTATGAATGAATGAACCCACGGGCCAACCATAGCGAAGCGCGGGCCAGATACCAACTGCACCGGGTAGGGCCGAAAACCGCGAAGGCCGATCCAGGGGGTCGGGCCGATCCGAAGGGGTCGGAGCCGATCCAGGGGGTCGGGCCTCTACTTTTTGAATTTTGTTCGGTGAGCCCCAACCCAACGGCTGACGGAGCTGGCGGTTCCCATATGAAGCATGCGAGAAATCCAATCGTTGCTAGCCGTGGTGGTTCTTCTCAACTCATAGGCGATCGCCGCTTTCCATGGGGCTGATTTGTTACAAGTTTTTGCTCTAGCAGCAGATTCGCCAGCGGCTTTTAACAGTTCGTTCAAACGGAGGCTCCATGTAAGCGTCGCTTCGGGTGCCTACTTGACGTGATCGTAACTACGAGATCTACGACGGGGATTGTCTCGTAGCTACAAGTGAACCTCCAAGCCAAAACCAAAGCACGGCGAATACCGCATGCCAAAAATTTAAAAATCGCTTGGAACGGCTTCTCGGCTACGAACCATCCTGAAACGGATCGAATCTCACCTACATCAGACTGAACATCCCAGCGGCTTGCCCACCTCGTACCGCTTTTCCCTGTCAACCCCGGAACTTCCCATGGCCTCTTTCATCTATGATGAAGCTCTGTCCAACTCAGTAGGGATGCGACCGCCCAAGCTATGTGGAATTGGAGGTTGAGCCGAGCTCCGGATTTGGCAAGCTTGCCCCTGCATCCTCCGTGTTCAAAAAAATGCCACTATATTTTTTCGATAATAAAAGCTCCAGATCACCACAAACCACAGGCCGATCCAGGGGGTCGGGCCTCTACTTTTTGAATTTTGTTCGGTGAGCCCCAACCCAACGGCTGACGGAGCTGGCGGTTCCCATATGAAGCATGCGAGAAATCCAATCATTGCTAGCCGTGGTGGTTCTTCTCAACTCATAGGCGATCGCCGCTTTCCATGGGGCTGATTTGTTACAAGTTTTTGCTCTAGCAGCAGATTCGCCAGCGGCTTTTAACAGTTCGTTCAAACGGAGGCTCCATTGTAAACGTCCGGCCGGGTACCCCGGTATGATATATTGATCGTTACGATTACGATGTCTCAATGGTAACCAATGCGACGTCGCATTGGTTACCAATACGATTTAGGATACCGGCTTCCAGCGAGC
>Ga0210402_10005267_pt1 | contig 11618 bp, 8 predicted proteins | sample IncBWC7MmetaG_FD_161055 | JGI IMG/M metagenome (GOLD analysis project Ga0210402, IMG submission 161055) | Forest soil microbial communities from Barre Woods Harvard Forest LTER site, Petersham, Massachusetts, United States - Inc-BW-C-7-M | ecosystem: Environmental > Terrestrial > Soil >... | reverse complement strand
GATCTTGCGGCGCTGCAGAGGAACGTCGACATGACGCGCGACCTTGGCTTCGTCAAAACCGCACCCGACATCAAAAAGCACGCCGACCTGAGCATCGTGGAAGAAGCAGCAAAGCGCTTGCAATAGTGCGAACGCTTGCCAGGGGTGCGCCCGACACCCCGCACGCCTCCAACGCAACAGATCGCCAGGCCGCGCTTGGCTCACCCGCGTGCGCAAACATTGCGTAAAAAAAGGCGGGCCCGTGGGCCCGCCTTGCAAGAGACGATTGCGATTCTCGTTATTTGACCGGGCGCGACCTCTGATCGGAACACGCCCCCCAGTAGCCGACGCCGAAATCGTCATTGGTGGGGATCCAGCACGAACCGCGGTGTTGAGCGTTCGCGGCGGGCGGAGATGCGGGAGCAACTCCCTGTTCTTGCGCTGCCGGGCGCTGCCGTTGCGTCTGCGCGACCGACGGCGTCGCCGTGCTCAATGCGAGAACCGATACGAGACCGAGGACCAGTGCCGGTTCCGACGTTCTGATAACCATCATGTGCTCCGTGTGTGTTCGCCGCCCGACGCAAATCAACGGGCCAGCAACGCGCGCGTTCCGCAGTCTGCCGTTTTGGAGGGAAGCTCTGCAGCATAGGAATGGAGATTCGCAGGTTGCAGTGTGCGCACGGCGATTGCTTCGCAATCGGCGCACCAACCGTTCATGCGAATTTTACGCGGGGTGCGCCCACCGGCGACCGAAACTGTCGCGCGCTCTACTCGGTCCTCATGAAAGGGTGCTCGGGCGTCAAGATTGACGCGGCCGAGGCCATTCGCCATGGCCGACGATGCAGGCTAATATCGCCGCGCCGTCGCCGACGGAAGGCAAGTCGCAGGCGGCGCTGGAGCGGCAATGACCGATTACTGGGTGAGCAAGCTCTTCTTCGATCTGCAGCAAGATGCGAAGCTTGCCGCGGAATATCGCGCCGACCCGCCTGGCGTGCTCGCGCGCTACGACATCAAGCCGGATGTTCGCAAGGCGTTGCTCGAAGACGACGTGGGCAAGATCGCGCCGCTGGTCAACGCCTATCTGCTGCGCTTCTATTTCCAGATCCGCGGCATGCCGGAAGGCGAGTTCATCGCCCGGTTGCACGCGCTCAAGGCCGAGAAAGGGAGGGCCGATGGCTAATCTCGTGGGCGCATTCGCCGCCAGTCACGGGCCGATCATCGCGCGGGATTGGGAGACGATGGCGACGGATCACCGCGACCGGCTGGCCGCCGGCTTTGACGAACTTGGGCGGCGACTCAAGTCGTGCCGGCCAGATCTGCTCGTCGTCATCTCGCCCGATCACTGGGTCAATTTCTTCATCAGCAACCTGCCCGCGGTCTGCATCGGCATCGGCGAGGAGCACGACGGCCCGCCGGAGCCGTTCATGCAGAAGGTGTTTCCGCGCGCACGGCTCAAAGGTCATGCCGCGTTCGGCCGGCACCTGCTGCAGACCGCGCTTGATGGCGATTTCGAACCCGCGCTATCGCACCGCCTCAAGCTCGATCACGGCACCTGTATCCCGCTCTGGCGCATGGGCGTCGATTCCGGGCTACCCATCGTGCCGCTTATCATCAACGATCTGGAGGAGCCGATGCCGAGCATCCGCCGCTGCCTCGCCTGGGGGCGGCTGCTGCGGCAAGCGATCGAGAGCTACGGCGAGCCATTGCGGATCGCGGTGCTCGGCACCGGCGGCTTGAGCCACTCGATCGGCGAGTCGACGATGGGATGGATCGACGAGGAGTTCGATCACGCCTGCATCCGGCACTTCGCCGACGGCGAGGATACACGGCTCTCCGCGTTTCTCACCGAGGCGCTTCCGCGCACCGGCAACGGCGCGCACGAAATCCGCGACTGGGTCGTCGCCCACGCCGCGGCCGGCAGCAAGGGATTCGAGTTGATCGACTATTTCCCGAGCCCGCAAACGCTGGTCGGCGCCGGCTTTGCAGCATGGCGTGTCGCGGGATGAAGTCGTAAGCTCCGTCAGCCACGCAGTCCTTAGGTCTGAAGCCGGCGCGAGGGCTCGGCCGTAAGGGCTCCCCCGCGCTCGGGCCGGGGACGATGGCGACACTGAACACGTCGAAAGCGAGGTCGGCATGGCCGCAAGCGCGCCCTTTCCCGCGGAACCGCCCTACGAGGGACCGGCGCTGCCCGCTCGACCGAAGGCTTTGAGCGAGCGCATCAGCGAATATATCGCGAGCAGACTTTTCATCACCATCCTGCTCGTGCTGCTCGTCTTGGCCGGATTGCCCATCGCGGTATGGCTCGACCTGCGCAACCTCTCGGAGCGTGCGCTGACCGAGCAGGCCGACGAGCTATCGTCGACCATCGATACCATAAGAAATTATTACGCCAGCAACATTGTCGGCCGCATCCTCGCTCACGGCGAGAAGACGCAGGTGCTGCCCAATTACGGAGATGTCCCCGGCGCGATTCCGATCCCGGCCACGCTCTCGCTCGAGCTGGGCGACTTGATCAACCGCACCAACGGCAATACGCAATTCCGCTTTTTCTCCGATTATCCGTTCAAAAACCGGCCGCCGCACGCGTTCGACGCCTTCGAGCGGGAGGCGCTCGAGAGCTTGCGGGAAAACCCGCATTCGCGCGTGTACGGGGTTTCCGGCTCGGTTTTTGATCGCCGTGTCCGGCTGGCGACGCCGATCATCATGGCAGCCCCCTGCGTGAGCTGCCACAACTCCCACCCCGACAGCCCCAAACGCGATTGGAAAGTCGGCGACGTGCGCGGCATCGAGGAATTCATCATCACCCAACCGATCGCCGCCCACATCTTTGCCTTCAAATATCTACTCCTCTATTTCGCCTTCGTCGCCGTCACCGGCCTCGCCTTCATCGCCCTGCAGCACCACCAATCCGGCGTGATCGCGCGCTTCAATCGCGAGTTGGGAAAGGCCAACGAATTTCTCTCCGATCTGGCGAAGAAAATTGCGAAGTACTTGCCGCCGCAACTCTACCGCGGCATCTTCGCCGGCAAGGATGTGCAGATCGCCACCGAGCGCAAGAAGCTGACGGTCTTCTTCTCCGACGTGGTCGACTTCACGTCGACGGCGGAACGGATGCAGCCGGAAGAATTCACCGCCCTGCTCAACGAATATTTGACCGAAATGTCGATGATCGCGACGGCGCACGGCGGCACGGTCAATAAATTCATCGGCGACGCGATTCTCGTCTTCTTCGGCGACCCGGAATCGCGCGGCGCGGTCGAAGACGCCAAGGCATGTCTGACCATGGCGCTGGACATGCAGCGGCGCCTCGCCGAGCTCAACGTTGAGTGGCGAAAGCGCGGGATCGCCGAGCCGTTCCGCGCGCGGATGGGCATCAACACCGGCTTCTGCAATGTCGGAAATTTCGGCAGCGATGACCGCATGGACTACACGATCATCGGCGCCGAAACCAATCTCGCCGCGCGGCTGCAATCGATTGCCCAGCCGGGCGAGATCGTGCTGAGCTACGAGACGTTCATGCTCGTGCGCGACATGGTGCGCGCGCGCCCGCTGGAGCCGATCACCTTGAAGGGCATCGCCCATGCGGTGGTGCCCTATGTCGTGGAAGGCCGCAGCGACGGCGCGCGCCCCGCCGCGCAGGTGATCAGCGAGCACGATACCGGGCTCGACCTCTTCATCGATACGAGCGCGATCGACGCATCCTCCGCCGAGCGCGTGCGCCGGACCTTGGAAAAGGTCGCCGCCGAGTTGAAGTTTCGTAGCCAGGCAGCGCAATCGAATTGAAGGGATCGCTCACGCCGTGCTCGGCGCCACCGCCTCCTGATGCCACAGCAACAGGCGCCGGCGCATCAGCATCATGCCCTTGACCAGCGCGTAGCCGATCACCGCGATCTCCACGATGCCCGCGAACACGCCGCGGGAGTCGGCAAAGCGCGCGGCGGTGTTCATCGCGCCGCCCAGGCCATAGCCGCCCATGAACATCTCGGTCACGATTGCGACGATGAGCGCAATCGGGAGCGCCACCTGCAGCCCGGTGATGATTTGCGGCTGCGCCGCCGGCAGAGCGATCTGCCAGAGCAGTTCGCGCTCTCCCGCACCCATGTTGCGCGCCGACCACAACAGCTCGCGTTCGACCCCGCGGATGCCGGCGACCGTCGCGGTGACGACGGGGAAGACCGCCTCCACGGCGATCATGGTGATCTTCGACACGTCGTAGATGCCGAGCCACAGAATGACCACCGGCAGGAAGGCGATCTTCGGCATCGGGAAACCGACCGAAATGATCGGATCGAAGAACCAGCTGGTGAGCCGATTGCGCGAAATGCCCATGCCCAGCGCGACGCCTGCGGCAGCCCCGATCAGAAAGCCGCTCAGCGCGCGGTAGAGGGTCACCGCGGTGTTGGTGAGGAGGTCGCCGGTAAAGAGGTCGTTCCAGATCCGCTCCAACACCGCGCTCAGCGCCGGCAGCATATATGGCGTGAACGCGCCCGAGCGCGCCGCAACCTCCCAAGCGAGCGCGAGCGCAAGGATGGAAAACACCCGCGCAAAAGCCCAACCGGCTCGCTGCGCCCAGCGATAGAGCGACGGGTCAGCGAACTGTCCGCCGGTTTCCTCTAGCCCTGCCATCGCAGCATCCGTTGCATGACGCCGAGGTAAATCCGATCGGCCACGAACCCGAGCAACGCCACCGTGAGGACGACGGCAAACATCGCGTCATAAGTGCCGCTCGCGCCGAGAAAACCGATGAGATAGCCCAGGCCTTCGCGCGCCGCGATAAGCTCGGAGCTGACCAAGAGGATGAAGGAGAGCGCGAGCGCGGTGCGGATGCCGTTGAGCAGCTCGGGCATCGCGCTCGGCACAACTACATCCCACAACATGCGCAGTCGATTTGCTCCCATGCTGCGCGCCGACCAGACCAGCGCTTGCTCACTCGAACGCGCGCCGTTGAAGGCGCCGATCGTGACCGGCAGCATGCAACCGAGAAAGATCAGCAGGATCTTCGAGCCGTTGCCGAATCCAAGCCATAGCACGGTGACCGGGATCAGCGCCGATTTCGGCATCGGGTAGAACATCTCCACCAAAGGACTGAGCAGCACGTTCACCACCCGCCACCAGGCCATGAAGATGCCGAGCGCAGCCCCGATCATGACGGCGAGCACGAGCCCGGCCCCGGCGCGCCACAGCGATGCTGCGCCGTTGCTGATAAGCTCGCCGTCCTTGAGAAGCTCGACCCAGGCGGCCACCACGGCGCTCAGCGGCGGCAAGGCGAGCGTGGAGATCAGGCCGCTGCGCGCGCCGACCTCCCACGCCAACGCGAGCAAGAGCAGCGGAACGTATCGCAGCAGCGCCGCCGTCATGCCGCGATCTCGCTATGCTCGTTCACCGCACCCGGCTCAGTCATGGCGTCCGCGCTGCGCCTTGATCGCTTCGATGCGCACCAGGTTCCAGGTCTCGTCAACCTTGTCGATGAAACCCTGGTTCTTGAAGATGGCAGGATCGCTCTTGTCGAATTTAGTGTCGACGAGGGCCTTGATGCGGCCCGGCCGCGCCGACATCACTGCCACGCGATCGGCAAGATAAACCGCCTCTTGCACGTCGTGGGTCACGAAGATCACGGTTTTCGGCGTGCGCTGCCAAATGCTCAGCAGTTCGGACTGCATGAGACCGCGGGTCTGGGCGTCGAGCGCCCCGAATGGCTCGTCCATCAGCAGGATTTTCGGATCGAAGGCGAGGGTGCGCGCAATCGCAGTGCGTTGGCGCATTCCGCCCGAAAGCTGCGACGGATAGCTGTCCTCGAAGCCGTTGAGGCCGACGAGATCGATGAAGGATTGCGCCCGCTTCTCGCGTTCCTCGCGCGCAAGCCTCATCCGCTCCAATCCGTAGAGGACATTGGCGCGGACCGTCTTCCACGGAAACAGCGCGAAGTGCTGAAAGACTATGCCGCGATCGGGCCCTGGAGCGCCGATCGGCTTGCCCTCAATGAGGATCTTGCCCGTCTCAGTGGGTAGAAAGCCGCCGATGAGATAGAGCAGCGTCGACTTGCCGCAGCCGGAAGGTCCAAGCAGCGCGACGAACTCACGCGCGCGCACCTCGAGCGAGACGTCCTCGAGCGCGAGCACCGGCCGCCCCGTCGGCGGGCGATAGCAATGGCTCACGCCATCGATGACGATTTGCGCCTGCACCATGGCCCGCAGCCCGTCCCCGCGCCTTTCGACGACTCCGGCAAACTAGCGAAATCCCGCGCGCGCGGCAAAGCCCGCGAGCCCACGACGGCGAGAGTGCATCGATGGGTGCTTGCGCGCACAGGCACTGCATAAAGCCGCGCGTGGGTGCAGCGCAGCCTGTTTTTTCTCGCGCGACTTTCTGTCGGACGAGGTTTGCGCTGCCGTTTTTCGGGGCGAGGTTATTCCGCGGCGATTCCCAGCGCCACGGCTGGCGAACCATCGTTGCGGAGAGCGGCGGCCGGCGTCGACGCGGTCCAGCGAGACGCGCGCGGATCGGCCCAGGCCGGATCCGTGTGGAAATGCCTGGCAAGCAGGTCGATGAAGCTGCGCACTTTCGCGGAAAGATGGTGGCGATGGGGGTAAATCGCGTTGATGGCATTCTCGGTCTGCAAAAACTCGGTCAAGACTGGAATCAGACGACCGGCCTTGATTTCGTCGATGAGCAGAAAGCTCGGGGCCAGCGCCAGTCCCTGGCCGTGGACGGCGGCGAGTCGCAGCGCATTATCGCTATTGGCTTGCAAATTCCCCCGCACGGTGACCGATTGCTCGCCGTTCGGTGCCGCGAAGCGCCATTCGTTGCCCCACGCCGAATGAGAGTAAACCAGACAGTTGTGATGCGCCAAATCGGCCGGTTGCTTCGGCGTTCCCCGCGCGGCGAGATAGCTCGGCGCCCCGGCCACGACGAAACGGTAGGTGGCGACGCGACGCACGACCAGACTCGAATCCGGCACCGACATGTTGCGGACTGCGAGATCGAACCCCTCCTCCACCAGATCGATCATCCGATCGGTCATCGTCAGGTTGATCGACACATCGGGATAAAGAGCGACGAACTCGGCGATCACAGGCGCAAGCAATGGTGGAATGGCGATCGACGTATTGAGGCGCAGCGTACCGCGCGGGGTCGACTGCAGAGCTTGGGCAATCTGATCGGCGTCCTCAACGTCTGCCAGAACCTGCAAGCAGCGCTCATAGTAGGCCTGACCCACTTCGGTCAGGCTTACGCGACGGGTGCTGCGGTTGAGGAGCCGAACCCCGAGCCGCTCCTCGAGCGACTGAACGTGGGCCGTTACCATGCTTGGAGACATGCCAAGCGTCCGCGCCGCCGCGGAAAAGCCGCCGCTCTCGGCCACCTTCACGAAGGTGGCCATGCTGGTCATGCGGTCCATGTCTTACGCAACCATTCAGTCAGGCGAAGACATGTTCCAGCGCTCTGTCCTTATCAAGTTGCCTGCGATCACGTTTGCTCACGTTTGCGGCAGGCTTGAGCGCGGATGTGGCGCTACGGAACCTGCTTGTGTTTCCTCGGCCAGCACTTCGTGGGCCCGAGCGGACGCTGCGGCATGCTCGCCAGGCGCAGCGTGAAGGCTGTCTCAGCCGTCTCGCCATTGCGCATGCCGGCCCAAGCCACGCACTCGATCACGATGGAGCCATCGTCGGTTGGATCGGCGGAGTCGATGCTCGAACCCTCGTCCGCGACGCCGGGTGCGGCGTGATAGCCGGTGCCCGTGCCATTGCCCAAGGAATGCGCTTGCGCGCGTATGCCAATGGACATGGTGCCGATGGCAACCGCGGCCGCGGTCACCATCCAAGCTTGGTTGCCCATGGTCCGCTCCTGTTCCTTGGCTTGCAGAACACGCTGCCAACACCGGACAAAACGGAGATATGGCTAAGCAACCGCGCGATAACCCGGGGAATTTCGAACGCGCCTTTCGCGGTTTTCGAACAATCCGGCGGCCGTAAGCATCTATTACCGGTATGGGCAGGGTCGCCCGACGACTGCACGGACGCGCGTTTGGCTTGTGACCTCGCTCAGATCGGGTGGCTGCCGGCGTGCCGGGGGCGCCCCTTCCCCGGGAGCTTAGGTTAATGCCGGGAGCTTTACGTTCATAGGGACTGCCAGGCGGGGCTGTGGGGGCGGCAAGCGGCCCTGGTGCAGCCGCGTCCGACCGGTAGCATTGTGTTCGGCGCCTTGCCAAGCTACTGAAGTAACACGGTAATTTTCTAGGTAAGAAAACTTTGGTTGGAGACGGAACCATTGGATCGTTCCTGCGTTTGCGGCGTCAGGTGGTGCTTCGACCTCGAAGCACCGAGGGGTATAAGCACATGGCCGGACCCAGCCGGTCGGAGGGCACTCATCCGCAAAGGATCTGTGGATGTCTCGCGCCAGAAACTTCCGGCGCGGGACGCAACGCGCCTGCGGCAGGAGGTCGGCGTGCGGGCATTCGCGGCAATTTCAGTCGCCTACGTTCCATCGGCGGGTTTCGGCTGACCCGTCCAACATCGCAGCGCCTTCGCCGCATGCCGGGGAGAGCGCCGCTGCGCTCGCAACCCTGCGCCGTTTGATCCGCGCCTGGAGGAAACCATGCAACGCAACGAGCCGGCCGGCGAACTCAAGAGCAATGGCCTCTCCCCCAGCGCGGTGTCCGCAGACGCGCCCGACCGCCCTGTGGACGGCAGCGCCTCGCCCGAGCTTTACGATCTTCTCAATGCGCTGCAGGCGATGCGTGTTGGCGACTTCTCGGTTCGCTTGGCCGGCGGTCAGGTCGGCCTCTTGGGCAAGGTCGCCGACACCTTCAACGACATCGTCGCCGCCAACGAGCGGATGGCCCAGCAGCTCGAGCGCGTCGGCCAGGTGGTGGGCCGGGAAGGAAAGACGCGCCAGCGGGTGAAGTTCGGCCTGTCGCACGGCGCCTGGGCCGAGATGGAAACCTCCGTCAATACGCTCATCGACGATCTGCTCTGGCCGACGACGGAAGTGACTCGCGCCATCTCCGCCGTCGCCAAGGGCGACTTGCTGCAAACGGTGAGCCTCGACGTCGACGGCCGTCCGCTGAAAGGCGAATTCCTGCGCGCGGCGAATATCGTCAACACCATGATCAAGCAGCTCAGCGTGTTCACCTCGGAGGTGACGCGCGTGGCGCGCGAGGTCGGCACCGAAGGCAAGCTCGGCGGTCAGGCGCAAGTGCGCGAGGTGACGGGCGTCTGGAAGGACCTCACCGAGAGCGTCAACTCGATGGCGTCGAATCTCACCGCGCAGGTCCGCAACATCGCCGATGTCACCATCGCCGTCGCCATGGGCGACCTTTCCAAGAAAATCACCGTCGACGTCCGCGGCGAGATCCTGCAGCTCAAGGAAGCCATCAACACGATGGTCGATCAATTGCGATCGTTCGCCTCGGAAGTGACGCGCGTCGCGCGCGAGGTCGGCACCGAGGGCAAGCTGGGCGGCCAGGCGATCGTGCCCGGCGTCGCCGGCACCTGGAAGGATCTGACCGACTCGGTGAACGCGATGTGCGGCAACCTCACCGACCAGGTGCGCAACATCGCTCAGGTGACGACGGCGGTCGCACGCGGCGACCTCTCGCGCAAGATCACGGTCGACGTGCGCGGCGAGATTCTCGAACTCAAGGACACCATCAACACGATGGTGGACCAGTTGAACGCGTTTGCTTCGGAAGTGACGCGCGTGGCGCGCGAGGTCGGCACCGAAGGCAAGCTCGGCGGTCAGGCGCAAGTGCCCGGCGTCGCCGGCACGTGGAAGGACCTGACCGACAGCGTCAACTTCATGGCCTCGAACCTGACCGCGCAGGTCCGCAACATCGCCGACGTCGCCACCGCCATCGCCGGCGGCGATCTCTCGAAAAAGATCACGGTGAACGTGAGCGGCGAAATCCTGCAGCTCAAGGAAACCATCAATACGATGGTCGACCAGCTCAACGCGTTTGCCGGCGAGGTGACGCGCGTCGCACGCGAGGTGGGAACCGAGGGGCGTCTGGGCGGGCAAGCCAACGTGCTCGGGGTCGCCGGTACCTGGAAAGACTTGACCGACAGCGTCAACTCGATGGCTTCGAACCTGACCGCGCAGGTCCGCAACATCGCCGAAGTCTCGACCGCCATCGCCAGCGGCGATCTCTCGAAGAAGATCACGGTCGACGTGCGCGGGGAAATTCTCGAGCTCAAGGACACCATCAACACCATGGTGGACCAGCTCAACGCCTTTGCCGGCGAAGTGACGCGCGTGGCGCGCGAAGTCGGCACCGAAGGCAAGCTCGGCGGTCAGGCGATGGTGCGCGGCGTCGCCGGCACGTGGAAGGACTTGACCGACAGCGTCAATTCCATGGCGTCGAACCTGACTGGGCAGGTCCGCAACATCGCCGAGGTCGCGACCGCGGTCGCGCAAGGCGACCTGTCGAAGAAGATCACCGTCAACGTGAGCGGCGAAATCCTCCAGCTCAAGGAAACGCTCAACACGATGGTGGACCAGCTCAACGCCTTCGCCGCGGAAGTCACGCGCGTGGCGCGCGAGGTCGGCACCGAAGGCAAGCTCGGCGGTCAGGCGCAAGTGCCGGGCGTGGCGGGCACGTGGAAGGACTTGACCGACAGCGTCAACTCCATGGCGGGCAATCTGACCGACCAGGTGCGCAATATCGCCGAGGTGGCGACCGCGATCGCCGGCGGCGACCTCTCGCGCAAGATCACGGTCGACGTGCGCGGCGAGATCCTTCAGTTGAAGGAGACGCTCAACACAATGGTCGACCAGCTCAACCGCTTCGCCGGCGAGGTGACACGCGTGGCGCGCGAGGTCGGCACCGAGGGGCGGCTCGGCGGGCAGGCGAACGTGCCGGGCGTGGCGGGCACGTGGAAAGATTTGACCGACAGCGTGAACTCGATGGCGGGCAACCTCACCGCCCAGGTGCGAAACATCGCCGAAGTGACCACCGCAGTGGCGCGCGGCGATCTTTCGCGCAAGATTACGGTCGATGTGAAGGGCGAAATTCTCGAGCTGAAGAACACCATCAACACCATGGTGGATCAGCTCAACTCCTTTGCGTCGGAAGTCACGCGCGTGGCGCGCGAGGTCGGCACGGAAGGCAAGCTCGGCGGCCAGGCGCAAGTGCCCGGCGTCGCCGGCACGTGGAAGGACCTGACCGACAACGTCAACTTCATGGCCTCGAACCTCACTGCGCAGGTGCGCAATATTGCCGAAGTGGCGACGGCGATCGCCAGCGGCGACCTCTCCCGAAAGATCACCGTGGACGTCCGCGGCGAGATCCTCTTCTTGAAGGAAACGCTGAACACGATGGTCGAGCAGCTGCGTTCGTTCGCCGCCGAGGTGACGCGCGTGGCGCGCGAGGTCGGCACCGAAGGCAAGCTCGGCGGTCAGGCCGTGGTGCCCGGCGTGGCCGGGACCTGGAAGGACTTGACCGACAACGTCAACCTGCTCGCCGCCAACCTCACGACGCAGGTTCGCAACATCGCCGAAGTGACCACCGCCGTGGCGCGCGGCGACCTCTCCCGCAAGATCACCGTCGACGTGAAAGGCGAGATTCTCGAGCTCAAGGACACCATCAATACCATGGTGGACCAGCTCAACGCGTTCGCCTCGGAAGTGACCCGCGTGGCGCGCGAGGT